>Ga0310821_100332_pt1 | contig 26191 bp, 23 predicted proteins | sample P4_ome_FD_201300 | JGI IMG/M metagenome (GOLD analysis project Ga0310821, IMG submission 201300) | Sorghum-adapted microbial communities from Joint BioEnergy Institute, Emeryville, California, United States - P4_Day56_Rep1 | ecosystem: Engineered > Bioreactor > SSF (Solid state fermentation) >...
AAGGGGTGCTTTTTTTATGTCTCTATTACACTCGCGTAACTAAACCGGATTTCAATGCTTTAGTGCTTACGTATACGCGCTTCGGCTTTCCATCCACCAGAATGCGTACTTTTTGTACGTTTACGCCCCAAGTGCGTTTGTTCGCGCGGTTGGAGTGGCTGCGCTTGTTGCCGGTTTTCGCCCGTTTGCCAGTTACATAACATACACGTGCCATTCTATTCCACCTCCCTGAGATGCAGTCAATCAAAGTGACTCTCTTTGCATACTCAAGTATAATATCATACACGTATGGCAAAAGCAAGAGATCTGTCAAGAATTTATCCTTTACATTGACGCGCGTTGGAGAGTTCTTTATAGTAAATGATGAACAATTTAAGCATCTCGTCCTAGGAACAGAAAAATCTTATGGCATTTCCGCCGCAACCCCAACATGAAAATCATGGGAAGAGCGGCTGATTTTTGCGGTACGAAGGAAAAGAGAGAAGAGAACGAGGGGATGATTTCAAGGTGGAAAAAGGCGAAGACCTTTTTCTTCTCCGGCTCCTCTTTCCTCTCCTTCTTTCTTCATGATTTTCATAGAAAAAGGGAGGCAGGAAAATGAGCGTTCAAATGAGTACGGAACTCGGAAAAATTGAGATAGATACACAAGTGATTACGACACTTGCAGGCGCGGTTGCCATGGAATGCTACGGACTGGTCGGTATGTCTTCGCGTCGTACGATGAAAGACGGGATCGCCGACATTTTGCGCCGGGAAAATCTGTCACGCGGTGTAGAAGTTCGGGACGAGAATAATCGGACTGTTATCGACCTGTATATTATCGTGAGCTACGGGACGAAAATTTCCGAAGTAGCTCATAGTGTGCAGGAACGTGTAAAGTACGCATTACATAAAACACTGGGATTAACGGTAGATGAAGTCAACATTTATGTGCAAGGTGTTCGTGGAGAAATGAGCTCCTAGAAGGACAAGGGAGGAAATTGTACGTGAGAAATCGCACATTGACGGGACAAGTTCTCCGTCAAATGTATAAAATGGGCGCGGAGCGCCTGACGCAGCATGTCAAAAAGGTGGACGCGCTCAATGTGTTCCCTGTGCCGGACGGCGATACGGGAACAAATATGAATTTAACATTTACTTCCGGCGTAGCCGAGTTGGAAAAATTGGCGGAACAGACAGCGGAAAAGGTAGCATCCGTATTCTCACGTGGGCTATTGATGGGTGCGCGCGGCAATTCGGGGGTTATTTTATCCCAGTTGTTCCGCGGTTTTGCTAAAGGATTAGCCGACTCTGTGGAAGCGGACAGCCACAAGCTGGCGGATGCGTTCCAACAGGGTGTGGAGATGGCGTACAAAGCCGTTATGAAGCCCGTGGAAGGCACGATCCTGACGGTGGCCCGGGAAGCGGCAGCAGCCGCGCGCAAAGCGGCACGCTCCGGACTTATTGAAGATGTTGTCGAAAGGCTGGTTGAAGCGGCCCAGAAAGCACTGGATAATACGCCCAATCAATTGTCGGTACTCAAAGAAGTCGGCGTGGTCGATTCCGGCGGACAGGGGCTTGTCTATATTTATGAAGGTTTTTTGAAAGCGGTAAAAGACGGCATCGTATTCGCCGAGCCGGAAGAAGCGAAGCCGGCGGTAGCGGGAGGTATGTCTTTATTTGGTGAGACGCATGACGAGATGCACCATGTGATTAACCCGGCTGATATCAAATACGGATACTGTACAGAATTTATGGTGCACGTAAGACCGGATGCCGTCTTTACGCAGGACGAGTTCCAGGAACGGATTAGCGCATATGGGGATTCGCTGCTTGTCGTCTCGGATGAGGATCTGGTGAAGGTTCACATCCATGCCGAAGAGCCGGGTGAAGTGCTTTCGCTTGCCCAGCAGTACGGCGCGCTTGATCGGATTAAAATCGAGAACATGCGCCTGCAGCATGAAGAGGTGCTGCGTCGCCAGAAGACAAGACAGGCGCTGAAGTCGCCATCTGAAACCCCTACCGTGTCTGCGGAAAGATCGCAAGTGACCGAAGCAGTAAGAGGCGAACCGGATTTTGATATACCGCAACCGGAGAATGCGAAAAAGCCGTATGCGATTATTGCAGTGGCGAGCGGTCAGGGGATTGCTGACATTTTCAAAAGCCTGGGCGTCGATCGTATCATTGAAGGCGGACAGACGATGAATCCGAGCACTGAGCAGTTTGTAAGCGCCATTGAAGAGGAAAACGCAGAGCGGGTTCTCATCCTGCCGAACAACAAAAATATCGTCATGGCTGCTCAGCAGGCCGCAGAGCTGGTAGACGTACCTACGGCCGTCATTCCGTCCAAGAGCGTACCGCAGGGCATGTCCTCACTGCTCGCATTCTCGGCGGACGAGCCGCTTGAGCAGAACCGCGATCGGATGAGTGAGGCGCTTGCACTCGTTAAGACCGGCCTTGTCACATATGCCGTACGGGATACGACGTTGAATGAGTTGATAATCAAAGAGGGCGATTTTATCGGTATTTTTGACGGCGATGTCGTTACGTCCGGACAGGATGCGTATGAGACGGCCAAAGCGTTAATTAGCCGGATGGTTGATGAAGACGATGGATTGATTACGGTGATTTACGGTGCGGATGTGAAAGAATCGGCTATGAATGAATTGGAGAAGCAGTTGCGCGCCTCATTTGACAGCTATGAAGTGGAAGTGCATGACGGGGGACAACCGCTGTATTCATTTATTATCGCAGTCGAATAAACGATAGACACAAAAAAGGGGATGATCCTTCGCGATGAAGCTCTATATTGTAACTGACAGCACGGCCGACATCCCGAAAGAGCTGGCTTCCGAATTGGATATTCATGTAGTTCCGCTGAAGGTCCATATCGATGATGCCACGTATCTGGACGGGGTCACCCTGACAACCGCACAGTTTTATGAAAAGCTTGAGAAAGCGGACAGGCTGCCTCGTACATCCCAGCCCTCCCCGATCGATTTTGTTGATATGTATGAAGCGCTGGCCGCAAAAGGGGAGGATGCGCAGATTATTTCCATCCATCTTTCCAGCGCATTGAGCGGCACGTACCAGACAGCCAACCTTGCAAAAGATATGGTACAGGACAAAATAAAGGTACATGTCATTGATAGCCGGACCGCTTCGTATGCGCTTGGTTCGATTGTCGTGGCAGTGGCGCGTGCAGCTCGCGAAAGAAATAATTTACAGCAGTGTCTTGATCTGGCCCAGCGGCTTATTGCCAACCATGCAGCATTCTTCGTAATGGATACGCTTATGTATCTGCAGAAGGGCGGACGCATCGGGAAAGCTTCCGCTGTATTGGGATCGCTGTTGAACGTTAAGCCGATTTTGACATTCGACGAGACAGGGGAAGTGGCTGCAGTCGAGAAAGTGCGCGGCAAGAAAAAAGCGGTAGGCCGAATGCTGGATTTGGCCAAAGAATTCGCCGGCAGCGCACCGGTTGTGGCCGCCGTCGTGCATGCAACAAGCCATGAAGAAGCCGAAGCCTTGAAGGCGCGGATAGCCGAAGAACTGAATGTGATACAGGATATGGTCGTGACGGAGTTGGGCCCGGTTATCGGCACATATGGCGGGCCGGGTTTACTGGCCGTAACGCTGTATAAGGTATAACAGGCTTTTGATTTTTGGCAAACTATGTGGTTTGAGATCCGGAAGGTAAGATTTCTATAAAAAGAACATTCCTATCTCTTTAAGAGATAGGAATGTTTTTCTATAAAGGAGCCGAAGAACAGTGAGCGATCCATTGCAACAACCCGTTACCGCAATAAAAGGAATCGGAGCGGAACGAGCGCTTGATTTGGCCTCGCTTGATATTCATACCATACAGGATTTGCTTGAACATTTTCCATACCGTTACGAAGATTACCGGGTGCGGAGTTTGAGCGAGGCGGAGGACGGAGAAAAGATTACCATTGTCGGCACGGTATACGGAGAACCGGTTGTCCGGTTTTACGGTAAAAGCAAATCCCGTCTCACCGTAAAAGTCGTGGTGGACCGGGTAGTGGTAACCGCTATCTGGTTCAACCGCCATTTCTTAAAACAGCAGTTGCGTGCGGGACGTGAGATTATGCTATCCGGCAAATTCGAGCAAGCCCGTCTGCAGATAACGGTGAGTGAACATCATTTTCTTGATACTAACAAAAAAACTCCCCAACAGGGTTCGATTCAGCCGGTATATTCTACAACCGCCAACCTCCAGGTAAAGCAAATCCGGCGCTGGATTGAGGAAGCGTTGAAAGAATATGGCGGTGCGATAGAAGAAATTCTTCCGGAGAACCTTATGCGCAAGTATAAGCTCGTGCCCCGTGCGGACGCCATCCGTAACATTCACTTTCCGGAAAGTGTGGCGGCCGGAAAACAGGGGCGCCGCCGTCTGGCGTTCGAAGAACTGTTTTTATTCCAGCTAAAACTTCAGGCGTACCACGCGATGAACCGGCGGGCGAGTGACGGTGTGGCCCAGCAAATTCCGATCGAGCAGGTGCGTGAATTCATCCGCGGCCTTCCGTTTCCGCTAACGGGTGCACAGAAGCGCGTGGTGAAAGAAATCCTCGAAGATATGCAGGCTGAGTACTCTATGAATCGGCTGCTGCAAGGAGACGTAGGCTCCGGAAAAACGATCGTGGCGGCCATCGCATTGTACGCGACGGTTGCGGCCGGTTTCCAGGGGGCGCTGATGGTACCGACGGAGATTCTTGCAGAACAGCATTACGCAACGCTTAAGGAATTACTTGTGCCGCATCGGATTGAGATTGCTCTGCTCTCGGGCAGTGCAACGGTGCGGCAGCGCCGTGACATTCTCGCCGGACTGCAATCCGGTCTTATTCATATTGTTATCGGTACGCACGCGCTGATTCAGGAAGACGTGTATTTCCGTAATCTCGGTCTGGTCATTACGGACGAGCAGCATCGGTTTGGGGTAGAGCAGCGCCGCGTTTTGCGTGAGAAGGGGCTGCATCCGGATGTGCTGTTTATGACAGCGACGCCCATCCCCCGCACGCTGGCGATTACCGCGTTCGGCGACATGGATGTATCGACGATCGATGAACTCCCGGCAGGGCGTAAACCAGTCGAAACATACTGGGTTAAACATGACATGTTGGACCGAATTCTGGCTTTCATGCAGAAGGAATTGGATACAGGAAGACAGGCATATGTAATCTCGCCGTTAATTGAGGAATCCGAAAAATTGGATTTGCAGAACGCGATGGATGTCCATGCGCAGCTTAGCCATTATTTTGCGGGAAAATATAATGTAGGTCTTATGCATGGTCGGCTGCCTGCGAAAGAAAAAGACGATGTCATGCAGCGGTTCAGCCGCGGTGAAGTTCATGTGCTTGTCTCGACGACGGTAGTGGAAGTCGGCGTCAATGTGCCGAACGCTTCCCTTATGGTCATTTACGATGCGGAGCGATTCGGTTTGGCCCAGCTGCACCAACTGCGCGGCCGCGTCGGCCGCGGTGCGGAACAGTCCTACTGCATTCTGATTGCTGACCCAAAATCGGAAGTCGGTAAAGAAAGAATGCGGATTATGACAGAGACGAACGATGGATTTGAAGTGGCGCGCCGTGACCTGGAACTGCGCGGTCCCGGTGATTTTTTCGGCACGAAACAGAGCGGCCTGCCTGAATTTAAAGTAGCCGACGTCGTGCAGGATTACCGTATGCTTGAAGTGGCCCGCCAGGAAGCGGCTGAAATTGTCGGCCTTCCTGTGTTCTGGGTCGGTCCGGAATATGCGCCTTTGCGCAGATACTTGAAGCGGGACGACTATTTTCTTGAGAAGATTAAAGATTAGAGTTCCCCGCGATCTGATTTTCGTCCGTCATCCTCATCGTCCGATTCGTCTGTATGGTGTGACCAGCGAGGTGAATGCTCAAGGCGATGACCGATATGAAGGACCGCATACATCAAAAACATGGCAAAAGCGGTCATGCCGTAATAACCGGCGCCTACCGAGATACCGATCCCCCCTGCGAAGAATACCATCGCTGCGGATGTTAGACCTTTGACGGAACGGCCGCGCTGAATAATGAGTCCGGCGCCAAGAAAACCGAGTCCGCTGACAATCTGTGCGGCCAGCCGCATAGGGTCCATCATCGTATGACCGGGTATCGAATATCGATCCACAGTATGAATCGAGACGAGGGTTAGGAGGGTGGACGCTACGGTGACGAACGTATATGTCTTAATGCCGGCGGGTTTGGAGCGGCTTGTGCGTTCCAGCCCGATAGCAAATCCGAAAATGGCGCTTAATGTCAGACGCAGGTACATCTCCCAGTTCTCAAAGTAGAGTACGGAACGGGAGAGTTGATCAATAAAATGGTTCAAAGTTACTTTCTCCCCTCTCTAATGTTTTTATCTTACCATCATATTCTATGAGTATGAAAGATAAAAAAAACCGTCCGGCAACAAGCCAGACGGACATGTCAAACGCTGCGCGCCTGACATGCATAATGGGAGAGGAGAAACCGGAGGAAGAGCTTATGGGGAAACGTAAGTCTTCTCCGCGGTTGTCGGCAACACGGGGTTCCCGTGTTACTGTTATTATTTTGGACGTGTCCTGCTCATAATATACATACGAATGTAAGAAAGCGCTCTAATTATTTACCAGAATATTTGTTTATGTTATACTAACGACGTTTAAAAACGGAAAACAGTGGAGTGGAAGTCATGCGGGTAGTATCTGGCTCGAAAAAGGGGCATCCACTGCAGGCTGTGCCCGGTAAAGGCACGCGGCCTACGGTGGACAAAGTAAAAGAATCGATTTTCAATATCATCGGTCCCTATTTTGATGGGGGATTGGTGCTCGATTTGTATGCGGGAACAGGCGGGCTCGGTATTGAGGCGCTGAGCCGGGGAGCGGAAAAATGCATCTTTGTTGACGCGAATCGTAAGGCGGTTGGAGTGATCCTGCAGAATCTCGACTCGACAGGATTGAGAGGGCAGGCGGAGGTATACCGCAATGACGCGGATCGGGCTCTAAATGCACTGAAAAAGCGGGGAATCGCATTTGATATTGTGTTTCTCGATCCGCCGTATGCCGAGCAAAAAATCGAGAGCCAGGTCGCCATCATGGCGGATCACGGCCTGCTCGTTCCGGATGCTATGATCGTTGCCGAACACGATGCGGGAGACAAGCTGCGTGAACAAATCGGCAGCGTAGTTAAAGTAAGAGAAACAACATACGGTCAGACGACCATTACGATTTACCAAAACGAGGGGTAGACGACAAGGAGGGGGTATTATTGAGTATTGCAGTGTGCCCGGGAAGTTTTGATCCGGTTACATATGGACACCTCGATATTATCCAGCGGGGGACCAAAGTGTTTGATAAAGTTATTGTAGCGGTGCTTATCAATCGCAATAAAGTAAACCCGGTATTTACGATCGAAGAGCGTCTTGAGTTGCTGCGTGAAGTAACGAAGGGGATGCCGAACGTTGAAGTTGATACATTCAACGGTTTGCTTGTGGATTACATGCATACAAAAGGCGCAAAAGCCATTATCAAAGGCCTGCGCGCCGTATCGGACTTCGAATATGAGATGCAGATGGCGTCCATCAACCGTCTGCTCGACAACAAAATCGAGACATTTTTTATGATGACCAACAACCAGTATTCCTTTTTAAGTTCAAGCATCGTGAAAGAAGTCGGCAAATATGGCGCAGACGTCAGCAGCCTGGTACCGCCTGTAGTGGAAAAAGCGCTGCGTGAAAAGTTTGGAGAACCCCGCTAGGTCGGGGTTTTTTCGATGCTTATTTTTTGGCAAGCAGGGCTCCCAGATGTACCGATATGATGGTGAACAATAGCATTCCGGCACATACTAGCAGGGAAACCATCTGGGGGGGCGAGAGTGCCCAGAGTGATTCCTGCGCCGGATTGAATGCAGGAAGCCAGACAGGCAGCGCGCTTTGTGTTGTTTGTTGAAGCTTGTCGTACAAAAATGCTCCGATCGTGTACGTAAATGCAAAGGCGAGCATGGCATGGCAGATACGCGCGAACAGGAACGGCCAATAACGAATGTCTGTCTCGGCAAGCATGCTGGCGACCTGTGCATGTACAGATAGTCCGCCCCAGGCCAGCACCGCGCTTGTGATTGCCATGACAAGCGCGGGGGCCTGGGAGCCGAACAGCTCGCTGGCTTGTTTGGCGCCGAGCGTTACTTCAAACAATCCGTAGATAAACGCTTGGGCCGCTTCAAACGGATAACCGAAGAGAGCCAGCATTGCTCCAAGAAGAGCGGACAGCAGAGCGATGAGTTTCAATTTCATGAACAGGGTCAGTAATACAGAAAATAAAAGGATGAAACCTCCTACTACCATCTGTGTTTGCAGCGAGGTAGCCACGGCGTCTCCCATTAGTTTGCCGAACGACCTTCCGTCCTGAAGGCGAGCGTGATGCATGGAAGCGAGTGCCCGGTACAGGAGCGGTTTGGAACTGTCAGGGCGATACGGCGTACGTTCACCGTCCCGGTTATGCCGTGCCATAATCAGTCCAACAATGAGAGCGGTCGTGTAATGGGCAATAAGCAGCACAAGCCCTACTTTGGCGCTGTGAAAGAAGCCGATGGCAACGGCCCCGGTAATAAAAACGGGATCGGATGTCGTAGTATAAGATACGAGGCGCTCACCTTCAGCGCGTGAGATTAATTTTTTTTCGCGAAGGCGGACGGTCAGCTTAGCGCTGATCGGATAACCGGACGCAAATCCCATCGTCCAAACGAATGAACCGGGGCCGGGAATGTTAAACACAGGGCGCATGAGCGGTTCAAGCAGCACTCCCATAAAATGGGCGAGTCCGAGCCCGAGGAGAATTTCCGATGTAATAAAAAAGGGAAGAAGCGCGGGGAACACAACGTCCCACCAGATTTTCAGGCCGCGCAACGCTGCTAGAAATGATGCCTGGGGAAACAACAGCAGACTTGCTGCCAGAACAAACGAAATGACAGCGAACAGGGCAGTGTTAATGTACGGTTTTATGGAACGCATAGGCATTTCTCCTTACTCTCGTATGTATAGATCTGTCGTGCTACCGGGACGGACAGGGCCTATCCTTATATGTACGGGGCGAAAAAGCAAAATAGACCTGAACGGAAAACGGAGGGAATGGTATGCCGCGCATCGGATTGGCTTTAGGAGCAGGCGGCGCGCGAGGATTCGCGCATATCGGCGTTTTGGAAATACTTGAAAAGCACGGAATTGTGCCCGCTTATTTGTCGGGAAGCAGCATGGGAAGCCTGGTAGCGGCACTGTATTCGTGCGGATTTACACCGCAAATGTTGGAGAAGCTTGCAGTAAATTTAAAGCGGAAACACTGGTTGGACCTGTGTGTGCCCGGCATGGGATTTGTTACGGGAGAGAAGCTGCGTCATATCGTAAAACTGCTGACCCGAAATAAAACAATCGAAGAATTGGAACGTCCGTTGTCTATCGTCGCTACCGATCTGGTATCGGGCGAGCGGGTGGTGTTCACAGAGGGACCGATCCACGAAGCGGTACGTGCCAGTGTGTCGATTCCGGGTATTTTTGTACCGTACAAATTAGGGAGTAAGTTATTAGTAGATGGCGGAGTGGTCGATCGGGTGCCGATTGAGCTTGCGCGTAGCATGGGGGCCGAATTGACGATCGGTGTGGATGTATCGCTTGCCCCTTCGAATAGCCCGGTCCGTACGTTTTTTGACGTGATCTTCCAAACGATTGATGTGATGGAACGCGAGATTTTTCTTCACCGTACCGTTCATGCGGATATTATGATTCGACCGGATGTCGGGCGGTTTAGTTCGACATCCTTTACGAATATTGACGAGATTATCGAAGAAGGAAGAAAGGCGGCACGGCTGATGGTGCCGCACATTCAAGAGAAAATAGAAGATGGGAGGAAACGTGCATGATTGGCCGCCGGCGTTTTTTAGGGGGACGCTTTGCCCCCTTTATCGCCGCCGTGCTTGCTGCGGTGGTGATACTGGCCGTGGTGCTCTACCCGACCGACTATTATATTATTCGTCCCGGATCGGCGATTGAGCTTCAGCCGATGGTTACGGTTGAAGGAGGACAGAAAGATGAGAAGGGTATGCTTATGCTGACCACGGTTCGTATGAGCAAAGCCAATGTGCTGGGTTATTTGTACGCCAAAACCGACCCGTATGCGGATCTTGTGAAAGAGACGACGGTTCACAGCCCGCACGAAACGGACGAGCAGTACAACCTGCGGGAGCTGCAGGAGATGAAAAATTCACAGCAAAACGCTATGATTGCCGCATTCCGTAAAGCGGGACTGCCTGTAAAAGTCAACGAGCAGGGTGCTCTCGTTGTATTTCTTGTATCGGACATGCCTGCTAAGCAATACTTGAAAATCGGAGACGTGATTACGAAAGTAGATGACCGAGAGATCAAAAACGCGGCACAACTGCTCGCTGTATTGAAAGGAAGAAAAGCAGGGGAAACGGTTAAGTTAACGTTTATTCGGGACGGACAGGCTAAAACGGCGGACATCAAGCTAAAGGCATTCCCGAAAACGCCGGGGCAGAAAGAGACACGTGCCGGTATCGGCATTGCGTATCCAAATCCGGACGGCCCTACTACAAAGCGGGATATCGAATTGCCGAAGAAAGTGACGATTCAGTCTGAGAATATCGGCGGTCCGTCTGCGGGTATGATGTTTACGCTTGAAATTTTTAACCAGTTGACACCGGGCGATTTGACCAAGGGGTACCGTATTGCCGGGACAGGCACCATTAACGCCGACGGAAGGGTTGGGCCGATTGGCGGAGTGAAGCACAAAGTGCGTGCATCGGATAAGATGGAGGCCGACATTTTCTTTGCGCCGGATAATCCGACGCCGGCGGGAAGCAAGCAGCGTTCAAATTACGCAGATGCGAAGGCAGAGGCAGAGAAGCTTGGCACGAAGATGAAGATCGTGCCGGTGCGTACGTTGGATGATGCGATTAAATATTTGGAAAGTCTGCCGCCAAAGGGCGGCAAATAAAAGTCGTCATTCGCATTCAAAGTGCAGCGGGGGTTGCCAGTATTCCCGCTGCATTTCTTTTTGGCGCAGGTGCTCTGGAAATGCAAGAGCATACAGGGATCCGGCCTGAACATCCAGCGCAAGCATCGGGTGCTTGTTTTTACCGACACGGGTGATGACAGGGAGCGTGCTTGTTTCTTTCATTTTTTTCAGCAGGCGCTGGCCGACACGATTAAAGCCGAGGACGCGAATATACGCAGGTCCCTGGCCATTTACTGCAGCATTCATTTTCTTGCGCGTTAGATTGAACATACTATATAGAAGCAGGCGCTGCAGCCGCGCCCAGGTATAGCGTTTTGTTTTTACAGTCTCCATAAGCTCGCGGAACGAAGCAGCGCGGGGCAGCGCTGCAAGTAAGCGGTGTTCAATTCCCTCGTTCATCTCGTGGATAGCTCCTAGCTCGTCCGGCCAGCGGGTAAGCAATTGATGCTGAAGATATGGATAGAAAAGGTTCCATGTAACGGGAAAGCGTCCTGCCGCTTCCTCTTTCCGTAATATATCGCTTGTGCTGGCAGGCACGTATGGACGAATCGCTTCGATTCCGCCGGATGGCTGTTCGGCGATCAGCTTGCGCAATGCCGTTGCGCTGGCGATGCTCTGATCGGTGACCGTCATCTGATGGTAGCCTGCTTTCTGCCGCTTGATGGTGGCAGGGCGAATGGAGCTTCGCAGTCGATGAAGAGCCAGACAGTAATTCAAGCCAAGAATGTTATTTGGCTCGGCGGCGTGACTGCGTACCGTATCATCAACCAGGCCCGGAAGCGCTGCCTGAATCGCTTCCCCGTACGCGGCAGGATAGCTGAGTCCCTGTTCTAATCCCTGTCGCAATGCCTGCTGAAATGCGATCGGCTCATCGGCCAGAACAGCTGCCAATTCTTCTATCCAGGCAATCTCGCCGCTCTCCGATCCGAAGCATATTTCATTTACCACTCCGGTGGCGTGCAGCGTGGCGACCGCACCGAATGCGAATTGCTCGGCATTCTGTGTTGCATAGACAAACGGGATTTCGAGCACAAGGTCCACACCCAGGCGGAGCGCCATCTCGGTGCGCGCCCACTTGTTCACGATGGCCGGCTCTCCGCGCTGCAGAAAATGCCCGCTCATGACCGCCACGACCGCATCGGCACCGGTTTGCCTTTTTGATTCGGTGAAATGATAGGCATGGCCGTTATGTAAAGGATTGTATTCAACAACCATTCCAATTGTTTTCATGTTGCACTTCCTCCGCTTGGTATTTGTTTCAATAGTATAGGATTTGGGAAAGCAAAGGCAATGCCGGTTATTTATTCAAAATTATAGGGTGTCAAGATTGTTTCCTTGACATATTGTTCGAGGAAAAGTATAATAACTTTTGTTGCTTGAAATGAGGTGGCATCGTTATGAAATTGAAAAAAAACCAGCTGCTTCAGCTGCGGGGCGGCAAGCTTCCGATTGACGAGACGGTGGAGCTGAACCTTGCGCGGAAGCATCAGCAGCTTGTCGAGTCGAAGCCTGCCCGCTTTACCGGAGAAGCATATGCAGCAACGGGATTGTTTGTTGTAGAAGGCCGCTTATCCGGCGAGCTTACGATGGAATGCGCCCGCTGTCTGGCGAAGTTTCCGTACCGTTATGATGTAGGCGTGAAGGAAACATTTATGGATGAGAATCAGATTGAATTCGATGTAGACGAAGAAATGGAGATTCATCCGCTTAAAGACGAGGAAATCGATTTAACCCCGTATCTGGAAGGTGCGGTGCTCTTGTCGCTGCCACACACGCTGGTATGTAATGAAGATTGCAAAGGTTTATGCCCGGAATGCGGCACAAACCGCAACGAGAAAGACTGCGGCTGTGTAGTCGAACGCATCGATCCGCGGCTGGCTGTGCTGGGTGAACTTTTTGGAAAGCTAGACAAATAAAAGCTTTTCATTTACCTGAAAATCAGGTATGATGATTGTTGTGTTTTGATGGATAACTTGTCCCATCAAATAGATGCTTTGATTGTAATCTTGTGAAGGGGGTGGGATACATGGCAGTACCTCAAAGACGGACGTCGAAAACTCGTAAAAATAAGCGTCGGACTCACTTCAAGCTGGAAGTTCCGGGCATGGTAAAATGCCCTGAGTGTGGCGAAATGAAGCTGGCTCACCGCGTATGCAAAAGCTGCGGCACATACAAAGGAAACCAGGTTGTGAATAACGCTTAATAACCCAGGAGGCGAAAAATGAGCTCGATCATTTTCGTCTCCTTTTTTATTTCTGATCGTAAATTAAGAATATGCGGCTAAAAGATCCGTAGTTCTCCTTCAATTGTCCTATGGGGCGGGCAGCGTATACTTCCTCTTAGGAGCGTGCCCCGGTGACATGCCCATTCCTTCTTTCGGTCCGCCCTTCTGTGCTGTTCAGTATGCAGCTTCTTGTCTTATGTGCTCGAATGCTGACTAGTTTTCTGAAGTGGCAGGAATTTATTTTCCTTACGCGAAAATAAATGGCAAAATCGAAAAAAGAGCGTTGTTATTTCAAAACTTTTTTTATATACTGCTATTAGTAGCTGGTAATAAGAACGGTTGAGTACGTGGAGATACTATAGGTGGTGAAGCAGGATGGCTCGCCTTGCGAAGAAAGTTCGCCAGGAGGCACTGCACAATTTGCTTCTGGCAAGCCCGTTCTACACGGATGAAGAACTTGCCGCGCATTTTGGCGTTAGCATCCAGACCATTCGCCTCGACCGGCTGGAACTCGGCATTCCGGAAGTGCGGGAGCGAATAAAGAATGTGGCTAGAAAATCATTGGATGAAGTAAAGTCGCTTCCACTGGAAGAAATGGTGGGGGAATTGCTTGATATCGAGCTGGACTGTTCGGGGATTTCCCTGCTCGAGATTACTGAAGAACATATATTTTCCCGAACGCAGATTGCCCGCGGGCACCATATATTTGCCCAGGCCAATTCGCTGGCTGTTGCGGTTATTGACGCGGACGTCGTACTGACGGCTGCGGCGCGAATCCGCTATGTACGCCCGGTCCGCCTTGGAGAGAGGCTGGTGGCCAAAGCCACCGTTCGCGAGACGAAGGGCGAGCAGAGTAAAGTACGAGTGGAAACGAGGGTGCAGGACGAACTCGTATTCAGCGGAACGTTTCGCGTATTCCGTATGAGGGATTTCGACGCACAGACCAGTCGCAAACAGGAGGAAACATGATTATTGCAATAGATGCGATGGGAGGGGACTTAGCTCCCACCTCGAATGTTAAAGGCGCCATTGAAGCCGCGCGTGAGATGCCGGACGTGAGAATCGTGCTTGTCGGCGACGAAGCCCGGCTTGCGCCAATGCTTGCACAGGCGCCGAAAAATATTGAAATTAGGCATGCGGCCGAAACGATTGAAGCTGATGAAGAACCTGTCAAAGCGGTACGCCGCAAACGGGATTCTTCGCTTGTCCTCGGCGTGACAATGGTAAAAAACAAAGAAGCGGACGTTATCATTTCCGCAGGCAATACCGGCGCATTCATGACGGCGGCCCTGCTTATCACCGGGCGAATTAAAGGCATTGACCGTCCGGCCCTAAGCCCGATTGTACCTACAACCGACGCGGCCGGCGTTATGATTCTTGATGCGGGAGCTAACATGGATGCACAACCTAAACATTTACTGCAGTATGCGATTATGGGCAGCATCTATGCGGAAAAAGTAATGGGTGTAGCACGTCCGCGCGTCGGTTTGTTGAATGTCGGCACAGAAGAAAAAAAAGGAAATGATTTAACTAAAGAAGCGCATAGCCTGCTAAAAGAAAGCTCGCTGAATTTCATCGGCAATGTTGAAGCGCGGGATATCATGGAGCATGTCTGTGATATTGTTGTCTGTGACGGTTTTTCAGGGAATATTCTGCTAAAGACGATGGAAGGCATGGCCAAGACGATGATGTCGGTCATGAAAGAAGAATTTACGCGCACAATTACAAGTCAACTTGCAGCGATGATGCTGCGTCCGGGCCTCCGGCGGGTAAAAAACCAGATGGACTATGCCGAGTATGGCGGAGCGTTATTGATGGGGGTGCAGGGCACCTGCATTAAAGCACACGGCTCTTCAAATGCCCGTGCCATTCATGCTGCCATCAGGCAGGCGAAGAAATTTGTCGAACATGACGTCAACAGTCTGATTGCAAGAGAAATTCAGGGGGAAAGCAGGGATGAATATGTTTAAAGCGCAGCGGGCGGCCGGAATTCTGGGAACAGGACGTTATTTGCCGGAGAAAGTTATAACAAACGCGGATCTGGAGAAAATGGTCGATACATCGGACGAATGGATTGTGACCCGAACGGGAATCAAGGAAAGAAGAATGGCCCGCCAAGATGAGACATCTTCCGATATGGCAACTCATGCCGCACGGCAAGCGCTGGACAAAGCGGGAATTGTAGCTGAGCAGGTGGATTTAATCATCGTTGCCACGGTAACGCCCGATATGTTCTTCCCTTCCACGGCCTGTATCGTACAGGAGAAACTGGGTGCAAAGCGGGCGGCTGCATTCGACTTGTCGGCGGCCTGCTCCGGATTTTTGTACGGAACATCGGTAGCCGCCCAGTTTGTCGCCAATGGGCTGTACCGTTACGTGCTTGTAGTCGGTGTTGAGGCGCTTTCGAAAATCGTTGACTGGACGGACCGCAATACGTGTGTATTATTTGGTGACGGAGCCGGAGCGGCGGTTATTGGTCCGGTGGAAGAAGGCTTGGGATTTCTTTCCTTCGAACTGGGCGCAGATGGAGGCGGTGCCGAACTGCTGAAATTAGGAGCAGGAGGTTCACGCATTCCGGTACCGAAAGTGGAGCCGGGAAGTCGGGAGAACTATATCCATATGGCTGGCGGAGAAGTGTTCAAGTTTGCGGTACGGGCGATGAATACGGCATCCGACCAGGCGCTTTTGAAAGCGGGCATTACAAAAGAAGATGTCGATTTCCTTGTCCCGCACCAGGCGAATCTCCGTATTATCGATTCAGCCGTTAAACGCTTGGGATTGCCTTATGACAAAGTAGTAGTGAATTTAAATCGCTATGGTAATATGTCATCGGCTTCCATTCCGGTTGCGTTGGATGAAGCTGTCAGCGAAGGACGCATTAAAGAAGGCGACACGTTGGTGCTTGTCGGATTCGGCGGCGGGCTAACGTGGGGTGCCTCGGTAATGAAGTGGTCGACCAAGGAAAAGAAGGAGGAAGAATGATGGGCAAGACAGCGTTCATTTTTCCCGGGCAGGGATCACAATATGTAGGCATGGGCGCCGAGCTATATGAGAAAGAAGCTGCAGCGAAAGCGGTATTTGATGAAGCGGACCGGGCACTTGGCGTCTCGCTTTCCACGCTTTGCTTCGAAGGGCCGGAAGAAGAGTTGCGTCTGACCGCCAATACACAGCCGGCCATTTTGACGACGAGTGTGGCGGTGCTTAAAGTATTGAAGGAAAAGCTAAATATTGTTCCGGATTATGTAGCGGGGCACAGCCTTGGCGAGTATTCAGCGCTGGTAGCGGCTGACGCGCTGACATTTGCGGATGCAGTCCAGATTGTTCGGGCACGCGGCCGATATATGGAACAGGCTGTGCCAGCGGGACAGGGAGCCATGGCGGCTGTCATGGGAATGGACCGCGAACCATTGGATGAAGTATGCCGAAAAGTCACAGAAGCGGGCCGTCCGGTGCAACTGGCCAATTTGAACTGTCCGGGGCAGATTGTTATTTCCGGCAGTGCGGAAGGCGTGGAAGAGGCAGGAGCCGCCGCTAAGGCAGCCGGTGCAAAGCGGGTGATTCCGTTGAACGTAAGCGGACCGTTCCACTCCATGCTTATGGAGCCAGCGGCGGAGAAGCTTTCACAGACGCTTGCCGGCTATACGATTAAGGATGCGCAGGTAGCGGTCGTGGCTAATGTCTCAGCCAGCGGCGTACAAACAAAAGAAGAAATTAAAGAATCTTTGATTCAGCAAGTCGCTTCTCCGGTGCTATGGGAAGACAGTGTGCGCTACATGCTTGACAAAGGTGTCGATTTATTTATCGAGATCGGCCCGGGCACGGTTCTGTCAGGACTGGTTAAGAAAGTGGATCGTAAAGTGAAAACGCTGGCAATTCAAGATATAACGACACTTGAAAAGGCGCTTGAACAACTGCAAATGAAAGAATAGGAGGAGAGATCATGCTGGAAGGAAAAGTAGCGCTTGTCACCGGCGCATCCCGCGGGATTGGCCGTGCGATTGCGCTTGAGCTGGCCCGTCAGGGAGCCGATGTAGCCGTCAACTATGCCGGAAACGAAGCGGCCGCACGCGAAGTGGCGGACGAAATCGCCAAGCTGGGCCGACGTGCCATTGTAGTAAAGGCGAACGTGGCGGATGCGGGTGAAGCGGAAGCCATGGTCAAGCAAACAATCGACGAGCTGGGCAAGCTGGACATTCTGGTGAACAATGCGGGGATTACCCGCGACAACCTGCTCATGCGCATGAAAGAAGAAGAGTTCGATGAAGTCATTGCCACCAACCTCAAAGGCGTGTTCAATTGCACCAAAGCGGTGACGCGTCCAATGATGAAGGCGCGGAGCGGGCGCATTATCAATATCTCTTCCGTCGTTGGCGTAATGGGCAACCCGGGACAGACGAATTATGTGGCAGCCAAAGCCGGTGTTATCGGTATGACGAAGTCGGTCGCACGTGAATTGGCCAGCCGAGGCATTACAGTGAATGCTGTCGCGCCGGGATTTATTGAAACGGATATGACGTCCGTGCTCGGTGATGATACGAGGGAATCGCTGCTTACGCAGATTCCGCTCGGCCGCCTCGGCAAGCCGGAAGATATCGCCGATACGGTGGCGTTTATTGCTTCTGAGAAAGCAAGCTATATTACAGGTCAAGTTTTTCATGTTGACGGTGGCATGTACATGTAAGACAAAGTATAATAGACAAATAATTATGTTTTGAGAGGAGGTGAAGACAGTGGCAGATACATTCGATCGTGTAAAAAAAATCATCGTGGATCGCCTCGGCGTTGATGAATCCGAAATCAAAGAAGAAGCTTCATTTAAAGACGATCTCGGCGCAGACTCTCTTGATGTCGTAGAATTGGTGATGGAACTCGAGGATGAGTTCGATTTGGAGATTTCCGACGAAGACGCAGAGAAAATCACGACTGTGGGTGATGTGATCAAATACATAGAGGCCCACAAGTAAGATAGGCGCTGCTTCAGGAAAAGTCCCGTATACGTATGCGGGACTTTCTCCTCATTGTGGGTTATATACCAGTTTCTCATTATAAAGAACTGTTATTATATTTCGAGGTGAAACTATGAAAAATCGCGTAGTAGTAACAGGCATCGGAGCGGTCACGCCGCTCGGAAACAATGCCAAAGCTTTCTGGGAAGGGCTGCTTACCGGCAAATCCGGTGTCGATTATATTACCGCATTTGATACGGAAGGCTATTCAACCAAATTTGCAGCTGAAGTGAAAGACTTTAATCCAGAAGATTATATGGACAAAAAAGACATCAAGCGTACGGATCGTTTCGTGCAATTTGCGATCGCTGCGGCAAAAATGGCCGTGGAAGACGCAGGGCTTGAGATTACCGAAGAAAACGCAGAAAATATAGGAGTATACATCGGCTCCGGTATCGGCGGTTTGGGCACGTGGGAAGAGCAGCATACGCTGCTGATAGAGAAAGGGCCGCGGCGCGTAAGTCCATTTTTCGTGCCAATGATGATTGCCAATATGGCCTCTGGTCAGGTATCCATTACCCTGGGAGCCAAGGGACCAAACAGCGCGGCCATTACTGCATGTGCCAGTGCGACGAATTCGATTGGCGACGCATTTAAAATTATTGAGCGCGGTATCGCTGATGTTATGATTACGGGTGGTACGGAAGCATCGATCCGTCCGATGGCAGTGGCCGGGTTCTCCAATGCGAAAGCTCTTTCTTCACGCAATGATGAACCTAAAAAGGCCAGCCGTCCGTTTGATAAAGACCGCGACGGGTTTGTTATGGGTGAAGGAGCAGGGATCATTATTCTAGAATCGCTGGAGCATGCTAAGAAACGAGGGGCGACTATTCTGGCCGAGATTATCGGCTATGGCATGAGCGCGGACGCCTATCACTTAACCCAGCCGGCACCGGGCGGTGAAGGCGCGGCGCGGGCGATGAAAGCGGCGTTGAAAGATGCGGAAATTAAGCCGGAAGAAGTAGACTATATCAATGCGCATGGTACATCTACTGAATACAACGATAAATTCGAAACGATGGCCATAAAAGCTGCGCTGGGCGATGCCGCTTACAAAGTAGCCATCAGTTCCACCAAGTCCATGACGGGCCATCTGCTGGGCGCTGCAGGCGGAATTGAAGCGATTGCCTGTGTACTTGCACTGCGCGATCAGATTGTGCCGCCGACCATTAACTATGAAACACCTGATCCGGAATGTGACCTTGATTATGTGCCGAACGAAGCAAGAAAGATGGATATAAATGTAGCCATGTCCAATTCGCTTGGCTTCGGCGGACACAATGCAACCATTGTCTTTAAAAAATATATAGACTGATACCGTTTTGGTGGTGAATAAGGTAGTGGATTTTGCAGGATTACAAAAAGAAATCGGAGTGCGCTTTAAAAGCGAAAAGCTTCTCCGCCAGGCGTTTACCCATTCGTCGTATGTAAACGAGCACCGCGGCAAGCTATTCCAGGACAACGAGCGCCTGGAGTTTCTCGGTGACGCGGTGCTGGAGCTGACCGTCTCCCAATTTCTTTACACCCATTTTCCAAAAATGTCCGAAGGAGAATTAACGAAGCTCAGAGCCGCCATTGTCTGTGAACCGTCCCTCGTTATGTTTGCGAATCAGCTTAAATTCGGCGAGTTGATTTTGCTTGGCAAAGGGGAGGAACTGACCGGAGGAAGGCTCCGCCCCGCACTGCTTGCGGACGTGTTTGAAGCATTTATTGGCGCATTGTATCTGGATCAAGGGCTGGATTCGGTGTTCCGTTTCCTGGAAAAATATGTGTATCCCCGAATTAATAATGGTGAATTTACCCGGGTTACCGACTACAAAAGCCAATTGCAGGAGTTTGTGCAGCGGGACGGACTCGGGGAAATTCAATATCGCATCGTGCAGGAGCGGGGCCCTGCGCATAGCCGTGAGTTTGTCTCCGAAGTGCTGCTCAACGGTGACGTACTCGGCCAGGGATCAGGCCGTTCGAAGAAGGAAGCCGAGCAGCATGCTGCCGCTATGGCAATGAAGCACCTCGCGGTAAAACAGTAAAGGTGACAGGGAAGATATGAAACAGCATGTAAACATCGCATTGTTTGTGCCGCATCAGGGATGTCCGAAGGATTGCGTGTTTTGCAACCAGTCACGGATTACGGGGCGGAAACGGGAAAGTCTGCTGACGGAAGAGACGGTGCGGCGTTCCATCGAGGAGCAACTGTCAACCGTCCGTGCTGGCCAACAGGTCGAAATCGCGTTTTTTGGCGGCAGCTTTACCGGACTGCCCCGCGGCTACCAGACAATGCTCTTATCGGTAGCAAAGGAGTATGCGGCGACGGGCCGGGTGCACGGCATTCGCCTGTCAACGCGTCCGGATTACATTACGCCCCATATTATGGAGTATCTGCTCTCCTATGGGGTCACCACGGTAGAGCTTGGCTGCCAGTCGCTTGACGATGAAGTGCTTGCGCTGTCAAAAAGAGGGCATACGGCGGCACAGGTAGAGCGAGCAGTACAGATTATCCGGCAGTATCCGTCAATCCGGCTGGGCCTGCAAATTCTTCCCGGACTTCCGGGGGATACACTTGAAAAAAGCGTATCTACGGCCAGAAAGGTTGTAGAGCTTGCCCCTGATTTTGTACGCATTTATCCGGCGTTGGTCATTGCCGGAACGGAGCTTGAGTGGTTGTATGCAACGCATCAATACCAGCCGTTATCGGTGGAAGAAGCCGTGCAATGGACGGCGGAAATTTGGCTTCCTTTGCTTAAGGCGGGTATTCCTGTCATCCGTATGGGGCTGCATGCCTCGGATGATTTGCGCAGCAAGGGCACCGTGCTGGCCGGTCCATTCCATCCTTCGTTTCGTCAATTGGTCGAAGAGGAGTTGTTTCATCGTTTGCTGAAGCGAATGATGGAGGGGATCGGACAGACTGCCGCTGCTTCGCTGGAAGTTGCGATCCATCCCGCAGACGAAACGGCACTGCGTGGCCGCAAAGGAGAGAATTGGAGAGAGGTGGCAGCTTTTCTTGCAGATGCCGGTGTTCACGCTTCGCTGACGCTGGACAGAAGTTTATCGCGCCAGCAGTTGAGCTTTCGGGAAGAAGGCGGAACCTTCCGGACGCTTTTCTTTACCGATTTATAAGAGAATCCGGCCCTTCGGTCGATTTGAAGCTGAGAAGAACGAGGCAGTCTGGACGCCTGAGGATGCGCATCCTCCCTGGGTCGCGTCAGGCCCTCGTTTTTTCTGTGAAAATCGTGAGGAAAGAAGGAGAAGAGGGAGGAAAAAAGATCTAAGGAAGAAAAAGGGTTCGCCTTTTTCTACATTAAAATCCTCTCCTCATTCTTTCCTCTCTTTTCCTTCGTACCACAAAAGTCAGCCGCCCTTTCTCTCATTTTCATGTCCGGGTTGCGGCTGAGACGCCATGGCGGTTCTTTGTGTATAGTGACATCTCTTTGTGACAGTGATACATTCTTATAAGAGAAAGCCGCTTGATAGGGACTACCCCTACATCCGGGCGGTGACAAGGAGGATGAGGAGCGAATCTATGTATTTAAAGCGCCTCGAAATTACAGGGTTTAAATCGTTCGCCGACCGTACGGAACTGGAGTTCGTGCCCGGCGTGACGGCCGTTGTCGGCCCTAACGGCAGCGGCAAAAGCAACATCTCGGATGCTATCCGCTGGGTGCTTGGTGAGCAGAGTGCTAAATCGCTGCGCGGCGCAAAAATGGAGGACATTATTTTCTCCGGGAGCGATTCGCGCAAGCCGGTTAATTTCTGTGAAGTGTCGCTGACACTTGACAACACCGATCAGCAGATAAAGATGGATTTCTCTGAAGTTACCGTTACCCGCAGAGTCTATCGCTCGGGTGAAAGCGAATATTATATTAACCGACAGAGCTGCCGGCTGCGCGATATTATCGAATTATTCATGGACACAGGCGTTGGCAAAGAGGCGTATTCCGTTATCGGCCAGGGACGGATTGAAGAGATTTTGAGCACGCGTTCCGAAGACCGCCGAGCGCTCTTTGAGGAAGCGGCCGGGATTGTCAAATATAAAGCACGCAAAAAAGAAGCGGTAAAAAAACTGGACGAGACCGAGCAAAACCTTGTGCGTGTGCAGGACATCATGGGTGAAATCGAGGAGCAAATCCAGCCGCTTGCCGAACAAGCCGAGAAAGCACGCACGTATTTATCGCTGAAAGAAACGCTCGCCCAATATGAAATCGGTTTGTATGTAAAGCAGTTCGATTTGCTGCATGCTGAATGGGAAGAGACGAAATCGCTCGTGGAAAAACTTACGAGCGAGCAGATCGAGCGGTCGGCTAGCATCAACCGGATGGAAGCCCAAACGGCCGACTTGCGCGCATTTGTGAGCGAACAGGATCAGGTGCTTGAAGAATTGCAGCAGCGCCTGCTTACCGTCACTGAAGAAGGAGAGAAAAAAGAAGGGCTTAGGGAAGTGCTCCGTGAACGTCTGCGCAATTACAGCCAAAACAAACAGGACGCCCGCAGCAAAGCAGTAGCGCTTACTGAGAAGCAGGAGGCGCTGCGTATACAGATTGCGGAGGCGGCACAGCAGGTAAAAGCAGCTGAAGAGCAGGTTGCAGAGCTGACAAAGGAACTGCAGTTGGAGCAGAAAAGATATATGAATTTCGCCAGATTTTCCGATGGTGACATCGAGCGCCTAAAGGCCGACTACTTCGATATCTTGAATCAAATGGCATCCATGCGCAATGAAATCCGCCATCATCAGCAGGCGCTCGAGATGAACCAACAGCGCTGGGAACGTCTCGAATCTAGCAATCAGCAGCTCATTGAGCAGAAAGAAAGCCTGACCAGCCGACGCACCGAATTGGAAGATGAGCTGGCTTCGGTGTCTAAGCGCCTGGCCGAAAATATGGACGCGTTTAAAAAGAAAATGGCGGCGCAAAAAGAACAGGCAGCTCAAAAATCGCGTTGGCTTCAAGCGTTGCGTGAAGGCGAGCAAAAACTAAACGGTATGCTTTCGCGCCGTGACGTAATAAAAGAGATGCAGGCTGATTTTTCCGGATTCATGCAGGGTGTCAAGGAAATTCTAAGAGCGCGCGAACAAGGCTTTGCAGGCGTGGAAGGTGCGGTGGCTGAGCTGATTTCCGTTGAAAAGCAGTATGAGACGGCAATCGAAATTGCACTGGGCGGCGCCTTACAGCATGTCGTGGTGGAAAATGAAGCGGTAGGGCGCCGAGCCATCGGGCTTTTAAAGCAGCGTCGAGCTGGACGGGCTACATTCCTGCCGCTTGATGTCATTAAGCCGCGTCAGATACCGGCGGGCGAGCGCGCCCGTGTACAGGAGATGGACGGTGTCGTTGGTGTGGCGGCGGAGTTGGTTCGCTGTGCGGAACGATATCAGTCTATCGTTTATAATCTTTTAGGCAATGTAATGATTACCGAAACGCTTGAGCAGGCCAACGCGGTCGCCCGAGCCCTTCAGTACCGCTACCGCATTGTGACGCTTGAAGGCGATGTTGTCAACCCGGGCGGCTCGATGAGCGGTGGGTCCGTGCAGCAGAAATCGAATCAATTGTTGGGGCGTCAGCGTCAACTCGAACAATTGGAAGAGGAGATTGCCCGTCAGAAGCAGGCCAATGAAGAGTTCTATACCCGGTTAGAAGCGATAGCCGCAGAAGAAGAAGTCTGGATACAAGAGCAGGAACAGATGCGTGCAGCAGGCGAGCAGCTTCGCTTCAGAGAGCAGGAGATAAAAGGGCTGCTGCGTGAGCTGGACCATTCAGAGAAAACGATTGCGGAACGCTGGGAGTTCTTCCAGCAGGATCAAGCTGTGCTGGACAAAGAGCGTGAGCAGGCCAAGCATCGCATCGCGGCAATCGAAGAAGAACTGGAAGAGCTGGCGATTGCCGAACAAGAGAAACAGCAGGAAATTGAAGCGGCGGAGAGAAGCAAAAAAGAAAAGGAAACAAACAAAGAAGCGCTGAACGATCGTATTACCGAATTGAAAGTGCAGGTAGCGACGCGCAAGGAACAATATGAAGCGCGTCTTTTAGAATATAACCGCCTGGAAAAAGATCTGCAGGAAGTGACTGCCGAGCTTAGCGCGACGACGAAGACACTGCTTCTGCTCGATTCGGGCACCGCTACAAGCGATGAGGAGGAAGAGAAGCTCGATCGGGAAATCCGTGCCCTGCGCGCCGAGAAAGAGCAGTACAGCGCCCACATTCAGGAACAACGCAAGAAACGGCAGGATGTTCAGGCACGTTTGGCTGAGCAGGAAGCGGAAGTAAAAGAGATGCGCCGCCAGCTTAAAAGCGTGGAAGAAAATCTCTACAGGCATGAGGTTAAAGTCGAGCGTATGGACGTGGAGCTGGATAATCTGTTGAACAAGCTCCGGGAAGAGTACGAGCTGAGCTACGAGATGGCCAAGGCGAACTATCAACTGCCCGATGATGTGGAGGAAGCGGCCAAGACGGTCAAGAGTATAAAACAGCAAATTACCGCACTCGGCACAGTCAACGTAGGCTCAATTCAGGAGTACGAACGACTGCATGAGCGGCAGGAATTTCTGCTGTCACAGCACCGCGATCTAAGCGAAGCAAAAGCGACGCTGTACCAGGTTATTGCTGATATCGAGGCGGAAATGTCGCGGCGGTTTAAAGAAACGTTCGATGCGATTCGCGCTCAGTTCCAACAAGTTTTCACGCAATTGTTTGGCGGCGGCCGGGCAGACTTGCAGCTATCCAATCCGGATAATCTTCTTGAGACCGGGATCGAAATTGTGGCCCAGCCTCCCGGAAAGAAACTTCAGTATCTTGCGCTTCTCTCCGGCGGGGAAAAAGCACTGACCGCCATCGCGCTTCTCTTTTCCATTCTGCGGGTAAAACCGGTGCCGTTCTGCGTACTCGATGAAGTGGAGGCGGCATTGGACGAAGCGAACGTTTCGCGTTTCTCCCAGTACCTGCGGGAATTCTGTGAGAAAACGCAGTTTATCGTCGTTACACACCGGCGCGGGACGATGGAGGGCGCTGACGTGCTGTACGGCGTAACGATGCAGGAATCCGGAGTATCGAAGCTTGTTTCCGTCCGTCTTGAAGACGAGACGATGGTGTCATAAATCTCAGGAAGAAAGGAAGCATGACATGAGTTTCTTTAAAAAGCTGAAAGAAAAAATCTCCGGTCAGACGGAAGCGATTACGAATAAATTTAAGGAAGGTCTGATGAAAACGCGCGGCGCGTTTGAAAAAGTGGAGGATTTGGTGCGCCGCTATAAGCGCATTGATGACGAGTTTTATGAAGAATTGGAAGATATTTTAATCTCCGCCGACGTCGGTGTTAACACGGTGATGGAGCTGGTCGATGATTTGCGCAACGAAGCGCGCAAGCAAAGAATTGAAAATGCACATGAGTTGCAGCCTGTCCTCTCAGAGAAACTGGTTGGACTTCTGCAGGGAAAAGATGAAGATACGTCGCTGAATATTGAAGATGGACGCCTTAACATCATCTTGTTTGTCGGTGTGAACGGCGTCGGCAAGACGACCACCATCGGCAAGATGGCACATATGCTCAAAAGTCAGGGCAAAAAAGTGCTGCTGGCTGCAGGGGACACATTCCGTGCAGGTGCGATCGACCAGCTTGAAGTCTGGGGTGAGCGTGTTGGCGTAGAAGTGGTCAAGCAGCAGCAAGGTTCCGACCCCGCTGCCGTTATTTATGATGGTATTCATACCGCCAGGGCGCGAAAAGCGGACGTCCTGCTGTGCGACACGGCCGGTCGTCTACAGAATAAGGTAAATCTGATGGAAGAGCTTGCAAAGATTAAGCGGGTCATCTCCCGCGAAGTTCCGGATGCGCCGCATGAGACGCTGCTCGTGCTGGATGCGACTACCGGCCAGAACGCGCTTAGCCAGGCGAAAGCGTTCAGCCAATCTGCTGAATTGTCGGGCATCGTACTGACAAAGCTTGACGGTACAGCGAAAG
>Ga0310821_100341_pt1 | contig 25399 bp, 26 predicted proteins | sample P4_ome_FD_201300 | JGI IMG/M metagenome (GOLD analysis project Ga0310821, IMG submission 201300) | Sorghum-adapted microbial communities from Joint BioEnergy Institute, Emeryville, California, United States - P4_Day56_Rep1 | ecosystem: Engineered > Bioreactor > SSF (Solid state fermentation) >...
ACTGCATCCAGCCACCAGTACACCAGTAGCCAGCAGCGTGACACCGGCCCATCTTACCAAAGGAATTTTTATCATGGCTGCTTCTCACCTCTTCATATTGGGAAAATGTCTGTCTATACTATACCCAGCATTTGTGAAGAAAATATGATGAAATCAAAGTTCTTCATCTTTTTTTAGTGGCAGCCCCACAATAAATGTCGAACCTCTTCCTTTCACACTTTCGATAGAGAGCGAGCCGTTATGTTTTCGAATAATTTCCTGGCTAATGGCAAGTCCGAGTCCGGTTCCTCCCGTCTTCTTGGAACGGGATTTTTCTACCCGATATAAGCGCTCCGTAAGATACGGAAGCTCCTCCTCAGGAATGCCCGGACCGTTGTCCTCTACTTCGATATAGGCCGCATCCTTATGTTCCTTTACTCGAACCCGGACCGTGCTGCCCGCGGGGATGTACCGTTTGGCATTCTCCAGCAAGTTCAGTACCACCTGTCCAAGTCGCTGCCGATCGCCTCTGATTATGAGAGGCTGATCGGGACCTTCATAATATAAATCAATGCCCTTCTCATCCATGGAAGGCTCTATCAATGTCAGCGCATCCGTCACCGCTTCTTCCAGCGGAAAACGCTCTACTTGAAACGAAAATGTTCCCTGTTCCAGGCGGGCCAAATCAAACAAATCCTGAACCAGCCGCTGCAGGCGGGAGCTCTGCTCATAAATAATTTCTGTATAAGCGCGCTGTTCCTCGCTATCCATCGACGAATCCCGCAGGATTTCTGCGTATCCTTTTAGATACGTCAAAGGCGTTCGCAGTTCATGACCGATATCGGCCAAAAATTCGTTGCGCTGCTTCTGGTAAAATTCGATACGGTCTGACATATAGTTGACGGAAGCCGCCAGTTGAGCCACCTCGTCACCACCCTGTACCGGCAGACGAACGGAGTAGTTTCCTTCTGCGATTTCACCGGTCGCCTGTTTTATCTGAAGAAGCGGACGCACGATCATCCGGGAAAGAAGAAAGACAATGCCGGTTACCACCAGAACAGTGATCGCGCCGGTAATCACAAGCATTCCCTGCAGCACTTCCACGGCCTGATGGATAGGAGCCGTAGGACTGAACATGACAACGGCGCCGACAGGTTCGCCGTTTTGCATAATCAAAGAACGGGACACGAGGAACGGCTTTTTATCCCAATCCTTTTCTACCGCCAGTTCTTCTTCCGCTCCGTGCTCACCTGTGGCCGATAAGTATTCGCGGTGAGCAGAGGTAATGGTATCCGAATTTGCGATAACGTTTCTGTTTCTATCAAGCACAACCACCATATAATTCGAACCTTTTTCCATGCGGGCCACATGATTCATGGTGGTAGGGGTAAAATGTTCGCTTAGCACGTTGGCATGGCTTTTTCCACGTTGCACCAGCTCCTCCGTAATATGAGAAAGGTAGAAGGTAAGAAATAGCGAATACAGGATTCCGCCCATCGAAAAAATGATGAACAAAAAAACAACAAGCAATAATAATCCTACTTTGGTAGACACACGATTGCGAATGGATTGAAGCATAATTCTCATCCTCACTGAATTTTATAGCCCACTCCCCACACCGTCTTCAAAATGTCATGAGCGGGTGCTCCCGCACTGCGGAGTTTCTCACGCAGGTTCTTCACGTGTGTATCTACGGTCCGGTAATCGTCCACATTGCGGTCCGACCAGATTAACGAAAGCAGATCGTCCCGGCTGAATACATGACCCGGATTCTTGATGAGCGTATATAAGATGTCATATTCTCTTCGGGTCAGGACAAGCGCAGCGTCCTGATAAAAAGCTTCCCGTCTCTTTTTGTCCACTTTAATACCGCGATGTTGAAGCAAACCGTTGGCAGAAGCCCTGGACGACGCATACGTTAGCTCGCTTCGCCGGAGAAGCGCCCGGACCCTTGCCAACAACTCCTCTTTCTCAAACGGTTTAGTAATGTAGTCATCGGCGCCCAACTTCAATCCCTGTACTTTGTCCGCCACTTCGTCACGAGCGGTCAGCATAATGATGGGCACGGAAGATGTCTGCCGAATCTTTCTGCATGCCTCCCAACCGGACATTCCCGGCATCATAATGTCAAGCAGGATTAATCGGTACGTCTTTTTTGCGACCGCCTCCAGGGCACGCTCCCCCGATGCGACTTCTTCGGTGTCATATCCAGCTTTTTGTAAATGCAGTGACAAAAGCCGACGCATCTGCTGCTCATCATCCACAATTAAAATCGTGTTCTGTTCTGCCATTTTTTATCTTTCCTTTCGTATCTGCTTCACTACTATAAAAGCAAAAAAGCATGGAGAAATTGTGAAGAAAGTTGAACAAATGAACGAATGTATTTCGGAATACCTGGCATGCATGGAGGCGTGCAGAGGATGCGCTAGAGCCTGCCGTAAAATGGCGGCATGGCAGAATAGAAGCGTATGAAAACCCTCCTCAGCGACAATCTGAGGAGGGTTTGTATAACGGGATATTTTTTTAAACTACATCGTATCCTTGATCTTCGATGGCTTCTTTAATGGATTCCACGTTCACTTTATTTTCGTCGTATTCTACCTGAACGGTTTTTTCGGCAAGATTTACTTTTCCGGAAGCGCCAATTTCCTCCAGCGCGCCCTCAATGGCTTTTACGCAATGGTTGCAGGACATGCCTTCCACTTTCAATGTTACGTTTTGCATAATTTGTTCCCTCCAATGTGTTATTATAGTTAAAGCAAGCCTTGCTTACTTCATTAATTTGTTCATCGTCTTTAACAGCTCATCAATTACTTCATTATCGCCTTCCTGAATGCGCTCAATGACGCAACTTTTCATATGTCCTTCCAATAGGAGGCGTCCTACCGAATTCAGTGCGGATTGTACGGCTGCGATTTGATTTAGGATATTGTCACAGTACACATCTCTGTCTATCATACCTTTAATACCACGAATTTGCCCTTCGATTCGATTTAATCGCGTGATCAAATTGTTTTTCATTTTTTCGGAATGATGGCTCGTTCTTTGGCACGCTTCATGCTCCTCCGTATTACCTGATTGCTCCACTACCGGTTCCATCGTTTCACCTCCTTATCAGGTTATTCTTATTGCTTTTTTATAATTTCACCCGCTGCAGGCGCAGCGCATTCAGCACAACGGAAACTGAACTCAACGCCATGGCGGCTCCCGCTACCCACGGCGCAAGAAATCCGGCGGCGGCAATCGGAATGCCGAGCGAGTTATATGCCAGTGCCCAGAACAAATTCTGCTTAATATTTGTCATCGTCTTACGGCTCATGTGGATGGCATCGGCAATGCTGTTCAAATCGCCTCGCATCAATGTAATATCTCCTGCTTCCATGGCCACATCCGTGCCTGTGCCCATCGCGATACCGATATCGGCCATAGCCAGCGCCGGAGCATCGTTGATTCCGTCTCCTACCATGGCAACTTTCTTACCCTGATTTTGAAGCTTCTTCACTTCTTCCGCTTTTCCTTCGGGCAGTATTTCCGCCAGTACGCGATCGATGCCTGTTTCAGCGGCAATCGCTTCGGCTGTACGCTGATTGTCACCGGTAATCATAATGACTTCAATGCCCATTTGTTTGAGGCGGGCAATCGCCTCTTTTGATGTTTCTTTAATCGTATCGGCTACCGCTACAATCCCTGCGTAGCGTCCATCCACAGCGACGACCATGGCTGTTTTTCCTTTGCTCTCCAAATCGTTCATCGAGTCAAATGCCTGTTCTGCGGCAACCTCATAACGGGCCATTAGCTTGCGTGTACCGATCAGGACCGTTCGTCCTTCTACCACAGCACGAATGCCATACCCCGGTATTGCTTCAAACTCATCTGTTGAAGCAAGCGAAATTCCTTTTTCTATAATGCCGGCTACGATAGCCTCGGCAAGCGGATGCTCCGAATTTTTCTCAGCGCTACCCACCAGACGCAGGAATTCCTCTTCCTTTATCCCTTCCATGATAACATCCGTCAATTCCGGCTTTCCTTTTGTTACGGTTCCCGTCTTATCCAGCACAACCGTATCGATTTGCTGCGTAGTCTCTAAGTGCTCTCCGCCTTTAAACAAAACCCCTGCTTCCGCCGCCCGTCCTGATCCGGCCATAATCGAAGTGGGCGTAGCCAAACCGAGGGCGCACGGGCATGCGATGACCAGCACGGCAATGAGTTTTTCCAGTGCATTCGCAAAATCGCCCGGCGTTACCCAGATGTACCAGACAAGGAAGACAAGGACGGCGATGCCGACGACAATCGGAACAAAAATGCCTGAGATTTTGTCTGCAATCCGCTGAATCGGCGCTTTTGATCCCTGTGCTTCTTCCACGACTTTAATAATCTGGGCCAGCGCTGTTTCTTTGCCGATCTTGGTTGCCTTTAATTTTAAAATACCGTTTTTGTTAATCGTAGCACCAAACACATGCGCGCCCGCCTGTTTCTCTACTGGAATGCTCTCTCCCGTGAGCATCGACTCATCAACAGATGATTGACCTTCAATTACTTCACCATCCACTGGAATTTTCTCTCCGGGGCGAACCACAATCGTATCGCCTACCGCGACTTCTTCCACGGGAATCGTCATTTCCTGACCGTCCCGAATGACCAGGGCCGTTTTCGCCTGCAGGCCCATGAGCGTTTTGATGGCTTCCGAGGTACGCCCTTTCGCCAGCGCCTCAAACAGCTTACCCAATAAAATTAACGTAATGAGCACGGCACTCGTTTCGTAATACATCTCTACCATGTGGTGCGGGCGTCCGATCGACTCAATGGTAAGATACAGGCTGTAGAAATACGCGGCCGAGGTTCCTAAAGCGACCAGCACATCCATATTAGCGCTCTTATTGTGCAGCGCTTTGTACGCTCCGATGTAGAACTGGCTTCCAATAATAAATTGTACCGGTGTAGCAAGTGCCAGCTGAAACCACGGATTCATGAACAGTTCGGGCATCCATATCCATGACGTAAAAGAAAAGTGACCGACCATCGACCACAGCAGCGGCAGTGAAAGAATGGCCGAGAGAATAAATTTTCGCTTTTGCCGTGCAATTTCTTTTTGGCGATAATCCCCGCTATCTTCTGCTTTTTCGTCTTTCGGCACTGCCTGATACCCAAGTTTTTCTACCTTGCGGACTATCTCATCTACAGATAGCTCGGTAGGGGTATACTCAACATGTGCGGTTTCCAAGGCAAAATTAACATTCGCCTCCGTTACTCCCTCCAGCTTGTTTAATCCTTTTTCAATCCGGTTTGCGCAAGCGGCACAGGTCATACCGCTGATTTGAAGCGTGGTTTGTTTCGTTTCAGACATTGTTATCGCCTCCTATACTATACATACGTACAGTACATGTAGATCAAAAAGATATTTTGTACAAGAAATTATGTTTTCCCTCATAATTACTTTCACTGTAGCATACCCCTACATCGCATGCAATTGTACCCTGGCGCTCCTATTAAAGATGCCTAACAAAAAATTCGCTGATATCAAAGCTCCTCCCCCGTCTCTTGTTCCGCCTTCCTTTTCATCTATATACTATACCCCTTATATGTATGTGTCAACAAAATTTTTATTGAAAATCGTCTTTTTCTAGTGTTCATATTTTCCCTTTCATCACCATTTTCCTTTATATGTATAAAAACGCTATAAAATTATTTCCAAATATTTATCCGGCCCTGTGCTTGCTCGACGAAACGTAACCTGTTTCCTTCCCGTACACCCTCTTTTACAAATTATTTTTCAATGGGCAAATCACCAAAAACAGCCCACTTAATATGATGAGTAGTGTAGCAGGAGGTGAGAGTGTTGGCGGTCGTACCCGCAACTAGAAAAGATGTGGAATTGTTGGCAAGGCTGATACGTGCAGAGGCGGAAGGCGAAGGCGTTCTGGGCATGCTGATGGTGGGCAATGTCGGAGTGAACCGTGTAATTGCCAACTGTCTTGACTTTAAGGATCTCCGAACAATTGAGCAGATGGTATTTCAATCCCCCGGCGGCTTTGAGGCCACACAGAAAGGATACTTTTATCAACGGGCCAGGCCACAAGAAATTCGCCTGGCGCAAAGAAACATAAACGGGGAACGGTTCCACCCTGCCACAAACGCTCTATGGTTTTTTAAGCCGCCAGGCGATTGTCCCCCGCAGTGGTATAACCAGTGGTATGCAGGACGGTTTAAAGCGCACTGCTTCTACCGGCCAAGCGTGGAAGATTGCCCGCGCGTATATTAAAACGTATTAAGGGAGGAAATAGAATGTATAATCCTTATGTCTACACTTCATCCGGATATCCGCAGTACTATTATCCCGGCTATCAAATGCAGCAGAGTACACCGCAGGGTCAGGGGGCGGCATCCCCTCCTCAGATTCCCTCCGGCAGCCAGTCTATGACGCCCCTGGTTACGCCGGGAGCTCCGGGGGCAGCCGGTTCGCAGGCAATGCTTCCGATCGAACAATCATACATCGAAAATATTCTTCGTTTAAATAGAGGAAAGACCGCAACGGTTCATATGACATTTGAGGGCGGAGAGAAGAAAGTATTCACCGGCGTAGTTGAGGCGGCGGGGCGCGACCATATTATTATCAGCGATCCCCAAACCGGCAGACGGTATGTTCTGCTGATGGTATACCTGGACTATGTTACGTTTGATGAGCCGATTGAATACGCCTATCCGTTTAACCAGCTAGCAACGTATCCCCCACGCTAACAAAAACGGCCACTCTTCCTGGATTTTCACCGGGAGGATGGCCGTTTTCTCCTTTATTCTCTTATTCCGTCTATTCCCGTATCCAAGCTTCGTTCCTCTTTAAGGTCACGAAGCGAAGGCGGTGCCGTTTCCTTCTTCCTTGTCAAATTCTCAACCAATTGCTCGATATCGATGCCGGAGACGTCTTTTACCATCTGCGGCGCCGTTGCCATAAGCTCGGTTACGTAGTTGCTGACGCGGGTCGCGCCGGCCCCATTTCCGGTATCTACCACCGTCAGCTTCTCGATGTTCGCCATCGGCTCGGCAATCCTGCCCGCCAGCTCCGGCAGCATCTTCACGATAATATCAAGCACAGCAGCCTCGCCGAACTTCTGGAACGCTTCGGCCAGCTTTTCTTTCGCTTCCGCTTCCGCCAACCCGCGCAGGCGTATGACTTCCGCTTCGGCTGCACCCTTGGCGCGCTCCGCTTCGGCAATGGCCAGGCCGTCCAGGCGCTTCTGTTCCGCCATCGCTTTCGCTTCCGTCTCGATCCGGTATTTGTGGGCATCCGCTTCCCGCATCCGTTTCGCTTTTTCCGCCTCCGCAGCCTGCTCCACCGCATAGCGGTCGGCATCCGCTTTTTTCTTCACTTCCGCGTCATATTGTTTCTCGCGGCGCAGAATTTCTTTTTCTTCTAGATCAATCTCGCGCTCTTTGCGGACCAGCTCGACCTTCATCTGCTCTTCCACTACCGATTGCTTCGAACGCGCCTCCTGAATGAAATACGCCTGATCGGCTTCGGCACGGGCCATATCCTGCTCTTTTTTGAAGGAGGCGACTTTCAACTCTTTTGCCTTGGTCGCTTCCGCAATATTCGTATCGCGCAGCAGTTCCGCCTTCTGCCCTTCTTCTTCTGCCAGCGCCTTTTTAATCCGAGCATCACGCACCGCTTCCGCTTCCGCGATATCGGCGTCACGTTTGACCATTGCGATGCGCGGACGTCCCAACGCGTCCAGATAACCATGTTTATCCCGTACGTCTTTAATCGTAAACGAGACAATCTGCAAGCCCATCTTCTTTAAATCTTTCGCCGCTACCCCCTGCACTTCCTGTGCGAAACGGTCCCGGTTGCGGTACACTTCTTCCACGGTCATGGAGCCTAAGATGGCCCGCAGATGACCTTCTAGCACTTCCTGCGCCTCGCTTTTGAGCGCTTCAATCGGTTTGCCCATGAATTGCTCGGCTGCGGTCGATACGTCTTCAATCGAGCTACCGATTTTAATAATGGCCACCCCATCTGCCATGACAGGCACGCCCTGCTCGGTATACACTTCGGGAGTGGAGATATCAAGTTTGTGCGACAGTAAAGAAATAAATTCAGCATTCTGAAAAATCGGCAGGATGAACGCCCCGCCGCCGCGAACAATCTTAATGCTGCGGCCGGAATCGTCGGTGACGACATTTTTGCTGCCAAGAAACGAGCCAGTCACAATCATCGCTTCATCCGGCCCTACCGTTTTATACCGGGCCCAGAACGCCAGGCCGAGCAGCAGCAAAACCGCGACAACTACAATCGGAACAAATAAAACACCAAAACCGAACAACATCAGAGGCCCTCCCCTTGTGCTAGTTTTCTTCAAACGGAGACACGTACAGGGTACCGTCTTTTCCTACATCGATGACCACAACCCGTGTCCCGCTTGGAATTTCTTTGTGTGTAACACTTTCAGCAATCTGGTTTGTATGTCCTGTCCCAACTTTCAGCAGCACCTCGCCACAGCCCTGGCCCGGGATCGTCGTAATGACTTCTCCTAAGCGTCCGTTTAACTCCCGTAGAGAAAATCCGGTCGTACTTTCCGCATTTCGCATCGGCCTGACAAAGATAACATACATAAGAGCCGCAAGAAGAATCCCGAGCACAAGCGAAACACCAAGGATGACCATTTGCCCCACCAATAGAAGCTGGGTTAATACGATACCGGTACCGCCAAATCCGGCCAATCCACCGATGACTACCAGCGGACGCAGCGTATGTACGCCGTCCAGATGCAGAAAGTCGAGCAGCCCATCCAGCGCATTGTCAATTATGTCACCTGCTAGAATCGTAACAAGCGCAAAGACCACTCCAATGATAAAACATGCCCAATAGAGCTCCAACATCCCCCTTCCTCTCCTTTTTGCTTGGAATTTTATACCTATATATACGGATAATAGCAGACAATAGTTGCAAAAAAAATTACGAAGATTACTTATGTTTTTCATGCTTTCTCGGACAAGCTCATATACTGAAAGCAGGAGGTGACCCGTATGTCAAGCAAGAGAAAAAGAATAGCGGTGGCTTTACTCCTGCTTTCTGTTCTTTCTGCCGGATGCGCCATAAAGAAAACAAGCGAAATAGCAACAACTGCGGAAATACAAAACGTAAATGGGGAAAAGCCGGGATTTTCCGCAGACGCATCCCCGTCTTCCTTATCTTCCTCATCGTTAAGTTCCAATGACAAAGCCTTTCTCCAGGCTTTCAAAGCATCCGTAACCCAGGCGCAAACAATTGCCAGAGAACTGCAGGCAATACTTACAGAAATGCAGCACAACGACGAATTCATCGAAGCGCAAGAAAGCATCGACACGGCGCGGCAGGAGATGCTTTACTTATGGAACACAATGCATAATGACTTTCATCCCGATAATGCCGATCTCCAGAAACAAAAAAACGAGTATGAGTCCATCCTTATGGTGTACCGGGAGGGATTGACGTTGCAATTGGAGGGAATGAAAAACGCCGAACCTGCCAAGGTTATGGAAGGCATAAAGCGGGCGCAACAGGCTGAACAGAAGGTAGAGTTGTTGGTGAAAAAGCTAAATCAATAACGAAAGGGCCACCGTGTGTTTCAAAAATGGGAAGGGAGACCATTGCCGGTCTTTTCCCTCCCTTCAGGCCACACGCTCCACACGGAAAAAGCAACGGCCAGCACACGCCCCGCACGTTTTTCCTCGATTACAATGGAGGGAATATCACCCTTTCATCTCGCACAACATCCCCACATGGCTTCCCGCATTTTCTCCTGCTCCAGTATAGGAGAACAGTGTCTTTGGAAGTTCTTATTTATTCTTTCTCAAAATCTTCCGCTCTTAATTCCATCAGCATATCCCGGTTTACCTCATGCGCTACATGGTCAGTGACAATGCGAATGGCCTGCTGGCGAATCGCTTTCTCGATCATGTTCCGCACGAAGCGGGCGTTGCTGAAATGCTCTGTGCCCCTCTCCTGTTCGCTCGTTAACTGTCTGCGAACCAGAAAGCGGGCTCCCGATGATAAATAGTACGCTTGTTCCTTACACATCGCATCCGCAATATCAAGCAGTTGTTGGGTCGTATAATCGGGAAAATCGAGCTTAATCGGGAAACGGGACGGCAGACCGGGATTGGATGCGAGAAACGAATCCATCTCTTCATTATAGCCGGCTAAAATGACAATAAGTTGTTTACGGTCGTCTTCCAGACTCTTAATGAGCGTGTCGATACATTCCTTGCCGAAATCTTTTTCCCCGCCCCGAACAAGCGAATACGCTTCATCAATAAATAAAACGCCTCCCAGCGCTTTCTTGATAATGTCCCGCGTTCGTGAAGCGGTATGCCCGATGTATTCTCCGACCAAATCCGCCCGCTCTACTTCCACAAGGTGCCCTTTCTCAAGCACCCCCATGTCCTTAAACAGCTTACCGAGAATTCGGGCCACCGTCGTCTTTCCTGTGCCCGGATTGCCGCGAAATACCATATGAAACATATGCGGCGCGTTATACAGGCCCTGTTCTTCCCGCAGCTTACGAATGGTTAAAAACGCGTAGATTTCGTACACCAGCTTCTTAACTTCATCCAGCCCGACCAGGCTTTCCAGTTCCTTTAGCGCGCCGGATTCTCTTTCAAGCGACTTCTCCATGCGCGAACTGATGATTTGTTCACGGCTCGCAGGCCTTGGATTGTCATTGCGAAACACCACTTTAATCTGGTTGCCGGTGGTAGTCTGACCCGTCGACTTCATTCTCTCACCCCGAATCGCTCCAGCGTTTCGTTTTGCGTTTTTATTACTGTATGTGACGAAGCCTGGAAATAGGAGTCGAGATACGAAGGAAGGAGCAAAAATATGTCTGTCCTTTTTCTGTGAAAATCATGAGAAAAGAAGGAAAGGGAAGAGGAAATAAGATTCAGGGAAGAAAAAGGCGTTCGCCTTTTTCCCCATTGAAATCATTGTCTCGTTCTCTTCTCTCTTTTCCTTCGTACCGCAAAAGTCCGCCGACAAAACATCACCGTATGAAAACATTACCAGGTCTTTTCCCCAGAATTGTATGTTACGATGAATGAGGTCACGGCAATTTGCTAGATTACAAGACAATAGGAGTGATGACATGAAAAAGATTATCGCAGCATCCGTACTATGCACATCCTTGCTGGGAGCAAGCTTCTCAGTAACACAAGCAGCGAATGAATGTCCGACGCCGGTGATTGTTAAGCCCATCACGCAAAACGGCGGCATAACACCATTCAATCTGCAAAAATTAGTAGACCAGTACCTGAAGCAGTGTCAGCAAGCAGGCGTGAAGCCAAGTTTCGAGCAGCTTAAGCAGCAATGTCTGAAAGCGGGAATTCAACCGAACTTTCAACAAGTACAAAAACCTGCGGTAGGGCAGCAGACACAACCTGCAGCGAAACCCGCACAAACAAACGCTCCTACTCAAGCTCAAGCACCTGTAGATGGCCAATCCGCAACACAGGGCCTGACTGCCGATGAAAAACAGATGCTTGACCTTGTCAATCAGGAACGCGCGAAGCAAGGACTGGCTCCGCTGAAGATTAACATGGAACTGCAAAAGCTTGCTCGTATGAAGTCAAAAGACATGATTGATAAAAACTATTTCAGCCATCAATCCCCGACATACGGCTCTCCGTTCGACATGATGAACAAGTATGGAGTTCAATACCGTACGGCAGGGGAAAACATCGCGGGTAATTCTTCCGTACAAGGTGCGCATAAGTCCCTCATGAACTCTGACGGACACCGCAAAAACATCCTGAACCCGGCGTTTACCGAAGTAGGTATCGGCATCGTGGATGGCGGCCCGTACGGCAAGATGTTTACACAAATGTTCAAAGGATAAGATAACGCACACGAGGAAGCCAGGCTCATGTTGAGTCTGGCTTCCTTTCATTTAACGGCTCCCCATGCCCGCTTAGTATCTTCGTGCATACCGATGATTATGCGTATCGGCGTTATACCAGCAGCGGCGTAAGTCCGAACGCAATGACGGCTACGGTTACAAACCGCATGATCGTTCCAATAATGGCGGCTGTCAGTGCTTCTTTCGCCGTTAGATCCGAGTTGGTGGACCAAATAGCCGGAATTTGTCCCAGAACATCTGACAGGGGCAAACCGGATGCGGCCAGTACGAAGGCGCCGACAACCAGTCTTGGGTCAATGTTTGCGGCGATTTCCTGGAGCTGGCCCATGGCAAGGGTAGGAGATGCCATGATGGCCGTAATTCCCGTCGCCGGATGTACGCCGATAACGCCAAGGAAAGCGGACAACGATTGTTCGAAAGGTTTCCATACCCCTGCGTAATCCAGCAGTCCGATTAAGCTATAGATGACCGCAATCGCCGGAATCACCAGCAGGAACAGCAGCTCCGCCCCTTCACGTGCCCCTTGAAAAATCGTTTGGAACACCGGCGTCTGCGGCGTAAAACTCGGCAGGTCTTTGAGCGCCACCGCCCGTGTATTCCGGTAAATTGTCCGGCTTAATACGAACGGTACGACGACCAGCGGCGCGAATATTGCAAGTGCTACAATAGGAAGCGCGTTAATTCCCGCGATGGAAAGCGCGATTAGACCAAGCATGAAACAGGAGAACGATTGCTGCGATTGTACCATGGTCGCAATCGCGATACACTGCTCGTCCCTTGTTGCTCCAGCTTGTTTCAGAATTGGACCGCCAATTCGTCCTGCAGCGTTAATATCGCCCAAAATATTATATACGCCTGGAATAACGACCGAAGGATTGACCTTGATTCTATTGGTTAGCGGTACGAATAACCGGACCAATGCGTCCGTAAAGCCCATCCGCTCCAACGCACGTCCAATCATTACGCTCAATACAATCGATACGCCGACATTTCCCATCAGAAACACATCCACCACAATCGGCTTAACCTTATCTAACATGCTGGTGAAGGCGTTACCGATAATCTCTGGATCCACCACGAAGAGAATACCAAGTAGCGCTACCATCACCAGACCAACCCTATTCTTTCGCTCTGCCGCCCTCCCTACCCGTTCAGTTCCCGCTCCTAAATCGACGATCTCACGCAATTGTTCCGCTGGTTTGGACATGTGATTTCCTCCTTATGATTAAACATAATAAATACGGGTTATACAGGGACTTTCCTAACCAGATGGGACAGCGCCATTTCCTGTCCGTATGTGCGGATAGCTGTACAACCCGCAGCCTGAAGGGGCATCGACACTACCCGTTCACGGAACACGGCCACTTCCACATCGGAAAGTAGCTTGTCCAACGCACAGGCAAGCGGGAGTCCATTCTCGAAAATCTCCAACGCGTGCGAATTACCGAACATCATGTTCAGTCCAAGTTCCTTTGCGGTTTGAATCAGCGGATGTCCGGGACGCAACCGACTGATCGAAGCAATAACTGTATCGGCATCAGGAAACAGGCGGACAGCCTCGCGAAGATGTTCAGCGGTAAATCCCGTATGCGGAAAAATATGCAAAATATGCTTCACCGGCGTGCTTCTTTCACCCAGTACGATTCTGGCCCGGGTCGCCTGCCCGCTTTCCTGCAGCAGGGACGATCCGTAGACGATTCGCTCATTTTCCAGCAGAGCGTCATCTTGTTCGTATCCCATATATCCAGACAGCCGTACAATAATGTCTCCTAACGTCTTTATTCCGGGTAAAGCCATACCCGTATACAGCACGTTACCTTCCAATCCGCCAAAATGCGTGTTCACGTAATACACTTCATGACCGTGCAGTGCGGGAATACCGGGATGCAGACCATGGAACGCCTCATGTAGTTCCAGTACCGCAATTCCGTATAAATCCAGGTAGTGCTTGAGTGTAACCCCTCCTGAGCTGGCTGCATCCGCAATCGGATGGTGGGCGATAATTGCATCGACACCGGTGGCCTGTGCCAGCTCAATGTCCTGTTCGGATAGCGTCATCGCTACTGCTACCTTCCTCACCGGCCAGTTCGGGTCCCCGTATACCAGCCCGGGTGTCTCAATTACTTCCTTACCAGGAATACCGGATGATTTCATAATCATAAACGGATGCCTGCCAAGCGTTACATCCTCAGGCCGGCATAGAACCCGTCCTCCGGTGATATCATCCAATGCTTTCACTACGTCTCGTACTGTCGCCATTTCCTCGCCTCCTCGTTATGTGTAGCAAATAAAAAACAGCCGCCAGTATATCCGCACTTGTGTCCTGTGCGTAAAAATACTGACGGCTGTCCTGCTCTCATTCCCTGAGTTCATTCGGCCCGTCTATCGATATTCGATTGGCGTGGATGCAGATAGCGTTCTACGTCATCATCGAGGATAATGACCGTCGCCGCAAGCTCCTTCTGCGGGTCGTAATCTTTGAGAATCGATACAATCGAAAAACCGAACGTCTTGGTGAAATGCTCACGAAGATGTTCTTTGAACTCATCGATAAGCATAACGTCCATCGTTCTGGTTAACCCACGATTCTTTCCGTCGATCGTCCGCATTGCATGTACACGCTTATGGAGCGTAATAAACATGATTTTATTGCCGATTATATCAACCTGCTGCTTGCGTACCCCCACGTCGAACAAGGATTTATTCACATGGTTGTACTCGCGGCTCAAAGCCTGCTTTAAATCTCCCAACAGTTTTCCTGTGCGATCCATAAGCGACTCCATATCTACAGCATTTTGATTTCCTCTATCATACCTTAGCATCATTTTAATAGTCAATATATTTTATATATTTAAACTATTTTTTCAAAAAAAGAGAATGGCTTATTTTTAAGGCATTCTCCTATCCATAAATTAATACGAATTATTTAATTTGAATCGTAAATGTAATTTTTGTATTCGCATATGGCTTATGATTGTTTCGCACCAATTCAACCGAAAATGTATGTGGACCGGGCTTTAAATTAGACACTTTGAACGTATTGGCATAGACCCGGGTTAGTTTGTTGTCCACCCACACATGCACATGCCCTTCACCCGGTTTCATCTGCGGCTCACCGGCCGGTGCATACATAAAATTCCGCGTCAGAAAGGTCAAATACACGGTATTGCCCTCGATCGAATGCGAAACGGCAAGCGCAGGCGACTGCGCGAGCACTTCCTGACTTTTCGCCGTTTCATCCGGCAGCGGCTCCTGCTCCTGACAGCCCGTAAGCCCTGTCGCGGCAAGCAGTATCAGCGCGTACCCAAACGCTTTTTTCATAGTTCCTGTCCTCCTGTATAGAGCCTTTTTTCACAGGATGGACAGGAGCGGCCGATTCTAAACAGAAGAACGGCGTTTTTATTTCTTTACCGAAATTTTCACATTGTCATCAAGAAGCGTTTGCCCTTTGACGATTACTTTTTCGCCTTCCTTCAGGCCGGCTACAAGCGTATTGTCGCTGTTCTGCTCAATGATGGTAATGGCCTTGCGCACCGGCTTATCTCCTTGAGCCACATACACGTACGGCTTATTTTCTTCCGTCAAAATTGCGCTTGTCGGAATCACAATCCCCTTCTTAGCGGTCGGAGAAGCCACATTCACCTGAATCGCCATGCCAGCTTTAATCTTGCCGTCCGGATTCGGTACTTCCACCGTAACCGGATAGCCTTTTGACTGCTGGTTAAGCGGACTGATACTTGTCACTTTTCCGTTCGTATTCAGCTTCAGTGAAGGAATGGAGATACCGACCGACTGATTCATACCGAACAGACCGATTAAGTTCTCCGGCGTGTTAACCACCACTTTCATCGGGTCCAGGTTCGCCAGAACGATAAACGGACTTTGCGGTGAGGAGAAGTCGCCTACCTCTCCGTTTATCGCCCCAATCGTACCGGAAATCGGCGCGGTAACAACCGCGTTATTTAAGTTATCACGCGCAATTCGAAGATTCAGCTCCGCCTGGGCAAGCTGCTGGCGGGCCACTTCTACGCCTTCTCCACCGGCAGCGTTGCTGACCTGCTTCTTGGCGGTGGCAAGTGATGCCTGCGCGTTTTTACGTGACTCTTCCGCACTTTTCTTGGCTGCTTCCGCATTTTTCAACGCGACGCTGGCGTTTTTCAGGCCGATTTGCGCTTCCTGAATGGCGATTTGCGCATTCTTGAGCTGCGTTTGTGCCTGTTCAAGCTGTTGCTTTGTTACTGCCCCCTGATTAAACAGCATCTGCATGCGGTCAGCGTTCGTTTTAGCATCGTTATATGCCTGCTGGGCGCGCTCCATTTGCGCACTGGCCTGTTCTAAACCATTGCGTGCATTGGAAATACCGTTTATGGCCTGTTCATAAGCGCTATTTGCCTGTGAAAGTCCGCTGCTCGCCTGGTTCACTCCCGCCTGTGCCGAATCGACGCCATTTCTTGTCTGTGCCTGGGTCTGAGCAAGCGATGCGCGGGAAAGCGCCACGCTCTGCTGTGCCTGATCTACCGCATTGCGCAGATCTTTATCGTCAAGACGGAACAACACATCACCCGCACGTACTTTTTGTCCGACTTTCACGGAGATTGACGTGACTTTCGCGCTTACTTTCGGCACCACATTGACCAGCTGCGATGCCTGCGTTGTACCTGTCAATGTCCGGCCCTTATCCAGAGATCCGGTAAAAGCGGCCGCCACCTCCACCGGAACCGTTTTGACCTGGACGGGGGCGGACGCTTCTTTGCTTTCGCCTATGCCGCAGCCCGCTGCAAGCGCACTGGTTGCCACCAGACCGGCAATCGTCATTCCTATTACCATTTTACGCATTGATTGCTTCTCCTCCTGTTTCCTTCTCTCTGCGCTGTCTCTTCTTCTCACGACGCTCTGTCCGACGTTTTCTCCACTTCTGAATCATGTCATCAAACAACGTGTATACGACCGGAACTAACACAAGGGTAATTAATGTAGAGAATGTCAAACCGAATGCGACGACGACCGCAAGCGGCGTCTGTGCTTCCGAACCTTCCCCGCCGCCGAATGCCAGCGGCAAAATTGCAAGTACGGTGGTGAGCGTAGTCATTAAAATCGGGCGCAAACGGACCGGACCGGCTACTTTAATGGCTTCATCTCTGTCCATCCCTTCCTTACGCAGCGTATTTACATAATCAATTAATACAATCGCGTTGTTTACGACAATTCCTACAAGCAAAATGCAACCCATTAACGACGTTACGCTAAGTGGATAACCGGTAACCAAGAGACCGATAACGACCCCAATCAGCGTAGGCGGAATGGAGAACATAATAACAAACGGATAGAACAGCGACTCAAACTGACTTGCCATAACCATGTACACAAGCACAATGGCAAGCGCAATGGCAAGACCTAAGCTGGAGAACGATTCAGCCATTTCTTTCGCCTGGCCGCCTGTTTCAATGAAATAGCCTTCCGGCAAATTCAATTCGGCCAGCTTAGCACTAATCTCCTGATTGACTACGTTCAGAGGGCGGCCGACAATATCCCCGGTCACGCTCACCTGGCGCGTCTGATTCGTACGGTTGATTTGCTGCGGGGTGATTTCCTTCGTAATCGTCGCTACCTGTCCGACTGCTACCTGTGCCCCGCTCGGTGTTGACAGCATTAAACTCTCAATATTGTTCATCTCGGATTTGAAGTTGTCCGGGAATTTCACACGCACATCAATTTCATCGTCACCCGTGCGGAAACGGGTTGCAATTTGACCATCAAAGGCTGTGCGTACCGCAGAGATAACCTGATTGGTGGTAATCCCATACTGTGCGGCCATGTTGCTATCGACTTTCAACTGGAACTGCTCCACTCCATCTTCAAGCGAAGAGACAACATTGCGAGTGCCTTCCACTTCTTTCACCATAGTTTTAATGGTCTCGCTAATGTCGGCCAGCACATTCATATCATCGCCGCGAATCGCAATATCAATGGGCGATCCCGCAGGAGCACCGCTGGTATCAGAAATATCTACTACGATATCCGCTCCGGCAATACCGCTCACTTTTGCTCGGAGCTCCTCTACTACTTGCTCTGTTGAGCGTTCCCGCTCCTCTTTCGGCACCAGCTTTAATTGGACAGATGCCATATGAGTTAGTTCCGTCTGGACAATCGCAGCTCCACCGGCGCGTCCTATGGACGTATAGATAATATCCTTCTCCGGGACCTGTTTTACAAACGCTTCTACTTGCTGGACAATTTTCTCTGTTTCTTCCAGTTTAGAGCCTGCAGGAAGCTCTATGTTGACCGATATTTGACCCTGATCAAACGTGCTAATGAATTCTTTGCCAATGAGCGGGGATACAAATACGCCGATTGTGACCACCATGGCGGCAAGCGTTGATACAATGACGGTTTTGCGGTGGGTAAGCGCCCAGCGAATCAGACGTCCATACCCTTCACTGACGCGGTGAAAGCCTTTTTGGAACAGCACCATCGGCGTCTTTTTCTTAGAGCGCAGATAGTCTTCCACCTCATGTGGAGGCTCTTTCAACAGCTTCGAAGACATCATTGGCACCAGTGTAATCGATGCAAGCAGCGCAGCAATGTGCGAGAATACCACAGTAAGCGCCAGCGGTCCGAACAGTTGCGCCGCCAGACCTTCTACGAATACAATCGGCAGGAATACGCAGATTTGCGCTAACGCTGATGCCATAACGGCAGTGCCCACTTCTTTCGTTCCTACGATGGAGGCCACTGTAATATCGTGTCCGGCCTGCCGTTTTCGATAAATGCTTTCCAATACTACAACGGCAAAGTCCACCAGTGAACCAAGCCCCAGCGTTAAACCGGCCAGCGAGATTAAGTTAATCGTCTGTCCGCCAAAATACATAAGCGCAAACGTAGCGATTACAGAAATCGGAATGACAATAGCGACAACCAACATAGCTCGAAAGCTATGCAGGAACAGATATAAAATAATGACGGCAAAAAGGCCACCAACAATGGCGTGCTCTGCAACCGTAAAGATAGAATCTTTTACGAAGATGGAGGTATCCATAATCGTAGAAATCTTCACGCCCTGCGGCAATAGGGGCTTAATCTCTTCCAGTTCCGCCTTCACGGCATCGGCCACCTCTACCGTATTGGCGCCCGAGGCTTTGGTAACTTCCAGACCAAGGCTGGGTTGATTGTTCACGGTTGCTTTCTGGGTAATTTTCTTATATCCGTCCGTTACCGTAAGCAAGTCCGCCAATTGAATCGTTCCGCCCTGCGGCAGCGCAACCGGTGTGGCACCGATATCCTGCGGACTGTCGAATTCTCCTGTAACTTTAATACTGATATTACGATCGCCTTCCGTCACACTTCCCGCCGTACCCGCCAGGTTGCGCGCATTCAGGCTCTGTGTAATTTGTTCTATCGTCAATCCGTATGTATTGAGGGCATCCGGATTTATTGTTAGTTGAATTTCACGCGTTTTTCCGCCGGAAATTCCAAGAGAGGCGACACCGTCCACCCGCTCAATACGCGGCTGTATGATATCTTCAGCAATCTTGTTTAACTCGACGACATCCATCGGACCTGATACGGCCAGTGACAGTATCGGCATACTATTCGGGTCAAACTTCATAACCCGAGGCGAACCTGCGTTGTCCGGCAGACTGTTGCGCACCAAGTCTACTTTCTCCCGCATGTCCAGTGCCGCCTGATCCATATCAGTACCCCAATTGAATTGGGCAATTACCTGTGAAGCTCCGTTAATGGAAACCGAACTAATGGTTTTAATATTACTAACCGTTCCGATCGCACCCTCAAGCGGCTTTGAGATGAGGTTTTCCACCTCCTCCGGCGCGGCTCCTTCATAGCTGGTCACGACAACCGCTACCGGAATATTGAGTTCTGGATATAAATCCACTTTCAACTTCGGCAGCGAAATGATACCAAATAGGACAACCGCCACGATCAGCATTACAATGGTGACCGGCTTTTTCACCGACCATTCAGCTGCTTTCACCCTGCTATCTCCCCTTCTTCTTCCGTATCGTTGCTACTGTCTAGCCCTTTAGATTCTACGACAATAGTAAAAAAGAGTTTCGTTTTTACGTTATAAACAGTATTTTTCCGTGAATCCATGTTCATTTTAAACGATTTTAGAGAAAAATCAAGCAACAATTTCAGGACATGGCGTACTCAACAAAAAAAACCCCAAAAGACTACCTTTTGAGGTTTCTCGTATATCCGTGCAAGGCTTTGATTTTGCCGAAGACGCTCTCCACATTCTGCATGAAATTCTGCACATCCCGCATGGATTCGGCGATTTGATGCGCCATAACTTTACGCTGGACCGGCTTTGGCTGCTTGCTCTTCTCCCATTCCTGCACAATCAGCTCGTAATTGCGCTGCCGGGCCAGATTCCGTACTTTCTGACGTTGTGACCTCGCCCACGTCGCAAACTCCGGGTGTTGCCTCGCAAACCGTTTTAACTCTTTCTTGGTCATCGCTTCACCTTCTTTGCTTGCGTGCTTCTTTTATATCGTACGCAGCAGGCGGGCAGGAAGGAAGAGGGGCAAATGCCCATTCATGCGGTTATACGAAAAAGCTGCGTTCTGCGGCCTCAAGTTGGTTCTCAATCATGACAATGTCGCGTTCAATATCTTCGATGTCTTGCTCAAGCAATTCTTTGAGACGTCTTTTCTCCTTTAACAGTTTACGCATTTGTTCAAGCCTTTCCTTCATGTCAAACACACCCAGGTACATGGCAATCCCCTCCACTTCTTCATTCACACCTTTATATCTATATGCACAAATAGAGAAAATAGAAGCGGCCATGACAAAAATAACTATTCCATCGCGGTTCCGTTGATGATAGACACCGGCATCGCGTCTCAGGGGGCGGGATGCCAGCGCCAGAAGATCGATACGATTCACTTGATCCAAAAAACAGGGCCATCTTTTCCCCATCGTTATCAGGAAAAGATGGCCGCATAAGCGAAACGCGTTATATCTAGACGTTTTCGTCCTCTCTTAACGTACCCAGCTGTGCACGATCGGATAGTGAAACGGTTTCTCCGCCAGCGCCCGGATGATTCCTTTGATTGGATAGTAAATCGCAATAATGGAGAAAATCGGTACAAGGATAAATCCGATGAGCACAATCATCAAAAATGACGAAATCGCGATTACCGCCCCCATCATAATGTGAAACAGCAATGCCTCCATTGCTTTCTCTTTTACATATGGATGATCGGACAGAAAATAAAACACCAGCGGTACGAGCACGGGCGCAAAAAACGTACTTCCGTGTATAATGATACAAGCCGGTTTCGGGTTCATTCGCTTGACCTCCTTCTTACATCTTTTTACACCAGTTTCATACGTATTAGCTACACGGATGTTTCAATTTTATCCAATCTGCATTAAAATGTAAGTACCTCAAACTCATCCTCAGGAGGAATGAAAATGATTACATGTGAAACCTGTGGAAAAACCAGTCAGGGGCAGGAAATCGGCAAGCATTGGATTTGTGGGGATTGCAGGGTGGACGAAGCGGTGGAAACGCAAGAAGTACAGGCAGAACAGATAGACAACAGAGGAAATGTACATTAAAAAGGAGACAGACGAAAGACGGTCACACGACACACACAAAACCTCCATGGCTCTCCAGCCGCAAGCCCTGCCATGAAAATGAAGGGAAGGGCGGCTGACTTTTGTGGTACGAAGGAAAAGAGAGGAAAGAATGAGGAGAGGATTTTAATGTAGAAAAAGGCGACCGCCTTTTTCTACCCTGGATCTTATTTCCTCCTCCCTTTCCTTCTTTTCTCTGATTTTCACAGAAAAAAGGAGCCCGACGCACAGCCGGGCTCTTACCATTTTTCAAACAACCGCAGTTTACGAATTCGCTCCGCCGCTTCCGCAAGGCGCGGCTCATCCACGAGCAGACCAACCCGCACATAACCTTCGCCCTGCACGCCGAAGCCAACCCCCGGCGCGACCGCTACCTGTGCCTCATCCAGCAAAAAATCTGCGAAGGAAGCTGAGGAATAGCCCGCAGGCACCGGCAGCCAGGCAAAGAACGATCCCGGTGTCGGCCGCGCCTTCCAACCGATACGATGCAGTGCCCCGTACAGCGTGTTACGACGTGATTCATACATCGCGCACAGGTCATATACGCACTGCTGAGATGCTGTCAGCGCTTCGACAGACGCCATCTGGATCGCACCGAATAAACTGACAAAATAATGGTCCTGATACAGGTTAATCAGGCGTACCACGTCTGCATTGCCGAGCGCAAAACCGACGCGCCAGCCGGCCATATTATATGTCTTTGACAAGGTATAGACTTCGATGCCGACATCTTTGGCATCCGGATGGGACAGGAAGCTGGGTGGTGTTACGCCATCAAATCCGATTGCCCCATATGCGTAATCGTGAATCAGCAAAATCTCATGGTCACGGCAGAATTTCACCGCTGCCTCGATGAACGCAGGTGTCGCCACCGCACCGGTCGGGTTGTTCGGATAATTAAGAAACATCATTTTCGCCCGCCGCGCCACATCCGGTGAAATCTGTGAAAAGTCCGGAAGAAACTCATTCTCTTCGCGGAGCGGCATCATCTCCATCACGCCTCCGGCCATCGCCACACCCGACCAGTAATCCGGATATCCAGGGTCCGGTACAAGGCAAACGTCACCCGGGTTCAGGAAGATATTGCTGAGTTCGACCAGCCCGGCCTTGCCGCCGAACAGAATGGCAACCTCCGTATCCGGGTCCAGTGTCACGCCGCGCTCCTGTTTGTACCAGTGTGCGATCGCCGCTTTCAGCTCCCGGCGTCCCTGGAACGGTGAATATTTGTGGTTGAGCGGGTTTTCCGCCTCACGCTTTAGCGCGTCCACAATATGAGCCGGGGTAGGTTTGTCAGGATTGCCCTGCCCCAGGTTAATTACATCGTATCCCGCTTCGATTTTTCTCTGCACTTTGCCCGCAAGTCCGGAAAAAAACTGATCCGGCAGGCGGTTCATCGCATCTGACGGCTGAAATTTCAACGCTTTCACTGCCCTGCTCCCCTTTTTTTGTGAAAATCATGAGGAAAGAGGAGAAGAGGAAATAAGATCCAGAGAAGAAAAAGGCCGTCGCCTTTTTCTACATGATAATCCTGTTCTCATCTTCCCTCTCATTCTGTAAATATCCGTTACATATGCCCCTGTTAATCCTTGCGCATGGAACGCGCAATTCGGTTACCCAACGTTTGCAGCAGCTGCACCAGCATAATCAGGATAATGACGGTAATAATCATCACGAGCGTTTCCCAGCGCTGGAATCCGTAGCGGTACGCCAGGTTACCGAGGCCGCCTGCACCAATGATCCCCGCCATTGCGGTGGCGTCAATCAAACCGATAATGGCAATCGTAAGCGACAAAACAAGTGCCGGCCGTGCCTCTTTCAGCATGACGTTAAAAATAATCTGGCGACGGGTCGCACCCATTGCCTGGAACGCTTCAATCAGCCCGGCGTCCACTTCAAGCAGCGCCGATTCCATCAGGCGGGCAATATACGGCGACACATACACGACTAGCGGTACGATGGCGCCTTCTACGCCGATAAACGTCCCGACAACAAGCTTCGTGAACGGAATTAATGCAAACAGCAGGATGATAAACGGCACCGAACGAATAATATTGATAACTGTGCTTACAATCTGATAGAATACCGGCTGTTCAAAAATGTGGCCCGGCCGCGTAATGACGAGCAATACGCCGAGCGGAATTCCAATTAATGTACCAAGAAAGATGGACCAGCCCACCATATACAGCGTTTCCTGCAGTGCGGGCAAATACAGATCCCAATGCGGATCCATTCCGTTAAACATGGTGTATCACCTCCGCGCGGACTCCTCGTTCATTCACATACTTCAATGCCGCATCAAGCACTGCGGCCTCCCCGGTCAGCGAAATCACCAGGTAGCCGAACGTCGTATCTTTTATCTGCGTAATGTGGCCAAACAGAATATTCGGTTTCAAATGATATTTCTCCGTCAGCTCCGCAAGCACTGGGTGCCCCGTGCTCTCTCCAATGAATGTCAAGCGCACAATCCGGCTGCCCGGTACGTGCTGCATACGCTCGAGAAAGCCTTCCGGCAATTGATCATCAAAAATATTGCGAATAAAGTTTCTCGTTGTTGCGGTCTTCGGGCTGGAGAAAATATCAAGCACGGATCCCATTTCGACGATTTGTCCTTCTTCCATTACTGCCACGCGATCACAAATCTTTTTCACGACATGCATTTCGTGCGTAATCAGCATAATGGTCAGATTGTATTGCTTGTTAATGTCGAGCAGCAAATCAAGAATCGACTCGGTCGTCTGCGGGTCAAGCGCCGAAGTCGCCTCGTCGCACAGCAGAATTTCCGGGTCGTTCGCCAGTGCCCGTGCAATGGCGACACGCTGCTTCTGTCCCCCCGATAATTGGGACGGATACGCCTGGGCACGATTGGATAGACCTACGACTTCAAGCAGCTCGCTTACTTTCTTCCGAATTACTTCTTTCGGTGCCTTGTTCAGCTTAAGCGGTGCGGCCACATTATCAAAAACCGTAGCGGACGACAGCAGGTTGAAGTGCTGAAAAATCATGCCGATTTTACGACGCGCTTTACGCAGTTCGTCTGTGGACAGTTTGGTTAAATCCGTACCGTTTACAATCACTTCCCCCGAAGTCGGACGTTCCAACAGGTTAATGCAGCGAATCAATGAACTTTTTCCGGCGCCGCTGAACCCGATGACGCCGAAAATTTCGCCTTTTTCGATTTCAAAGTTGGCGTTTTTAATTGCGTGCACGGCCGTACTGCCGCTGCCGTACACTTTTTCCAGATTGCGGACTGAAATCAACGTGTTCCCTCCTTAAACGTTCGATGCTTGTCTTCATACGAAAAAGCCCCTTTTGCACAGACAAAAGAGGGCACCGCATTCTCTCTTATCTAAAGTTGATACATCAAGTAAAATTTATATTTTACACTATTCATGCGCCGTCCTTTGCTTTCAAGGCGCCGGTGTGTCCAAGCACAATAAATAATTTAATCTATTTGTACAACATAAGTCAAATAAAAAATACCCGGCAATCCGCCGGGTCAACCCTTATTTTCCCTGCCTTTTTTATTTTCCATTCTCTCAAAGAATTTCCTGATTGCTCATGACCGTCTTGTTGATTAACGACACGATGACTTCCGGTTCTGTTTTCTCGTCCGGACATGCTATTCTTATGATGTCTCCTACGTTGTACCATTTATGTTTAAAAGCGATGCTGCGGGACTTTTGCAATGCAGAAAGCAGTCCCTCCCCGTCCGACAACTCAATGACATACTCATCCCCATCTTCATCCAAGAACGTAATCCTCATACGCACCTCCCCCTACTATTACATTACATCAAATACCGCTGTTTTTCTTCCGGTAAAAAAGACGCAATTTTCCCGCTTTTACCTATATTTTTCCTTACCTGCTGTATCGAAACACAAAAAACCGGACAGCATCGCGGCTGTCCGGCAGGTACCTCAAAGGAAGATGAT
>Ga0310821_100344_pt1 | contig 25290 bp, 32 predicted proteins | sample P4_ome_FD_201300 | JGI IMG/M metagenome (GOLD analysis project Ga0310821, IMG submission 201300) | Sorghum-adapted microbial communities from Joint BioEnergy Institute, Emeryville, California, United States - P4_Day56_Rep1 | ecosystem: Engineered > Bioreactor > SSF (Solid state fermentation) >...
CACGCAACTGGTCATCATCCGGTAACTCCTGAGACATTAACCTAATTATGGTTGGAATACCTTCCTCTTCTAACCAATCCAGGAACATTTCTTCTTCAATCCCAAGCTTTTTATTCCGCGCTTCTTTAACCAAGTTAATTATACCAGCGGAATAATAATCGCCGTTAAGGTATTTAGAGACAGCAACAGAGTACCGGCTTAATAGCCCATCAAAACATACCTCTGTCTGGTTCAATTCGTTAATACTCTTTTCACTTCCACCGAACCATTCTCTAATATACATATTCGTTCCCTCATTTCTACAAATTAAAAAGCATCTGAGTAATAATTTACAGCCGCGTACTTATAAACAAGATATTACATTATTCTAATACTAAGCACAAGAACAATATATGTCGAAAAGAGAGAAAAGTCTCGCAAAAGCAGACAAAATAACCTCAAATTAAGACAAAATCATACAAAATCGAGCATAGCGAAGTTTCTACATTAATTGTATGCCCAAGAGACAGCGATATTATTACCTTGTTTTAATTTTAACAAAGTAAACTTTCCTATTATAAAAATTACCCCTTAAAATGTATTAATGAATCAATAATAACCAATAATATATAAAAAAACGGGGAGAATAAAAAGGCAGGGAAGGGGAGAATATGCCTTGAATAAGGTTTGCAAACAAAAAAAAACCCACCAGCCTAAGCCGATGGGTTTTGCTTTCCGCGATAGCCGGACACTACCCCAACACCGATGCAAGCATAGCTAATAAGGTCCAGTCCCAAGTCCCAAAGCCCAGGAGGAACGACAATGCCATGCGCATTCAGCACCTGGTATCCAAGAGCGCCAAGACCAGCCCAGAGAAATGGGTCCTTCAATCGCTCTTTCATTAGCTGTTCACCTTCTTCATGCCGGCCGCTGCGCGCACTTCATCCGCCAAGCGACCAATTTCCTTTTTCTCATCCTCGCAGGTAGCTGCCTTCCATGCCGCTTGCAAGTAGACAATCACTTTTTCTGCGTCTTCACGCTTCATCTTCAGTTCCTCCTTTTGAATAGTCGGTGTCGGCTTCTTCACCGGCACGTATGCTACGCCGATCGCTGCGAGTACACCTTGTCCAATAGCTTCGGCTAGTCCGTTTAGAAATGCGGCGTCCTTCATCAATGCCGCTTCCCTGGCATTCGTAATGAAGAGGCATTCTAGGAGCGCTGCCTTCGCTTTCACCTTCAGCACGGCCAGATCCTGCCGCACTTTGATGCCACGATCTTTAATTCCGTGCTGTCGCAGGAATGCTGTCACCGCAGTGTGCAGCGCCTGAATTTGTCCGTTCTGTGAGTAGCATAGCGTTTCATACCCGTTCGCCGACGGGTCGCCGGCATTCATGTGCAGAGACAAGAAGAAGTCGGTCGCTCGACTGTCGCTGAACCGCCGACGCGCCGTCAGATCTTCGCTTTTGTTTTGCTTCAATTCCTTTGCACTCGACAAGGAGCGCTCGCCGTTCCGGGTGAAGAATACCTGAACACCATGCCGGGTCAGCACTTTGCCCACCAACTGCGCCAGTACAAGTACACGTTCATGTTCCTGCAATCCATTTCCGCATGCACCCGGATCCGGCAGACCGTGGCCCGGGTCAATTACTACAATTTTGCTCATGCTTTATCTCCCTCCTACTTGTCCACTTTGTTCTTGATATCCCGAAGCTCCGAAATAATCAAATCGTACTTATCACTGAATTTATCAAGCAGCTCCTGAAGCTTTTGCTCACGCTGGTCATTATTTTTCATCACTCTGAACAACAGAATAACAAAAAGAACCGCGAATGGTCCCTGCGTTAAAACGGGCTTAATAAGTGACATTGTCATTTCATCCATCTACATTCCTCCTCACCGCCCTTTCATGGGCAAAAATAAAAGCCGCCGAAGCGGATTAAGGAATAAACTTTATTTCATAAGCGTTGTATACGTCTTTTCCCTTCTCGCCACATTTGATGCATGTCCACGGCACTTGTGGTGGGTTGCTGTATAGAGCATAGTCTGCATATACCTTTTCGTGCTCACAGTTTTCCATTATCGACACCTTCTTTCTGTGAAAAATAAAGAATTGCATCGGGCGATTATGAAACTTTAATCAGATATTCAGATTTTGATAAATCCGCTGGTGATACTTTACCCAGTGCGCCTGAAACCAAATTGATGCCGGCCGCCGCAAACATCCTGTCTACCGTTTCTGAGCAATTCATCCGGTCCGGTGCGTCTCGAATCGGAAACCCTGTCAAAATAAAAAGACCGTTTGTGACGGTCTGTAATAGGTCATATTTTGTTCCAAGCATAGAATCGATGAATTCCTCCATGACTTTCTTTTGCTCGTCTGTAAGCCCCGCATGATAGCGATATACGTCATAATCAACGGTCTTGTAATTTAAGTGACCAATTTGCAGGGGCTTTCGCCAATCCGTTTCCGCAATATGCCGCTGGTCCAATACGACAGCTACATGGGAGTAGGGAGAGCGCGTCACTTTACTAATCACACGTCCAATCCATGTCCGGCCATAAACAAATAGAAGGTCAAACGGTTGTAGTTCCATCCGTGACCTCCCACTTAATCGCTGTTATTTCCTCTTCTGTTGTTGCAGCCAACACTTGAGCTTCCAGCTGCCGGTATTTCGCCACATTTGTTTGTACGTGCTGGACAGAATCCAGAAACAGTTGAATAACCTGCTGTTTGGTATGCCGCTTTACTTCTCTTGTATCATGAATCCGCCATTCTACTGTTGCGTCATCGGCCATATATTTAGCAGCCGCTTCCGCATTTTTTAAATTCTCTCGCGCTTCCGCGTCGTAAGAATAGACATGCGGCGTTCCTAAAGCCGATGACACAAATGTTGAGTTAATTGCTGCTTGACATGCCACGCCCAATTCATCTATTTTTTGCTTTCGGAGAGCTCCAAGCCAAGCGGCTTGCAGTTCTTCTTCGGTCGGTACGGGTAAATCTGTATTCCAGGCCCGCAGTGTAAAGCCATCTTCTTCGTTATATGCTACCTGGAAGTCTCGTGCATTGTCCAAGTGCGGGTATATGTGCTTTATTGCCTCTGATATATTAAAATCGTATCCCATAGTATAACCCCTTTCTTACGCTACTTTTATAATGGATACGCGGGTATTTGATGTCGGGTCTATTGAAATAGCTTGGTCGCAGAATACCTCAATACTGATTGTGTCGCCTACGTTTAGGTTTACCCATGTAGTACCCCCGATAGAGTCATAGGAATAACCACTACCATGCTTCCAGTCTAAAGCGTAAGCCACCCCTTGTGCGGTTACCTGAAGATAAAAGCGTTTATCTACGGCAATCGGAGTGATTGATATCGCGTGCGCGGATACTAGGTATACGCCAGCTTCTTTTGCTGTAAATATTCCATTGGTTAGGTTCATTTCTTGTTGTGGGTCATTAAATCCAAGTTGCCCATTAAAAGGTATTCGAGTATATACCCCGGCTGATACTGCAAAAGCGCCCGGCCCTGCTAACCATGCCCAGGCGCGAGATTGTCGAGGATGACTTACGCTACCTCTGCCCGAAACTTTGAACGCCAATTTGCTATACAAAGTAGCGTCTGTTATACCTGTTTGTGTTGTAGGTCCGGTATTAGCGATAGGAGCTATATGCAGGTCGCCGAATACATCCCCCCAAATAACCGAACCTCCGTTACTGCTTGTATCCGTATAAGAGGTCCAAGTTCCCGTATTAGGGTCGCGTAAGGCATTTAAGCCGATGTAACCTGTGCCGTAATTTAAATCCGCGCCCCCCGCGTTTCCTAAAGAAGCTGATAGGTAACCTGGCCCGTTGATAACCATATTGCCCTTGTAGTCGTCTAATAGGTGAAAGCGCGATCTTAATTGTTTTGTATCCCTGGTTATACACAAAAAGCGGTCTATAAAATTACCGTTATTGTCGTAGGCCCATATAGCAAAATAAGCCCCTTTATCCCCTGCAGATTCGTTACCGTCTAATCCGATTCGGAAACGTACTCCGCTGTTATTTCGCATCGTCACATGGCCCACACCGCCAGCTGCCGACCCGTTATCTGTAACTACCTCTACGAATGTGGGTTTGCTGGTTGTGTTTACCGCCTGACCCAGCCTGTGGCTTACGGTTTCCAGACTTATAGCGGGGGCATCATACCAATTTGTTTTTCCTGTGATAGCTTTGATACGGTTGGCAAACCACGAAAAGAATTGTTTCCACTTTCCGGTATTTCCGGTCGGAACCTGTGTCGGGTCAATAGTAAGAGAATCCAAGTACAATATATTTCGCTTATCTGTTGATGTAATAACCTGGCTCGCATCGGTGGCGAAGTACCAAAGCGGAAGTGCTGCATCTGCAGTAGCTTGCGACGTTGTTTTCTTCACAGTTCCGTCCACATCGAGATACAACCATTGTCCCTGTGTCGCATTCAATGCCATACTTCCTGCAGGAACATCGAACCGGCGGCCGTTAACATATGCAATACCTGTGGTCCAGCTGGCGTTCAGTCCGGATGTGGAAAACTGCAGGCCAGCAATGCCGCCAGGTGCGGCCACGAAATTACCGCCTAATTCTTTTGCTAGCGACTCAACAAGATTGTGAGCATCTGCAATCCCTTGCTCAAAATGATTGGCGCGGGTAGAGGTGAAGCGCGTTCCCTCCTGTACGACTTTTGGTTTTCCGGTTTCCGGGTCAATCTGCGCTGGATCAATAACGCGGTCAATCCATTCTTGTTTTTGATATGCCATTACGCTGTCACCTCGACTTTCACTTCAAATTCAAAGGCAATAAGTAAGCCGGTCTCAACTTTTGTAATCAAAACCGGCTTGTTTGCGAGTGTATTTCCAGTGCTGTCCATGAGTGAAAAACTTTGAATGTTTCCCTGCACTGTATCATCAAGATAAATATACTTTGTGAGCCTCATTCCGTTTATGTCCGTTTTAAAAATCGGGAACGTTTGCGGTTGGCCATCGATATATACCAAAGCATGATCTACATGCCTGCTTACGTCATCCCGCAAGAGCTGCAGCAGTAAAGGTTGTACAATTGTGGCTCCCACGTTTATCCCTCCCCTGGATAAAAGTCATTACATTCCGGATACATGAGGACGTGTTCCCGTTCTGCAGCTGATACCGGCAGAATTTCTTCATAAATCCGCCCTTCCAACCCATCTTCCGGATAAAAGTCACCACAGAACAGATATTCATGATCGTGGTAACGGGATGACACTTCCACCTGCAGCGGAATCGTGTCTGTTCCAGTGACCACCGCTTCCATTCCGAGCGCATGAATGGACCGCATTTTTTCATACATTTTACGCAGCCAGACAATGTCCACCGTATCCTCTAATTGAAAAATGAATCGGATGATTTGCCTCGTAAAATCCTCTTCAATTTCAGCCGTTTTTAGCTTGGATGCGCTATTTGCAACGGAACGAAGAACCTCCGGCTTGAATGGAAGTTTTGCATTTTCTTTTTCCTCGATGGTGCGACGTCTTTCTACCGGGTCGCTTGTTGTCGGCTTTATGTTATGAATCTTTTCCCATACAGGAAGCCCCCAGGTGACTTTCTGAAGATGAAATTGTAAAGCGATATCTTTCCCACGTTCTTCATGAAGGGTGATTTCCGGGTCCACCGAATCAAACAATGTAGCGAAGAATTTGTCCTCATAATAAAACTGGGGAATCCGCTCCCTATATTTCAGCGGGACAATGACTTCATTTTCAGTCATGGTAGCCAGCTCCATTCCAGTACGTTTACGGCTCCATCCGGTGTGACGATGTTACTTGTACCGCCGTTTAGCGTGTAGCTTTCCAAATCTTCCACACCGGGTACAAAAATCAGATTGGCAATAACCTGATAGCGCAATAAATCATTTTTCATATACTCTTTCAGCTTCTTAACAATGGCAGCTTCTACTTCTACCTGGTCTACATCCGAAGAAACAATGGGGCGGGCCTCGATACGAACGATGTGAGTTGCTGCCGGGTGAACCTGGATGTCATGCAGCGCATATCGATATTTTTCAAGATCGGCACGTACTTTTTCACATAATTCTGGAGAAGCGGGATTGCCTTCTAAATCGGTAATGTAAATATCAATGCTGACATTGTTTCTCAGATGCTCGATCGCTTTTGCATATCCTGCTCCTGCGTTCCGTGCTACCCGTTCATAGTCTTCTACCCGGCCACTTCCTTCCTCTTCCTGGGCAGAAGTTAAAAGGCGCTGCCTGTACGGCTCGTCCTCTTCCCCTTCCAGCCGTGGCATCCGCATCCTGGCCCCGATCCAATCCAGAAACTCTCCATCGGCCCATAAAAGAAAGGCTTGCAACCAGCCGTATTGCCACAGCTCCTGTTGTTCGGCAATCTCCTGACAAATTGGATAGGCAAATACATAAAAATCTTCGCCCGGTCCGGTCGGAACCCTGTCCTTTGCTCGATTGGCTACCCGTTCATAAATTTGCTCCGGCGTTTCAAGCAACAATAGCATTTGGTCATCCAGTTGCATTGGCCACACCTACTTCCGTTTCAACAATCTCCTCTTTCCCTGTTAATCGAAGGGAAATCAGCATCCGCTTGGATTCTCTTATAATGTTCAGCACTTCCGCCCGCTCAATTTCTTCATGAACCACCAGCGCTTCCTCAATATCACGCCGAATGTCTCCGTCTTCCCAGGTGGACCATTCCGATTTTTCCACGCCAATGGTGTCATCATAGATGAAATAGCGAAACCGCTCCGTATTCAGGATTTTTTTGGCCACTTCTTCGATGTACTCCCGGTAGGTTCGAGTGCGCTTGGGCCGCCCATCATCCCCGGTAACGATGCGCCGACGCTCGTAATCAATCACATAGGTCCACTTTTCCGAAGAGGGAAGTCCACCATCTTCGAGCGTTTCTTCATCCAAGCCGGTAAAATCCATTTCAGGAAACATCGGCATGTTATATCCGTCCTAACACGTAATATTTTTGATCGCTCATTCGAACAACGGCCAATCTATCTCCTGCCTTTAGCGGGCTTGGAATGTGGAATATTCCTTTGATGATTGAACGTGGAACACTTTCATAAGGAGAACCAGAATCATACACCGTTCCATTCGCTAGCAGGCCCGAAACAGAGCCTTTCGCTTCTTCACCTTCCATGTACTCGCTGACCTGAAAGTGTCCCTCTATATCTCGGTCTTTCAAATACTCGGCAAACACTAGCTTTTCATTTTCATAGGGAATCGGGTCGCCATCGACGAGTACACGCGGAGAATCCGGCCAGCTCAACAGTGTACCGCGTTCCACGTCCCTGGCATCGATATGCCCACGCATTTTGTTTTTTAATGCTTGCATGGCTTCCTGCATGTTACTCCCTCCATTCCAATTCCATACTCACGATATACTCGCCGTTTTTGTAGCTTGTATTCGATTTTGTGACAATCCATTTTTGTTTGTATGTCGCTTCCTGTGTCATCACGAGCCAGCCAGCACGTAAAAAGCACAGCGCATGATTTCTGTGTCGAACGGTGATGTTTCGTTTTAGTTTCGGATTCGAAAGAAGCTGCAGCATTTGCGTTGCAATCGTGGTCGGATTTTCGTTTTCTTCCGCCTCGATGATTTCTTCCATTCGCCCCAGGTTCTTAATGGCCCCGGCATTTTCTTTCGTTACGGATTGCACCAGCTTATCGTCTTTCCATTTCTGGACAGTAACCACCGTATAGGTTCCCTCGATGGAACGGGAGCGGGTACTGGCGGTCATTTGCTCTTTGGCAAAGACCGGCACAATCGTATTCGTTCCCTCTCGTACAACGGTGAGCTTATCGCGGCGGTGGTCCACATAATAGTAATAGCCGGTATGGTCCCGCGCCCGCTTTAGCACGTCCAGCACAATCTCAGAAATTGGCCCCGTATTATAGCGGTTATCAATAGAAAAGCCTAATTTCGGGCAGGAGAAGTTAATTCCAGAGGAGCGAACAAAGTTCTGCAGCTCCGTGCCAGCTTCCCCCTTCAGATATGGCCGCGTGGCTTTGTTTTTAGAAAGATACCAGCCTAATTCATAGCCGGAAACCGCCGTTTCGTGGGTGAAATCATCCGTAACCGGCTCGATAATTGGGCCATGAAAGATTTGATTCAATTGATTGAGAAGAGGGACGGATGGCATCCGCTGTCCGAATACCATAATCATGCCGGCTTCCTGCATGGCTGGCGCATCTTTTAGCTGCAGACTGATACTTTGGCAGATTTCATCCCGCGCCGATGACCAGGATATTTCCTTGCAGATATCCGTTAGATTATGCCGGACACTTTGTTTCCCATAAATCACGGAAAAACTCATAGCCTATTTCCCCTTCACCGATTGAATCTTATTGCTAATGCGTTGCTGCTGTTCTCTCTGCTTGATATAGTCAAATTCACCTTTCGCATTCTTACTGGAGCTGCTTTTTTTGTTAGATGATTTATCGGACTTACTTTTTTGCTGGTTCTTCTTTGATGTCTTGCTGGTTGTGTTGGCGCGTCCTTTGGCCTGCCTAGTAATAATAACGCCAGGCTTCAGCATTTGCTTTGTGTTTGAATAAGTGACTGTTTGCACCGGGTTATATTCAACAAAGGACACCGTAAAATGAACATTCATCTGTCCGTCTCTATAACCGCCATCGACGTTTTCTAGCAGCATAGTTTTGTTGAAAACATCATCGATTTTCACAACCATCGGAAGCCGCTTCCAGACGCGTAGCTTTTTTAGCCCTTGTTCTGGGTCGGTATATTCCGGTCCTTCCCACATTTCCTGCCACTGGCGAGGGAAAATAGAAGAGAAAGAAAGCCGCTCTACCTTTTGGGCAAGCAGCTTCGTTTTTTCTTCCCCCTCAATGTTTGTGAATGTCTCGATATCATTTCCGATTTGTATTCGATATTCAGCCGGGCTGATCGGAAACGTGAACACCAGCCCGTTGCAGAGTAATGTCACCATATCCTATCCCCCCAGCTCGCAGGCTTCCACGATAATTTGATTAATGGCTGTTTTCAGCACTTTCTTTCCTTGCGGGCTTGAAATAGCCTTCAAGAATTCGGCCCCATTCTGCACCTGTCCTAGCATGTCTCCTACGTCGAAGGTGACGTTAATATCCCCAACCTGCACGCTGACACCCGAAGGCTTGGAAAATTGCGTAGATACAGGAATATCGCCGCCTGGCGCGGCCTTACTGTGCGGCATGACATCGATGGATGCCTGCCCGCGGATCGGTTGGTTCATTGTGGCCGCTACTCGGCTCATTTTTCTGCCAATGATTTGCTCATCGATACCGTCCGCAAACATGTTTATGAAGTTCGGAGCCCAGCGGTCGGAATTACTTGCTGGCCCTTCCTTGGTCGGAGAGGAAAAGCCCAGGAAGTTTTTAATGGTTGATGCTGCCTTGCTTGCTGCAGAAGCCAGGGAAGGCAGTTTCGCCCGGATACCACCCGCAACCATGTCGATAAGATTTGCACCCCAGGATGAACCCTTCCCGACCACACCGCCAATTGATTCAAGATGTGCTTTCGTTTGACTGGCGGCAGAACCAGCAGCCGAGCTTACTGTTTGAAAGCTCTGGCCGGCTTGCTGTGCGCCGGTTTTTATTTGATTGGTGCTTTGGGTAGAAATCGTGCCGAGCTGCTTTACGCTTTGTCCGGCTTGCTGCGAGGCTTGTGACACCTGTTGTCCGCCTGATTTTGCAGCGCTGCCAACCGCTTGCATGTCTGTTTGCGCTTTTTTTGCATCAGAACCGGACCACCAACCCACCGTTTTGACCTTTAAGGAGCTAAACGCCCCGGTTGCTTTCGATTTTAAGGAATCAAACGTTCCGGCAGCTTTTGTTTTTAACGAATCGAGCTGTTTGACTGCACTGGCGGTCCACCCTTTAGCATCAATCATACCGCCGAGTTTTGAGCCGATTTGGTTGCCGACATAAGCACCGGCCGCCGTTCCGACAGGTCCAAGCAGCGAACCAGCTGCTCCACCAACGACGCCGCCAATCGCACCGCCTGCGACCGCACCGCCACGCTGGGAAACAGCATTGCGCCATCCGGATGTTTTTGCCGTTTGGTATAACTCATAGCCCGCGGCTGCCGTTCCAGCAACGGCACCAACAATCCCTGCGCCTTTGACAGCCTTACCTCCAATATTTACAGCACGCTGGAAGTAAGAAGGTTTATTATTTCCAAGGTCTTCTCCGGCATCTTTCATACGGGAGAACCAGCTTTGTTTCTTTTCCGGCTCTTGTTTGCGTGGTGTACCGTACATGGAATGGTCTTCTACCGGGCGGCGATAGGCTGGCGTGTCGTCCTCTTTTTCCTTTTTAAACTTCCCTTTTACCCATCCGCCTGCTTTTTTACCAGCAGTAGAAATGCCACCGCCCACCGATTTCGCGGCAGAAGCCATTTCCCGAATGCCATTGACTACACCGCTACCGATGCGCCAGGCGGCGAGCGCTGCACCAATCGCCAAAACACCGACCAGCAAGGCATTTACAAGGGTCGTATGTTCTCTATAGAAATTAGCTGCAGCGGTAGCGCCAGAGCCTAATGCTTCGAAAAACTGTTGAATGTCCTCTTTGTTCTCTTTGAGGAATGCGCCGATTTCCTTCATGGCCGGGAGCATGGCGATCATGGCGTCTGAACCGATATCTGACAGCATTTGTTCGATTTCCCTGCGCGTCTGCACAACTTCGGTGAATGGGTCCGCTTCCTTCTGCTTCTTCACCATAGTATCCGTTGTGCCAGAGATATCATCAGGCGGCTTTTCGAAGGCGGTTGCGTAGGATTTAAACAAGGCGTTCCCGATATCTTCTGCAGGTCCAGCTCCTAAATCGACTAGCGACTGCTTTAAAGTGCCTTCATCCTGGCTTGCCAAATCTGCAAGCAAGGCGGCGAGAGCACCGTTTGCTTTCTGTTTGTCTGCAGAGTTGATGTCAGCTACAAACTGCTCCGACTGTTTCTTCGCCTCATCTTTTCCCGCGCCCCGGTGCTCAAAATAAGCCTGCATGTCGCCCTGATCCAGCGCCTGCACACCAAAGATCTCTTTGAAAGCATCTGCCGGTTTATCATAGTTAAACGCGCCTGCCTTCACGCTTTCCACAAGAAAGTTGGACATTTGCGCCGAATTTGCGCCGGTGTTTTTAAAATAGCCGCTATACTCCCAGAATGTATCAAAGAGGTCTTGCTGCCGATCGCCTACCTGTTTATAGGCATACATCATCGAGTCAGAAACCTGCTTCGGCGTTTCTTTAAAAACGTTTGACGCTTGGCTTAATGCACGAGAAATTTCTTCTTCGCTGGAATCCGGACGCAGATACTGGATTTTAAGTACCTGCTCTGTAAATTCCGCCGTATTCCCGTTCTTGCCAACTAGCGGTGCGTTGTCTGCCATCTGTTTGATGACACCAGCACGGGATTCTCCAAATCCTTGTGTATAGAGCTCGTTTGCTCGATAGATTGTATCTACCTGCTGGGATTCGCTCATATACGGAGCGAGGCGAGCGGCTTCATGGTAATAGTCCATGGAGCCGCCAAACATCGCATCACTCATGCTTCCACCGATAACAATGCCAGCTGCAGCAGCGCTTAATGCTGCGATACGGCTATGAATTTGGTCAACAACCGGAGAAGCCTGGTCGTCCGCTCTAATATCTACCGTCACACTGTCATCCAGGCCGGAAATTGCCCGATCCGCATTATTTACTTCAGTGCGGAGGGACCGCGCTTCGCGGCTGGCACGTTGAAATTCCCGATCTACGCCAATGTTTGCGCTGGCAATGCGGCCAATATCCGAGCGAAGTTCCCCCACCATTTGGCTTAAATCTGCCACAGCTTTGCTGGCCACCCCGACCGCATCTGTCAGGCGGTCCAGCGAGCGGTCAGCCATGCCGATATCCTGAGCCGTTTGCTTAGAGTGCCGGCCAATCATTTGAAAGTGACGGGAAAGATTATCCTTCCCCTCAAACAAAACAGTAACGGGTGCCGCTGCCATCTATCGGTCCCTCCTTTCCGCCAATATTTCAGCAGCGATACAAAAATATTTCTGCCGCTCCTTGTCTACTTCATATTCGAGAATTTCTTCTGGGAGACGGTGCCGGTTCACCCACATGCTAGCTATCCAGCTTGCTTCTCCGTCCCGCCGGATGAGTTTTTTGCCTTTTCAATCAGCTCTTTCTTTGTTTCATTGAAATTATTGACCGCTTTGCTCATCTTGGCGTACTCTTCCGGATCATCGAACACGAGCGGCGGCAGTTGGAATTTGTTTTCCACTCCGTAGGCATCAACAAGCTGAACCCATGGGAATTCGTGTTCGGTCGCCATGACGATTTTCACATCAACATGGCTCATACCTTCTTTTGGCGTTCCGTCCTCATTGGTGCTCCAGTCGAAAGAGCGGCGCACCTGCAGCGTGGTCAGTTTTTGTACGGACCATTGCTCATCATTGGCCTCCACTGTAATTCGTTCAATTTCACGTTCTTTTTGACTTTTCGCCAAATATTTTTGCAGTTTGTCGCTCATTTTTTATTTCCTCCTTAGATTTTTATTAGAAATAAAGAGAAATGGGGCGCAAAGGCCCCGCTTTCTACACCATGTAATCCGGGAATTTATCCAGGAAGTCAAAGTCTTCTGCCTTTCCTTCCAGTGTGATATCGATTCCCTTATTGTCATCAATTTTCGCCACCAGCAGGTCAATGTCACCAGTAATATAAACATTGGTTAACTTTACTCGCTCCACGTTCCCGGTCATTTTATCTTCCATTTTTCCGGTTATGCTTGGCAGTACCATTGTACGGCCCGCTTTAAAATCATCCAACAGACGATAGCGGAGACGAGATTCTAACTTAGACATGACCAATTTTGTTGGAATTTCGTAGCCAATGATTTGTCCGGTCTTGGACATTCGATTAGCCCGGATGATATCCAGAATTTCGGGCTTCAAGGTTGAATCTACTTCTTTAATCGTTTGAATCGGATCGCCATCATCATCCCATACGGTAAGATTCCGACCAATTAGTTCACGCTCTGCCATCTATTAGGCCACCTCCCATCCAATGTAGAACTGTTCGATTGCATCCAATGGTTTTGCGTAAAGTTTGAAGAACCCAAAATCAAAGTCACTTACGCGGTCCGGATCTTCTCCAAATGTGTATCCTTGTGCGATAGCCTTTTGTTTCGCTCGTATATCCAGATAAGAAAGAACAGCGCCAATAAAAATACCCCGGCCATCCGGATCATTATCCAGTTTGCCTTTGTATTTCTTACCAACTCCATAAATATCATTTAGCACCTGGTCAATGGTCATCGATACACGAATTTTACCGAAGTCCTCCCGCTCGCCTTCAGCAAGCGTGGTAAGTGTATTGATAGCCGATTCGATGACGTATTCGTTGCCATCCCGAACCGCCATGAGCGTTCCTTCCGCAAGACCTTTGAGAATTTCGCTGTGGCCCCAATCGATTTTCGCTTCTTCAAGCGGCACCCTTACGCCAGTAAGGGATACATTTGCAGGTGTACCGGCAATGAGGCCCGCAACCCAATAAGCCCACTGCGCTGAATCATATGTTTTCCCATTAACATGGCGACCGGAGATAGAACAGTTCACCACAAAACGAGCATTCATGGCGCGGGAGCGGTTGTTGTGCGCTTCGATATTATCGTCTGTCGCATCGTCTCCGCCAATGACCAGTGTGGCCAGCTTCCGCTCATTCTTCCGTTTATCAGCCATCCACTGTTTAGCCGCGGCCTGAACAGCTGGATCATCAGACGGAACAACAACCGCATCGAAATTTTGACCATAGGTTTTATTGAAAAACTTTGTCCAGTCAGAAGCAGCGAGAGCCGCCGTTCCGCTCACTCCACCTGTAAGTGCCTGATCGGCAATGTCGGCTGGCGCAGTTTCGCCCAGCTTCTCACCGCGTACCATCAGGGATTTTTTTAGCTTGGACACCATCTCGTCTGCATCTGCAAACGTATAAGTTTCCGTTTCAAAAATCCCTTTCATATCCACAACAACGATTTCTTTCTTTGTTGGCTCTGCTAAACTGGCGCGGATGGAATACTTGAAGTCGTTCCCACGTGTTCCTGGATAACGAGCGGTAATGCGATAGGAGTCTATCACCTCACACTTGGCAGCTACTGCATTTCCGTTTGTCATGCGATAGCCGACAACAGTGGCCCCGTTCTCCGCCGACAATTCAATTTCGTCAACCTGAATGCCTGTTTCCTTAAATCGTTCATCATAGTTAGCCATATCGACCGTAGCGTCTGGCAACCCCCATTCCGCCTGATACGGTACAAGAACACGGCCGGTACTTGGGAGAATACGTTCTTTTGCTATGGCCATTAGCTCGACATAGACACCACTGCGATTCCGTACAATGGTCATATGCTAGACTCCTTTCTTTGTCCGTTTTCGATAAGCTTCCACTCGCTTTTTCGCTTCTTCCAATGTGAGTGGCTGCGTGCAATCAAAAAGAGCGCCAGCAACCTCAAAGCGTTCAGCTTTCAAGGCGGCAGCGCCCTCGATTAATTCTTCCTTTGTGTAGGTTTGTGCCACTGGTGTGGTTTGTTCCGCCTGCAGCTGCTTGCGATTAGTCATCAGCTATCTCCTCCGCATCAATATTAAAGGTTTCGATTTTCTGAACCGGCTCTTTTTCAATGTGTACTAAATAGGTGTAGCGGCACGTCATTTCGATTTTGTCGTTATGCTCCCGGTACTTTGGCGATTCCATGTTCAACATGATGCCTTGTGCCGGGGAAGCCACGCAGAATCGCTCATCCCGTAAGTATTTACGCAGCGGAGAGATGTCGAGTGGGTTTTCTGCGCTTTCGAAGTGAAAAACAATGCCAACATCCTCAATGACCTGATTTGCGCTGGCGCTGTACGCGGTTTCCGATACCGCATCCGTCTCCATATACGCGCATGGCTTTTCGAAGTGGCCAGAAAGCCAGGTGGCATTATCCAGCAGGATGCCAAGGTCAGGGAAAACCTTCTCCAAAATTTCGATCCAAACGTCTCTGCCTTTGTTCATGCAAAAAACCTCGCCATCTCTTTTTCTAGCCGCTTCATAATCAGCCCATTCATGCCACCTTCAACCCCTTCAACAGCGATATCGAAGTACTTACGACCAATAAACTTACGAGGTTTTGCAATGAATCCACCTTTCGCATTTCGGTCATAAATAAATGAACCGCCGCTATTCCAATACCCGGGCACAAAATGCGCCTTCTTAATCTCGTATCCATCGTTGATAAGACGCGGGTACCCCCACTTATCCGGATCCTTTCCGTCCGCCCCTAAATTCGAACCGACTTCTAGGGTAATCGCGTTACGGCCGCTGTCCCATTCCCACACATTTCCCTCATTGCCGCGGGCAAAGGAGTTAATCATGGTGCCGGTATCAATCAAGTCTTGTGCGTTAATCTCTTCAACGACTGCGTTTAGCAGCGTTTCCCCAAGTTCTTCAAGAATATTACGGATAATCCGCGGCAGGTGCTCTTTCTGAAAGTCCTGTGCCTTCCTGGCTAATTGCTCAAACTCACGGAAGTCCACTGCCTTGCACCTCGCATTCTGCTTTAATCTCTTTCCAATAACGATGAGGAATGACATCAATCACAAGATAACGGCGATTGTTGCCAGCCAGCTCCGCTTCATCACCCAGGAGAATGGGCGCGTCTTTCGGAACCGCAATGGTCTTTTTTAAAATAAAGACTGCTGGTTTGCTGTCCAGACGCGCCGAATTATCGGTTTTAATTAACTTACATGGACAAGTAAGTACCTTTGTTTTTCCTGGCTGAATGACGTTGCTTCCTGGCTTTCTTGTTCCTCCTACACGGTAAATATCCAAAGATGTATCAAAGCGATGCCTCATAGAAGCATCGCCCGGACATTCCCGCTCTCTGAAGGCGGGCTTTGTTGTTTCTTCAACCAAAGACAAAGGATATTATCGACATCTGGATTCCCCGTTGTCTCCCCTGCCACAGCCTGCCTTGTATAGCTCCAAGCTCCGTCATTTTCCGCTGTATATCCACGAGCCACAGCCGTTAGGTGCTCTTCTGTATCCTGTAACGCCAGACTCTCGGCTAACTTTACCCATGCCAGCATGATTTTGCCGTCAACCGGGTCCGGGAAATCGATAGGTAAGAACAACTCAATACGCGTTCGGGCATCGTCAATGTACTGCTGCAGCAATTCGGGCTCAGCCTCCTGAACCGCGCTGACCCGGCTGCGGCTTTGCAAAAGAATAGGCGTCAACATGGCTATTCACCACGCAACGCCTTAATGAGCTCTGCTTTCTTCATGTCGGCAAATCCTTCAATACCAGCCGCTTTCGCTTTGTCTTTCAACTGTACCACCGTTAAATCTTCCAGCGGAATGATCCTCTCCTGGTTGATTTCAAAATCAGGATTCTCCTGCAGTTGGTCGAGGACTTTCTCATCTTCAATCAGCACAGGCTTTTTCTGCTCAAAGCGAATGCCGTACTTCATAATCGAAGTATTTTCACCACGATATGTTACATATGGCATCAGAATTCCACCCCTTCAACGAACGCAACCGCGCCCGGCTCTTCGAAAATCGGATCAAAATCAGAATGAATCGCATAAAAACGTTTGTCGGCGTAAATGGCCTCTTTACCTTCTGTGGTCTTACGGATCTGCATGTCATAGGTATGAACCATGACAAAGTTAGGTTGGTACGTGAATAGAATTGCACCCTCCGGCATCTGCGGAATTTCTTCCACATCGTAGGAATTGATTTTCTTCACGCCGCCAAGGATTTGCAACTGAATGGAAGCGCTAGTGTCTTTCGATGCCAGTTTCTCCAAACGCTCAGAGAATGTGTTCGGATGCATGAAGTATTTAAACGTGCCACCTGAACGAAAACGCGTAGGAATCGCACGCTCAAGCTGGAACAAGACCCCTGCCTTTTGCTCGGCAGTCATTGTTGAGAAGTCCAGGTAATTCCCATTGGTTCTGGCCAGCTTCAGCCATCCGTCATTCAACTTTAAGAATTCATAGTCCGGGTCCGTGTTCGGCGTGGCGGTATCACCATTAAAGCCGATATCCTGCATGTTCTCCCCATAGTTTGCGGTCATGGCACGCAGGATGATTTCTTCTGCATTCTGCTTACGCACTCGCTGCGTCTGACGAATAAATTCTTCCGTAATCTCGAACGGAAGAACCACCGGCACTGTAGAGTAAGGTACCTGAGGGAACTGTGGTGTCGCCGTATTTGTGGCCATGACGTTTTCTGTCTTGCCGCGCAGGTTCCGACCGCGGACTGTAATCTTATCGATGGTACCCTGGGCACTAATACGCGTCTCGTGACGGATGCCTTTCATAAATGCTGTCGATTCGGACGCCATTTCCATGAACTTGTCTACCTGCTGGTAGTTCAGTGCTGTGCCGTCCATAGATGTCACAACAGTTGACTTTTGAATGTTGGTGTTAATCATCTGACCATTTGTTTTCATGTCTTATTCCTCCTCCCTATTACAGCAATCCCGAAAAGGAAACGCTGCCCTCGCTTTTTTCGATCGTACCGTCTGCTGGTGGTTGCAGTGTACCTCCGCGGCTGTCTTTGATAAGCTGCACATCACTTGCCAGACTTTCCATCTGCTGTGTAATCGGCGCCAGCGCCTTGGTAATCGCATCCGTCAGCGCTGTCTGTTCCGGCGTAGCAGCAGGTTCACCAGCAGCCGGTTGTTCGCCGCCGTCCACCCCCGACTCTTTTTTCAGTTGTGCAATTTCTGCGGTCAGACTCTCTACCTGTTTCGAGATGGGAGCCATGGCATCTGCCACCGCTTTGGCGATGTCTTCTGTTTTCACTTCATCTTCCTCCTCTTGCTCCGTCTGGGGAGCGATTTTATTTTTCAGTTCTGTGAGAGCGCTCAGTGCATCATCTATATGTTGAAGGTTAGCTGCAGAAATCGCCCGACCAGCCTTGGCAATAGAAGCCGGAGGTTTACCCAGCGCCTTGGCAATGTCTTCGGCCAGAAGAATCTCCTGCAGGATATCGGCAAAATCCTGAATCGCTTCTCTGGCCTTCTCGGTATCACTTTCGAATTCGTAGCGATCGGTAGACCAGTTATAACGCCGGATGGTGCCCTCAAATGCATTCCAGGCTGTCCAGAAGTTGTTATACTTCTTGTTCTGCTCGAATTTGTCCCGAACATCCCCCTTCGCAATTAGGCCAAGCGCTTTCCGGATGTGATACATAACGCCCTTGGAAACTTCCTCTTCTTCGCTTTCATCGATTTTCTCGCGCTTACCCACACCCCACATGGAAAAGCCGGTGATTTCGCCTTTCTTGATGGCTTCCCATGTCTCGTCATCCGTCACTTTGACGGCAGCCACCCAAGAGCCCTTCGCAATGGTCTGATCGCCCAGCGTCATTTCACATGGGGCAATGTATGACTCAATCACAAAGCCCTTATCTGCCTCAAGGTCATGCTGCTTATCGATGTTGTAGGTGTGCTGGTTTTCCATAAACAGGTGCGCAGCCTTTTCAATCTCTTCCTCGCTCATTTGATCATCATGAGCATCGGGTACATCTGGCTGATATACAACCCCTTTGACGATTCGCTTTTCATCATCGACTTTTGCGATACGAACCTGCTTCTGAATGGCATTGGCACCCGCATTTTTGATAATGGCAAACGGCACGCCGTTCGCTCCTTTATCGACCAGACTGATGTGTGTAATTTTCGCGTCTTTCAGTTTGTATCCCACGCTATTTCACCTCCTTTCCTGTTAAGCTGGGAAAACAAAGAAAACACGAGTCAACAATGAACCGTGTTTTTGCGTGTTCCATATGAATTTGTCCTCCTCACTGATTAATTTAGTCCATAACCGCCTGCATCGAGCAACGACAGTGGACGATTTGCTTGGCGCTACCGTTTGGATCACCCGGATGCATCAACTTCTCCTTGTTCTTACCCAAAAGGAATGGCTCATCCAGTGGCACTTCCTGACCGTCAGCATTGTAATGATCTTCCCTTGTTCGTCCCTTTTGCCGGGCAGAGCGCCAGCGTTTCTTTTTGACCACTTCGGACTGCTTCCAGCCTTCCAGCTTCCCACCATTCGCTGCGGCCGTCGACATCGTACGCGAAATCCGAACGGCACGCTGCATGGTGAACGGTCCGGCTTCTCCCTTCGCTGCCAACGAACTCACTTCTTGAACCAGTTGCGCGCGCTCCGTGGCCGTCTTTCCCTCTTTAATGGCTTTCTGAAAAGAATTCAACAGGATATTGGCCGTTGAATCATTCATATCCGGAACCAACTTCTTTAATTTCCGGGCAAATCGTACGGCTGCCTTGTTTTTGACTGACCATATCTTGTCCGGATTCAAAGCCGTCAGCTCCGTTTCCCCGGCTGCATGGAAAAGCGGCATAAATGCATCGTAAATTAGCTGCTCAAATTTCGTCTGGAACAACTCGCCGCTTTGAACGGACAGGATGACCTTAAACAATTCGCCAACATCCGTCAGTAGATCCTCATCCATCTCCTGTATCGCTTCATTCAGCGCCTGTCCCTGCAACTCAAGTAAGTCGGCCACCGCAGACTCTCCATCGCTGTACAGCTCTTCCAATACATCTCTTTCGATGTTCGTAAGGTCAAGGCTGTCAAGGAATTCGTCATCGTCCGCTTTGACAATGAGCTCCCAGCATACCCTACACATTATGTCCGACCTCCGCCTCTCCCTTCCGCAGAAGGCGCTTAGCAATCACAGCTACCTGCTCCTGCAGGTCTTCTTCAGCTGGCAGCGAAGTCGCTGGCTGTTGATTCAGCAGCTGTGCAATTGGTGTATCAAGATATTCTTCTGTATACTTCGATTCATCAATTGTTGTATCGAGCACTTCTTCCGCAATCGGGATAAGATGACGAACAAGCATAATGCCGCGATCGGCCAGGTAGTCCAGCAGTTGTTTTCGTTCATCCGGATCGATAATCTTGGGTCCGCGCAGGAACGCCTCCACCCGGTAAATTCCGAACGCCGGGAAGAGACGGAAATTAAAAATCTCATCCATGAGCCAATTTCTCAGCGGGATGAATACTTGCTCCTCCGCAATACGGCGTGCGGTATTCGATGTGGCCAGATTGTAGTCATCTGACCGCCCGACATAAATCGGCGGCAAACGAAAGGCAGAGAGGATATCTCCGCGCTTCTCTTTCCCATATTCAAGGAAAAGCGCATCACTCTGCAGCAGATCGTTCAGCTTATCCAGCTTAATTTCAGTCTTCTCCTTTTCCTCCTGGGCGCCTGCTCCTTTCTCAAAGCCGATGGCCTCGAGTAAAAGGATGCCACCCTGAGATGGCCGGCCCTTTGCACTTTTCAGTGCGTCCACCGATGCCTGTGTCAACTCACCATTAATGATGGTCAGGATCATCGACAGCATCCGGCCATTGTCGAAATAGTCCACGTTCAATGTTTCTGCATTACGGACGCCGATAACGCCTGGTGTATTCCCGATCCACAGCGGTTCACCGTATGGCCCGTTCTGCCCGGTACGGAGATGAATGATTTCATTGGGCGCATCCGGATATTCCTCCTGCGGCACACCGAACTCGCGGTACCAGACCACATTCTGTCCAATCATCTGTGCGTATTTACGCACCCATCGCCGCTGACGATACGTCTTCACATTGTTTTTGTATAGACGCTTGTATTCCAGCATCACCTGCTTATCAAGACGCGTACAGCGAACATTATCCGGTGCAATCCGGAACAAAGCCGGCAGACCGCCTTCCCGCGACACTTCGATGTAGGCGTTGCCGCACTCATCCAGGTCATCCATGATTTCACCAAGAAACGTCTCAAGCGGCTTATCGAGCACCACCGTGTCGAGCATCTCTTCGGCTCGTTCCCATTCCTCGGTTGCTGTTTCGTCAGACTCCTGAGCTTTATATTTCAGTCCCCGGCCGAACCCTGTAACATTCTGCCGATAAGCTAAGATGCATTGCGGCAGCGTGTTTGATTGCTTCACCAACTGGCGCAGCTTAGCCGGTTCCTGACCCTCCGGATATGGAATAAGGCCATGCAAGTCGTAGGCGTTCGCAAACAAATCAGGCAACTGCTTGCTTTCGCCACTTGTAGCCACGCTCTCTTCGCTTTTGGCGAATGGTATCCATCCAACCGTCATATGATTGTCCCCCCTCTCCCGCCGCGCAGCCGTTGCTCTCTGGCGCGGGTTTTCCGAATAAAGTGCCACATGTTGTACAGCGCATAACGAAGTGCGTCCAGTGCGTGGTCATTCTCTTTGATCACTTTGTCCTCGCCGCGCGCCTGTGCTTTCGGGTCCCAAGCGTAAGAGAAAAACTCGCGAATCAGATTCACACAGGACCGGTGAACAAAAAGACGGCCCTCATGTCCGGACAGAAGATTCTGCACCAGCTGAATGCCGTCGGTGACCGTGTTATCGGCCGCTTTTATGTTGTTGTATCCCATCGCGCGCAGCTCACGAATTAAAGCCGTAGCGCTCGGGTCTAAATACACCACTTCAACCCGGTCTTCCCCAAGGAACCTCTGAAAATCCCGGGCATACTGACCAACTGTCTTCTGACGAACCTGGACCGCTTCTTCCTCTTCGCCTTTCTTCTGGCCGGAAGCATGGTAATATTCGCGGATAACATAGAAATCGGGTCCTTTTTGTCCAACCAAAACAAAAGTAGTTGGATTTCCCATTCCAAAGTCTCCGCCGACAAATAGGCGGTCAAACGTATCCGGAAGCTCATCCACAATATGGACGTCTTCTTCGAACATATCGTAGACAATGCCCTCGGCCATTACCCACAGACCCAGGATAAAACGTTTGAAGAACACTCCGGAATACATTCTGTAGTAGCGCTCTTTCACCTTCGGGTCCAAAGATAGGTTGTCCTCCATTGTAAAGTGAAGGTGAAAAATGCTTTTCTTTTTATTGTCCAGCCACTCTTTTTTGAACCAGTGAAACGGCCCGGCCGGATTACAGTTGAACCAGTATTTTGAGCCGGTAACGGAACAACGGGATGTCGCCTGGTCAACGAACGACTGCGGCATAAGCGCGACTTCATCAAAAAACATGCCGGCCAGCGTCATCCCCTGAATAAGCTCCTGTGAGCCTTCATCCTTACCGCTGAATAGGTAAAACAGATTGGTACGTCCCTTGTAGGTAATCTCCAGATAATTATCCGGCGAGCGCCGCTCCTTTACCTTGAAGCTTTTTCGTGCTTTCAAGATGCGTTTCAGCGGCTGTACCACGTTCCGGCGCAGCGCACCGATCGTTTTACCCGCCATACCAAAATTCTGGCCGTCAAACGTCTCCATCGCCCACAAAACGAATGAAAAGGACATTGAGACCGTTTTCCCGGAACGCACGGACCCGTCGCAGATAATGGCATCCCGGTCTTTCACTGGCGAATGCGGCATCCACCACGTCATGACCTGCACTTGCTTCTTTGACAACGGCCCCCATTTAAACGGAGCAGGTTTTATCTTCCCTTTCTTCGTGCGCTTGGCACGAGTCGGGACCGGAATCGGGCGATAGGCTTTACTTGCTGCCGTCATAGTCGTCCCACACCCCCGCTGTATTCTGTAGCTGCTCCATTAGGCCGTCATCCTCAAGCTCTTCGTCCTCATCATTGCCGTAGGTTCTCGCTTTCTCAAGCGCCAGACGTTCTTTTTCGATAGCAAGTTTTTCTTCTTCTCGGCGGTCTTTGTTCAACGCCAGTTCCATCTTAATTGGGTCATCAGATAAAAGTTCTAACGGCTTAAAGCCACCACGATCAAGAATATCCTGCAAAATGCTTGTGCGCAGTTCCTGAGCCTTTACCCAATTACCATGACGCATCACTCGCTCAGAATACAGGCTCATTTCTAAACGAAGTCGGAGGGCTTTCTCTTCTGGACCGTGAATCATGGCATGCACGTATTCTTCTTTTATCTCCTGCAGCTTCTTCTGAGCCTCTTCATGGTTAGCAAGCTGCCGGTCAATCTCATGGATTTGCTTCCATAATGCGAAATAGGCCGCCATGCTGTCTTGTTTGAAACGTTCACGGAGGTCTTGGATACCCTCTGCGATTTTTTTGCGTACCTTAGCATTTCTTATCAGGCGACTGGCTGTGACATGCGCAGACTTTTCTTCATATCCAGCTCGTATCGCTGCCTGCGTCTGATTAAAGTCAATCAGAAATTCCTCAACAAACCGTTGTTGTTGTGGAGTTAAATCGTCCTCCAAATTCACATTAGAGGATGCAAATTCCACTTTTTTTGCATCCCGATTGGTTGCAACCTTCTCCATTTTGGTTGCATCCTTTTTCCGTTCGGTTGCAACCTCATCGGCTCCCTTTTTGGACCACCCTTCTCGACTTTTCCGACTCTTTAGCGTCCCTATTTTAATTCCGTATTTTTTAGCGAGTTCAGTCAACGTGATATCCGTTGTTTCAAACTCTTTTCTAACTCCCTCCCAATTCACTACATATCACCCACCTCCATACCGAATTACATTTTTATATCATCGTCTCGTTGCAAAATCAGCGAGATTTCAATCAACTTTTTCAAGTCATCGACCGTTTTAATTTGGATCCGGCCGTCTTGGAAATCTTTCACCCACTTGGCGATTCCAGCGTTGATAATACGCTCATACTTCTCTTTCTGCTCTCGCTTCTTACGCAGATGATTGAGCTTATCCTGCAAGGTTCCTATTGAGCCATGATCAAACAGAGAACGTTCGTTTGCATTTTTCATTGAATATACCCCCGAGTTCCATGTAAAATGGAAACAGGATAGCAGCTTTCTCTTCCGTGGCCACGGTGTTCTGCTATCCTTCGTCGGGGATACCCGGCAGCTTATCAGGAGGGCGTTCGCAGCGTCCTCCTTTTGCTTTTTCTACTGTGATGCCACTTCATCGATGCGAGAAACGAGTATCGGCTCAATGCCGGTTGCTTCATAGAATCGCTGTTTAATCACATCACAAAATACCGGGTCCAGTTCAAGCGTCCGGCATTCACGTCCCATCTGTTCGCATGTCATAAGCGTTGAGCCGCTGCCGCCGAAGAAGTCGACAACGATATCTCCTTTTTTGCTGCTATTGGCGATTGGAATGGCCAGCAAATCCAACGGCTTCTGTGTCGGATGCACATACTTTGTCACATCGCCACGCGACACTTCCCATACGGTTTCCGGTTCGGGAATTTCAACCGGCAATCCAGCCTTCCATACCGTCGTTTGCTTCCGGTCCCCATACCAGGCTGGTGCTTTCCCTTTGATGTGCGCATAAAATACCGGCTCGTGTTTGTACCGGTACTGCGCCCAGCCGAAGGTCGGCGCATTCTTCACCCAGATACACTGAGACCGGGAAACAATGCGAGCTGCATTCATCGCGTTCTCAAACTCTCGCTGGTACGAAGACGGGTGAAAAATATAAATCGCCGCGTTCGGTTCCATGATCGCGGTGTAGTTCACAAATATTTGATTCAGGAATGTAATGAACTCCTCATCAGACATGTCGTCATTTAAAATTGATTCCCGGCCGTCTGCAGTCAAGCGTTCTGAGTCACTTTCTACGGCTACGTTATACGGTGGGTCCGTTACAACCAGATTGGCTTTCTTCCCCTGCATAAGTCGCTGCACATCTTCTAAACTCGTAGCATCGCCACAGACAAGTAAATGCCTGCCCAAGCGCCATACGTCCCCATACCTTGTTTCCGGCTCTTTGATAGCATCCAACGCAGCCTGCACGTCATATTCATCGTCTACAACTGGCTCATCCGGTTCTGTATCGGCCGGCAAAGCTGAGAGAAGGTCTTCCAGTTCCTCACCATCGAAGCCGGTCAGCTCAATGCCAATTTCACTCTCTGATAACTCCTGCAGCAAGATAGCCAGGTTCTCCTCATCCCATCGGCCACTAATTTTATTCAGCGCGATGTTCAGCGCCTTCTCGCGTATTTCGTCTAGATTAACCACAGACACTTCGATTTCTGTATGGCCTTGTTCAAGTAGAATTTTGAATCGCTGGTGGCCACCGATCAGATTGCCGGTGCGCTCGTTCCAGACCAGCGGCTCGACATAACCGAATTCTACGATGGAACGCTTTAGCTTTTCGTATTCCGGATCTCCCGGTTGCAAATTCACACGCGGGTTGTACGGCGCCGGATTAATGCTACTGACTAGTACTTTTCGTATTTCCATATCTATCACCCACCTCCAAGGCAAAATAAAAAGCCACTCCGAAGAGTAGCTTTATTTAAAAATTATTCGTTTAAATCTCGGATAGCCCGAAATCTACGTACTTCATCTCTTCGATTATACACC
>Ga0310821_100348_pt1 | contig 25020 bp, 23 predicted proteins | sample P4_ome_FD_201300 | JGI IMG/M metagenome (GOLD analysis project Ga0310821, IMG submission 201300) | Sorghum-adapted microbial communities from Joint BioEnergy Institute, Emeryville, California, United States - P4_Day56_Rep1 | ecosystem: Engineered > Bioreactor > SSF (Solid state fermentation) >...
AATAGCACCTGCATGGTTTGTTCCCGCTCTTTGCTGGCATCGAGCATCAGTTTGAAACGAAGCGCGTTGCGTACTCTGGCGAGCAGTTCTTCAATACTGATTGGTTTGGTAATATAATCGGTAGCCCCCGCTTCGAACGCCCTGCTTAGATGCGTCCTGTTATCAAAAGCGGTAAGCATGATAATGGGTGTATCAATATAGGCTGGATGCTCCCGGATGCGTCGGCATGCTGTAATTCCGTCTATGTTTGGCATCATGATATCTATTAAGATTAAGTCGATGGAAGTGTTATGAATGTATGTGAGAGCAGTTGAAGCGGATTCAGCGGTTATAAGGTCATGATAGCCGGCGTGACGCAGAACTCGTTCCAATAGAGCAAGAATGCCAGGCTCATCATCAACAAGCAAAATCTTCATTATAGAGTTCCTTTCTACAAAAATGGTTTAGGAGTAATCACACAGTACATTCTAACTATAAAATGAGGAAAATGCTATACTTTATAAGAAAACCACCATGGCGTCTCAGCCGCAACCCCGGCATGAAAATGAGGGGAAGGGCGGCTGACTTTTGCGGTACGAAGGGAAAGAGAGAAGAGAACGAGGAGAGAATTTCAATGGTGAAAAAGGCGAAGGCCTTTTTCTTCCTTAGCTCTTTTTTCCTCACTCTTCTCCTTCTTTCCTCACGATTTTCACAGAAAAAAGCGGCACGTTGATGTGCCGCCTTTGTACCCGTCTATTTCGTTACTGCGAATCCGGTTTTAATCTGTTCAAACATGTCGTTTAACATGTCGGTAATTTCCGTCACTTCCTGGTCGCCTTCGTACAGCGTTTCTGAAGGGAAGAGTGCCGCATATATCGTGCCGTCTCGTTCTGCAAGTTTTAAGTAGAGAGATTCGTCATACCCTTCGCTTTTCCATATGTTCCCAGGAATTGTGACGATTTCCATAAGTTCGAATGAGTGCTTTGGATTGATAAAGATAACTGCCGGGAATCCGTCTATGTTTTTTTCTACTTGTTCCACAGTATATTTGTTCTCCCATGAGGCGGGCAGTTGAAGCGAGAAGCCCATCGCTTTATTGATATATATATCTGAAGCGACAGATTCAGTTGTCTGGTCCTTCACCGGAGCGGGGGGCGTCTGCTGCTGTTGGAATTGTCGGGACAGGGCACTATTATCTGCACGCACATCAGGTTGTGTAACAACCGCACCAGTCGCACCGACGAGGCCAAGTCCCAGAACAAGAGCCACAAGTTTTCTGGAAAGTTTCATCGCCGCATCTCCTACTTTCTAAATTAAAATGGAATGATATTGGATACTTACCACCGATTTTATGTATTCATTCCAAAAATCGCTTTCTTTTTTGTTTCCCACCCTCCATGGAAATACTGTGATATAGTTATTGTACCAACTTGTTTTCTATTATACCTCCGCCCTGAGGCTGAGAAAATTATGTGGTTTTGGGTCGAAAAAAGGGGAGCAGCAGCATTTGCAAAATCAGGGAATGGATAGTATAATTCTGTAGGTTTCTGATCCCGATTTCTTTAGATAGAAAGGATGACAATATGCTGACGACAATTTCTCAAATCGGAAAGCATGTAGGAGAAGAAGTGCGCCTTGGCGTCTGGCTCTTTAATAAACGTTCCAGCGGGAAGATTCAATTTCTGCAACTGCGTGATGGAACCGGTTTCATTCAAGGAGTGCTCGTCAAGCAGGAAGTCGCTCCGAAAGTATGGGAAGCAGCCAAAGCGCTTACTCAGGAAAGCTCGCTGTATGTGAGAGGAGTTGTCCGTGAAGACGAGCGTTCGAAATCTGGCTATGAACTGACCGTAACCGACATAGAGCCGATTCATATCGCAGAGGAATACCCGATTACGAAAAAAGAGCATGGTGTAGAGTTCTTGATGGATCACCGCCACCTTTGGATTCGTTCCATGCGCCAGCAGGCGATTCTCTCCATTCGTTCCGCTGTGATTCAAGCGGTATACGAGTTCTTCAAAGAGCGTGGATTTTATAAAGTGGACCCTCCGATTTTAACGCCAACTTCGGCGGAAGGAACGACGACGCTGTTCCATACACAATATTTTGATGAGGAAGCGTACCTGTCGCAGAGCGGGCAGCTGTATATGGAAGCTGCGGCCATGGCACTTGGACGGGTCTTCTCGTTTGGCCCGACATTCCGCGCCGAGAAATCGAAGACACGCCGTCACTTAATTGAGTTCTGGATGATCGAGCCGGAGATGGCGTTCGTGGATCATGAAGAAAACCTGCGCATCCAAGAAGATTTCGTTAGCTATATTGTGCAGTATGTGTTGAAAAATTGCCAATTGGAATTAAAACGGCTCAACCGTGATACAGCGAAGCTCGAAAATGTGAAAGCGCCGTTCCCGCGTATTACGTATACCGAAGCAATCGAAATGCTGCAAAAAGACGGGCACGAAATTCAATGGGGTGAAGATTTCGGCGCACCGCATGAGACGGCGATTGCTGAAAAGTTTGACAAGCCGGTATTCATCACTCATTATCCGGCCAGCATCAAAGCATTCTATATGAAACCGGACCCCGTGAATCCGGATGTCGTTCTGTGTGCCGACCTTATTGCACCGGAAGGATACGGGGAAATTATCGGCGGCAGCCAGCGGATTGACGATCTGGAATTGATGCAGAAGCGGTATGAAGAACATAATTTAAATCCTCAAGCGTATCAATGGTATCTGGACCTGCGTAAATACGGCTCCGTTCCGCATTCTGGCTTCGGACTTGGTCTTGAGCGTACCGTAGGCTGGATTTGCGGTACTGAGCACGTGCGTGAAACGATTCCGTTCCCACGTTTGCTGAACCGTCTGTATCCGTAATTGCCGAATCTAAGCCATAAAGGAAAAATGCAACTTTTGCAAGACTAAACTTGTCGGATCGATCCTGCTATAATCGTTCATACATGAGAGGTGGATTTCGATGAGTGATGTCTTATTGTGTATGTTAGAGGCCGGAACAACACCGCTGCCTAACCTGCTTCTACAGCATTATCGGCAGATCGGATTATCGGATGAGGAGATGATGGTCATTGTTCATCTTCTCGCTTTTAAAACGGAAGGTAAGCCGTTTCCGACAATTCATGAACTGGAAGAGAGAATGAGTGCAGACGCATCAACAATTGTCAAGCGTCTGCAGCGGCTTGTGCAGCAGGGATATATCTCGATCGAGGAGACGATTGACCCGTCGACCCGGGTACGCTCAGAGTGGTACTGTTTTACGCCCCTATATAAGAAGATTGTGGCCTGTTTACAAAGGGAAACAGTAGATGAAGATATACCGGGCATAGTCAGAACGGGCGAAAATGTAAAAAATCTGTATGCCGTATTCGAAGAAGAATTTGGCCGACCCCTGTCGCCGATTGAGTGTGAGAATCTGGCCATGTGGGTGGATCAGGACGGATATAGTGAGGCACTCATTATGGCGGCGCTTCGGGAAGCTGTCATCTCGGGCAAGCTGTTTTTTCGTTATATTGATCGGATTTTATTCGAGTGGCACCGCAACAATATTCGGACGCCACAGCAGGCACGCGAGTATAGCTTGAAGTTTCGCAAGCATCAGCAGCGCGGCGAGCGCAGTGGACAGGCGCTCGGTGGGATGCCGCAAGAATTTCCGTTTTACAATTGGCTTGAAGAAGAAACCGATTCATAAAAAGATAATGAAAGCAGGGGGATCTTGCGATGGGCAATTTGGATGACTTATTCTTGTGTACCAATCCGACACGCCGCGATGTAAAGAACATCTATCGGGATGAAAAATATGCGCGGGGGATTTTGCTGAAGAACGGGGACATGATTGTCTGGAACGGCGATGTGATGCATACGAAGGTGATGCCGTTTCTGACCGAGACGGGTGTGCATTTCAGCGTGTTTAACGACAAGCTGGAGATTTGCTGGCAGTTCGAGTCATGGACGGAGATTCAGAAGCGCCTTGTGGAAGCAAAACACTATCTGGACAACCTGGGCTTTCCGGAAGATGGCCGTATCGTAATTGACACGCGCTACTATACGCATACAGATATGGCGTTTCCGGAGATTCGATATTCACAGTTATTTGAGGAAGGTTTTGAGCTGAAGCCGCTTGAAGAAAAGTAGAGAAAAAATAAATATGCCGTCAACAAACAAGCCGCACGCCGAAGGGTTTCTTTTCAGCACAGGAGCTGCACTGAGTAGAAAAGAAAAAAATTGGCGATGCGGCTCGTTTGTTTAGGATAGACAAATTCATTCTTCTTTCGTAAGCGAATTTTTCTTATTGCTGGCAACAGCGTTTTGTTGTCGGGTGCGGATGGCGGCCTGAGCGGCAGCAATGCGTGCGCATGGGACCCGCTGCGGAACCGAGGAGATGAAATTCATGTTCAAGTTCTGCAGGAAGAATACAGAGTCTTTCTCGCTCGTATGCTCGCCGCATACCCCGATCTTCAGATCGGCCTTGCATTTGCGGCTCCGCTCGATGGCAATCTCAATCAAATTGCCCACCCCTTCTTCATCCAGATAGATGAACGGGTTTTCCGGTAAAACATTGTGATCCAGGTAATAAGCAAGATATTTGCCTTCCGCATCATCGCGGCTGAATCCGTAGGTTGACTGCGTCAAGTCGTTCGTACCGAAGATGAAGAAATCGGCATATTCCGCCACCTTGTCTGCCGTAATGCATGCGCGCGGCAGCTCGATGAATGCACCGATCGGGATTTCGATTCGATCACGGTATACGCTGAATACCTGTTGCAGTGTTTCTTCTACCGTTTCCCGCACCGCTTTCATCTCGCGCCAATCGCTGACGAGCGGTACGATAATGCGCGGGTAGACGGTAATCCCTTCAGCCTTTAGTTCCAGCGCTGCTTCCGCAATCGCACGTGTCTGCACTTCGTAAATTTCCGGATACGTAATGCCGATCCGGCAGCCCCGGTGTCCGAATGAAGGATTTAGCTCATGCAGAGTTTCGATTCGCTGTTGTAGCGCCTCTTTTTCCTCTACCACTTTCTTGTCGCCCGCTACGCGTGCTCTCTCTAACTCCAGCGCAAGTGTCGCCGGGTTTGGCAGAAACTCGTGCAGCGGTGGATCGATTAAGCGGATGGTGACCTGTTTGCCCTCCATCGCCCGAAAAATACCGTGGAAGTCGGATTTCTGTAGCGGAATTAGCTCGTTCAGCGCTTTCTTGCGCTCGCGCTGATTGTGGGCAAGAATCATTCGGGTTACACGAGGCAGGCGTTCCGGGTCCATAAACATTAGCTCCGTACGGCACAAACCGACGCCTTCCGCTCCCATACGGCGCGCCAACTCTGCTTCCTGCGGGGTATTTACGCTGCTGTAAACGCACATCGTTTTAAATTCGTTCGCCCATTCGAGCAGTGTGCAGAATTCTTTGGAGAGCTTCGGTGGCACCAGTGGCACTTCACCGAGGATGATCCGGCCGGTCGATCCGCAAATCGTAATGACGTCGCCTTCTTTTAATGTAATGGAGTCCGTACGCAGTTCACGCTGCTCCATATCCACTTTAAACGATTCACAGCCGACAACGGAAGGCGTACCCAGATCGCGTGCTACAACCGCAGCATGGCTGGTCACTCCGCCCCGGGTGGTCAATACTCCGGCGCTGGCCAGAATGCCATGAATGTCTTCCGGCGTCGTCTCCTGGCGCACCAGGATAACCGAATGCCCTGTTCTATGCTGGCGCTCCGCTTCTTCGGCGTCGAAAACAATGATGCCGGTTGCCGCTCCGGAACTGGCATCAAGCCCTTTGCCAATCACATTCAGCTCCGCGTTCGGATCGATCGTATGCTGCATTAGTGGCACGATGGAAGCAGGATCAACGCGCATAATGGCCTCTTCACGTGTAATAAGGCCCTCGTTTGCCATATCAACCGCAATTTTGATATTGGCTTCTGCAGTTCGTTTGGCGGAACGGGTCTGCAGCACATACAGTTTGCCTTCCTCAACGGTAAACTCGATATCCTGCACATCACGGTAATGTTTTTCCAAATCCTGAGCTATTTTTTCAAACTGGATAAATGTCTCGGGCAGCCTCTCCTGCAGCACTGTCATCGGCTGGGGCGTCCGGATACCTGCTACGATGTCTTCTCCCTGTGCACTAAACATAAACTCGCCGAACAGCTCGTTTTCTCCGGTGGACGGATGGCGGGTAAAAGCGATACCTGTTCCGGAGTTTGGACCCAGATTGCCGAATACCATCTGCTGAACGGTGACGGCGGTACCGATGTCATCCGGTATTTTATGGATGCGCCGGTAAAACGTTGCCCGCGGATTGTACCACGAATCGAATACAGCCCCGATCGCGGTGATAAGCTGCTGTTTAGGGTCCTGCGGAAACTTCTGCCCCGTTTCCTTGAACACGATTTCTTTGAAAATTAAGATTAAATCGAGCAAGTGATCGGCTGTCAACTGGGAGTCCTGCTGTACGCTTGCATGGCGTTTCATCTTCTCCAGTTCATCTTCGAACAAGTCATCATCCACGCCGAGCACAATAGAGCTGAACATCTGAATAAAGCGACGGTATGAGTCGTATGCAAAATGCTTATTTTCTTTATGCTTGGCAAGAGCGGCAACCGTGTAATCATTCAGCCCCAGATTCAGAATCGTATCCATCATGCCGGGCATGGAAGTAGATGAACCGGAACGAACCGATACGAGTAGTGGATTGCTTGGATGACCAAAGCGTTTTCCCGTAGTCTTTTCCAGTGTATGAAGAGCCGTGTATATCTCTTTTTCGATATCGGGATGAACGATTTTACCTTCTTCATAGAAGCGACGGCAGGCACTCGTTGTAATCGTAAAGCCGGACGGGACCGGAAGACCAAGTCCTGTCATTTCCGCCAGGTTGGCGCCTTTCCTTCCGAGAAGCTCATTCATGCTTGCGTTGCCTTCGTGAAATAGGTAAACGTATTTCTCACTCATGGTTATTGCCGGATACGGCGCACACCTCCGATTTGTTGGCCTGCATATTTGTGTCTACTCCCTTTTATTATAGTAGAAAAGTTGTATTGGTTTGTGAACAAACGTTGACTTTATTGACAAACCTTTGCTACGATAAAAGACAGTAAATTCAAACGATTCGGTAACGCATCTTGACTTTAGTATTCACTTCTAGCCAGAAACAAAAAATCCTGCAAATTAATAAAAGGGGGCAGTACATATGAGCATCCGGACGTCGGTTGTCAGTGCGGCAATCGAGCAAGGAGTTATGTCAATCGTTTTACAGCGTCCTGAAGTATTAAATGCTTACAGTGAAGAGATGCTGAACGGCCTTGTTCAGGCGATGGAGGAAGCCGGTCGTAATCGGGAAGTGAAGACGGTCGTTATCTCGGGAGCAGGACGGGCTTTCTGCGCCGGCGGTGATGTAAAAAGCATGAGCGATTTCACTCCCCTGGATATTCACGATTTTGTAGGCAAGCTGAACTACCTGGTGCGTTCCATGAGCAAACTGGAGAAGCCGATTATCGCGGCAGTGCACGGATACGCAGCGGGTGCCGGCCTGTGCCTTGCATTGGCCTGCGACATGATTGTAGCCTCAGACGATGCTAAGTTCTCGGCAGGGTTTGCACAAATTGGCCTGGTGGCTGATGGAGGCGGCATGTTCTTCCTGCCGCGTACACTGGGGACGTACAGGGCAAAAGAAATGCTGTTTACAGGCAAAATTCTTTCGGCGGCTAAGGCGCAAGAGTGGGGCATTGTAAATGAAGTGTTCCCGGCTAGTGCTCTCGCGGAAGAGACAAAAAAATTAGCCGTACAGTTAGCGAATGGTCCGTCGCGTACGTATGCGATGATCAAAAAGCTCGCCAATCAGGCGCTGACGGCAGATTTGGAAGCCATGCTGGGAATGGAGCAGACGGCCCAGACGGTTATGGCGAGCACGGCGGATCATCGTGAAGGAGTACAGGCGTTTAAAGAGAAGCGTAAGCCGATGTTTACCGGTGAGTAACGCATAAACAGAGAAGACGTATGAGGTGAAGGAGAGGATAGAATGGATACGCTTGTTTCAGTTTCATGGCTTGCGGAACATTTGCACGATAAAAATATTGTAGTGGCGGATTGCAGATTTGTGCTGGGCAACCCTGATAAAGGAAGAGAAGAATATGAAGCGGATCATATTCCCGGTGCGGTATATTTTGATTTGGAAAAGGATCTGTCAGCGCCAAAAGCCGAGCACGGCGGCCGCCATCCGTGGCCGGATGCTGATACATTCGCAGACAAGCTTGGCAGGGCAGGAATTGATAACGATACGCTGGTTGTACTGTATGATGACCAAAAAGGGGCGATGGCCGCACGCGCCTACTGGGTCCTGCGTTATGTCGGACATCGGAACGCGGCTCTGCTTGATGGCGGGTATGAGGCCTGGAAAGAAGCCGGCCACTCGATTACGAAAGAAATTCCTGAACGCTTGCCTGCAACATACATACCACATGTTCAAAAAGATTGGCTGTGCGGCGTAGAAGATATTCGCCGGAATCTTGGACTTGGAGAAGATGGAGCTGTGTTAATCGACTCTCGCGCATGTAACCGATATACCGGCGAAGCGGAAACCATCGATCCGATAGGCGGTCATATTCCCGGTGCGGTCAACTATGATTGGCAGGCGATTGTGGATGAGAAAGGATTTTTAAAGAGTGAAACGGCACTTCGTCAGCGCTTCGCCGAATTGCCTAGAGACCGGGAAATTATCGTCTACTGCGGCTCCGGAGTTACAGCATGCGCTAATTTATTCGTGCTGGAACGACTCGGGTATAAAAATGCAAAATTGTATGCGGGAAGCTGGAGCGATTGGATTTCCTATCCAGAAAATGAGAAGGCCAAAGGGGCTAGGTGACACATAATTTCATTATGTAAATAAAGGGTGGAAATAAGGCGGGAGGCACATGCTCTCCCGCTTCGTTTATTGGGTTTGCAAATACGCCTCAATGTTGTTTTTCAGCTCCTCCACCGTTTCATACGGTTCATCGAACTGAAGCATGCGCCTGAGCATTCGCACGGTCTCAGGTGCAAGCGAAAGTTCTTCTTCCCAGCTTCGCTCAGGCTCCTCCTCCTCTGCGTCGTATGTGCTGTACAGCATGAAGAGCATAAAATGTCCGAGCGCGTAAATGTCGCTGCGCGGGTGTACCTCCCGCTTTAGTTTTTTTTCAAGCCAGTAATGATCGCCTGTGTCTTCAAAATAGGAAGGAGAATCTCCCAGATAGCGGGCCAGTCCGAAGTCAAGCAGGTATACTTTCCCTTCATTCCAGATTACGTTTGGAATCCGGATATCACGGTGAACAATCCGCTTACTGTGCAGGTATTCTACAAGCGTAAGAATCTGAAGAATGATGCGCCACGCTTCCCGCTCAGTAAATGATGCCTTCTCTTCAAACAGCATGTCTTCCAGCGTGCTCCCTTTAATATAGCTCATGACGTAGTAGAGTTGCCCTTTTTCCTCAAATGAGTCAAACACACGCGGGAATTGCGGGTGGTGCAGCGAGGACAGCAAGCTGACTTCATATTCATACAGCGGACGGCCTTTTGGACTGTCCAGACGGCTGGGCCGCACTTGCTTCAGAACGCGTTCTTCTTGCAGGGTCCGGTCCATTACAAGATAAGAAATTCCATAGCTGCCCATACCAAGTGTGCGAATGACTTCATAGCGGGCTTTGATTAACGTACCCGCCTTATGCGGTTTATCGACCCACCATTCCCGCAGGCGCTGATACCATTGTTTCCACATGCGCACCGGTCCTTTATTTTTTCTGTGAAAATCATGAGAAAAGAAGGAAGGGAAAGAGGAAATAAGATCCAGAGAAGAAAAAGGCCTTCGCCTTTTTCACCATTGAAATCTTCTCCTCATTCTTCCCTCTCTTTTTCTTCATACCCCAAAAGTCAGCCGCTCCCCCATGATTTTCATGTCGGGGTTGCGGCTGAAACACCATAGTGGTTTTATTGGCTCATTATACGTTTCTACGAAGATAGAGGAAAATAGTTGCAACTTCCGGGAAATATACGGCATTTTGCCGGATAAAAACGAAATATTTTTGTGAGAGGGGCGACATGATTAGACAAAATGCGCCGGTGAAAATTTGTATAATAAACCTATTAAGCAAGCGAATAGGAGAAACAAGGAGGGGCTTCGCCGTGTTTCGAAACGAATTTTTGCGGATTGTGTGGGAAAAGGGACGAATCGATATCGGAGAACTTGCCACGCTGCTTAATACGACGGAAGACTTGGTTGAAGCGGAAGCGAGCGTTTGCGCAGCGCATGGTTGGATTCGGCTGCTGGATTCTCTTATTATGGCAACGCCTCAAACGGACATGGGACGATAACGACCCAAAAAATTCCCATGGCGTTTCAACTGCAACCCAGCCATGAAAATCATAAAAAGGGCGGCTGACTTTTGGGGTATGAAGGGAAAAAGAGAAGAGAACGAGGAGGGGATTTTAATATAAAAAAGGCAAAAAAGGCGAACGCCTTTTTCTTCCCCGGAACTTATTTCTTCTCCCCTCTCCTTCTTTCCTCACGATTTTCACACAAAAAGGATATGACATAAAACTTCTTTCGGCGTGCAGACTATAAACAACATAACGGGAAAGGAGTTTTTTTTATGTGGAAATGTCCGTATTGCGGGAGCGAACAGGGTATGCCGTATCAGGACAGCAACCTCACAGGAATGCTTTGCCTGGCGGAGACATGCGGCCGGTTTCATGCAATGACCGAGGAGGAAAGCAGACAGGTAGAAAGGCATGTCTTCGAGTCTGACATGTAGCCCGTGTTTGGTATCGTTTGTTAAATCGGGTACAATAGAAGGAAAACGGAAAGGAGCGGGCACATGAGTGAACTATCGTTTGTAAGCCGTGAACAGGACGGTCTTAGTATTCACATTTTGCCTACGCAAAAGTTCAAAACGACGACAATTTTGATACATATTCAACTGCCGCTTGAGGAAAATCTCGTTACCAGAGGAGCCCTGCTGCCGAATGTGCTGCAGCGCGGTACGGAGCGCTATCCGAATCCGGCGCATCTACAGCGCCACCTCGATTCGCTGTATGGCGCTATTTTCAATGCAGGCGTTATGAAGCGCGGTGAGAGACAAATCATTCAATTTTATCTTGAAATTGCCAATGAGAAGTACCTGACAGACTCGCGTCCGCTGCTGGAGGACGGCGTACGTTTTCTAGGCGAGGTGTTGACACGTCCGTTGCTGGAGAACGGAGCTTTCGCGAAAAAAGTGGTCGACTTGGAGAAAGAGGCGCTTACCAAGCGTATTGAAGGTTTAATCGACGATAAAATGCGGTATGCCAACCAGCGGCTGACCGAAGAGATGTGCCAGAGCGAGCCGTACCGGTTGCTGTCGTATGGCATCCGCGAACAAATCCCACAAATTACGCCGGAAGCGCTGTATGCTTTTTATCAGGAGGTACTGGCTTCATACCCGGTGGATATGTATGTCATTGGAGACGTGCAGCCTGAGAAGGCGGCGGAACTTCTCCGGCAGCATATTCCTCTGAAGCCGTCCGGCGTAAAAGAGCTTCCCCCGACTTCGTATAAAAAAGACGTAGCCGAAGAGCGTGTCATAACGGAAGAGCTTAATGTTGCCCAGGGCAAGCTTAACATTGGCATGCGTACACAAACCGGGTATGCGGACGATGACTATGTGCATCTGATGATGTATAACGGTGTACTGGGCGGGTTCCCGCACTCCAAGCTATTTATGAATGTACGGGAGAAAGCATCTCTTGCGTACTACGCGGTATCGCAGCTTGAGACGCACAAGGGATTGTGTATGATCATGTCGGGAATCGAGACGGGAAACTACGATAAAGCCCTTGCCATTATTAAAGAACAGTTGGAAATGATGAAGCGCGGCGAGATTACAGATATCGAGCTGAACCAGACGAAAGCCACGCTTTCCAATCAACTGCGCGAGACAAGGGACAATGCAGGAGCTATCGCTAACATGGATTACAACGGCCGTCTGGCCGGCCGCCGCCGCTCGTTGGAAGAAATCCTGGATGCGATTTCCCGCACTACAAAGGATGATATTGCACGCGTCGCGCAGAAAGTGGAGATCGATACAATTTATTTCTTGCGCGGAAAGGGGGAGGCGAAATGAAAACGAAACGCTACGAACGGTTGAATGAGACGCTTTATTACGACCAATTGGACAATGGCCTGGAAGTATACATCCTGCCCAAACCCGGATTCAGCAAGACATATGCGACATTCACGACCCGATACGGGTCCATTGATAACGAGTTTCAGGCACCGGGCAAGGAGCGGATAAAGGTGCCGGACGGCATTGCCCACTTCCTTGAGCACAAGATGTTTGAAGAAGAGGACGGCGATGTGTTTGCTGAGTTTGCGGCGCACGGTGCGTCGGCAAATGCATTTACAAGTTTTGATCGTACAGCGTATTTGTTCTCGAGCACACAGGATGTGGCGCATAATGTGGAGACGCTGCTGAACTTCGTGCAGAAACCGTATTTTACCGATCAGAACGTAGAGAAGGAAAAGGGCATCATCGGCCAGGAAATTCGCATGTACGATGATGATGCGGACTGGCGGGTGTACTTTGGGCTTATTGCCAATTATTATCATAATCATCCGGTAAAGATTGACATCGCTGGCACGGTCGAATCGATTAGCAAGATTACAAAAGAGCTGCTTTATGAGTGCTATGAAACATTCTATCATCCGTCCAATATGCTGTTGTTCATCGTAGGTGCGGTGAACCCGGAAGAAATGATGGAGCTTGTGCGCAAGAATCAGGCCGGGAAGCCGTATGACAAACAGGCACCCATAAAGCGTTTCTATCCGGAAGAGCCGGAGACGGTGGCACAGAAACGTTCTGTTGTTCATCTGCCGGTCGGCATTCCGAAATGCCTATTCGGTTTTAAAGATAAGCGGGCCGGTCTAATCGGCGAAGAGCTGGTCAAACGGGAAGTGGCAACGGAAATTCTGCTCGATATTTTATTTAGTCCGAGTTCCGATTTGTACCAGAAGCTGTATGATGCCGGATTGATTAACAACGGATTCAGCGCTGACTATTCGGGTGAGCCGCAGTACGGTTTTTCCATCATCGGAGGCGATACGAAGGACCCGGATGCGCTGGTATCGATGGTAGAGAGCGAGCTTAAAAATGTGCTCGCCAGGGGCGTTGATGAGGAGTCCTTTATGCTTTCGAAGAAAAAGAAGACCGGGGAATTTCTCCGTGCCCTTAATTCGGTGGAGTTTATTGCCAATTCGTTTACGAAATACCGGTTCGGCGGGACTGACCTGTTCGCCCGCGGGGATATCCTGGAAGGGATAACGCTTGAAGATGTCAATGCGCGGCTGAAAGAACACGTCGATTTCGCACAGTTCTCAGTGTCCATCGTGACTTCATCCGAAGCATGACGGATCGTGAGCGGGAGAGGGGAAATAATGAGACAACAGAGATACGCTTGCGTAACCGGAGCAAGCCGCGGCATCGGAGCGGCCATTGCCCTCCGGCTTGCCCGGGCGGGCTATAATCTCACACTGCACTACAACAGTTCTGTACAGGAAGCGGAAGAGGTGGCGAAGCGCTGCGGTACTGAAGGAGCGGAAGTAACGCTGGTGCGGGCCGATTTAACGGCGCCGGATGGTGCCGAGCAACTGTACGGACAATTGCTGCAAGCGCCGGATGTGCTGGTACTGAATGCAGGATTGAGCGCATACGGGATGGTGCAGGATGTGACGACTGAAGAGTGGGAGAAGATGATGAATGTGCATGTGCGCGCGCCGTTTTTCTGCGCGCGCCTTGCCCTGCCTCACATGGTGCGGCGCCGCTTTGGCCGCATCATTACCGTATCGTCCATTTGGGGGCTTACCGGAGCGAGCTTCGAAGTACTGTATTCGACCGCCAAAGGGGCGGTTATATCGTTTACGAAAGCTCTGGCGAAAGAGGTGGCGCCGTCGGGCATTACGGTGAACTGCATTGCACCGGGTCTTATTCGTACCGAAATGATGACGGGTGCATTTAACGAAGAAGAATTGGCTGCCATTGTTGAAGAAATTCCTGCGGGTCGAATGGGTACCCCTGAAGAAATTGCTGCCCTCGCTGCTTTCCTTGCCGGTGACGAAGCAGGCTACATCAACGGGCAGATTATCAGCCCGAACGGGGCATGGTATTGCTAGGAGGGCAGGATCAAATTCTTTGAACATGTGAATAAAGCGCCTCCTTGCAACGCATGCTAACTGTGGAGGGCAGAATGCTCTTCACATGATCATGAAGGAGGAACACGACATGTCAGTCCTGGACAACTTTCAAGATTGGAAATCATTCTTGGCGCAGCGCGTAGCACAGGCGGCGACCGTTGGCATGGAAAAGGAAACGATGGAAAATGTGGCGTACCAAATCGGTAACTATCTGTCAAACCAGGTTGATCCGAAAAACGAGCAGGAACGCCTTCTCAAAGAGCTTTGGGATGCTGGCACCGAGGAACAGCGCCACGCAATGGCGGGCGCCATGATTAACTACGTGCAGAATAAGAAGCAATGACATCTTTCTCTCTTCCCCTCTTTTGCGAGGGGATTTTTCCTTTTTCATGTTTTTTTATGCGTTTCATGCTTTTTTCTATTGGAAGGATTTTATTTTTTAGTGTAGAATAATGTCGTTATGGAAGAAGAATCAAACAGGGAAAGGGCGTTTTACTTGAGATGGAAACGGAAAAACAAGATTGGTATCTTGAATATGAGATTCATAAAAATCGGCCCGGACTATTGGGAGATGTCGCTTCCATTCTTGGGATGCTGGCCATTAACATTATTACGATTAACGGGGTAGAATCCTTAAACGGAACGATTAATCGTCGCCGTGGTATGCTAATCCAAACCGATGACGCAAAAAAAATCGAATTGTTGGGCAGCATATTGGAAAAGGTTGATAATATAACGCTGCGCAAACTGCGCCAGCCTACGATATTGGATTTGCTTGCGGTTCGTCATGGCCGCTATATCGAACGGGATGCAGAAGATAAAAAGACATTCCGCTTTGTGCGTGAAGAAATTGGCGTCCTGGTTGACTTTATGGCCGAAATTTTTAAACGTGAAGGAAATCAGATGATTGGAATCCGGGGGATGCCGCGGGTCGGGAAGACCGAATCTACCGTTGCGGCCTGCGTATCCGCCAATAAACGCTGGACGTTTATTTCTTCTACGCTGCTGCGCCAGACGGTCCGCAACCAGCTTACCGTGGAAGAAATGAACGGCAGTCAGCATGTCTATATGATTGACGGCATTGTTTCCACGATGCGGAGCACGGAGCGGCATGCGATGTTAATGCGCGAGATTTTGCGCATGCCGTATACAAAAGTCATTGAGCATCCGGATATTTTTGTGCGTGAAACAGAATACGAAATGTCGGATTTTGACTACATTATTGAATTGCGTAACCATCCCGAAGAGGAAATTACATACGAAAACGTTGAAACAGGATTCTCCGGATTGGACATTCCATAGAAGAGAACCGGAGAGGCAGGAGGTGGATGATTTGTCTGAGCTCGCAGAAGTGTTACGAAAAGCCAGACAGGAAAAAGGAATGTCGCTTGCCGAAGTACAGGAGGCAACCAAGATACAACGACGTTATCTGGAAGCGATTGAAAACGGCAATTTTGACGTACTCCCCGGGCACTTTTATGTTCGGGCTTTCATAAAAAGCTACGCGGAGGCGGTAGGACTTGACGCCGATGAGCTTATTGTCCAGTACGCTTCCGAATTGCCGGAGCCGCCGAAGGTAGAGGAGGCGCCTCCTCCGCTCAGGCAGAGCCGACACGGGCGCAAGGAGCAAAGCGGAAACAGCAGCAAATGGGTTTCGCGAATTTTATTATATTTGTTTGCGATTCTTGTCATCGGGGTTATCTGGGCATCGGTGAACTATTTTCTAAAAGATAAAGAACAGCCGGCTCCGCCGCCTGCGGCGCAAAAAGAAGCACCGCTGGATAAGAAAACCGATATTTTTGTTCCGCCGCCGGAAAATCCGGAGACGAAGCCGCAGCCGCCGCAGCAACCGGTCCAGCAGCCCGCTGCCGCCGGTAAGGTTACACCGCTGCCAAAAACGGGATCAACGATGAATTTCGAGGTGACCGGGGCGGATAAGATTACGGTTAAGGTTACGGCCAAAACGGGTGACCACTGGATGGACATTTCCGGAAAAGACGGCCTTATTACACAGCAAACACTGAAGGAAGGGCAAAGCCAAACATTTGAGGTGACACAGGACAAAGGTAACGAAGCGCTGCTGCGCATCGCGCGTGCACGTGACGTAGAAGTCGTGGTGAACGGACAGCCGATTGACATGTCGCAAGCTAAGAAGACGGCTTCGCAGCGAATTAAGATTATACGCAAGTAGGTCCCTGAGTTCTCAGGGGCTTTTCTTTTGACACCTTTTTTTCAGTATATTATACTGGTAGATGGAAAATTAGACTCTTTTGTCTATCGGACGGAGGAAATCAATTGGATAAAACAGCAACAAAAGAGAAAGTAGCGATTATCACACTTGGATGTGAGAAAAACCTCGTCGACTCGGATATTATGTCGCAGTTGATCGATGAACGCGGCTACCTTCTCGTAGATGACCCGCAGGAAGCCGATGTGGTCATTGTCAATACGTGCGGCTTTATTGACGCAGCGAAAGAAGAATCGATCAATACGATTTTGGAAGTGGCCGATTTGAAAGAGAGCGGCAATCTGAAATCATTGATTGTAGCAGGATGCCTAACGCAGCGCTACAAAGAAGTACTAATGGATGAAATGCCGGAGATCGATGGAATTGTCGGGACTGGCGATTTTGATAAAATCAATCAAATTATTGAAGAATCACTGGAAGGCAAGAAGCCAATCTTCGTGGGAAATCCGGCATTCTCTTATGAGAATGTAACAAGACGCAAGGTCGATGCAGGTACATACTCCGCCTATATCAAGATTGCGGAAGGATGCGACAACAAGTGTACGTTCTGTATTATCCCGCAGCTGCGCGGCGCATTCCGCAGCCGTACGATTGAATCCATTGTTGCGGAAGCAAAAGAGCTGGCGGCGCAGGGGGTAAAAGAAGTCAACCTTATTGCCCAGGATTCGACCAACTATGGATTTGATATTTATGGCGAACGTGTATTGCATAAACTTTTGCGTGAAGTATCGAAAGTCGATGGTATTGAATGGATTCGTCTGCACTATGCGTATCCGGGATACTTTACGGACGAGCTTATCGAAGAGATGGCTGCTAATCCAAAGGTATGCAAATATGTGGATATGCCGCTTCAGCATAGCGAGGATCGCGTATTGAAGCGCATGCTTCGACCCGGACGCCAGCGTGACACCCGTGAGCTGGTTGCCAAGATTCGTGCCGCCGTGCCGGATGTGGCGCTCCGCACTTCCATTATTGTTGGATTCCCGGGAGAGACGGAAGAAGAGTTTGAGAATCTCAAAGCATTCCTGCGCGAAATCAAGTTCGATCGTCTTGGTGTATTTACATATTCCCAGGAAGAAGGCACCGCGGCCGCTCGCTTAGAAGATCAACTGCCGCAGGATGTGATTGAACGCCGGGCGAATGAGTTGATGGAAGTACAGCGTGAAATTGCGAGCGAGCGCAACGGCCGATTTGTCGGTAAAGTCGTTTCTGTGCTTATTGAAGGATACGACGGTAAGAATAATGTCTATATCGGCCGCTCGCAGTTCGATGCCAGCGAAATCGACGGAGAAGTGTTTGTAACTGGATATAAGGGAGAGCTGGGGCAGATAGTGCCGGTACGCATCACTCATTCGTACGATTTTGACCTTGCGGGGGAGGTTATCTAGTTGAACCTGGCCAATCGGATTACACTGGCACGAATTTTTCTCGTGCCGGTGGTTATGATTTTTTTGCTCGTACGGTTTGATGACCTGGGAGCGATCAAAGTCGGAGGCGTACATATTACATACAGCGAGTTTATTGCCGCTCTTATTTTTATTATTGCCGCTATCACGGACGGACTGGATGGGTATATCGCCCGCTCACGCAAGATGGTGACTAATTTGGGCAAGTTTCTTGATCCTCTGGCTGATAAACTGCTTATTTCTGCCGTGCTTATCTCGCTCGTAGAGATGCAGCGTCTGGACGCATGGGTGGCGGTCGTCATCATTAGCCGTGAATTCGCTGTTACGGGACTTCGCCTGGTGGCTGCTGCGGAAGGGTTGGTTATTGCCGCAAGCAAGTTGGGGAAATGGAAAACAGTGTTCCAAATTATCGCGGTCGCATCCCTCATTCTGCAGAATTTCCCGTTCGAGACATGGCACTTCCCGTTCGCCACAATCATGGTATGGATAGCGGTTATTATGACGATTGTTTCCGGCGTGGAATACTTTGTGAAGAACAAAAAAGTAATTCCGCTCGCGTAACTTCATCCGCCGTATCCGGCGGTTGATTTATTTGGAAGGAGTTTGCGTATGAAAGCAGAGATTATTGCGGTTGGAACAGAACTGTTGCTCGGGCAAATCGCCAACACGAACGCCCAGTTCCTTTCACAGAAGCTTGCCGAAGTCGGAATTGGCGTCTACTACCATACCGTCGTCGGTGACAATGCGGACCGCTTGTACAAGCTTATTCAAGAAGCGTTCACGCGCTCAGATCTGATTATTTTTTCGGGCGGACTCGGTCCTACGAAAGATGATTTGACGAAAGAGACGGTGGCGCGTGCGGTGGCACGTCCGCTGGTACATGATGAACAGGCCCTAAACCGGATTGTATCGTATTTTGAAAAACGTGGTATTAAAATGACAGATAACAACCGCAAGCAGGCGCTTGTGATTGAAGGCAGTCACGTGCTGCCCAATGACCACGGTATGGCACCGGGCATGGTCATAGAGCATAAAGGCAAATATGTAATGATGCTGCCGGGACCGCCGCGCGAGCTGTATCCAATGTTTACTACATATGGTCTGCCGCATCTGCTGTCGCTCATTCGTGATCAGTACGTTGTACATTCAAAAGTGCTTCGTTTCTTTGGTATCGGGGAGTCGGCGCTGGAAGAAGAACTTATTGATTTGATTGATGGACAAAGTAATCCGACCATCGCCCCGCTTGCAAAAGAGGGGGAAGTAACAATCCGTCTGACCGCCAAGGCGAAAAGCGTAGCGGAAGCCGAAGAGATGATCCGAAGCGTTGAGCATGAAATCAATAGACGTGTTGGAGAGTTTATCTACGGATATAACGACGATTCGCTCGAATCCGTTCTGGTACGCCAACTGACCGAAAGAGGCGAAACGGTAGCGTTCGCCGAGAGTATTACCGGAGGGCTGGTTAGTCATCTGGTCACATCGATTCCGGGAAGCTCAGCCGCACTGAAAGGCTCGATTGTTTGTTATACGAATGAGGTGAAGGAGAGCCTGCTCGCGGTACCGCAGGATGTTCTGGCATCGGCAGGGGCGGTCAGCGAAGAGACGGCCAGGATTCTGGCCGAGCAGGTCCGCGTGCGGCTTGGCAGTACGTACGGTATTTCGATTACGGGTGAAGCCGGGCCAATCGCCTCGGAAGATAAGCCTGTCGGTCTCGTGTACATCGGTGCAACCGACGGGATGCACACGGAAATAAAAACGTTTCGCCTATCGGGGCGGCGTCCTGCCATCCAGCTTCGCGCGGCGAAGTATGCAATTTTTACGATGCTTGAACGAATAAAAAAAGGTGGTTTTTAAATGGCACATTTCTCTGATTTTGCTTTGCATAAGACGATTCAGCAGGCCATTCACGATATGGGCTTTGAGGAACCGTCACCGATTCAGGAACAATGCATTCCGAAAATTCTTGAAGGTCATGACTTAATCGGCCAGGCGCAGACCGGTACCGGCAAAACGGCCGCATTCGGTCTTCCGCTGATTGAAAAGGTGACAAACCGCAACGCCGTGCAGGCAATCGTGTTAACGCCTACGCGGGAACTTGCGATCCAGGTATCGGGCGAGCTGCGCAAAATCGCTAAATATAAGCGGGTACGTACGCTGCCTATCTATGGGGGACAGTCCATCGGACACCAGATTCGCGCTTTGAAGCAGGGCGTACAGGTTGTGATCGGTACGCCGGGCCGGGTGCTTGATCATCTGCGCCGCAAGACTCTGCGTCTCGACCAGGTAAGCATGCTGGTGCTTGACGAAGCGGATGAAATGCTTGATATGGGCTTTCAGGAAGACATTGAAGCCATTATCAAAGAGACGTCGACCGATCGCCAGACGCTCCTCTTCTCGGCGACGATGCCGCAGGAAATTCTACGTCTCTCCCGCAAGTACATGAATAACCCGGAAACCGTTGCGATTAGCCGTAAGGAAGTCACCGCGCCGACCATTGAGCAAGTATATTACAAAGTATTTGAGCGCAGTAAGCTTGAAAGCCTCTGTCGCATTCTTGACAGTGAGGAAATCGAGCTTGGCATCGTTTTCTGCCGTACGAAGCGCGGGGTGGACGAGTTGACGGAAGCGCTTCAGGAACGAGGATATCTGGCGAGTGGTCTGCACGGTGATTTAAGCCAGGCGCAGCGCGATAAAGTGATGCAATCGTTCCGCGACTCGACGATTGAACTGCTTGTAGCTACTGACGTGGCCGCACGCGGTATTGACGTGGGAAATGTATCGCATGTAGTAAACTATGATATTCCGCAGGACCCGGAGAGTTATGTCCACCGTATTGGTCGTACCGGTCGTGCGGGACGTAAAGGCATTGCAATGACGCTGGTGACGCCGCGGGAAATGAAACAGCTGCGCACGATTGAAAAAATCTCCAAGACGACGCTTGAATCCCGTAACGTGCCGTCCATCGAAGAGGTCATGGAACGCCAGCAAACAATCTGGAAAGAGCAGTTGATTGCACTGGTGGAAGGGGACGAAGATATGACGCCGTTCCTTGATGTGGTGGCACAACTGAAAGAACAATATCCGCTGGAAAAGATAGCGGCAGCCGCACTGTCACTTGCGTTTGCGCCTTCTGTGTCTTCAGCGGAAGAAGAATTGTATGATTTTGGCGATACCGGCGCATCCAAAGGCAAGGTTCGTTTCTTCATGAACATTGGCCGCAGCCTCGATGTGCGTCCGCCGGATTTGGTTAAGGAAATCTCGGAATTGGTCGGTGCTTCCAGCAAGGCGATTGGCCGGATTGATATTTTCGATAACTTTACCTTTATCGAAGTTGATCAGGAAATTGCACCGTTCGTATACGAAGCATTGCGTCACTCCCGGATTAAGGGTAAACGGGTAAACATCGAGCCCGCCAAGCCGCGTTCCAAGCGCTAAACAAAAAGTCCTCCTGCCATCGGGCAGGAGGACTTTTTTTACGAATGCTATTTCAGCGCTGAATATGTCTGCGCAGTTACCGTTTCAATTGCTTTATACGTAATATCGGTCAGCCTATCTAATTCTTCAAGACTCATCGACAGAATCGGCATCAGCACGATAACAGGACCGAGCGGGCGAATAATGGCGCCGTTACGCCGGGCGTGCAGAATAATATGATGTTCTACCTGCATGTGTATCGGGAACGGTTTTTTGCTTGCTTTGTCCTGGACTATCTCAATGCCTACCATCATGCCGCGCTGCCGTACATCGCCCACATGAGGCAGGGTACGGAATGGTGCAAGCTTCTGTGCCAGAAAGTTAATTTTCTTCTCCAGAGAGGCGATAAGGCCGGTTTGCTCGATAAGCTCAAGATTTTTTAGCGCAACCGCACAGGCAAGCTGGTTTCCGGTATACGTATGGCCATGGAAGAAGGTACGCAGCTCTTCAGGCTCGCCGAGAAATGCGTTAAATATTTCTTCGCTTGTCAGTGTGGCGGCCAGTGGCAAATAGCCGGCGGTCAGCCCCTTGGCTACACAGAGAAAATCCGGTTCGACCCCTTCCTGTTCGCAGGCGAAAAGCGTGCCCGTCCGTCCGAAGCCGACCGCCACCTCGTCAGCAATCAGCAGGACTTCATAGCGGGTGCAGAGCTCGCGTACGCCGCGCAGAAAACCGTCGGGCGCGGTAATCATTCCCGCGGCCCCCTGTACCAGCGGTTCAATAATCAGCCCGGCCACTTCTTCGTGCCGTTCTTTAAGCAGCGCTTCGAGTGCATCGAGACATAAGGCTTTGCAGGCTTCCTCATCATTATTTTCCGTCAGACGATATGTATACGGTGCCGGTGTTTCCAGACGTTCGAATAGAAGGGGTCTGAAAATGTGATGGAATGTTTCCATGCCGCCTACGCTGACTGATCCGATCGTGTCACCGTGATACGCTTCGCGAAGCGAGATGAATTTGTTCTTTTTTCCCGAGAAGCGTACCGGGTCTTTCAATTGCCAGTACTGGTAAGCCATTTTGAGCGCGATTTCTACCGAGGTTGAACCCGAGTCCGAGTAGAATACTTTGGTCAAGCTCTGCGGTGTAATTTCCACCAGTTTTTTCGCAAGCAAAATGGAGGGAACGTTGGCTGCTCCGAGCAGTGTAGAGTGGGCAATCTTGCCTGCTTGCTCGCGTAGCGCAGCGTTAAGTTCCGCATGGTTATGCCCGTGCACGTTCACCCAGAGGGAGGAGTAGCCATCCAGATACTTATTCCCCTCGATATCGTACAGATAGCTACCTTCCCCGCGTTCAATGATAAGCGGCTTTTCCCGGCGATAGGCTTTCATCTGGGTGAAAGGATGCCACACATATTCTTTATCCCAGCGTTCTAAATCATGAGTAGATAGTTGCATTAGTGTTCCTCCGTTCCTTTTGTTTGCATAAGTTTCTCTTCCGCCTGCTCCAGGCGTTCAAGAAGCAGAGCCAGATTGATACATTTGTGCAATTCATGCAGCCGTGTACGAAGCGCTTTCGGTTCTTTTTGTTCCATCTCAGGGAAAGTACCCAGCACGGGAAGTTCGGTCAGCTTGCTTATCATGCGCACGTTATCCTGCTCCATTTCGCCCGGTGCAAGCGGCATGCGGTTGACGATGATACCGAGTATCGGAATTCCTCGTATTTGCGCATAGGAGGCTGTCAGTATTGTGTGATTAATGGTGCCCAGTCCCGGATGGGTAACGAGCAGAAGCGGCAAACGCAGGCGCTCGATCAAGTCGACAGTCATATAGATACCCCGTTCATCTTCTCGCAGGGGAACAGCCAGTCCACCCGCCCCCTCTACAAATACAAAATCATGGGATGCACGCAGCTTTTGAAGATGGCCGGCAATATGCTCGGGCTCGATACATACCCCGGTTTGCAGCGCCGCCAGATGGGGTGATAATGCCGGCTCCATACAATATGTACAGAGCGTATTTTGATCATAGGGCAAGGGATAAAGCGACCGATAGAATTCCACATCTTCAGCGACAAGTCCCAGGTCGCTGCGAATGCCTCCGCTTTGCACCGGCTTATACGGAATAGCATCATACCCGCCCATAGCAAACAGTGCAGTTAAAAGACCGGTAACCATTGTTTTTCCGACGCCTGTATCCGTACCGGTGACAAATAATGCGTGTCCCTGCTTCATGAAACTTCCTCCTTTTCATTTAAAATGGCGTAATACCGAAATAGGCTGTTGACGATTTGACACATAATTATGGCAAAGAGCGAGAGAAGGATGGACATTAGAAAGAGAGCTATTGTCAGAGTAAAAGTAATCACGCTTTATTGTCAACTATTATTAAAATAAAGTTAACATATATATGGAAAAATATAGTAATTTTTAATAAAAAGCGAATAAATGTTCGTGAAAAATGCTTGGCAAACGGGTAAAAAAGAGGTACAATAAAGTACGTAGTTAAGATACTTAAACGACGGTAGTTGATATAAATACAACGAAGGGAGCGATGGCTTTGTCCGATCGCAAAGCTGCTTTAGATATGGCCCTGCGCCAAATCGAGAAACAATTCGGTAAGGGTTCCGTAATGAAACTGGGGGAGATGGCTGCCACACAACAGGTGTCTACCGTATCCAGTGGTTCGATTGCGCTTGATATCGCGCTCGGTATCGGAGGGTATCCGCGTGGTCGGATTATCGAAATCTACGGTCCGGAATCGTCTGGTAAGACTACGGTAGCGCTGCACGCGATTGCCGAAGTACAGAAAACGGGCGGCACTGCTGCGTTCATCGATGCGGAACATGCGCTTGATCCGGTCTATGCACGCAAGCTAGGCGTTAATATTGACGAATTGCTTCTCTCCCAGCCGGATACAGGGGAACAGGCACTTGAGATTGCGGAGGCGCTGGTACGTTCTGGCGCGATTGACATCATTGTAGTCGACTCTGTAGCTGCACTTGTGCCGAAAGCCGAAATCGAAGGCGAGATGGGCGATTCGCACGTTGGTCTGCAGGCACGTTTGATGTCCCAGGCACTGCGCAAGCTGGCAGGCGCTATCAATAAATCTAAAACGATTGCTATTTTCATCAACCAGCTCCGCGAAAAGGTTGGAGTTATGTTTGGAAATCCGGAGACAACGCCGGGTGGACGTGCTCTCAAGTTCTACTCCAGTGTACGTCTGGACGTACGCCGTGTAGAAACTCTTAAGCAGGGTAATGACATGGTAGGAAACCGCACAAAGATTAAAGTCGTGAAGAACAAGGTGGCTCCGCCATTTAAAACGTCTGAAGTAGATATTATGTACGGAGAAGGCATTTCCCGCGAAGGAAGTTTGCTTGATATCGGTACGGAGCTTGACATCGTGAACAAGAGCGGTGCCTGGTACTCTTATAATGAAGAGCGCCTCGGACAGGGGCGTGAGAACGCGAAGCAGTTCCTCAAAGAGAATCCGGATATTGCGCACTCGATCGAAATGAAGATTCGTGAGCACTATGGTTTAGACCAGGCAGTTTCGCTGCCGTCGGCTGATCAGGACAACAAGGATGAGGAATTCGTTCTTGACTTTGAGTAATGGCCGTTTTTACTGCTTGTGATACAGAAGGCTTAAAAGCTTTATTAAGATAAAGCTTTTAAGCTTTCTTTTTTCTGTGAAAATCATGAAGAAAGAGGGAGAAGAGGGAGGAAAAAAGATCTAAGGAAGAAAAAGGCGTCCGCCTTTTTCCACATTG
>Ga0310821_100357_pt1 | contig 24629 bp, 23 predicted proteins | sample P4_ome_FD_201300 | JGI IMG/M metagenome (GOLD analysis project Ga0310821, IMG submission 201300) | Sorghum-adapted microbial communities from Joint BioEnergy Institute, Emeryville, California, United States - P4_Day56_Rep1 | ecosystem: Engineered > Bioreactor > SSF (Solid state fermentation) >...
TTTTTTCTTATAGTGCGAAAGTGTGGTGTCTACGGGTCCGGGAGCATTCATTTCCGGCATGCCAAAAAGCTGTATTCCGGCGGATTGGAATACCCGTACGGAATACAGATAGGAAGGTTTCTCAAGCAGTACGGCCGCGCCTTGAGGAAGCAGGCCTACCGAAATTAAATGCAGCGCTTGAAGCGCTCCCGATACGATCAAAACGGAAGATGGGGATGTCTGGATACCGAGCGATGCAACATGACGGCATACCGCCTGGCGCAGCTCGTATAATCCCTGTGGTTCTTCATACCCGAACGATTTTATCCGTTTCGCCGTCCGGGCCAACACTTCCTTCATCATGGAAGAAGGAAACATATCCGGTGCTATTTCTCCCGTTCCCAGCCGAATGATACCTGGAACGAACTCCTCTTCATTAATACGCTGAATCATGGATAGATTCGGCCTATAAACACCGGACTGAACATACGCATGCCAATCCGGCGGTTTGGCGGAAGCCAGCAGCATCCATGTATTATTGATGACACGTGTACCGCTTCCCCGCTTTCCTTGAATCAACCCTTCCGCAGCCAGCTCGGCAAACGCGGCCGTAACGGTGCTGCGGTTTACACCCAGTTGTTCCGCGAGCGCCCGTTCCGTCGGAATTCGAAACCCGATCGGCCACTCTCCATGCGCAATCTTTTCCTTTATGTACGCAATGATTTGCTTATAGACGGGTGTATCGGCCTCGGGGTTCGGTCTCCATTCACTATTCCTCATCCTCTCTTCCCCCTCGTTCAATGAATCGGACAAATTGGCTGGTATCTCCCCTATTCAATTGGCCGGAGACATCCTTCCAGTAAGGCTCTATAATCAACGTATCATATTTTTTATGTAAATATCTTGATACGGAGGGATATATAATGTTGCAAGCCTTCTTGCACGGCATGGTCCTGGCATTCGGGCTCATTCTGCCGTTGGGAGCACAGAATGTATTCGTATTCTCACAGGGAGCGACGCAACCGTCACTAGTACGGGCACTTCCGGTCATTCTGACAGCCTCGCTGTGCGATACGATTCTGATTGCGCTGGCAGTGCTGGGCGTGTCGCTGATTGTACTCACATTCACCTGGCTTAAAACGCTGCTGTTCGCCATCGGTGTCCTCTTTCTGCTTTATATGGGATGGACTACCTGGCACAGCGGTAGCCAAATAAAAAACGGCGAACAGAATAGCCTGCCGCCGAAAAAACAAGTCATGTTCGCCGCTTCGGTATCGTTGTTAAATCCTCATGCCATTCTCGACACCATCGGCGTCATCGGTACAAGTTCCCTGGCGTATACCGGAAGTGAAAAATGGGCGTTTGCCGTCTCCTGCATCCTCATCTCCTATCTCTGGTTCTTCGGTCTTGCCATCGCCGGCCGTACACTTGGTACACTGGACCGGACGGGACGCTGGATGAAAGCAATCAATCGTACCTCCGCCTTGCTCATCTGGGGTGTCGCCTGCGTTCTGGCCGCTCAACTGGTTACCGCTTTGCTGTAAGCAGTTCATCCATCAGCTCCCCGAGCATGCGTGCCTGCACCTGGCGGTTGTAGATTGCCAGGTCGCCTTCCTCCGCCCGCCGCAGCATCTCCGCCGCACGGTCCTTCTGTTTGGGGTTCTTCTTCCACTGCTCGTACATAGTAAGGAATGCCCGCTTAATCTCTGCTTTATTAAGCGGGTCAACTACCTGTCCCAGCTCGAATTTACGAATAATCTTCGTCGACTCCCCTTCCACTGACAGGGCGAGAATCGGATGGCCGATTGCCATATATTCATACAGCTTGCCGGGAATATAGACGCCCGACCCCGGTGCAGTATCTCCGATGAGCATGAGGACATCAGCACTTTTCATCATGACAAGCGCTTCCTTGTGCGGCAGGTTCCCCATAATCTCCACCACATCTTCAAGGTTTAACCGGTGCACGCAATCGATATTATCGCTATAGCCCGGATAATCGAACACACCGGCAAAGCGCAATAGAATTTCGTCCCGCTTTATTTCTCCTTCTTCAATCAGCTCTGCCACCGCCTCCAATAGTAGACGAGGATTGCGCTCTTTATAAAAAATGCCCGGATAGGCAAGCGTAAACTTTCCATCCTCCGGCGACTCCGCAATGTCTTTGTAGTCTTCCGGATCGAATCCGTTATGGATAACTTCAATGCGCTGAATCTCTTTGCCGAATTTTTGTTTGAAATTCTCAGCGAACCCGTACGTAACCGTTGTTACCGCATCGGACTCCTTCATGACGCTGCGCTCCATCCGCTCCTCCCATGCTTCGCGCCAGGCCACGCCCGAACGGTGCATATTCTGCGTCCACGGATCACGGAAATCGGCAATCCAGGTAACCCCTGTTTTCCGCTTGATGCTGCGGGCCACGAGGTGGTTAGTGTATGGGCCGGATGTGGAAAACATAACCGGAATGCTATGCTTTTTGATAATCTCAGCTCCCATTTTGGCCGCAAACGGAAGCCAGCCAATCATGTCGTCCGGGATCATCACTGTATTTTTCACTTTTTTAAGCAGCGGCACGATCCGCTGCTTGATGGCCTGCTTTAATCCGCCACCTCCGGCAGGATTGACTGCTGCACTCTTTTGTCCGCCGCTTTGTTTAGGCGCCTCTTTCTGCGTCGGGCGGATCGCCTGGACAAGATTAACCTCTTTGGCCCGGTGTATGATAACATTGGATGGCAGCTGGCGCAGAAGGGAGTCATCTTTTGTGGCATGATATGTATGATCTACGGTCAGTACGTGCACTTCCCAGCCGCCTTCAGCCAGGTACCTGGCCATCTTCAGCGCGCGCGGCACGCCGCCTCCGCCAATCGGTGGAAACAGATAGGCCACCAGCAGCATTTTTTTATTCGCCTTCATCCTCTGAAACATCCTTTCATAAGGAAAACGAGACGCCAGATGAGAGAATCTGCGCTGTCTCGTTTTCTCGCCTTCTTGCTATTATGGTTCCCCTTTTTAGATGCGAACAAGCACCGCTTTTTCAGTCACACTGCGCGGCACGCGATTTTTGCCGTCCAGAATGACCGGCTTTTCTTTCATTTGACCAATAATTTCGTTCCAGTCAATCTCAAGGAACTCTTCCTGCACGGTGACATAAACAAGCGCATCGGCGTCTTTAACGGCTTCCTGAAGGCTTGACACTTTATAGTCATACGCGCTCGGAACGGCCGGATCATAGGCTGCAACCGAAGCCCCTGCTTCCTGCAGCAGCTGTACAAGATAGTGCGGCGGACTGATGCGGTCGTCGTTCGAGAAATCTTTCATTGCAAGACCAAGAACGGCTACTTTGCTTCCGCCAAGCGTTTTCCCCTGCTTGTTCAGCTCGTCTTCGACCATCTGTACAAGCACCTCCGGCACACTGTCATTAATCTGACGTGCCGTCTCCAACAGGTGAAGGTTAACGCCGACTTCCTTCGCCTTCGGCAGCAGATAATACAGCGCATTCGGCAGACAGTAACCGCCTACGCCGGGACCCGGTGTAAGCAGGTTGACGCGTGTATGGGTATTGGCAACGCGGATAAGTTCAAATGTATCGATGCCGGCTTTCTCCGCGAAACGGGCGAACTGCTGTACCATCGCGATATTGACGTCACGCTGTACGTTTTCGATAACTTTAGACGTCTCCACAACTTTAATATCGGAGATGGTGACTTCCGCTTCCGTTACAAAAGTCAGCACTTCAAGGGCACGCTGTGCACTTGCCTCGTTAATGCCACCCAGTGCAAGCGGCATGTGAATGAATTCTTCGAATGCGCGGCCTTCCGCAATCCGCTCTGATGCGTACGCAAGATAGAAATCTTCGCCCGCAACAAGCCCGCTCTTCTCAAGCAGCGGTTTAACGAGTTCTTCCGTTGTGCCCGGAATTACTGTGCTGCGCAGAATGACTGTATCCCCTTTTTTCAGCACCTGTGCAAGCGCCTCGCACGCGCCCGTTAAATAATGCATTTCCGGGTCCCCGTCTTTTACCGGAATGCCGACCGTAATGATATAGTGATCGACTTTGGCAGCCGCTTCTTCGTAGCTCGTCGTGGCCATAAAGCGTCCGGCCGCAATCTGCTCCTGCAGAATCTGTGCGAGTGACTTGCCCTCGAAATATTCAAGATGGTGGGATTTTCCTTCATTAATCTCTTTTACAAGTGCTTCACTTACATCAATCCCAACCACGTTTGCCCCTTTGCGGGCATAGCTTAACGACAAAGGCAGGCCAATAAACCCCAGGCCAATGACAGCAATGTTCAACGATTTTTCCATGACTATCTCCTCCGACTTCTCGGTTCAAATCCACACATATAAACGTAACTATTTTAGCACAAACATAAGAAAAGAGCGATTGTTATCCCTCGCTCTTCTTCCTATAACGCTATCGAAATACGGCGAAATATAAAATGCCGGCAAGAATGAACAGCACAGCCAGCGTGGTCAGGATTTTCGCTAATCTGTCCAGCATCTCGACTCCCCCTTGACTCACATCCCGGGCGCTTCTGCCATTATACACTACCCGGTTTTACACGGCAACGAACCGATCTGATCTTCCGCCATTACCTAAGGATGCTTGCACCAATCACATAAGAGACTCCGATAGAGATGACCATCGACAGCAAGCCGACAGCACGATTGTCGGCGGCAATCTCTTCATCCACTTTAAACATCGGAGTTAAAAACTCAAATGTAAAATAGGCAACGAGCAGAAGCAGAAATCCATACGAACTCCAGAGAAGCGTATGACCAATCCCGTCATTGTGCTCGATCGCGTGCCGGATGATATTACAGATACCGAAAATTTTGCCGCCGGTCGCCATGGCGACCGATACGTTGCCGCGTTTAATCTCGTCCCAGTCCTTATAGGTCGTAACCATTTCGAATACGGCCAGGAAGATAATGACCGCAAGCAGTGCCGCCGCAAAATAAGCGGCCGTTAATACATACGGATTCGAAAAAATAACCAATCCGCTCCCTCCTCCACCATCAATAAGCCGCACTTGCCGCCGCTTTTCTACATATACGCCAAAGCACCCGATCGGGTTTCACTGCCGTATGGTTATTTCAACTCTACGACAGTAGCACCCAATCCGCCTTCGCCCTGTCCGCCCCAACGAAATGACTTGACCAGACGGTGGTTGCGCAGGTATTTTTGAATCCCTAGCCCGAGCGCACCTGTTCCTTTGCCGTGAATAATCGAGACTTGATTCAGGCCGTCAAGAATGGCCTCATCGAGATATTTATCGATTTGAATAATCGCATCCTCTACCGTATTGCCCCGCACATCAAGCTCCATGCGCACCGGGTCGCGTGCCGAGCGAATTTTGGTAATCTGCTGTGTGACCTGCGGTTTGGCCGATCTCAGCTTTTCCAAATTGTCGGCTTTTACGTTCATTTTTACAATGCCGATTTGTACCTGAAATTCTTTATCGCTGACTTTGCCGACAATCTCGCCTTTCTGGTTGAAGGAAAGCACACGTACCTCGTCGCCCACTTCCAGCGGCTGCTGGTTAAGCGGCACGCCTGCTTTCTTCGGTTTTTTCTTTTTACGCAGTGTCGGTGAAGCTTCTTCCAAGCGTTTGCGCGCCTCAATTAACTTATGTTCTTTGATGCCGGCCCGCTCTTCCCTGGCAATTTGCCGCAGCTCGGCGATAATCGTCTCCGCTTCTTTGCGGGCTTTTTCCACAGCCGTGCGCGCTTCTTCTTCTGCCTGCTGATAGAGCCTGTCTTTTTTCTCGTCCAGGTTTGCCAGTTCGCGCTCCAATTCCCGGCGTTCCCGTTCCAATTCAGCCCGCAGTTGCTCGACCTCCCGGCGCTCCGCCTCCGCTCTGCGCTGGTTTTCTTCAAGCGATGCAATCATCGTGTCGATTTCCGTTTCTTCTGTTTTCACAAAATTGCGCGCCTGGGCCAGAATGTTCTCCGGCAGACCGAGTCGCGACGCAATGGCGAATGCATTCGAGCGGCCCGGAATGCCGACCAACAGACGATAGGTCGGACGGAGCGTCACTTCGTCGAATTCGACGCTCGCATTGACAATCTGCGGGCGATCATAAGCATACGCCTTCAATTCGCTATAGTGTGTCGTTGCTACCAACCGTGCGCCGCGTTGATGAACATAATCGATAATCGCCATCGCAAGCGCCGCCCCTTCGGTCGGATCAGTGCCGGCGCCCAGCTCGTCGAACAGCACAAGGCTACGGTTGTTTACATGCTGCAGAATATGCGAAATGTTGGTCATATGGCTTGAGAATGTACTCAGGCTCTGCTCGATGCTCTGCTCATCCCCAATATCGGCATAAACACCTTCAAAAACCGCCATCTCTGAACCCTCATCCGCCGGAATCTGCAGGCCGGCCATTGCCATAAGCGAGAACAAACCGACCGTTTTCAGCGATACGGTTTTCCCCCCGGTGTTCGGACCGGTTACAACGATTGCCGTATAGTCCCTGCCAAGCTCTACGTCAATCGGCACGACTTGACTTGCCGGAATAAGCGGATGGCGTCCTTTTTTAATGCGCAGATAGCCGTTATCGTTAATAACCGGTTGTACAGCTTTAAGCGTATGTGCGTATGACGCCTTGGCGAAAATAAAATCGGCTTCCGCCAGGCATTCCACATTATGTAGCAGCACCTCTGATACTTCCGCTACTTTCGCCGAGAGCGAAAGCAGAATCTTCTCTACTTCGCGTTCTTCTTTCATCTTTAACTCACGAAGCTCGTTGCTGATATTGACGACCACCTGCGGCTCGACGAACAGCGTCGCGCCGGATGCGGACTGGTCGTGTACAATCCCGCCAAATACATGACGGTACTCCTGTTTAACCGGAATGACGAACCGGTCATTACGAATGGTGACAATCGGCTCCTGAAGCATTTTTTGTGTACTGCTGTTGCGAATCATCTGCTCCAGCCGCTCACGGATGCGCTTCTCCGCGCCGCGAATCTGCCCGCGCACCTGTGAAAGCGCCGGACTTGCCGAATCCATCACCATACCGTTCTCGTCGATGGCACGGTTAATCTCATTCTCTATTCCTTGCAGACGTTCAACCCGGTTTAGCAATTCTTCGAGCAGGGGCAGCGGTTCCTGTTCAACAATCGATGCAATGAATGCTTTCAGACGGCCGCCGCCGTAAAGCGTAGAGGCAATATCCAGAAGCTCCGCCGCATTCAGCATTCCTCCCATAGCGGCCCGCTTACATGCCGGTCGGATATCGCGGATACCGCCCAGCGGAACACTGCCGCGCAGGCGCAGGACGGTACTCCCTTCATAGGTTGCCTGTTGACGGCGCTGCACTTCTTCATAGTTCGTAGAAGGAGTAAGCGCTTCTACTTTTTCTCTTCCCAGTGAGGAAGAGGCATGGGTTGAGAGTTGTTCGATTATTTTATCGAATTCAAGCGTTGTAAACGTACGTGCTTCCAAAAGAAATCTCCTCTCAATATAAATCAATCTTGATGGAATGGCATTCTTTGTAGTTGATTGATCCTTACATTAGTATACGTGTCAAACCGTTAACGACATGTTTTAATGTCAAGCCGTAATTATTATACCATTTCATGCAAGGAAAGGAGAATTCCCGCCTGTCTTCAAGTTAGTATTCGGACTTTATCAGCACTTTCTCCGCTTCACTCATACCGGCATATCGCTGCATAAAAAAATAGACGCCGACAATCGCAATCGGATACAGGACGGACCAGCCTACAAACGGAAAAACTCCAAGCGTAAGAATGAAAGAAATCCAACTGATCCCTACTCCCAACCGGCTTCCCCGCAGCAGTCGAACGCCCGCCGCACAGCCGCCTAGATATGTCAAAATAAATGTCGCGTTTGGAAATTGAATCAATGTCGTCAGCGATACGGCGCCGGTTCCATACAGCGCAAGGATAAGCACAAAGCATCCTGCCAGAAAAGCCAGCCCTCCCGTCGGGGTCGCATAACGTCCGGACATTCTGCCCAATGCCTTTGGCGCTTTTCCCTCATTCGCCAGTGCAAAAGCAAGCCGGGACGCTGCACCCGTATAGGCAATAATTGTCGCCGTACAAATGAACATCCCTGTGATTCCGACGACAGCGGCCCCGCCTGTGCCAAGCAAATGCCCTACCACCAGCACCAGCGAAGCGGACGAATCAGACGCTCCGTAACTGTGCGTACCAACGGTGGCAAGCGCGGTGAGAAAGTATAGCAGCCCAACCAGCACCGCCGCGATGGTCACGCCTTTAATCGCTTCACGCTGCGGATCCACGAACTCTTCCGACAGATGCGACACGGCTTCCCAGCCGATAAAACACCAGAACAGAATCGCCGCCGCCTGGCCGACGCTTACCCAACCATGCGGCAGAAACGGAGTAAAGTGGACTGCCTCAATACTGGGCATAGAGCCTGCCACCGCAAACAGCAGCACAGCGATAATGGCGAGTACGACAGCCACCTGCATCTGCCCGGCTACCTTCATTCCGAAATAATTAAGCAAAAGCCCTGTTGCCAGCATCAGGGCGGCAATACCTATCTTCCATCCCTCTGCCAGTTCAAAGGCTGCCGTCATATAACCGGCTCCTGTGAGCGCGGCTACCGGAGCGCCTATTGGTACCGAGGCCAGAAAAAACCACCCGGTTAATGCTCCCGCCTTCGTACCGAATGCGCGTGACACAAAATACGCCACTCCGCCCGCATTCGGAAATCGGGCCGATAGAAGCCCCATCACCAACGCCATGGGCAGTACCAGTAGCGTCATTAACCCCCAGGCCAGAAGCGAAGCCGGACCGGCTATTTCCGCGGCAAGTCCCGGTACGAGCAGCACCCCGGAACCAAGCACCGCGCCTACATACAGCGCTACCGCCTGCGGCAGGCCGATTGTTTTTATCATTTTCCCCTTTGTTCCCATCTTTCCTGCTCTCCTTCTCTTTCATTTCTTCTTGCATTTGCCCCTATCGTAGCAGATAATAAATCCATCAGTAAAACAGATAGATAAGATAGAAATCATCTAAAAAACCGATGGGAGGCAAAAAAGAGATGGAACTGCGCCATCTGCATACATTTAAAACCGTGGCGGAAACCAAAGGATTTACAAAAGCGGCCGAAATGCTTTCCTATGCACAATCCAGCGTCACTGCCCAGATTCAAGCACTGGAAGAAGAGCTGGGGACGAAGCTTTTTGACAGGCTTGGTAAAAAGATCGTTCTCACTACCGCTGGCGAGAAGCTACTCTCGTACGCTTCGCAAATTCTCGAACTGCATGACAATGCCGTTCAGGAACTGACCGCAGGCAGCGTTCCGGCTGGAACGCTTACCATCGGTGCCCCCGAATCGCTGGCCGCCTTTCGTCTGCCGGCGATTATCCGCGAATACACCAGCCTATACCCTCAGGTAAAAATCATCCTGCGGCCCGGGGTATGCTGGGAGCTGCGCAGCCTCGCGCGCAGCGGAGAGCTTGACATCGTATTTCTTCTGGAACCGGAAGTTCAGGAGCATGATTTGCATATCGAAACGCTTGTCATCGAGAAAATGGCGATTGTCGCACCGCCGGATCATCCGCTCGCCCTGCGTTCCGTTATCGAAGCGGAAGATTTAAAAGAAGAGACGTTGCTGCACACCGAGCCGGGTTGCAGCTACCGTACGCTATTTGAGAAGCATCTGAACAGCTGTGGCGTATTCCCGGGTACCGACCTGGAATTCTGGAGCATCGAAGCGATCAAAAATTGCGTCATGTCAGGCCTGGGGCTGTCCTTTTTGCCTCTTATTACAGTAGAAAAAGAGATTGCCGAAGGCAAGCTGAAAGCGCTGCAGTGGAATGACGAGCCATGCCGGGTTGCCACCCAAATGGCCTACCACAAGAAGAAGTGGCTTTCCCCGGCCCTGCAGGAGTTTCTCAGGCTGGTGAAGCAGCATGCGCGATTCTGGAACGAAAGAGCATCCGCCTGCTCTTCCAGCCAGACGATTTGACAGTGAAGTAAGAAAGGCCACCACGAATGTGACGGCCTTTCTTGTGCGTACTACAATGAATTTGTATTTTCGCTTGTCGTTGATAACGGATTTTGTATCATTTCTTTTACCCATTGCGCCAGGTCGGAGGAGTACGTAGTAGCATACGAAGCGAACAGCGACGTATCCAGGGTCTGCTGCACAGTCGGAATCGGCAGCAGAGAAGCCACAGCCAAAATGATAAACAGAATCAGCCCGTTTTTCACTGCGCCGACGATTCCACCTGCAAGCCGGTTCACAATGGATAGACCCGGCAGCTTCGTAATTCTGTCCAAGAAGCCCCCGACCAAGCGTACGGCAAGACCCGTAGCAAATGCCAGCAATGCAAATGCAACGATATTATAGATCGCATGCTGCACAATCGGAAAACCAGCAACAGCCCCAAACGATCCACTCGCTTCTGCACTGGACAGAGGAACCCATTCCGCAAGCTTGGCCGCTACCGGACGATAGTACATAAAGGCGACCACAAACGAAGCGATAAAACTGGCGACGCGCACCAGCTGGCCGATCAGGCCTGTTCTGTACCCACGCCATACGCTCAACACCAGTAATACCAGTATGACGATATCGAGAATATTCATGCTGATCTACTCCTTGTCCGCTTCCCGCTCCTCTTCCTCTTCTTCGTGCTCCGCGTCTTCTTCCATTTCTTTTGATGCTTTCTCTAGCAGTTTAATCAACTCTTCATATTCCATACGCAGCCGGAAATACTCATCAGCCATATTAAGCGCCGCAAGTACCGCCAGTTTATTCGTATCCAGCCGGGGATTGCCTGCGGCGATTTGCCGCATTTTATCGTCCACATACCCTGCGATCATGCGCATGTGGGACGAGCTGCTGTCCCCTTTCATGGTGTAGTATTGTCCATATATTTCAACGACCACTCGTTCTTTATTCTGTCCTGACACACTACGTCCTCCTCACGTCCTTGTACATAACTATATTGTACACAATACCATAAATAAAGAAAGCGGTGGAAACGAAAAGGGGATGGTAAAACGAACGAGGAGAGAAGCCCGCGGACGTTTCTCCTCGTTCGCGGGTGGAAGGAAAAAAAGAGAAGAAAACAAGGAGAGGATTTTAATGTAGAAAAAGGCAGTCGCCTTTTTCTTCCCTGGATCTTATCTTCTCTTTCTCTCCTTCTTTCCTCACGATTTTCACAGAAAAAGAAGGAGACATCTCTCGCCGTCTCCTCCTTCTTCCTAACGATTAGCCGCGCAATTCGGCTCCGCATTCGGCGGCCAGAGCCTCTACTACTCTACCGTGTGCCGCCTGTATTTCTTCGTCGGTCAATGTACGTTCCGGATCACGGTACGTGCAGGACAGCGCGACGCTTTTCTTATTCTCGCCAAGCCTGTCGTCTACGTACACGTCAAAAATGCGCACCGATTCCAGCCATTCGCCGGCGGATGCTTCGATAACTTTCTGAAGGTCTCCTGCGCTGACACTGCGGTCAACCACAACCGCAATATCACGGCTGATGGCGGGATACTTCGGCAGCGGTATCATCCCCTGGTGCATCGTCGAAAGCTCAAGCAGCAAATCAGCGTCCAGTTGGAATACGTATGTCTCATCTACGTCATATTTCTGCTGAGTAGCCGGATGAACCTGACCAAGATACCCGGCTGGCCGCCCCTGCAAAACAAGCTGCGCCGTTCTTCCGGGATGCATGCCTTTTAAGTCTTTTGCAGGGCGGTATTCAATCCCCGTAATGCCCAGGCGGTTCAACAGCACGTCCAGGATCCCTTTCACGAGGTAGAAATCCACCGGCTCCGCTTTCTGCTGCCAGTGCGGTCCTACCCAGTTGCCGGTCAGAAGGCCTGCCAGCGTCAAACGCTCTTCCGGCAGCTTGCTTACCGTCTCTTCATCGCTTAAGAATACTTTGCCCAATTCGAACAACGCCAGATCGCGCTGTTTGCGGTTGATATTGTAGGCAGCCGTGTCCAGCAGGTGAGGCAGCAGGTTGACGCGCAGTACGCTGCGTTCTTCACTCATCGGCATCGCCAGCGGAATCGGACGGGTGCTACGATATATCGTCGCAAAATCGTGCGCCATGTCCGGGTGCGTAAACGAATACGCACTTATTTCATTCAGGCCTGCTCCGTTTAATACCTGACGGATCGTGCGCCGCAGCATTTGTTCGCGTGTTAGAAGTCCCTGCGTATTATCGCCGTACGGCATCGTTGTCGGAATATGGTCATAGCCGTAAAGACGTGCAACCTCCTCAATTAAATCGACTTCGCGCGTAATATCTTGGCGGCGCGTCGGTACGATAACTGTAATTGCGTCGTCTCCCGTCTCATAAGCAAATGACAAACGATCAAAAATAGAAGCGGCATCCTCAAGTGAGAGCGATGTGCCCAGCAATCCGTTCAAACGGGAGATGCGCAGGACAACCTTCTTCTCCTCCGGAAGCGCAATGACCCTGTCCGCTTTTCCTTGGGCTACCTGGCCGTCCGCCAATTCCGCCATCAGCGCAGCCGCACGATCAAGCGCACGCTCTACCGCCTGCGGATCGACTTCCTTCTCGAAACGCAGGCTCGCTTCAGAACGCAGCCCCAGTTTGCGCGCGGTCTTGCGGATGGATGAGCCTGCGAAATGCGCCGACTCAAGCAGAATCGTATCCGTCGTCTCTGTCACTTCAGAGTTGGCGCCACCCATGACGCCTGCAATACCAATGGCTTTGGATCCATCCGTAATCAGCAGCATTTCTTCGTCCAGTGTGCGTTCTGTATCGTCAAGTGTCGTCAGCGTTTCGCCCTGTTTAGCGAGACGAACGACAATGCGTCCATTTTCTACTTTGGCGTAATCGAACGCATGCAGCGGCTGGCCGGTTTCCAGCATGACATAGTTCGTGATGTCGACGATGTTGTTAATCGGGCGTACGCCTGCAGCCATCAGGCGGTTTTGCATCCAGAGCGGGGACGCACCCAGCTTTACGCCCGAAATCATGCGTGCCATATAGCGATTACACTGCTCCGGCGCTTCGATATCTACGGTTACTTTTCCCTCGATGGACGGGCCGTTCTCTGGCACGTTCGTCTCCGGCAGCTTTACGTCGCGGCCAAGAATGGCCGCTACTTCATATGCCACGCCAATCATGCTTAAGCAGTCCGAACGGTTCGGCGTCAGACCAAGCTCAAGCACCACGTCATCGAGTCCGAGCACCGATTGAATGGGCTGTCCGATTTCAAGCTCCTCCGGCAGTACAAGAATGCCTTCCTGGGTTTCTTTCGGCATCAGTTTGTCATTGAGGCCCAATTCCTTCGCGGAACAAATCATACCGTTGGACGTGACGCCGCGGAGCTTCGCTTTTTTAATCTTAAAATCGCCCGGCAGTTTGGCTCCGACAACCGCTACAGGCACCTTTTGTCCGGCCGCGACATTTTTGGCGCCGCAGACAATCTGCAGCAGCTCGCCGCTGCCTACATCCACCTGGCATACGCTTAGCTTATCCGCATCCGGGTGTTTTTCTTTTTCCGCTACATAACCGACAACAACGTCGGTTACGCCTTTGTTCAAGTATTCCACCGCATCAACTTCCACGCCGCTGCGGGTTAGTTTCTCGGCAAGTTCTTCCGGCGTAATGCCGGATAGGTCCACATATTGCGCCAACCAGTTATATGAAACTTTCATTGTCTTCCATCCTCCTCTATACCCGGTTAAACTGCTTCAAGAAGCGTACATCGTTCATATAGAAATGACGGATATCATCAATGCCGTATTTCAGCATCGCAATACGGTCAATCCCCATACCGAATGCAAATCCCGTGTACTTTTCAGAATCGTAACCAGCCATCTCCAGTACCCGCGGATGCACCATACCGGAGCCGAGAATTTCAATCCAGCCTGTGTGTTTACAGGTCCGGCAGCCTTTGCCGCCGCACATGCTACAGGATACATCCACTTCTGCGCTCGGCTCAGTGAACGGGAAGAAGCTCGGCCGCAGACGGATTTGGGAGCCTTCCCCAAACATTTGACGTGCGAAGTTCAAAAGTACTCCTTTCAAATCACTCATACGCACATTTTCGCCGACCATTAATCCCTCTACCTGATTGAATACATGGGAATGGGTCGCATCGTCATTGTCCCTGCGATATACACGGCCCGGACAAATGACTTTTACCGGGACTTCTCCTTTCATTCTCTCCATTGTGCGCACCTGAACCGGAGAGGTATGGGTACGCAGCAGGATATCTTCAGTAATATAGAAAGAGTCCTGCATATCGCGTGCCGGATGGTCCTGCGGCAAATTCAGCGCTTCAAAGTTATAGTAATCAGCTTCGACTTCCGGTCCTTCCGCAACGGTAAAGCCCATCCCCAAGAAAATGTCTTCGATTTGCTCGGTTACCAATGTAAGAGGATGACGATTCCCCATCTGTATCGTGCGGCCCGGCAGTGTTACATCAATCGACTCGCTGGCGAGCTTCGCCTTGATTTCAGCCTGCTCGGCCGCTTCTCTCTTCTCTTCAAGCTTGCTTTCGATAGCCGAGCGCACTTCGTTGCCTAACTGCCCGATTACCGGACGCTCTTCTGCGGACAGCTTGCCCATGCCCCGCAGAATTTCCGTCAACAACCCTTTCTTGCCAAGATATTTTACGCGCAGTTCCTGCACCTGCGCGGTCCGCTCGATTTTTTCCAATTCCTCAAGCGCTTCCGCTTTCAATGCTTCCAATCTTTCGCGCACTGTATAACCCTCCTTAATAAATTTTGGTAAAAAAGAAAGAGAAAGAAAAGAACGAGGGGATGAATTCAATGCGGAAAAAGGCGAACGTCTTTTTCTTCACCTGAACCTTTTTCCCTTCTGCCTCTCCTTCTTTCCTCATGATTTTCACCTGAGAAAAACTCGCGGGCGTTGCCGCTCGTCCTTTTTCCACATCGAAGACAAACGGCCGCTTTGTGGCCCTTCGGTCGGACCGGCAAAACATTTGGGTGTCTCGAAGAAGGAGACAGTTGCCGGTCTTTTTCTCCCTTCGGGCCACACGCTCCACACGGAAAAAGCAACGGTCGGCACACGCCTCGCGAGTTTTTCCTCGCTTACGATATGGAAGGAAAGTATATGTAGCTTTATCACTGTAAAGCAACATATACTTTCCTATACTAAGAAAAAAACCTCTCGCCCGGTAAGGGGCGAGAGGTCGCGGTACCACCCTTGTTCGAAAGCAGGCAAACTCCTGCTTCCATCTTACAGCCTGATAACGGAAAAATTCCGTGTCCCCCTACTTTTGCGTTCAGGGGCCGGCTCAGGAGTGAATTCGGTGAACGAACTGTCTCGAAGATGCTTTCAGTCACGGCATCTCCTCCCTGGGAGCGTCCCTTTCACGTACTTGTCTCCGTCTGTGCCTTTGTCAATATAGCGCTATGTAAATCAGGTCATTTGATGATAGATTATATAGCATACAAAGAAAATGCGCAAGTGTGCAAAAATTACACTTGCGTATTTTTTCCTACCTTTGCAGTGAATTATGGCATATACTAACAATAGGACATTTTTACCTGTGTTATTAATACTGCTAAAGGAGAAACGCATGAGCCGATTAGACACCATTCTGTATGACAAGAAGTTCACCTGTACTCACTGCGGATACGAGTTCACCAGCAAAAAAACACGGCTGCGCCGCAGCCATCCGTATAAGCGTGACCCTGATTTCTGCGAGCATTACGAAGACCATGCCGAAAATCCGATTCTGTATCATGTCGTTGTGTGTCCGCAGTGCGGATATTCCTTCAATGACCAATTCCGCAAAGAAGTACCTCCACAGCTGGAGCAGCTTATCGAAGAGAAAATCACGGCAAACTGGACAAAAAAGGACTATACCGGCATCCGCAGCATCCCGGAAGCCATAGCCACTTATAAACTGGCAATCTTCGCGGCCAATATCAGACGGGAACCCCACTGCGTACTGGCCGGTCTGTGCCTGCGTCTCGCCTGGTTATACCGATACCAAAAGAAAAAAGAACACGAAAAACGCTTTTTGGAACTGGCACTCAAAGAATATGAGGCTTCCTATGAACAAGGAGATTATATGCGCGCTGGCATGTCGGAAATTAAGCTTACCTATCTTATCGGCGAGCTGCACCGCCAGCTCGGAGATTATAATAAGGCACTGCGCTTTTTCTCTAAAGTTATCGAGCATCCGCTTAAAGCCAATGAACCTCAGATGGTGCGCGCCGCTCGCGATCAATGGCAAAACATGCGCGAAGACATGAAACGGCAGCGGGAAGAAGCCGAAAAGAAAGATATCGAAAAAAAATAGGGCAGTGTACCTATCTCATGCGCTGCCTTACTGCCTCATACATCATAATGGAACCCGCAATCGCTGCATTCAGAGATTCGGCGCGTCCGTGAATTGGAATAATAACATTCTGGTCGGTAAGCGCCAATACTTCATCGGAAATGCCGCTTCCTTCATTTCCGATAACCAATGCCGTCGCGCCTGTATAAGAAACATCCGTATATGGTCTGGATTCCTGCAGGCTTGTTCCGATAATGCGCAACTGGGGCTGCTGCTGCTTCGACCGTCTGATGAATTCAGGTATATTCTCCTGCCAGATCGGCAGATGGAACAGCGAGCCCATTGTGGAGCGAAGGGTTTTACTATTGTATAAGTCCGCACTGCCATCTCCGATAACGACTCCGTCGAAGCCGGCCGCATCCGCCGTACGAATCAGCGTTCCGACATTGCCCGGGTCCTGCAGTCGATCAAGCACGAGCAGCAGGCAGTCCTCCGGCAATGCCTCAGGACGTCTCTCCCCCTTTTCCGCTACAGCCAGCATACCTTGAGGCGTTTTAGTTTCCGCTATCTTTTCCAGCACAGGCCGGCTCACCTGAATCAAGTCAGTGTTTCCGTGCGCCCGCAGGTATGTGTTCAACCATTCCGGCACGTTCGCTTCTTCTTCCAGCAACACCGCTTCCAGTGTAATGCCTGCCCGGCACGCTTCCTCCACAATATGCGGACCTTCCAGCAGGAAACGTCCTGTCTTCTCCCGCTCTTTGCGGGTGTGCAGCTTTGCCCAACCCTTTACGCGCGGATTCTGCACTGAGATAATCGTTTCCATCCGTATACTCCTTACTCATCTATTCTGTCTGTCAAGATTCTTCCTCGAATTTCTTCAAATCGTCGTTATGTCCGATTACGATAAGAATATCCCCTTCATGAATTGTATCCGAAGGATTCGGGGCAATATTGAATGAATTGCCGCTCTTAATCGCCATAACGTTAACGCCGAAGCGGGCCCGAACGTCCAGCTCCATAAGATTCTTGCCATCCATAGCTTCAGATGCCGCTACCTCGGCGATACTGTATTCTTCCGCCAGTTCAACGAAGTCAAGCACGTTTGGCGAGACCAGGTTATGGGCGACACGCAGACCCATGTCGCGTTCCGGAAATACGACGCGGTCAGCACCCACTTTGTAGAGCACTTGTCCATGCCGTTCATTCTGCGCTTTGGCTACAATCATTTTTACGCCCATCTCTTTTAGAATAAGCGTTGTTAGAATACTGGCCTGAATATCCGCACCAATCGCCACGACTACAACATCGAAATTTCGGATACCCACTTCGCGGAGCGCCTGTTCATCCGTCGAGTCCGCCTGTACCGCATGCGTGGCAATATTGATATGATCCTGGATACGTTCCTCATTTTCGTCAAGAACCATGACATCGTATCCCATGTTATAAAGCGCCTGCGCCACACTGGCGCCGAAACGGCCCATACCGATGACCGCATAAGATTGACCTGCCATGCATTTCCACCCCTTTACAAATCCGCTTTTTATTATACCACTCTCTTTCTAGTCTTTTCGATAGGGATGAAAATAAATCATTCCGGTGAAACTATGGTACGAAGCCATTTGGTTATTAGGTGAAGGAGCGTGGAGCAAATGAACATTTCCAACCTTGATTTGCGTGCGGCGATCATGCAAAACATGCAGGGTTCATCTAAAGAAGATGTACGCCATACAATTGTGGACGCTATCACCAGCGGTGAGGAAAAAACGCTGCCCGGCCTGGGCGTTCTGTTCGAATTGCTGTGGCGGGAAGCTAACGATCAAGAGAAAAACAAAATGGTCGATTGTATCTACAATCAAGTTCAATGAGGTAGAAGCAGAGCGGAATAGTAAAAACTCCCGGATAAATGAACTCCGGGAGTTTTCATTTGTTTCTTTATTAATATTCGCCGCGCTTAATTTTGGCGACAGTGTCTTCGTCGAGCTTTTTAATCGTTTCAGTGATAAGTTTAACTGCATTGTCAATATCGTCACGATGCAGGATGGCAGCGTGGCTATGGATGTAGCGGGTGGCGATGCCGATAACGATGGACGGTACGCCTTTGCCGTTCAAATGCATACGGCCTGCATCGGTGCCGCCGCGCGCCATTACGTCATACTGGAACGGAATATTATGCTCTTCCGCCGTCTCCACCACCAGTTTGCGCAGGCCGGGATGGCCAATCATGGACGCATCATACAGCAGAATCTGCGGCCCCTCCCCGATTTTGGACATGGCATCCCCTTCCTTGACGCCCGGAGTATCGCCGGCAATTCCCACATCTACGGCGAACGCAATATCCGGATCGATCGCGAACACGGATGTTTGTGCACCGCGCAGGCCCACTTCCTCCTGTACCGTACCCACGCCGTAAACGGTATTCGGATGATCAACGCCTTTTAGTTCCTGCAGTGTCTGAATAGCCATGGCGATACCGACACGGTTATCCCAGGCCTTCGCCATCATGATTTTCGGATTGGTCATGATCGTGAACGGACAAATCGGCACAACCGTATCGCCCGGGCGTACTCCGTATTCTTCGGCCTGCTCCTTGCTGGAAGCTCCGATATCAATGAACATATCCTTTATATCAACCGGCTTCTTGCGTGCTTCAGGCGACAGGATATGCGGAGGTACGGAGCCGATAACCCCTTCGATGACTCCGTTTCGTGTCTGCACGGCGACGCGCTGCGCCAGCATCACCTGTTCCCACCAACCGCCAAGCGGCTGGAATTTCAGAAATCCTTTGTCCGTAATCATGGTTACCATAAAGCCCACTTCATCCAGGTGGCCGGCCACCATAATCTTCGGTCCCTTTTTCCCTTTGCGCGCCAGCAAGCTTCCCAGATTGTCGGTCGTCACCTCGTCAGCGTACGGCTCTATGTACTTGCGCATAACTTCGCGCACCTGGCGCTCATGACCCGGAACACCGGGGGTTTCGGTCAGCTCTTTGTACATCTGCAATGTCTTATCTTCCATAATGATTCCTCCCGTGTTGTTCTATACAGAATATAGAATGCCAAGCTTTACCTTTCCTATCCATATTATCGCATACTTTATACACATACTAAAACAAAAAGGAGGGCTTGAAGTGGCAAAACGTGTCATTCTTAATCTTTTATATAAAGCGGTTATGTTTCCAGGCGTTCTTTATTTACTGTCGATGCTCTTTCCCCGACAGCTTACATTCGGAAGTGTGAATCACTGGCTTGATGTAAGCCTGCTACTGATAATCATCGGCCTGCTTGCCGATGAAGCGGTACTCGGCATGTACGGGATTTACCTCGCCACGCTTCAGGGAGCGCTCGCTATTGTCGCTATCGTCTACATGTCCGGTTGGCTGTTCCCCGAAAGTCAGATTACGCTGCCCGGCGGCATCCTGGCGGGTACTGCTTTAGGAATGGTAGAATTTATCATGCATCGTTATATTCGTGCGAACCAGAAAAAACATAAACTGCATTCTCCTTAATAGGCTCACAAAACACATAATTGACAATTCCCTTTTCCTAGACAAGCTTTATAAAATATTTCTACAAAACATGAATAATTTACAAGTATTCGTGATAGTTATGAAATATACACAACGATTATCTCACATCTCCTGAGTAAGGACCGTCTCTGGCCAAACCAAAAGGAAAAGAGGGATTTGCATGAACACTCTATTGCGAATTGCACTCGCTTTGGTGATTATTGGCGCGATTAACTGGGGACTTATAGGCTTCTTTCAATTTGACTTAATCGCCGCGATTTTCGGCGGTCAGAACGCGTTGCTCTCCCGCATTGTCTATGCACTGATCGGTTTGAGCGGCCTGTATACCATTACATTGTTCTGTGCACCCAAAAAAGCGCGGACATAGGCGAATCTTAAGAAAAGAGAATAGTTTTGTAATGAGAAAAACTCGCGGGCGTTGCCGCTCGTCCTTTTTCCTCAAGGAAGCCAAACAGCCGCTTTTTGTCGCGTACGAATGGAAGGAAAATATATGTCGCTTTATCACTGTAAAGCAACATATACTTTCCTATACCATGAAAAAGGACCTGCGGCTCCTCCCGGAAAACCGGGAAGAGGAGCAGGTCTTATTTTATGCAGATACTTCCCTTAACATATGCATTGGAACAAAATACGTCTGCGGTCTATCGCTTTCCTCGGGATTATAGTAGACGAGCAGCAATGTATCTTCTCGCTTTATCTCGCCCAATGATAGGTAAATGGACAAGTTAACCGGTACAATCTCCAGCATCGTGTGTTTGTGCAACTGTTTCTCATCAAGCCCAAGCGCAGTGAACTCCGCTCCGGCAAGTTCCGGCTGCCGGGCCAATAGCTTCAGCAGACGGGATTGCTCCGCTTTCCGGACTTCATGCGTCCACCACACTTTCCTAGGCTTATATTTGTAGTTCATGAAGTAATCGTATTTCATTAATCCTTCGATTACCGGCAAGCACTCCGTGTCTCTTTCTCTCAAGAACATATGCAGACGTGTGAACAGGTCTTCCAATTGGTGACCAATGCGCGACCACCCCCGCTTTTCCCAGAAATCCCCGAACTCCTGGAAAAAGTCGAAAGCAGACGCGAATTCCCGCTCAATTAAATACAACAGTGTTATATCCATACGATGCGCGTTCCAGTACTTCTCCAGCACATCCTCCACCCGTTTAATCCGAACGATATCCGAAAACGGAAGAACACGGTTTTCTAAAATTTCATACGGCGCATGATCCATGTACTTATAGCCGTATTTCTCCGCGCTGATACGCATGCCTGTTCCGCGCAGCATTTTCAGGAAACCGAGCTGCAGTTCTTCGGGACGCAGTGCAAACACATCGTTGAACGTTTTGCGGAATGACATGTAGTCCTCTTCCGGTAGACCCGCAATTAAGTCAAGGTGCTGGTCAATTTTTCCGCTCTCTTTGACTTTGGTAACCGTACGGGCCAGCTTGGTGAAATTCTGGCGGCGTTTAACGATATCGTTCGTCGTGTCGTTGGTGGATTGCACACCGATTTCAAACCGGAAAATGCCTGGCGGCGCATGCTCGGCCAGATAATCAAGCACCTCAGGCCGCATAATGTCTGCAGTAATCTCAAACTGAAACACACATCCCCGGTGATTTTCAATTAAAAATTGAAAAATCTCCATTGCATACTCACGTTTAATATTAAATGTACGATCGACGAATTTAATGAGCTTGGCCCCGCTCTCGATCAAATGCAACAAATCCCGCTTCGTCCGTTCAATATCAAAATACCGTACCCCCACCTCAATACTGGAGAGGCAAAATTGACAGGAGAACGGGCAGCCGCGGCTTGTTTCAAAATACGTAACCCGGTTGCCGAGATGAGGTATATCTTCTTCGAAGTAAAACGGAGACGGAATACGATTCAAATCCAGCTTCGGACGGGGTGGATTGACGATCACTTCGTCTTCTTTTCGATAGGCAATTCCATAGACAAAATGATACTTTTGCTCGCCTTTCATTTCCGTCAGAAGATGGTGAAACGTTTCTTCTCCTTCGCCTACCACAATAAAGTCAACATCGGTCAGGCGGTTCATCCAGTACTCGACATCGTATGACACTTCGGGTCCGCCGAGTACAATCTTGACTTCGGGCATAACCTTTTTTAGCATGGAGATAATCTGAATGGTCTCTTCGATGTTCCAAATGTAGCAGGAGAAACCAATCACATCCGGTTTCCGTTGAAATAAATCGGATACCACATTCATTGCAGGGTCCTTAATTGTGTATTCCACAAGATCTACCTCGAAATCTTCCTGGCAGAATGCCTTCAAATAGCGCAGAGCCAGCGAGGTATGGATGTATTTTGCGTTCAGTGTCGTTATGAGCACATTCATGAAATGCAATCCCTCATTTTAAATGGATTTCTGTGTGATAGTATAGCATTTTTTTGCATCCTTTTTCTAATCAATCCGTATAAGAAAATAAATGGATACTTTTCGATGAAAAGAGGGAATCGCATGCTGCGTTTGCTGCTGCTTTTGACAATCATCGCCTTTATCGTATGGTGGTTTCAATATATTTTCAATCCGAAGCGAAAACTTATGTCTGCGATTGAGAAAAAACAGACGTTCTTCCTCGATGACGAAGACAATGTGCGCCGCAATCTGCTGTTAACGTACAAGGGAGTTTTATTTGAGGGCGAGAAATATCTGGGGAGCATGGAAGACCGTTTTACCGTGACCAAGATTTCGCTCTGGCCGCGTCAGTCGAGCAGGTTAAAAGGACTGACCCGTGATGATTTCTTTGAGATTTCGGAGATTATCCGTGAGAACTATCCGGATGCGGAAATCGAATGGGGAACACCGGTGAAAGAATTCTTGCAGCGAGAATAAGAAATCACGAACATAAAAATCTCCGCCGTTGCTCAATATGCACGGCGGAGATTTTTATTTGCTGTTTATTACGCTACGCTTGCACGTATGCCTCACGAATAGCGGCGATGATTTTGTCGGCCATCTCTTTTGTGCCTACGGCTTCATCTTTATTATCGGCAATGTCGCCAGTGCGTACACCGGAGTTCAGCACGGTATGAACCGCTTGCTCGATCGCGTTCGCCGCCTTCTCCAAGCCAAATGAATACTTAAGCATCATCGCGGCAGACAGAATCGTTGCAGTCGGGTTGGCAATTCCTTTGCCTGCAATGTCCGGTGCAGATCCGTGTACCGGCTCATACAAACCGAAGTTACCGTCCGCCAAAGACGCCGACGGCAGCATACCGATCGAGCCTGTCAGCATGGACGCTTCATCGCTTAAAATATCACCGAACATATTCTCCGTTACAATCGTGTCGAACTGCTTCGGCCAACGGATAAGTTCCATGGCGCAGGAATCAACCAGCTGATGGCGCAATTCTACATCCGGGTAATCCGGTGCGACTCGTTCTACGACTTTACGCCACAGACGGGAAGACTCCAGCACATTCGCCTTGTCCACGGAGGTCAGTTTCTTGCTGCGCAGACGTGCCACCTCGAACGCCCGACGTACGATTCGCTCAATCTCATACTCATGATAAATCAATTCGTCGGAAGCGACTTCGCCGTTTTCGGTTTCATAGCGTTTCTTCTCGCCGAAATAGAGGCCGCCTGTCAATTCGCGAATCACCATTAGATCCACGCCTTTGACGACTTCTTCTTTCAATGCGGACACGCCGACCATGCAGTCGAGCATAAACGCCGGACGAAGATTGGCGTACAGACCCAATTCCTTACGGATACCCAGAAGTCCTGTTTCCGGACGAAGGTGCGCCGGGTTGTTATCCCACTTCGGACCGCCCACTGCTCCGAGCAACACAGCATCAGAACGGCGTGCTTTATCCAGCGTATCCTGGGGCAGCGGTGTGCCATCTTCATCGATGGCGCACCCGCCCAAACGCGCATATTCAAGCGTAAAACTTACATCTTCGAGTTCTTCGATGACTCTTAGTACATTGACCGCCTGCTCGATAACTTCCGGCCCGATGCCGTCCCCGGGCAGTACGGTGATGGTAAACGTTTGACTCATGCCTCGCTTCCTTCCTCTCTACATCACGACTTCTACCGCGTCGCCTCTTCGTGCAACCAGTTTATTCAGCGCGCGCAGATAAGCTTTCGCGCTCGCTTCCAGCACATCTGTGCTAACCCCGCGTCCCTGCACTGTGTAATCGCCTTGGGACAGGCGGACATACACTTCACCAAGTGCATCCTTACCGTGGGTGACGGATACAATCTTATAATCCTCCAGCACCACTTCTTCGTTCGTAACCCGGTCGATCGCTTTATAGATGGAATCAACAGACCCGTTGCCGCATGCCGCCTCTTCCAGCACTTCGCCGTTTAAGGTACGCACGCGTACGCTCGCCGTCGGTATCGAGTTGTTTCCGTATGAAAGCTGAACATTCTCAAGCGTGTACGCTTCCGGCACATCAACCAGCTTGGCGTCGACAAGCGCCACGATATCTTCGTCGCTTACATCTTTCTTGCGGTCGCATAAGTCTTTAAAACGTGCAAACGCGTCGTCCAGCTCTTCCTGGCTCAACTGGTAACCCAGCTCTATCAATTTATCTTTGAAAGCATGACGTCCCGAAAGCTTGCCGAGCACAAGGCGGTTTGATTTGAAGCCCACGCGCTCCGGACGAATGATTTCGTATGTGGTTACTTCTTTCAATACGCCATCCTGGTGGATACCGGATTGATGGGCAAACGCATTAGCGCCCACAACTGCTTTGTTACCCGGCACAAACATTCCGGTCAAGCGGCTGACAAGCTTGCTTGTGCGGGCGATTTCTTCCAGCTTCAGATTGGTGGTCGCCTGATAGAAATCCTTGCGGGTATCGAGCGCCAATGCTACCTCTTCTAAAGCAGCATTACCAGCGCGCT
>Ga0310821_100359_pt1 | contig 24521 bp, 31 predicted proteins | sample P4_ome_FD_201300 | JGI IMG/M metagenome (GOLD analysis project Ga0310821, IMG submission 201300) | Sorghum-adapted microbial communities from Joint BioEnergy Institute, Emeryville, California, United States - P4_Day56_Rep1 | ecosystem: Engineered > Bioreactor > SSF (Solid state fermentation) >...
AGAACATCAACCTGGCGCAGCTTCGCCACGATCTCTTCAGGTCTATGCTTCTTCTGGGGCATTCAAACGTCCTCCTACGGCTCAATAGCCTACTTCAGGGAGGACCACTTTTCAGGGGGCAGACCACAGATCATGGGATTTGCTCGTGAGTCTCCTTTGCCCAGGGATCTGGCCGCTAGCCGGGAGCGAGATCCCGGCATCACTCTTTGGAGGGGGTTGGTGTGAAGCTGGCATCAATTGATATCGAAACCTGGGGCGACCTGCCAGAGTACGCCCGCAAGCTAGACCGTCGCGAGACGAAAGAAGTTGTATATCGTAACGGCGCCAGCGAGCGTGCTGTGCGTGTAAACAAGTCTCTGCTACCTGGGGCCGAGAGTCTCGAAGCCGTGACCAAGAAGGCCACCGAAATCCGTACGTGGTTCTACGAGCGGACGCTGCCGTGGTCGGGGAGTGCGCGCATCTTGAGGTCGGACGCGTACTGGTCATTCGTGCAGGAGCTGAACAATCACAAGGCTGCCTACGAGCGCCGCGTGGATGAGTTCGTTGCCGAGTATCCTGCTCTCGTGGCGCACGCCCAGGCGGATCTCAATGGGCTCTACAATCCCGACGACTACCCGCCCGAGGACGTGATCCGCGACAAGTTCCGTGTGAATATCCGGTTCTTACCGGTGCCCGCGGCCGGCGACTGGCGTGTGTCGCTGAGCGACGAGCTCATGGCTGAGCTCAAGGAGTCCGTCGAGCGGGACGTGCGTGAGGCCACGGCGGTGGCGATGAAGGAAGCCTGGTCCCGCCTCCACGCGTGCGTGAAACATGCACTCGAACGGCTGAGCAACCCTGAGGCTATCTTCCGAGACTCGCTGGTGGAGAATGCGGAGGAGCTGTGCCGTACATCAAGATTTCTTTATATCTTTTCCGAGCATATCTCGGACCCCCCGACCTGCGCGACCGCCTCACCTTTGTCCCGTACGGCGTTCAGATCTCCGGATGGTCACAACTGGCCGGACGGGGCCATGGTTTCACAGCAATGGTATTCGACCGGCTCCTCGCCGAGGCGGAGATCGAACGGCCCCTTCTCGAAGTTGGCATGCAACCGCTGCTCTATTTCGAGCAGGTGGAGCTCAGCCAGACGCTACGCCGGATCGAGAAGCTTGCGAGTTCCGAGTGATCCAGCCCCCGTTTCACCGGACACCTAAGCGGTTTCGGTTTTGGCCCTGATGAACTCGCGGGGCGAGCGCCATTTCAGGCCGCTGTGTGGGTGGTTTTCGTTATAGTCCTCGATCCAGCTTCCGATCAACGGCAACACGCTCGCGGCGTCCGGCAGCGGGTTTACGCGGACGTAGTCGCGCTTGAGGGTTTTGACGAAGGCTTCTGACATCCCATTGGATTGCGGGCTCTTGACCGGCGTGAAGCAGGATTTCAGCCCGAGTTGCTGGGCGAAGATGCGGGTGTCCTTGGCCGTGTAGGCGCTGCCATTGTCCGACAGCACCTCGACCTTTTCCGGCGCACGGTGGGTGCCGAACCTGCTCTCGACAGCTTCCAGCAGCATGTCGCGGACATCGGACCCGCTGATCCCGGCATTGGCCACGGCCCGCCAGGAGATGATCTCGCGGTCATGGGCGTCAATCAGGAAGGCCAGGCGGATTACGTCGCCGTTCCAGCAGGTGAACTCCAGCCCGTCCGAGCACCAGCGTAAGCGTCCGGTCAGGCTGCGATGTTTGACCAGTGCCAAGGCAGCAGGTCATCTACGCGGGTGATCTTGTAGTCCGGGATACGTGCGAGCGTATCGGCCAGCCACGCCTGCGGGTCGACACGGTTCAGCTTGGCGGTTTCGATCAAGGTGTAGGCGATGGCGGCGGCGCGGCCGCCAGTCAGCGAGCCGACGAAGAGGTAGTTCTTCCGTCCGATGGCTACTGATCGCATGGCGCGCTCTGCGGTGTTGTTGTCCAGTTCCAGGATGCCGTTGTCCAAGTAGGGCCGAAGCCGCTTCATGCGCGTCAGGGCGTATCGGATCGCCATGGCCAGCGGCGACTTGCCCGAGATCGTTGGCAATTGAGCATGCAGCCAGATCTCAAGGTCATCGAAGATCGGCGCCCCTTTCGCCTGCCGGATCTCGACACGCCTGTCCGGCGGCGCCCCGCGTGCCTCTTTCTCAATCCCGTAGAGTTGCGCGATGCGCGCGATCGCCTCGTCGGCAATGGCCGAACCCTGGGCCCGATGAACATCAACGAACTTGCGTCGCACATGCGCCATGCAGGCGACCTCACGAATGTCGCCGGAACGATAGATGTTCTCGAACCCGGCATAGCCGTCTGCATGCATCCAGCCCCGGTATCCTGACAGGTGATCCTTCGGATGCTGACCCGTGCGATCGGCCGAGAACCGATACCAGCTGGCAGGCGGGGCATCGCTGCCCCACGGTCGCTCGTCCCGCCCATAAGCCCATAGCCGCGCCGTCGCCGTTTTGCCTGTGCCGGGCGCCAACATCTTCACGGGGGTGTCGTCGGCGAAGATCGCCTGTCCGGCCAGCACGTGTCGTCCTATGGCATCGGCTAGCGGTTCCAGCAGTGCCGTGGACTTGCCGACCCAGTCAGCCAGCGTCGAGCGGTCCAGATCGAGCCCCTCGCGTTCGAATATCTGGCTCTGCCGATATAATGGCAAATGATCGGCGTATTTGGAGACCAGCACATGCGCCAGCAGGCCGGGACCGGGACGACCGCGCTCGATCGGACGAGATGGCAGAGGAGCCTGTGAGAAGGCTTCGCAGCCAGAACAGACCATCCGTGGCCGGACGATCCGGTTCACGATGAACCGCCCCGGAACGTATTCCAGCTCTTCGGTCACGTCCTCGCCCAGCCGGCGCAGTGTGCCGCCGCAATGGCCGCACCCATCGTCGCCGGTGGTGAGTTCGATCTCCTGACGCGGAATATGACCGGGAATCGGCCGGCGCTTCGGCTCGTCCTTCTCTTCGTCCGGCAACCGCAGCTTCGCAGTCATCTTGGCGACGGCAATCTCGCTCGCTTCCAGGGCCAGTTGAAGCTGATCGATCGTCTCGGACGAGGGGCCGAAGCGATGGCTACGGTGACCGGCCAACTGGTGGCGAAGCTTCTCGATCAGCATCGCCTGCGACTTTACCTCGGCCAGCAAAAGAGCCGTGAAGCGGCGAAGCTCGTCGGGATCTTCCGGTAGGGATTTGGCCAAATCCAGCATGGCTAATCATAGCAAAATAAGGCCGCCACGGGAATCCCGGATGTGCCGTGCGGGGTGATTTACCCCGCTTTAAGCGGCTTCCAGCTGCGTTGCGGCAGCCGCCAATCGATCCCCTCCAGCAGCATCGCCAGCTGCGCGGCGGTAAGTGCTATCTTGCCTTCCTTCGCCGACGGCCAGACGAACCGGCCCTTCTCAAGTCGCTTCGAGAAAAGGCACGCGCCCTGTCCGTCCCACCAGATGATCTTGATCAGATCGCCGCGCCGACCGCGAAAGACGAACATGTGGCCCGTGAACGGGTCCTGCTTCAGCACCGTCTCGGCCTGCGCCGCGAGCGTCGTGAACCCCCGCCGCATGTCCGTCACGCCTGCAGCCAGCCAGACCCGCGTGTTCGCCGGAACCGGGATCACACCGACAGACCCCGGATCAGCCGCGCGAGCGCCTCAGGGTCGTAGACGCCCGTGATCCGTAGCCGGTGGCCGCCAGCAATGTCGATCTCAAGCGTGCAAGCCGCAGCAGCCGTATCGACAGCGCGATCCTGAACGGCGCCAGGTACGAGATCGACAATCTCGACCGGCAGGAAACACGACGCCTCCGGCTCTCCTGGGGGCCCCGGTGCATAACGCGTGTCGCGCAGCCATTTGAAAATCAGGTTGGCGTTCATCGCGTAGCGCCGCGCCACCTGCGCCACCGAAACGCCCGGTGCCGTCGTCTGCAGGCAGATCGACCGCTTCTCTTCGTCCGTCCAAAGCCGCTTCGTCCGACGCGCCATCACGCACCCATAGTGTCCACTATACTGTGGTGGACACTATCGAACCGTCTCTATCCCCGGCAGAGCAGCGACGCCGGACGCTTACGCACCAGCGCAGATTCGAACGCATCATGATGACCTTGCCGTCATGGCTGCGCTCGGACCGCTCGAATCCGGAGCGCTGCAGCAGTAGGCTGTTGCGGGGCCATGATCCGATAGACCCGTTTGTGGTTAACAGGCGGTAAACCCAGCGCTCGCAGCTCCCGGTTCAACAGGGCGGTGATCCGGCGATAGCCGTAGGTCGGGCGCTTCGCCACCAACGCCTGGATGCGTGGCAGCACCGCCGCGTCCTGGGCTTTATGATAGCCCCGACGCGGCTTCGCGCTCCCGTTCAGCCGGTCGTGCAGGTTCGAGCGGGAGACGTCCAGCCGTCGCCACCACTGTCATTGGGAACCGTCCGGTTTCAGCGATTGCACACGCAAGGTCGGTTTTTTTGAGCGCGACTTGTCGAGCGCCTACTTCAGGATCTCCACCTCCAGCGTCTTGCGACCAAGCTGGCGTTCGAGTTCCCGGATGCGGGTTCCCATCTCGCGGACGGTCTTGTTGCTGGTTACGCTGTCGTCTCCTGTCACGGCGATACTGCCCCCTTCGAGCATCAATTTGCGCCAACGATACAGCAGATTGGGCGCCACGCCATTGCGCCGCGCAACGGCGGAAATGCTCTCGCCGTCATAAAGGGTCTCTTCCACAATCCGCAGCTTCTCCGCCGCAGACCAGCGACGACGGCGACCGCCATCAGTGATGATTTCATTCTCAGACATAAGCACGTGCTTAGGGCTATCCCTAAGCCTCCTTGGTCAGGCCAAGGTGTCCGGTCGAAAGGGGGGCCAGTTCACCGAGGAAGATGAAGATCCGCTGACGGGCGAGACGCTCTGTCTGTTGGCAGTGCTGCAGCTCTATTCAGCGTTGAGCCCGATTGTTGCGACATCAAGTGGACAACTGAGCGTCTTTCACCAGAAGCAAATCCAAGAGTTTATTGAAGCGCATCTCGGCGGCGAGATCAGCCTCTCAGACTTAGCGAATATTGCCGGACTTAGCCGTTTTCATTTTGCACGTTCGTTCTCGCGCACCTACGGGCGCTCACCGCACCAGCACGTTTTGATGCACCGGATCGGCCGTGCCGCCACCTTGCTCGCCACGACAAGGACGCCTATCGGAGAAATTGCAGTTCTCACCGGATTTTCGTCACCAGCGAGATTGTCAACGGCCTTCCGCCGCATGATCGGTCGCACTCCGAGACAGTTCCGCGCCGCGATACTTTGATAGGGCCTCGAAAAATTGCTTTGATCCGGCCACTGGCTCGAGGAAGTGGAATTCCACTTCCTGGCTGATATGGGCCGTGACGCTGACTGAACCCCGGGTGGTCAGCTTGCAGAGCGGGTGCCAAGACCGAAGCGCCCGCAAAAACCTCGACTTATCAATCGCCGAATGTGGAGATGGGGTGGATGCCGCTCTCCCCAGACGGCATCGCAATGTGCCAAGCTTGCGGTGTTGTATCACAAGCTGAAGGAGAGGGCATCCATGGGAGAGGTTACCATCATCGGCATCGATCTCGCAAAGAACGTGTTCCAGGTGCACGGTGCCGCGGCGGACGGGTCCGTCGTGTTCCGCAAGAAGCTGACGCGACCACAGTTTGCCCGGTTCATGGCGGAGCAGCCGCCGTGCCTCGTGGTGATGGAGGCCTGCGCCAGTGCGCATCATTGGGCGCGGGAAATGTCCCGCCACGGGCATAAGGTCCGGCTGATTGCGCCGCACTACGTCAAGCCGTTCATCAAGCGCCAGAAGAATGACGCCGCCGATGCGGAAGCGATCGTCGAGGCGGCGCTGCGACCGACCATGCGGTTTGTGGAACCCAAGACACAGGAACAGCAAGCCCGAGCGGTTGCGTTCCGGACGCGCGAACAGCTCGTGAAGCAACGCACCGAAGCCGTGAATGCGCTAAGATCGCATCTCTACGAGTTCGGCCATGTCGCCCCCGTGGGGATTGGCTATGTACCGCGCCTGGAACAGGTCATCGCAGATCCTGACGCCGACATTCCCGATCTGGCGCGCGAGATCTGCCGGATGCTCCTCGACCAGATCAACCAGCTGACCGACCGGATCGATGCGCTGAAAGCCAGGATCGCGGCCTTGTCGAACGAAGCGGAAATGCCGCGCCAGCTGCAGACGATGCCGGGTGTCGGCCCGATCACAGCCCTGGCGGTCGAGACCTTCGCACCGCCGATGGAGCAGTTCCGCCGAGGGCGCGACTTCGCCGCTTGGCTCGGCCTGGTGCCGCGGCAGCATTCCACCGGGGGTAAGCAGAAGCTGGGGAAGACCTCGAAGATGGGGCAGCGCGACATCCGGCGGTTGCTGGTCATCGGCGCTACAGCCGTGATCCGCTGGGCCTCGCGCCGCGGTGCGCCGAAGGGGTCGTGGCTGGCGAGGATGCTGGAACGCAAGCCGGTCCCGGTCGTGGCCGTCGCCCTGGCCAACAAGATGGCGCGTGGCATCTGGGCGATGTTGACGCGCGGCGAAAGCTATCGTGGTCCAGTGCTGATCGGCGCCTGATCGGGCACCGAATGGGCACTCGGGCCACCGAGTTGTGAGGAAGTCATGATCTGAATGGGCACATGATCGACATGATCCGGATCGGGAAAACCAGAAACCTTCTCCGAGCCTCGAGCTCGCTGTTGGAGATTTGGACCCGGTCCGCGTATCACCATCCCGGCCAGCGGCGCCATGTCAGCCGCACGAACAGGCCTGACAAAAGTACGCACTCGATCACAAGTCCAGAAGACCAGAATTTCCTTGCAAACCGAGCGGCATCCACAAAAGAAGGTTGGATATCAGGCCCATTCCCTCCGCCAGTTGTCCTGTCGAAAGGTTTCTCTCGATCCAGCCGCGGCCGGAATTCCTCGTTGTTTTCAAGGGTTATAGGGTGAGAGTTGTTGACCGGCTCCGGCGCCAGATGGCCAGAACGCGTTCTCTCAGGGCCGATATTCTCCGAAGCTGTTGACTGCGCCGATTTGGTGCAGAGCTCCTAATCTCTTGAAATCTAATGTGCTTTTCTGCCTTTCGGAAAGACTCCGATGTCAGTCGCGCTTGCATGCTGCCGAGACTGATATCGGAACTGAACCGCTCTGGGTTGTCGGAGACTCCAGACTTGAGAGATTGGAGCCATGGAGAATCACAAGACATCCCCGAACTTCTCGCCCGAGGTGCGTGAGCGTGCCTTACGGATGATGTTCGAGCACGTACACGAGCATTCGTCGCAATGGTCGGCCATTACCGCTGAGGGTATGGTCCTGCAAATGTTTTGCGAGGATGCACTACGGGACGGTAAAGACGATGCGAGTACGTCGGTGACGTGCGGAACATAATGGTTTTAGGCTCGAACTGGCCCACGAGCTTGCCGATCTGATCCAAGAGGGATCACTGGCGGGTCGACGGCCTCAAGCTGCCGGCTACCCCGCCGTTGGTCCGCGCGGGTCGACATTCTGGTGTCCGATATCGAACGTGTTCACGAGCATCGCGATATCCGGCATGAGCGAGGCCTCGGGACAGTCATCGAGATGAAGGCGTTCACACTCGCCAGGGCCGACCCAGCGGCGCCGAAATTGCTCGGTGTCGCTGGGTTCTGATCAACATAGGCTGTCTCGGACTCAGCCCATGACAGAGCTGCGCGCCCCTATTGTATCCGAGCGAATAATGCCGGCCGCTGATGCAATCCAATGGCAGGCAACGAGTGCGACAAACGCGATGAGATTGACGGTTGCAACGTAGCTGACAACGGCAAGGCTGAAGCCGTTTTCACTGCTCGGCAAAATGAAGGTCGCGCCATAAAGCATCATCTGATCGCCGGCGAAGGCGATCAGAAAAGCGCCCGGGGCGATCGCGAATGTACTCATGCGCGGAAGCGTCGCCACGAATTCACGGGCCAACAGGAAGGCGGCCACGGCGCTCGCGAGAATCACAATACCCCAAACATAAGCCTGCAACTCTAATGGGTAGCCAAGAAAACCGAAGCCGACGACCTGATTGGCAAACCAAATTACCGCGATCAGCAAAAGACCATCGCGGCGATTGCCGTCGAGTGCAGCTGATGCAGCCAAGGCAGCAAAGGGCGTTGCACAGGCGTAAACTCCACTGAGCACCACGCTGGCGACCGTAAGCAAACCAATCCAAAGCAGGCGGTACTGCCTCGTTGAAGCGCGATCTAGCTGATTCAAGATCTTGTCCCCTTCGGTTATCACGATTGAACGCAAACGCACGAGTCTTTTAGCTATCATACTGTCCCTCATTTGATGAATGCCAAAACTGGCTACTTGAAGTGGAAAGGTATGCTGAACCGAAGATGATGCGGTGATGCGCCCGGCGGCGGCTTCGGAAATGGTGCAGCACCACGAAGGGCGGATAGCACGTTCTGATCAAGCACGGCGTCGCCCGACGAACGCGAAACAGAGGCGAAGGCCAGTTGCCCGGAGCGGGTCAGGCCGAAAGCGACCACTACTGTTCCACGTTTGCCGGGGCCTCGCGGCCTCCGCGACGCGACCCGGGCGCGCACGCGGGCCGCATAATTGATGATGGAACCTGTACTGGCCGAAACACGGCCGCTGGATGGAGATGACCCTGTGGCAGCACGAGAGATGGTGCTGCCTTTTTTCGCTTGGCGCTGCGCCTTGTGTGATCGAGGCGGCGCTTTCCGCTTCGTCATCACGTTCCCGCTGGGTTGTCGTTCTGCCAGGGGCAATACCTCCTCCGTATCGTTGGTGGCAGCAGCCGGCTTCAAGACGTGCTCAACGGTCTCCTGCACAATACCCGGCGCTTCCGCGGAGATGGCCTCGCCTTTTTGACGGTGGCTATCCTGCTTTTCAACTTGCTGATGGGCTGATGAGGCCACCATTCCCTGCCGTTCGGTTTCTGCTGTGTTCTCCCCAGCTGCTGCAGTTTCATTCTCGTCGAAACCGATTTCAGTTTGCACGGAACTGGAAGATGCTGCCGCATCGGAAAGCGACGATTTCCTGACAGCTTCGAGCACCTCACTCTCGACGAGCTCGACGGAAATCGCCTCGACGGGGACAACGACCGCGCCAGATTTGCGGTCAATCCAGACGGAAGCTGCAGCAAGCAGACCACCGTGCAGGAGAAGAGATGCTGCCAAGCCGATTGTTATCGTAAGGTCTTGAGCGGCCATGCGATCAGCACCTGGTTTTGCTGCCGGGCTCGAACACATTTGGTTGCAGCCAGTAGCCTCAGATCATTTCCCAGGCATTTACGCCGGCTGACATCTGTGGGGTGCCAATCACCTCTCAGCTATTGGCACCGGGTTTCGTGCTGGCCACTTGCGTGGCCAGCACTATTCCATCTCCTCAGATCAGAGAGGCGGCAACGCGAACTGGAGTCCACCATAGATCGAAAGTCCGGGCGTGCCATAGCCGTGTACCGTTTGATACTTCTCGTCGAGCAAATTCTCGGCGCGCACGTAGGCCTTCCAGCCGGGATTGAACTCGTAGGACACCTTGGCGTTCAGCAACAAATAATCGTCGAGTGAAACGAATCTCGGGAAATCGCTATCGATTGTATCGGAGACGTACTTGGCCGTCACATTGGCCTGAATTTTGTCCGTCGGCTGGAGGTCGAGGCCAAGGGTGAAGCTATGTTTTGGAACTCGAACAAGACGTGACCCGTCGGCCTGCTCGGTATCGGTATAAGTATAATCGCCCGTTACTGTGATTCCCGGCGTGACGCGCACCGCCGCTGAGAGTTCTACGCCTTGGCGCTCGGTAACCCCCGGCACATTATAATAGCCGTTGGCTCCCCACATGATCAGGTTATCCGTGTCGAGCTGGAAGTAGGTGGCGCCCAGCTTGGCTTTTCCGCCCAGAAACTCCTGCTCGATGCCTGCATCCCAGCTGTCGCTCTCCTCCGGCTGAAGAGCTGTGTTGCCGTACTTTGGATCGAACAATTCGTAGAGGCTCGGCGTACGGAACCCTGTCCCAAGGCTGGCACGAAGTTTGGTGCCTGTGCCTGGGATGAGGTAGGCAGCGGTGAGCCGATGCGTGGTGAAATCTTCGAACGTGCTGTGATGGTCGAGACGACCGCCCGCCGTCAGCACCAGCCCCTCGATCGGGGCCAGCATGAGTTGCACGTAAGTGCCAGCAAGATCAGTCGTGTGCCGTGTCGGATCGCTTCTGGTCTCGGCTCCCGTCTGCTCCCAGTCGACGCCGGCGAGCAGTGAAACGTGCTCGTTAAACTCCAGAACGCCCCTGTACTCTGCCTTGACACGGTCACCATCAAACCAGCCGGTCGAGGCACCATCGCGGTAGGTATTGCGCTCAATCTTCATGCCTTGAATAGCAAATGTGTTTTGTAACGCGCCATTCAGCAACGTGAACTCAGTTCCGACGCGTGCGGCGTGCTGAGTGGTCCGACCGTACTCGTCCGTATCACTTAACGGAAAGCCCCCATCGTACTCGTATCTCGCCCTGAGCGAGCGCGCTGCAAAGAAGATTTTTGTGGAGGGCGATAAGAAGTACTCGCCACGGCCGGAAAAGGTCAGGTTCCTATAGCCATCATCTTCGGTGCCGATTGCCGCAGCCGAAAAACCGTCCGAATGCACTCCTTGGACAGTGAACGCAGTGTTGTTGCCGTTGGCATCTCGATGACCGGCCGTATATGCCCCGCGCCAAGTGTTATAAGCGCCATACTCCACGCCCCCGCTGTGCGAAAATCCAAGCTGCTGGGCCGACTTCGTGTCGATTGTGATGACGCCTCCGACGGCATCACCGCCGTAGAGCGTACTTTGCGATCCTTTGAGCACCTCGATGCGGGAGACATCGCCAACGAGAAGATGCTCGAAGTGGGTCATCGCTTGCGGGCCTGATGGATCACTTACATCAATGCCATCCACCAGCACCTTCACGTAGTAGTTTGTGGCGCCGCGAAGCATGATCCCGGCCCTTGAACCGGGGGGGCCATTCTGATTGAAGCTCACGCCCGGCAGCGTTTCAAGATAGTCCTTCACGTAGGTTTGCGAACGACTTTCCAACTCCTTCTCGGTAATAACCTCGACCGATGAGCCTACCTTCGCCGCCTCCGTTGGGGTGCGGTTGGCCGAGTAGACGACAATACCTTCGAGTGGAATGAATTCCTGTGCGCTTGCTGAAGGCGAAACAGCGGGCAGAAAAACGCATGCAGCAGCAAAGCCAATAATTACAGAGCTTTTGCTCCTGCCAAGGCGTACACGAGCTTGAATAGTCATATGATCCCATCGCGAAAAGGACGGGAGCCCCCAGTTCTGGCCGGATGTTCGCTGCAGTGGCGTGTGTTCTCGGGGTGACAGCCACCCTTGCACAGCCCACTACCGCGAAGATACCTGATTGTCAGATGGACAAGAGGACCCCGGGCATTCTGACGTAGCTCCCCATCGGTTGCACATCAGTCGCCGCTACGGGTACTCGAACCGTTTCACCGCGCGGCCCGCACAGTGAATGGGCGACTCGTGTCGGCAGGTCTCCTGGCTCACGGCTCAAGCGTCGCTCTCCAGCCTTCCCGACGACTTGACGCCGTCAGTGGCGTAATTGGGTACGACTTGCCGTTCACAGTTGCGGGCGCAGCCACGGCCTTGATGTTGCAAACATCTCACCGTGTTCCCTCTAAGCCATCTGCGGAAATGCAGAAGGCTTCACCGTCACGTCGTTGATGCTCCTCATAAGGCGTCCGCCTGTCAATGACAAAACTGGCGCGAAGCCGATAAGCGTGGAACAGTTGCGAATTTGCGACATGCTCGTGCTTCGCTGCCTTCGTCGTCAGCGGCTGGTTGGAGTGCTTACACCTGCCGGCTCGTATGCAGCGCCAGGCTGGTTCGCGCAGTATCGAGGTGTTAAGCCTAGCCTTCGTGTTTCATCGAAAGGGGAACTGCATCGTGTCGTTTCCACCCGAACGCATCGTCTGTCTGACCGAGGAGACAGTCGAGACGCTTTACCTGCTGGGCGAGGACGACCGTATCGTCGGTGTCTCGGGTTACGCAGTAAGGCCGCCACAGGTGCGCAAGGAAAAACCGCGCGTCTCAGCCTTCATCAGCGCGGATATACCGAAGATCCTGGCGCTCAAACCGGATATTGTTCTAACGTTTTCCGATCTGCAAGCGGACATAGTTGCGAGCCTGATACGTGAAGGTATTGAGGTCCATGCCTTCAATCAGCGTACGGTCACCGGCATCCTCGACATGATCCGTGCCATTGCGGCTATGGTGGGTGTGCCGGCCAAAGGTGAAAGCCTTGCAGCGCAGCTGGCGGAACGCCTTGAAGGCATTGCGCGCGAAGCCCAAGCACTGCCGCGCCAGCCGAAAATCTATTTCGAAGAATGGAACGAGCCGATGATCACCGGGATTGGCTGGGTTTCCGAACTGATCCAGATCGCTGGTGGAATTGATGTATTCGGAACTCTTGCAAAACAAAAGTCAGCCAAAGATCGCATTGTCGCCGGAGATGATGTCATTGCCGCAAGGCCGGATATCATCATCGGCTCCTGGTGCGGGAAGAAGTTCCGGCCAGAGCAGGTGCGGGCGCGGCCGGGCTTCGACACCATTCCAGCCGTACAGACGAATGATCTTTATGAAATCAAATCCACTATCATCCTGCAACCTGGTCCTGCTGCCCTGACCGACGGTGTCGATGCTTTGCAAAGGTACATCCGTTCTTGGTCTGCAGGTGGAAAGGCGCCTGCTTCATGAAAACGATTTTGAGCTGGAGCACTGGCAAGGACGCGGCTTGGGCACTGCAGGTTTTAAGGCAGACACCGGGCATAGAACTAGTCGGACTGCTGACGACAATCAACGAGGACATCGACCGCGTGATCACACATGGCGTGCCGCTGGCCCTGGTCGAGGCACAGGCCAGGGCTGCAGGCCTGCCGCTCCACGTGGTGGCGATCCCCCAGCAGTGTCCCAATCATGTCTATGAAGAGCGAATGTCATCTTTCATCACCGATGCGCGCACAGCTGGCGTTGAGGCGATCGCATTTGGCGACCTGTTCCTCGCCGATATCCGTGCCTATCGCGAATCCCGCTTGGCCGGGACCGGTCTCAAGCCGCTTTTCCCGCTTTGGAAAAGAAATACCGCACAGCTCGCAACAGAAATGATTGCTGGCGGCCTGAAAGCCCGCGTCGTCTGCGTCGACCCCGGTGCCGTGCCAGGCACTTTGGCAGGACGGGAATTCAATGACCAGTTTCTCGCCGATCTCTCTTCTTCCATTGATCCTTGTGGCGAGAATGGCGAATTCCATACCTTCGCTTATGCTGGGCCAATGTTCGATGCGCCTATCACGTTCGAGGCCGGCGAGACGGTGGAACGCGACGGCTTCCTCTTCGCGGACCTGAAGTCGCCACCATGACCAATTTAGCCTTCGGAACCGGCCGCACATCACCAGCAGCCAGTTCCTGTGTGATGTGCTTGATCGAAGGCGTCACGAGCGCGACGAACAACCTGCCGTTGGAGGGTCGATGGTCTGTGCGCATCGACTCCTGGTGTCCGATTTCGAACTGATGAAGCTCGACGATCGCATTGAGATCCGGCCATCAGAGATGGCGCATGCCTTCCCAGTTACGATTCGCTGCCTGGTTCATCGACGGAATTGCAAACTGAAAATTCAGATGAGGACGCGTGTGCTTCCTTTTGCTCCGCCCAATCCAAGGAGAATGGCTCCAACAGCTGTCCAAGCCTCACCTCCGGCCCTTGCAGACCATCGAGGATCATCTCGACCATGTCAGGCGCGAGCAACGTGAGCCGTAGGACACGTGTCAAGTAGGAAGGCGCGATCCTTTCACGCTCGGCCAGTTCGTTGATGGTCGCGAACTCCCCCGACTCGAGCATGCGTTTCCAGCGAAAGGCACGAGCAAGCGCTTTGATCAGCGTGTTGTCGGTCTTGCGCTGCGCCGGCACCTCTGGCGCAAGCTGCATCTCCTTACGCCCGCCGCGCTTCACTAGTCGGAACGGGACGTGCAGGGTGATTGTCTCGGGGATCGGTTTCGTCCTCATGCCGCTGCTTTCATCTCGCCGGCCATCAACTCGCGTGCGACGCCGGCGAGGCCTTCAATCCGAAGCCTGACGTTGAGGCCATCCGTCCCGATCTCGACCCGCTCGACCAGCAGTGCCACGATGCGCGCCTGCTCGGCGGGGAACAGCTCGTCCCACAGTGGGTCCAGTCTCTGCAGGGCTTCCCGTGCATCGGCCTCGGCGATGTCGCCGTTGTGCGTCCGTGCTGCCTTCCATGTGCCCGCCACGATCTCGGGCTGGCGGAACACGGCGCGGAGCTGGTCGATAACGGCAGCCTCGATCTCACCCGCAGGCACGCGACCGACCGGACAGGACCCAGCGCCGTGCTTCAGCACGGTCTGGCTGACGTAGTACCGGTAGAGCTTGCCGCCCTTGCGAGTATGCGTCGGCGAGAAGGCGGCGTCATCGGGGCCATAAAGTAGGCCCTTGAGAAGTGCCGGTGTCTCGGCTCGCGTGCGGGCGGCGCGCTTGCGTGGGCTCTCCTTGAGGATGGCGTGGACCCTATCCCATATCTCCCGATCGATGATCGCGTCGTGCTCGCCGGGATAGCTGTCGCCTTTGTGCACCGCCTCGCCGATGTAGGCGCGGTTGTTGAGCACCCGATAGAGGTACTTCTTGTCGATGCGGTTGCCCTTGGGCGTGCGGAGGCCACGCTTTGCCACCTCGCGCGCCAGCTCCGTCGCCGAGCCGATCTCGAGGAAGCGGGCGAACATCCAGCGGACCTGTGGGGCACGCTCTTCGTCCACCACGAGCTTGCGGTCCTCGACCCGGTAGCCATAGGGCGGCACGCCGCCCATCCACATCCCTTTCATGCGGCTGGCGCGGACCTTGTCGCGGATGCGCTCGGCCGTCACCTCGCGCTCGAACTGGGCGAACGAAAGCAGGATGTTGAGCGTCAGCCGCCCCATGGAGGTGGTGGTGTTGAATGACTGGGTGACCGACACGAACGTGACGCCGTTGCGGTCGAATACGTCGACCAGCCTGGCGAAATCCATCAGCGAGCGCGACAGGCGGTCGATCTTGTAGACGACGACCACGTCGATCAGGCCGCCCTCGATATCGGCCAGCAGCCGCTGCAGAGCGGGTCGGTCCAGCGTGCCGCCCGAGATGCCGCCATCGTCGTAGTGATCGCGCACCAGCACCCAGCCCTCGGAGCGCTGGCTGGCGATGTAGGCTTCGCAGGCCTCACGCTGGGCATCGAGGCTGTTGAACTCCTGCTCCAGGCCTTCCTCGGACGATTTGCGGGTGTAGACGGCGCAGCGCAGTTTGCGGACGATCGGTTTCCTCATGCCCGGCTCCGGTGGTTTTTCAATCCGAAGAACACCCAACCGTTCCAGCGCGTGCCGGTGATGGCGCGGGCGATGGCCGAGAGCGACCGGTAGGGCCGCCCCTGCCATTCGAAGCCGTCTGCGGTGACCGTCACGACGTGCTCGATGCCTTGCCACTCGCGGATGAGCCGCGTGCCGGCGATGGGCATCAAGTCTGTGCGGATGCTGCGTTTCTTCTTATCGCCGCCATCGAGTTCCTCGCCGAGCCGCTCCAGCCGCCGGATCATCTCAGGTCTTAGCCCGCCGTAGGCGAGCTCCTGGATCCGGTACGCCAGACGGCTTTCCAGATAGCGGCGGTTAAACGGCGGCGGCTCGCTTTCGAACAGGGCGCGCCACTGCTGCTTCAGCGCGGGCGTCGGGGTGGTCTTCAGCGCGGCGAGCCGCGCCGGGATCGGATCGTTCATCGTCATGCGCTCCTCCGCTCGTTTGCGGTTGCATGACGGCATCGGTCGGCCGGGAAGTGTAGGCAACTTTCTCCACGTCCACTGACGTCTTCACGGTGCTCGCGCTGCCGCAACCGGACGAGAGCAAGCGCCAGCAGCCCGCACAGCTCGGCACGGCGCTCGGCGGCGGACATCAGGGTGGGTGAGAGCGGGTTGGGGCGTTTCATCAAGGGCGGGTCCTTCAGGTCTCGCCCTTCTCCTACTCACGCCAATCGCAAACCGTCCCACCGGCACCGAAGCAGCGGAAATTTCACGCAACCGGGCTCGACTCCGGGGCACTTGAATGATTAGAACATAATGAGAACAACGTTAGCTTCAGGCAACTTGGGTTAACGGAGTATTCTCAAGCTGATTCCGACGAATGCCGAATCCGCGGTCTTGAGCGGTTGCTTTCTCCACCAGCGGCTCGATTAACAAGGAACTCTCGTGGCGAAAAGAATCAGAAACTTCGTTGATCGCGCCTTCTCCAGGACTGTCGATCTCGAGCTGCTGCATCGGCTCCTGGCTCCCCATCTGGACAAGATTGGTTTCGACTGGGCTCAGTTGCCAGAGGACGAGCCCAAGCGCCGGGAGGCGATCTTCAATCTCTTTGCAAGCGCAGATGCACGCTTTCCGCCCAGGCTTCAGTTCGCGCTCTTCAACATCGCAACGCTTTCAACGGAATCGGGTGCACGGATCATTCAGGAAATCGCAGCCGAATCCGACGTCGACATTTTAGACAAGATGGTGAGCGGTAACCGAGCGGACGATCATCGGTTTACGCCACGCTTCATTGCGCTCGTCACCTGGCTCGACCATCGGGTAATCTTCGACAGCGCTCTGAGCGCAGCGGCCTTTTTCTTCCACACAACGAAGCTGGAGCGCGATGCTGATCGCGACGGTATAGAACCCCGCCACCATGATGCAGGCGTTCGAGAAAATTTTGCGGACGCCGTGCGTCTCCACTTCGTTGGCCGGTATAACGGCCAGTACTGTGATGTGCGCTGGTTCGACGAGGACGACCTTCTGAGGGTTCTGATCCTGCACGGAGCAAAGGCGGAAACGAAAAACATCGACCATCAGGGGGTCGAGGACACGTTGAAATTTCGCGAGATCGTGCAATCGACCATTGAGTTTGACCGGCGGCGTGCCTCGATTTCCGTGGGCTCCAAGTCCGCCCCCGACGCGAAGAAGCTCGCGAAGCTTTTCGGCGAGCACGTACTTGGCGATAAGGACATTTTCGAAGCTTCGGCGAAGGACGAACTCTACACGCTCCAACCTTTGCAGAAAGGCGGTGAGGCCTTCCGGTTCGAGTTCGATCCCGGTGGTGACATTACACATGTCACCCTGCGCGAAGTGCGCATCGATGAGGCAGAGCTCATGGCGACTGGCCGGTTGCGACGTTCCCCTTGGCTTTTGACCTTGCGGGATTCCGAAAACGCTCTTCGTCGTTTGCGCGAGATCGCGCCTGAAATCGATATTTCGGACGTACGGATCGTTCACGCCAAGATCGACGTGACCATTGCGGTGGATGACAACGAGATCGTTATCCCGGTGACCATCAGGCCGCCACGCACCATCAGCATGCGCGACCACGCGCACGAACGTCTCATCCTTGACATGTTGGAAGACAATGGGATTCGCAAAACCCGCCCAACTGATCAGATTGCTGCTGCGGCGGAGTGATCAGCATCCCATTCGAGCCGTCGGCGCCGAGGACCTGCAGATCTTCGACCCGCGCTTCATCCAACGTCTGAAGAGCGTCGGCGTCCTTACTGAACGCGGAGAGCTGCGCGACGATGGCGATACCATTCTCCATGTCGTCGGCAATGCCCTGATCGCAGTCGAGCCCGAAACCGGCGATTGCCAGCGCTTCCAGGGTACGGCGGACATCGCGCTGTGGGACATTGATCTCGCCGCGATCTGCCGGGAAATCCGTGCCCAGACCGGTCTGACCGGACCTGGCCCGACCAAACTCTCGCCGCGCATTTGGCGCCTGGGCAGGCATGCGCGGGGTGAGCGGAGTGCAGAGGTCTGCCTGGTGCGCCGGATGCGACCCGACACGGCGCAGGAAATCATCGACCATGTTCGAGGCGCCATCCACTCTGAAGCGTTTGTTGCCATAATCGCGCTGTCGCGTTGCGACCTTCCCGCTCCGGTCACACGCCAGCTCGACGCAATGCGCATCACCACCACACCGATCGGGGATCATCTCGGAGATGATGCCGCGGCACCGTTCGCGCTGGACTTGAGCAGGCTACGCCTGCCGTCCGCCTCTGTCGCAAGCGGAGCCCAGCTCACCATCGACCGTGTCGGACGCCGCGCACTCTTTGAAGGCCTCGAATTGTCGATCCAGCCGCGGGACTTCGGGGCATTTGTTTTGCTCGCCGAAGAGGCTGCCAGTGTGGGCGGCTGGATCCACAAAGATGCGATCGCGGCCTCCGTGCGGGCGGCTACCGGACGAGATGGCAATGAAGAGCAGGCCGACAAGTCGATCAACCGCTTACGCGACAGTTTCCGAAAGGATCAACGCCTGAAAAGTGTTCCGCGTGACGGCTTCATCGAGACGAAGGCGAAGGTCGGCTATCGACTGACGATGCCGCCATCCGCGATCGGCTTTATGGCATAGGCTCGGCGTCGGGAGGTTTTCGGGAGGGTTCCGAGAGATAAAAAACTTCGGCGTGTTGCACGGTCGGGTCGTCACATTAAACGACCAAGGAGCGAGCAACAATGCATCCGCCGCTGTCCCGCGCCGACCTTGCCACCCTGATCAATGAGGCCAATGCCGCCGCGCGGCGCCTACACCGCAAGCTGGCGCTGCCCACCGCCGATCTTGATGACCTCCGGCAGGATCTGCTCGTCGACCTGATCTGCCGCCTACCGGGGTTAAATGCGCGTCGCGGCAGCCTTGGCGCCTTCGCCAACATCGTCCTGCGCAATCAGGCCTCCCGGATCGCCTGCCGGCACCACCACCAGCGCCGGGCGCAGAACGGGACGCTGCTCTCGATCAACGTGCCGCTGTCGGGCAGTCGAGAGCCGATCGGCCAAACGCTGACCGAGGCAGACGGGCTGGCCTCCTGGTACGGGCAGGAGCGCACGACTGAGGACGACCTTGAGGCCGGGCTGGCGCTCAGCCGCGCGCTGGCGCGGCTGCCGGAAGCCGATCGCCGGCTCTGCGCCGCCCTCGCCCATCGCTCCGTCGCGGCAATCGCAGCTCATGGATTCGGCAGCCGCTCCGCCCTCTACCGCCGCATCGCCGACCTCCGCCGCGTCCTCACCGCCTACGGCCTTGGTCCGTCGTGGGACGAATTCGCGACGGCGTGAGTAGAGGCAGGGCGAGGAGATCATGTCCATGGCAATCACCCCCGTTATCTCGGCCCCAACCAGCCGGCCGCTCACCGAAATCGCGTTCTGCGCCTGGGTGGCGCAGGCCGTGTCCGGCGACCGCCTCGAGTATTACCGCGGCTTTCTGGCCGTCGATGTCTGGCCGCTCTTCACCCGCCTGTCCGATCCGGAGCGGGACGAACTCACAAAGCTTGCCGCCCGGGCGCTCTGGGCCGCCGAGCAGGGGCTCGTTCATCTCGTTCAGGAGCGCCTTGGCCGAGCCCATTTCGCCTATCTCGCCATCGCTCGCCCCAAACCGAACACCGCCGACTTTTCGCTGTCGAGCCTGCTGCTCGCCGCCGCCTGACACTGGAGACAAGCTATGCCCTACCCGGACAATACTCCGAGCATTGACGACCTGGCGAACCTGCCTGCGGGCGAAATCGCCGAACTTCCGGTCGAGCTGCTTGCCACCTTGCAGCGCGAGATCGAAGGGGCCGCGAAGCGGCTGAAAGCTGTCACTGCCCGGTTCAATAACGCGCTCGAGGTGCGCTATGCCACCCGCGCCGCCGAGGCGCGCCGGGCCTGCAATAAAGACACCGGCACGGCGCGCTTCGACGACGGCGAGTTCACGATCGTCGCCGATCTGCCCAAGCGCGTGGAATGGGATCAGCAAAAGCTCGCGTTCCTCATCGAGCGCATCCGCGCCGCGGGTGATGATCCGGCCGAATACGTCGAGATCAGCTTCAAGGTGCCCGAGCGCAAATACGCTGCTTGGCCGGAGGCAATCCGCCAGGGCTTCGCGCCTGCGCGCACCGTGAAGGCGGGCAGTCTCAAGATCCAGATCGGAACGCTGGGGGTGGAGCAATGACCGCTCTGTCGCCAGCCGCCGCTCAAGTGCAAGACCTTCCTAGTCTGATCGAACGCGCGGCCGTCATGCTCTCCGGCGCAAAGACGGCAGCCGAGGTGCTCGAAGCACGCGAAGTGGCCGGTTTCGCCTACGACGTCGCCAAACGCACAGCCCGGCTGCAGCGCGCCAAATCGGCCCACGACGAGCTTGTAGCTGCCGCCCATCGCGCCCAAGCCCATGCGCTCGAAATCGAAGCACGCGCCAAGAGGCGGCTAGCTGACGAATACGACGCGGCGCAGGCGCGTGGTGAGATTGCTCGCAATGGCGGTGACCGGACCAGACTTCCAGACGAGAATTCTGCAACCGTGTCCGATCTCGGCCTCACCCACAAGGACATCCACGATGCCCGCCTGATCCGCAATGCGGAAGCGGCGGATCCAGGCATCGTCCGTCGCACCCTCAACGAACAGCTGGCGCGGGGCGAGGAGCCGACGCGCGCTGCCTTGCGCCGCGCCGCCGAGGCCAGGCTGGAACGGTCGCTCGACCGGCTGCGGCGCACGCAAGACAGCATCCGCCGCCTTGGGGCGAACAAGGCGCCGTCGCTGACGCCAGAGCAACGCGCCCGCCAGATCGCCGTCTTCGGCACGCCGGAAGATCGGGCAATCCATGCACGGATCATAGAGATCACTGAGCTGATCTCCGAGCAACCCGTACCGGCGGAAGCGGTGCGCCGCATTCCACCCGCATCTCGTCATGCCGTCGACACTGCACCGATCCGGCGCGCCGCGGCCTGGCTCACCGACTTCAGCACTCTCTACGAACAGGAGGCCCGTAATGGGACAGATGCGTCTCAATGAGGTTGTCGCCGAGATCGTCGGCGATGTGATCGCCGGCAGAGCGATCAACAAGCGGCAGGCCGCGGTCGAGCGCTGGGAGGATATCGACGCCGACGGCCAGTATTGCGCCGGTATCGATGGCGTGGTTGCGCGCATCGACATGCGCGCACGTTCGATGCGGGTGAAGGCGGAAAAGACCGCCGGTTCGGCACAGGCTGAACTGCCGTTCGCGCTGCCCGCCGCCGTGGCAATGGATCTCGAAGGCACGACACTCATCGCCACGCGGACGCTGTCGCGGGCCGAGTTCAAGCGCGCGATCGAAATCCGCAGCCAGCAGATCGCTCATGACCGGCGTGCCCTGCGTGAATGGCAGCAGGCGCTGAACCAGGCGGATCGGTACTGGGCCGACCATCCCGACTGGAGCTTCGGGCAGTGTCTCGACGCCATCCTCACCGCCCCCGGAAACCAAGCCGCAGCGCTGGAGGTGGCGGCATGAGCCTCCGGATCATTTCGGCCGAGGCGCGGCTGCGCGAGGCGCAGGGCAAGACCACCATGGCGCTGTTCGGCCCCAGTGGTGCGGGCAAGACCTCTCTGCTGAAATCGCTGCCGCCCGAAGACACCCTCTGCCTCGATCTCGAGGCGGGCCTCAAGTCGGTCCAGGACTGGCAGGGCGACAGCCTGCCGATCCGCAACTTCGCCGACGCCGTCGACATCGCCTGCCTGATCGGCGGAGCGAACCCGGCAGCCGAGCCTGAGGAACACTTTTCAAAGGAGCACCACGCGTATTTGCGTGCCCAGCACTCCGAGCTCGCTGGACGGCTTGATGGCAAGCGCATCATCTTCGTCGACAGCATCACGGATCTGACGCGGCAGGCGATGGCCTGGGCGAAGGCCCGGCCGGAGGCGATTTCCGAGCGCACCGGCAAACCCGACACCCGCGGTGCCTACGGACTGCTCGCCCGCGAAGTCATCGGGCTCCTGAAGCACCTGCAGCACGCCCCCGGCCGCACCGTGATCTTCGTCGGCATTCTTGAGCGGATCACGGACGACATGAACCGGACCATCTGGCAGCCGCAGATGGAGGGTGGCAAGGCCGCCCGGGAGTTGCCTGGCATCGTCGACCAGGTGCTGACGCTGAGCCTCTTCACACCAAAGGACGGCCCCGACGGCAAGGCCGGATGGCAGCACGATCCGGACAAGGGCGAGGTCCGCCGCCTCGTCTGCACGTCGGGCAACCCATGGGGTTTGCCGGCCAAGGACCGCTCCGGCCGCCTCGACCCGACCGAGCCGCCCGATCTGGGCCGGCTGCTCACCAAGATCAATCAACCCAGGAAAGGATAAAGACATGCCCTTCGACATGAACGACGTGGAGCCGCAGGCCTCCGGCGACCTGATCCCCGATGGCACTTTTGCCAAGGTGGTGATGACCATCCGCAAGGGTGGCACGGACGGGATGAGCGAGGTGGATCGCGGCCTGCTCAAGCGCTCAAACCAGCCCGGCAGCGATGTGCTGCTGCTCGATGCCGAATTCACCATCGCCGAGGGCCCGTATGCCCGGCGCAAGTTCTGGCAGAACTTCACCGTCCAGGGCGGCAAGGTCGACGAACAGGGCCAGTCGATCGGCTGGAAGATTTCCAAGTCGATCTTCCGGGCCATGATCGACAGCGCGCTGGGGCTCAACCCCAGCGACATGAGCGAGGCAGCGAAGGCCAGGCGCGTCCTGCGTGGGCTCGCCGATCTCGACGGCATCAGTTTCGTTGCCAAGATCCAGATCGAGCCGAGCCGTAACCCCGCCTATAAGGACGCCAACAAACTCGAACACGTCGTCCTGCCGACGGCACCCGAATGGCAGAAGGTGATGGCCGGCGAGATGGTGGTCGCGCAGCCCGCGCACAAGTCACGCCCAGCCGCTGCGCCGGCACAGCCCACGACCCCGGCCTGGGGTCAGGGAGAGGCATCGTCTGCGGTACCCGCAGCGCCCGCCTGGGCGGCATCGCCCGCCCAGCCGGTGGCGGCCGAGCCGGCACCCACGCCCGCAGCGGGCCCGGCATGGCTGAACCCGTGACGGCGGACGAATGGCAGGCCCACGTCATGACGGAAGCGGCGCTGGCGATCGGGCGCTGGCTCGAGGCACGCGGGCGGCTCGAGCGTCCGATCAACAGCCTGACCCGGAACGATCTGGAGTGCATGGCAGAAAATGCGATCAGCCGCTTCATCGTGCTGGCCTCCAGGCGTCGGACCAGCATCCCGAACAGCGAGGAGCGCGACGCGCTCCACCGGTTGCTGATCGGCGAGCCCCATGCGCGCTCTGCGGCCGGGAAGCCCGCGGCTTCGGCTACTGCCACTTCCGGCTCCCGGATCACTATCCCCACTACCGCTTCTGCTCGATGGCCTGCCTGACGGCCGGCTCGGACAACGCCAGGAGACATAAGGGCATGATCAACAAGACCGACATGGAGACCCGGGCGATCCGTGAGGCGCGCCGTCAGTTGGCCGAGGTTCTGACGGAGCTCGGCCTGATGGCGCCCTTCTTCGACCGCCCGGCCGAAGACATCGACCGTGTGATCGAGGCCTGCATCGACGGCTTTCAGGCCGCGATGCAGCGCCAGTCCGACAACGGCGACATTCCCTTTTGAGGCCGCTTGCATGCTGATCGACTTCAACCGCGGATCGGGCTTCGTCTACGGGCGCGCTGCCGCTGACACCGAACCCCTCGGCGCCCGGATCAACGCCAGGGTGGACGCCGCACTCGTGGCCGAGCGCGCCAGGCAGCGCCCGCGCGACTATCTCGGCGCAAGCCGCATCGGCGAGCCCTGCGCGCGCCGGCTGGTCTACGAAGTCACGCACACGCCGCCCGATCCCGGCAAAGAGTTCCAGGGCCGCAGTCTGCGCATTTTCGCGGCGGGGCATGTTTTCGAGGATCTCGCCATCCGCTGGTTGCGTCAGGCGGGCTTTGACCTGCGGACGGAGTCCCGAACGGGCGGTCTGATCGGTTTTGCGACGGCCAGCGGGCGCATCCGGGGCCACGTTGACGGCATCATCGTCGCTGGTCCGGAGATTGGCCTCCGCTGGCCGGTGCTTTGGGAGCACAAGGCGCTGAAGGCCTCGTCCTGGTCGGACACGGCAAAGAAGGGCGTGCAGGTCTCAAAGCCCGTCTATTGGGGCCAGATGCAGATCTACATGGCCTACCTCGGCCTTGGCTCCGCGCTCTTCACCGCGCTCAACAAGGACACCTGCGAGCTCTACCACGAACGCGTCCCCTTCGATCCGCCGGCCGCCCAGGCGCTGTCGGACAAGGCGGTCGACGTGCTGCGCGCTGCCGATGCGGGCGAGCTGCTGCCGCGCATCGCGACACACGCGGACTTCTACCTCTGCCGGTTCTGCCCCTTCGCCGCCCGCTGCTGGGAGGACCGCCCGTGACGATTACCCTTTCGGATGCGCAGGCCAGGGCCATCGCGGCCATCGGCGACTGGTATCAAAACCGCCGCGGCGACCAGCCGATCTTCCGGCTCTTTGGCTATGCCGGGACCGGCAAGACCACGATCACGGCAAAAGCAATCGAAGCGCTGGGGCTCGAGCCGATTGGCCTGACCCCATAGGGTGGTCCGGTTTCAATCTTAGTTCATGATCGGCCTTGGGGCTATTGCCTGGGCAGATGACGGTGCTGCTCCGCTTGCTGGCGCAGGCCAGATGATGGCCTCGGGTGCCG
>Ga0310821_100360_pt1 | contig 24508 bp, 22 predicted proteins | sample P4_ome_FD_201300 | JGI IMG/M metagenome (GOLD analysis project Ga0310821, IMG submission 201300) | Sorghum-adapted microbial communities from Joint BioEnergy Institute, Emeryville, California, United States - P4_Day56_Rep1 | ecosystem: Engineered > Bioreactor > SSF (Solid state fermentation) >...
CTTTATCTGCTGCCATGAATTGCTCCAACAGTTCTGTCATGCGGCCAAGTACGCGTTGTTCTTCATCATTCAGCTCTTCGTTTTGTGCTACTTTGCCCCATGCGCCAAGCACCAGACCATCGATGAACGGAATGTCTTCTTTATACAGATCAAGGCGTTCAATGGTATCTTCGGGGCTGTGCTGCTGGTACTCTTTCAGGAAGCTCTCTCCTAATTTAAGGCTGAACGACATATCTACAGGTTTCGGATTTGCGGTTACATACAGAACTTTTGCCATGATAATCTCTCCTTCGATAATTTTAAGTTAGTCATTAACTAAACAAATTATACCTCATTATTTTTAGTAAGTAAAATACTTTTTATTCCACTCTGCAGTTTGTATATGCAAAATTATCAAGTTAAGAAACTCGGTTTCAGGAAAATCATCCTGCTTTCCGGTATCCCGGAATACGCTAATTCTCTCTGTTCTGCAATACGCGAATTTCGCGCCAGCGACCGAAACGATAATAAGCCCCTGCAAACAGCGCACTGATAATAAAGCTTGCCCCCATACCGTATGCGATCCCCTGCTCGCCTACCCATCTGGAAAAAAAGGCGGTCAAGGGATAGCGCAGCACCCAGAAGGAGATAAAATTCAACACCAGAATTTGCATCATGCCGCCTGCACCGCGAATAATCCCGTTCAGCACAAAATTAATGCCCAGGAATGGATAGAAAAAGCAGACAGTCGCAAGGTACGTCGTCCCAAAAGCGATAGAAGCCGGATTATCCACAAATAAGCCCAACAGAAGCGGGGCCGATGCATAGACCAGCAGGGCAATGGCCAGTGATACGCTGACGATAAGAATCATACCGCTGCGTGCAATATCGCTCACCCTCTCCCATTTTCCGGCTCCTATATTCTGTCCGGCCATGCTGTTAATGGCGGAGCCGAGCGTTACGATCGGCAGCATAATCAGGCTATCCATTCTTTGGGAAGCGCCAAAACCGGCAACCACGTCTGCGCCGAACGTATTTACGACACTCATAATCGCCATCATGCCGCCCGAGATTACCATCATCTGTAAACCAGCAGGAATTCCGAGCTTGAAAATTGCCGTCGCATACATACGGGACGGGATATGCGGGCGCATAAACGGAATTTTCCCCGTCTGCTTCGTATATACCAGCGCATAGATAAACGAGAAGCCCTGAGACACAACCGTGGCCACTGCAGCCCCGATAACCCCCATCTCGAAATACGCGATAAACAACGGATCAAGCACCGTATTCAGAATCACTGCCATAAATACGAAGCGGATCGGGGTTCTGCTATCCCCAAGCGCCCGCAGCACTGTACCGATGAAGTTATATCCGAACAGGAATACTATCCCCAGAAAGTTCACCTGCAAATACTGGGTGGCCAGCTTATGAATGGTGGGTGGTGTTTGAATGAGCGTCAAAATATATGGCGATAGAAAGTAGCCCAGAATGCCGATGCCGATGGACAGCAGGGCAAATACGACGACGAACGCATTGAGCGACTCCTTCAACCCCTCTTCATCCCGCGCTCCTTTACGCTGAGCGAGAATGGTCAGCGTGGCTCCGTTCATCCCGATGATGAACGACAGCATGGTAAATAAAACTGTCGCTGAGACAGAAACAGATGCCAGCGCATCAGATCCGATTAGATTCCCGACCCAGAGACTGTCAATGAACTGATAGGATGTTTGAAGTACATTGGTTAAAAAAATCGGCAGGGAAAAAACAATCATCTGCCGCATGATGTTCCCCTCAGTAAAGTCTAAATTTCTTGAGGCCATAAATTTTCCTCTCTCCTGCTTACATTTTGGTTTCTATAATTTTCATCCTCCCTGAGACTACTATAGAAACTCTAGTACCTATCATATCATTTGTACGCCCGGTTAAGGAGGTATTCGATGTGCTTTAGCTTGGAAACACAAAAGAGCACGGTTCATTCGCTACTATTCTTACCCTGTTTTCCCTGAGTAAAAAAATTTTTTATCTACATTATCCGTCACAAAAAGAAGGGACGCGGTGTCTATATAGTGAACCAGTTGGAAAGGAGGAAAGGAAATGGAGGTCCGTGTCGCCTTGACAAAAGAAAATAGCCTCGCTTCCACGAAAACGGAAGACTTTCAGGAACTTTTTAAAACGTACTATCCACATATAGTCCGGCAAATTATGCGCATCGTCCGGGAAAAAACGGTCGCTGAAGATATCGCGCAGGATGTTTTTCTGAAGCTGTACCATGCTGACCGCTCCCGGATTGACAACATTCCAGCCTGGCTGACAAGAGCATCAATTCATGCGGCTTATAATGCCATACGGTCTGATAAGCGACGCCTGACGCGCACGAAAAAAGCCGATGACGAACGGAACGCCCACTGCCCTTCTTCTGAAGAAATTTGGCTAAAGCAGGAGGACATTCTGGCGGTGCGCGAAGTGCTGACCGAAATGGATGAACGCGATCGAACATTGCTGCTAATGAAATATTCCGGATTCAATTATAAAGAGCTGGCGCAAGCCGTCCAGGTGGAGAGTTCTTCTGTCGGAACGCTGCTCTCCCGCGCCAGGACTAAATTCCGCACCATGTATAAACAAATGAGGGGGTATTGCAAATGAAATGTCCGAATGAGGAATTTCTGCAGGCTTATCTGGACGGCGAGCTGGATCGCGAGATGCGAAAAGCATTCACCGCCCATCTCGAACATTGCGCCGGTTGCCGTAGCCGCATGGAAGAAACCAAGCAGCTGGATCGGTGGGTCGAAACCGCGCTTAACGAGGCGCTGGCCGAACCTGCTCCTGTCGACTATGCTGTTAACACTGAAACGGCCTGGCAGCAGTTCGAAAAACGGCTTGCGCAACATGGCGCATCATCTACCGAACAAAGGAGACAAAAAATGATGAAAAAATCGTATAAAAAATGGATGACGGGCACTGCCGCAGCTGCCGTACTGATCGGCGCACTCACCATCCCGCAGGTGCAGGCAGCGGCCAGCAATTTCCTGTCCATTTTCCGGATCGATCAGGTAGAAATGGTCAAGCTAACCCAATCCGACTTGCAGGAAATTGAAAACTGGATGAACGCGGCTCCCAATGGCGTCAAAGAAATCAAAGGAATCGGTAAAATATGGGTAGATGAACAAACGCGGCAGCACGGTTCCCGTTATTTTGAAACGGCCAAAGAGGCGCAAGAAGCGGGATATGCGCTTCCTTCCGCACCACAGGGCTACCATATCAGCACCGTGAATGTTTCTCCGAAATTTACACTGCATGCCCAGCTGGATACGGAGAAAGCAAACGCGCTGCTAAAGCAGGTTAAGGCGGATGCCCGGTTTGATGAGAAACTAAACAACAAGCCTTTTGCCCTAACCGTTCCCCAGACTATGCAATTTGAATTTATCGCTGCAGACAAGCAAGAGGCGAAGCGGACTGTTCATCCATCCGGCGAACTACACTATACAATAATAGGTGCACCCGAAATAAAAGTGCCCGAAGATGTGGACCTGAATAAATTACGCAGTACTGTTCTTTCGCTTCCCTTCATTCCACAAAATGTAAAGCAACAGCTGGCGGGCATCGAGAATTGGGAACGTACCCTCCCCATTCCATACGTAACGGATGACAAACACCGGACACATGAAGTGACCGTACAAGGGGTCAAAGGCTTTGCTTATGAAACCGAGCATCAGACTTTCTTAATCTGGCAAAAAGACGGGAAAATTCATTCCCTTACAGCGTATGACAGTAAAAACGAAAAACATACGGATGCTTTAATCAGCCTGGCGAACCAGATGCAATAAGTGACTGGCAAAGAGCGGCTCCCCCGGCGGGAGGAGCTCTCTTTGTGTTTGGGGAGGAAAACGAATGAGCGACTACGTAATCGAAACACACCGACTTACCAAGCAATATAATAATGACGCAGGATGCCGCAATATCTCCCTGGCTGTGCCAAGGGGTACCGTATTCGGCTTTCTCGGTCCGAACGGGGCGGGCAAGAGTACGTTTGTCCGGACCCTTCTCGAACTTCTTGTGCCGACGGACGGGACGGGACATATTCTTGGCGCCCCCATCGGCAGTGTAAAGTCCCGGGAGAATGTGGGCTATCTGCCGGAATTGTTCCGGTATCCCGAGTGGCTTACCGGACGTCAACTGCTTGAGACACACGCAGGCTTGTGCGGACTTGCCCGCGACGAGCGTAAGAAACGAATCCCCTTTCTTCTTGACCGTGTCGGTCTTAGCGGACGCGGCGAAGAAAAAATCCGCGGATATTCGAAAGGAATGCAGCAGCGTATTGGACTGGCCTGCGCCCTGCTCTCAAATCCTGACGTTGTCTTCCTCGACGAACCGACGTCCGCGCTCGATCCGATCGGGCGGCGGGAAGTGAGGGAGTTGATGAACGAGTTGCGCAACGAAGGAAAAACGGTATTCTTAAATAGCCATCTACTCAGCGAAGTAGAAAGCGTATGCGATTATATCGCTATTATTCATAAAGGAGAGCTTATTGTGCAAGGGGAATGGCGTAAGTTGTCCGCAGTAAAGGTCCAGGTGGAAATCGCGCTCGCTCCGCATGCGGATGGATTGTGGGAAAGCCTGGCTCCTATCGTAGTGAAAGCAGAGCCGATACGAAAGGAAGATGACCGCTCGTACCGGCTGGTAACACTGTCCGATGAACGCGATATTCCCGTGCTTATCCACCGCTTAAGCGAGGCGGGCATCTCGCTGTACCATGTTATCCCGCGTATCCCCCGGCTTGAAGATGTCTTTATGTACTGGGTAAGCCGAAAGGAGAGTGAATCTTTCGATGTGGATTATCGCTAAGCTTACCTGTAGAGAAATTTTATCCAAACGCATCTTTCACATTACGCTATTTATGTCATTCGCCTTCCTCCTTTTTTATGCGGTTGCCACCTATTTTGCGGCCCGGGAAGTTGGCGAGGATTTCACCAACCGCCCAGTTTCTGCTGATTTTGCGCTTGTCCAGAGCTTTTTCGCAACACAGATACTGGGTGTCGGACTCTATTTCGCATCCTTTGTAACCGCACTGTTGGCGATTCTCAGCAGCGTTGGAAGCATCGCCGGTGAAATTGAAAGCCACCAGATTGACACGATGCTCGCCCGTCCGATACATAGGCGTTCCGTGATTTTCGGCAAATTTGCAGGTTTAGGCTCTCTGCTTGTTATTTATGCCGCTTTTCTATTCCTCGGTGTATTACTTATCAACCAGTGGATTGGCGGTGAACTTCTTCGCGTAGAATTTACCGTGGTTCAGGCCGCGAAAGCGCTCGCTATTTTCGTCATGCAGCCGCTGCTGCTTATCGCTGTTGCCCTGCTCTTCAGCAGCATGATGACGACCGTAAACGGAGGAATCGTGCTCATTATATTGTACGGCATCGGCTTTATCGGAGGATTCGTGGAACAGCTCGGTGTTTTGATGGAGAAGCCGACGTTGTCTAATATCGGAATCATTTCCAGCCTGGTGTTTCCGCTTGACTCCCTCTTCAGAAAGATGACGGTGTATCTATTCGATTCAGCGGGTGATCCTTTATCATTCGCTGCGCAGGGATTGTTTGGCAGCCTATCGACGCCAAGCGGGGCTATGCTCATGTACGCCGCTTTATACGGATGTGCAGCTCTCTGGCTTGCGGTACGCCGCTTTTCGTCCCGGGATCTATAGGCACCTCTGTCGTTTTCACTATGTCATTCTGGAAATTATGCCAAACCGCATCGAATACTTCGCGGGTGAAACCGAGCCGGAAGTATGGAAAGCATAATACAAAAAGCGAACAGGCAGAAGCTATCGTAAGCTCTGCCTGTTCGCATCTTTACTGTTTTATTCTTTGACGATCTCAAAGCGGATTTCTTTGTCCGTGCGCGGCACTTTAATCAGTGTCGAAGGATGCGTAATCACCTGTGTATACATCTTACCCGGCTCCGGATCTTTGTATTTTACTTTCACGACTACTTTGTTTGCGCGCTCTGTCACGCCCACCACCTCAACGCCATAGCCCCCATTCGGCTTCTGGCCCCGGGCTACCGCCGCGTAGATGCCATCTTCATCCCAGATGCTGCCTGTAAACTCTTGATTTTTGTGATCATCAAACCACTGCTGGATACGCGGAGAAATTACCGGCTGCGCACCGTCAGAAGGATAAATCACATCGAACGTCCATTCTTTTTCGGTCATATTCTGTTCCCCCAGAGAAATTATACCGTTCTTCGCATCATATCCCACCTGATAGCCAAGCTTCTCGGAAATGAAGCGCAACGGCACATACGTTGTATTCTGATGAATAAACGAGGCCGGTACATAATTTTTGCCGTTAAAATACTGTTGCTCTCTATCGCTTGGCTGTACTTCTTTGCCGTCCATCATAAAAGAAATTGGCTTTACGCTTACATCTATTTTTGTCAATGCTGCATACGAAAATCCGGCTGCACTCATTAATCCAATACCCGCCAATATCCCTGCCGCAAACGTTGTGACTATGCGTTTCTTCATTAGTATCACCTCGTGTATTTATTCCTGTATCTTTATAGACGAATAAACTACGATTAATGCATACAAAAACTATCAAGAAACCTATCTTACTTCATCGGCATGAGTTTTGCAAAGGTAATGGTTGTATAGTCTGGTTCAGTTTCCTTTTGGAAGATTGTTTTTTTATAATCAATATATACTACATATACATACGAACGTAATGGCCGGATAAGGAGGAGTGTTATGTTTTACTGGCAGGATGTCATGCGGCCTCTCCCGCCCGTGCTCTCCGTTCACGCTTCGCTCGACGACATTCTTGGACGGATATGCACATCGGAAGAAAGCGAACTGTTTTTATTGGAAAAAGACGGCGCTATTATCGGGTATAGTTCCTATTTTCGGCTAATGGACTATATACGGAATACAGGAGGGACAGACGATCCGTTTCCGTACGAGACCGATCTTGTCCCGGTGTCTGTTGGTAAACCGGTTGCGTTTTACCATAATATGCGCGTCTATGTCATCTATAATGCACAAGGCATTCCGGTCGGCTGCACAACGCGCGAAGACGCGGAGAATAAAATGGCACACCTGCGACTCCGCGAGATGAAGCGAACGTTCGACAGCGCGGGCATCGGCCTCATAACGACCGACCTTGCATTCCGCATAACATCCATGAACGAAACGGCCGAATCTCTGCTTGGCCTACGTCAGGATCTGCTGATCGGTCGCGATTACCGCTCGCTGATTGATACGGAGGCCGATTTGGAAGCCGTTCTTTGCGGCAAACGTTTTTTCAATAAAGTTAGCCGGTTTAACCATAAAGAATTAATCGGAAACTTCTCTCCTGTACGGGATAAAAAAGAAATTCATGGAGTTATTCATCTATTCTACCAGCGTGAGCAGTACGAAGCGTCTCTAAACGAAATCGAATATGTGCGAAACTTGAACGCGGACCTGCAGGCGCTGTATTCTTCTTCGAACGAAGAAATTATCGTTGTCAATCACGAAGGGACGATTATCCGGGTGGCAGGCACCTTGCAAAAAGAGTTCTGGCAAACCGATAATCCGTCCGAATTAATCGGACTCAATACACTGGAACTAGAAGCCAACTCCTTCTTCTCTCCATCTGTCACCCGCCTGGTGCTGGAAAGTGGAAAAAAAGAAGGAACCGTGCAAACGACCCGTTCCGGGCGTAAAATGTGGGCGGTCGGAACGCCGATTTACCATAATAATCAGCTGGAGCGTATCGTGATCATTTCACGCGACATTTCTGAGTTAAACCAGCTTCGGGAAGAAGTAGCGGAAGTAAAGCGCCAGAAACAAACAGCACTCATCTACCGGTCAAAGAAAATGGAAGTCATCGCCGAAAAAGCGCGGCGTATCGCGCAGGTTGACTCTACAATCCTTCTCATCGGCGAATCCGGTGTCGGCAAAGAGGTGCTCGCTACCCTTATTCATCAGGAAAGCCCGCGTAGCAAAGGACCCTTCATTCGGGTAAACTGCAGTGCTATTCCTGAAACATTAATTGAGAGCGAGTTGTTCGGTTATGAAAAAGGCGCATTTACCGGGGCCGACGCAGCGGGAAAACCCGGCTTTTTCGAGATGGCGCACGGCGGTACCATTTTCCTTGACGAAGTATCCGAGCTTCCTCTTCATCTGCAGGCCAAGCTGCTTCGTGTACTGCAGGAGAAAGAAATTATACGGGTGGGCGGTACAAAAACATTCTCTATCTCTATCCGGGTTATTGCCGCCTCCAATCGCAATCTCGAAGAAATGGTCAGACAGGGGCAGTTCCGCCAGGATCTTTATTACCGGTTAAACGTGATACCGATCCGGATTCCGCCATTGCGCGAACGCAGAGAAGATATTATGTCTCTGGCCATGCATTTTTTGCTGAAGTTCAATGAAATGTACGGGCTCAACAAAAATTTTTCCCGCGACGCCATCCGTGTACTTGAGGGCTATGACTGGCCGGGCAACGTGCGGGAACTGCAAAACATTGTGGAGCGGCTAATGGTTACGTCAGGACGGGATCTCATTACGGAAGAGGAAGTCATTCCTGCCCTGTACGATACGCCACTCTCCAGAAACAAAGATACATTTACAATAACTGAAATTATGCCGCTCAAAGATGCGGTGGAAAAGGTGGAAACGGAGCTTATCCGGCTCGCTATGCAAAAGTACCGCACTGCAGCCGAAGTGGCCAGGGTACTTGAAGTAAGCCCGGCGACCATAAGCCGGAAAATCAATCAGTTGATCAAGAAAAAGTCATAACAGGGGATGACACACCATGTTCTATTTACCGGAGACTCGATTTGATTTTGGCGGTGACGAATATATTTATGCTGAGATATCGCGGGAGATGAGCATCGAGATCAATTTTAAAGTTCAGGCTATCACACGGGAAATTATCCGGCGTCGTCTGCCCGGAGTCATAGAAGTCTGTCCGGCCAATACCGGGTATCTTGTCCAATATGAGCCGGAAAAGGTATCCCCCTACAAACTGCTGGAAATTATCCGTGAAATCGACGCCCGTTACAGCGATTTCTCCGCACTAACGCTGCCTTCCCGCATGATTGAAATACCGATTTGGTATAATGATCCGATTACATACGAGTATGCGGCCAAATTCCGTGATCGTCATCAGAATCCCGGCGGCTCTAACTTCGAGTTTGTTATGAAAATTAATGGATTTACCGAGCCCGAACCTTTTATCGAGGCTCACACCGCTACTCCATTTTTGGTAACGATGATGGGCTTCCTGCCGGGAACCGTGTGGGAATATCCCCTTGAAACAAGAAAAGACCATGTACTGCAGGCGCCCAAATATTTAAGCCCACGCACGGACACACCAATGCGGGCGGTTGGGATTGGCGGTGCATTTACCGTAATCTATCCCACGGCAGGCTCAGGTTCCTATCAACTCATCGGTATGTCCGCCATACCGGTCTATGCGGCAGAGCCGCAGACGGTCGCTATGCTGGGCGGGCGTTTTCTGGGTAAACCAGGGGATATTTGGAAACATCGCAGCATAACGGAGAATGAATACCATAAAATTTTAAGGGAAGTCGAAGAAGGTTCATACCGCCCCACCATACGTGAGATCGAGTTTAAACCAGCCGATTTTCTTGCGCATGGAAGCGACTATTTGCAAATCTTGTTGAAGGAAGGAGGGTTTGCATGATTCATGTACTTGAAGGCGGCCTGCTGACCACCGTGCAAGATGCCGGTCGCTTTGGTTACTATAGTCAAGGAGTTGCGCCCGCCGGTGCAGCCGACCCGTTCTCGTTTACGGTTGCCAACTGGCTGGTCGGGAATGAAGCGAATGCCGCCGCACTGGAGGTTATGCTGAGAGGCCCGCGCCTGGCCTTCGAAGAAGAAACCGTAATTGCCGTCACCGGTGCTCCGTGCCGTCCACACCTCAACACGGAAGAAATTCCGATGTGGGAAGCGATAGCCGTACGCAAAGGCGATGTGCTTTCGTTCAAACATACGAGAGGTGGGGTCCATGCCTACATAGCAGTGGCAGGGCAAATCGAGGTGCCGCCCGATCTGGATAGCCGCTCTACTTATTTAGCGAGCCGTATCGGCGGATTCGGAGGCCGTGCGCTGCGGAATGGAGATCGCTTGCCAGTCGGTTCGCTTCCCTCTATCTTGAATCGAAGGGGTAAAGTAGTGCCCGAATCACTGCGTCCGGTCTTCGCTCCTTCCTTTGATATTCACTTCATTATGGGCATCCGTTCCGATAAGCTGTCAGATGAAGGATTGAAACAATTTTTGAACACGGAGTGGAGAATCTCCACAGAATCGAACCGGACAGGTTACCGTTTTAAGGATGGTCGTATCCCGTTTGCACCGGGTGATCCTCCTTTCGGCGCCGGTAACAATCCGTCCAATGTCGTCGATTATATTTATCCGGTTGGCTCCATTCTCATTCCGAATGAGCAGGAGATCATCGTCCTGCTGAATGATACTCCGACAGGCGGTGGCTATGTAAGTGTTGGCACAGTCATCCGTCAGGATTTGGGCAGGATCGCTCAATCCATGCCGAATGCAACAGTGCGCTTTGTCGCCGTAACGCTGGAGCAGGCATTGGAACTTCGGAAGCAATATCGGCATACACTTCTACAAATAAAAGACTCTCTCTTATCGTAGTCGGCAGGCATTTCAACGCCTGTCTTTTTTCATTTTTGAAATTTATCTTTCATTTTTGAAACATCTCTTTTTCTTTTCCGTAAAAATCAAGTGTTTGCATTTGGCATTAAATTTGCAATTAACTAAATAATAAAGAAAAGATGAATGCACACGTCCAGGTTGAGCATTCTATAACCGAGTTAGTCAACCGTATTGAGTTCGCAAACCAAAAGGAGACGATGCTATGAACACCATGGAGAAATTGACGACCCGCTTCACTTTCGGGGGCGACGAATTTATCTATGCCGAAGTATCGCGGGCAATGAACGTAGAAGCCAATTTTAAAGTGCTGGCAGTCACGGATGAAATCCGCCGCTGCAATATTCCGGGCGTAACAGAGATTTGTCCGGCCAATGCCTCCTATCTTATCCGCTATAATCCGGATATTATCCGCCCTCTTGACCTGCTCGATGTTCTGAGAGAAATCGATGAACAAAAAAGCGACATTTCTGGACTAACGCTTCAATCACGCGTCGTAGAAATTCCGATCTGGTATGACGATCCGATTACAAAGGAATGCGCCGCAAAATTCAAAGACCGCCATCAAGATCCGTCCGTAAGTAATTTGGAATTTGTTATGAAAATCAACGGTTTCAAGGATAAAGAAGACTTTATCCACGCGCATTCGTCGGCGCCGTACCTTGTCTCTATGGTCGGCTTCGTACCGGGCACGGCGTGGGAATTTCCGCTCGGCGTACCGCAGGAGAATATCATCGAAGCGCCGAAGTACCTTCGTCCGCGCACCCAGACACCGGCGCGCGCTATCTCGATGGCCGGCGCATTCACAGTTATCTATCCGGTGGCCGGACCGGGCGGCTACCAGCTCATCGGCATGTCCGCTGTCCCTGTCTATGATCCGGAACAGAAGCTCGAAGATTTGAAAGACACTCTTATCCTGGCAAAAGCGGGTGACATATGGAAACACCGTCCGATCGATGAAAGTGAATATAATAAGATTGTCGCTGAAGTTGAAGCGGGCACCTACCGCTACAACATTAAATCTATAGAGTTCTCACCGGAAGAATACTTCGCCAAGACGCAGCAGTACCTTAATGAACTAACGGAGGGGATCGCCTATGCTTAAAATTTTAGAACCAGGATTAAGCACGTCAGTACAGGATTTGGGACGCTTCGGCTACTATCATATGGGCATGCCTCCTTCCGGCGCGTTGGACCGCTATTCGTTTCAACTCGGCAACCTGATTGTCGGCAATCCTTACAATACGGCTGCGCTGGAAATTACATTTATTGGTCCGAAAATCGAATTTCAGCAGGAGATGGTAATTGCACTAACCGGCGCGTACGTAAAGCCGCTCGTCAACGGCCAGGAAATTCCAATGTGGCAGGCTGTACGTGTCCGGGAAGGCGACGTGATTTCCTTTACGTTTACGCAGGGAGGTGCACGCGCATACCTGTGCGTGGCCGGAGGCATCGACGTACCGGAAAGATTGGGAAGCCGCTCAACGTACCTGCTCTGCCAGTTCGGCGGCTACGAAGGCAGAAAATTGGAACAAGGCGACATTCTACACACTGGCAATCCCCGGCAGAGTCTGAATGCCATTGAAGGCAGAGCATTACCGGAAGAGTTATGGTGGAAGCAAAACAAGCCGGTTGAACTTCGTGTTGTAACCGGCCTGTGCAGCTATAAAGTGCAGCCGGACAGCCTGTTTAACTTTCTTATGGAGGAGTGGACCGTTTCTACGGAAGCGGATCGGGTAGGATACCGGTATAAAGGAAACAGTCCGCTTACGTTTAAAGATATACCACAGCCGTTTGGCGCCGGTGACAATCCGTCCAATGTCGTCGATATGGGCTATCCGGTCGGCTCCATCCAGGTTCCGAATGGAGAAGAACCCATTATTTTGTTAAACGACGCCGTAACAGGCGGCGGGTATATGACAGTAGCGACTGTGATCAGTGTCGACCTGCCCAAAGTGGCACAATCTCTTCCCGGTACACCAACCCGTTTTCTCTCAGTGAGCATTGAACAGGCGATGGCAGCCCGCCAGGAAGAACAACGAAAATTCCGGTATGCGGAAGAAATTCTTGCATCACATCAACGGTATCAAACAAGTTAAATAAATCGAAAGAGGAGCGTCACGAAGATGTTAATCGATATTAACTGCGATATGGGTGAAAGCTTTGGCATGTACGAACTGGGGAACGACGAGAAAATGATGAAGTATGTAAGCACAATTAATGTAGCCTGCGGGTATCACGCAGGCGATCCGCTGGTAATGCGCCGGACGGTAGAACTGGCGAAGCAATACGGGATTAATGTAGGCGCCCATCCGGGATTTCCGGATTTGATGGGCTTTGGACGGAGACGGATGACCGCAACGGCGGAAGAGGTAGAAAATTATATACTGTATCAGGTCGGGGCCCTGCAAGCGTTCCTGCACGCATACGATATGGAACTGTCCCATATCAAGCCGCATGGCGCTATGTATATGATGGCCATGGAAAACGACGATTTAGCCCAGGCAGTGCTTAATGCGACCGAAAAAATTGATAAACGTCTGCCGCTGTTCGCCTTAAATAACTCGTCGCTGGCTCGCCTTGGACAGGAGCAAGGCTTCAATATTGTATTCGAAGTGTACGCCGATCGTGAACACGATGAAACCGGAAGTATCGTCATGACACGTAAAGGCGCAGATTACTCCGATATGAACGAACGGGCCCGCCGCGTCGTACGGATGGTGAAGGAAGGCAAAGTCATTACACATGATGGCAAAGATATCTCTCTGAAAGCGGAAACGGTATGCATTCACGGGGATCATCCGGATGCGCCGAAGCTGGCAGAAGCCATCATTACACATTTGAGAAACGAAAACATCGACATTAAAGCCGGGTTTCTCGCAAATCAGCCCCAGTAATCGGGTTATTCACTTTTTCCACACTATAAGCAAAGGCACAGTGGAATTCCGACTGTGCCTTCATTTTTTATAGAATTATCTTTTTTTCAAGATACTCTACAACCTGCTCAGCACAGGCATCGAGCGATCTCGTATCCGTCTCAATGATAAGCTCCGGGCTTTCAGGCTCTTCGTAAGGAGCAGAGATTCCCGTAAACTCCGGGATCCCGCCTGCTCTCGCTTTTTTGTATAAACCTTTTGGATCACGCTTCTCGCATTCTTCGATCGCACATTTCACATAGATTTCAATAAATTCGCCATCTTCTACCAGGCTACGGGCCAGCTCTCGGTCTGCACGATACGGAGAAATGAAAGCCGTCAGCACAATAACACCTGCATCGACAAACAATTTTGATACTTCACCGATCCGGCGGATATTTTCCGTCCGATCCTCCGGAGTAAATCCGAGATCTTTGTTAATACCATGTCGAATATTGTCTCCATCTAGCAGGTATGTGCGCAACCCTTTCTCATATAGCCTGCGCTCCACTTCGTTGGCCAGCGTCGATTTTCCTGCGCCTGACAGGCCTGTGAACCATAGTACCGCACTTTTATGTCCATTTTTCCGCTGACGATCCTGTTTCGTTACATTCGTCTGGTGCCAGATAATGTTTGCGTTATGGGACGCCATAATGCTCTACTCCTCCCTACTCGCTCCGTTATTTGCCTACAGCTACTTTCATGCCACGAATCAGCACTTCCACCACTTCCGGACGACTAAACTCCGGCGGCGGCGCCTCGCCCTGGCTCAGCATCTCCCTTACCTTGGTACCGGATAAGTGCAAATGATCTTCCGAACTATGCGGGCACGTCTTGGCTGACGCCATGTTGCCGCATTTCTTACAATAGAAGCTGTGTTCAAAAAACAACGGTGTAATTCCCAGTTCATCCGCCGTAAAGTCCGAGAAAATCAGCTGTGCGTCATAGGTGCCGTAATAATTACCGACGCCAGCATGGTCGCGCCCGACAATAAAATGGGTGCAGCCGTAATTCTTGCGCACCAACGCATGAAAAATCGCTTCACGCGGTCCTGCATAGCGCATTGCCGCCGGGAACACGGCCAGGAAAACACGGTCTGACGGATAATAATTTTTTAGCAGCACCTGATAGCTTTCCATCCTGATGTCAGCTGGAATATCATCCGCTTTCGTCTCCCCAACCAGTGGATTCAAAAACAGTCCGTCGACAATCTCAAGTGCAGTCTTCTGAATATATTCATGCGCACGATGCACCGGGTTGCGCGTCTGGAAGCCAACGACCGTTTTCCATCCCCGCTTTTCAAATACCGCCCGCGTCTCGCTAGGATCAAGGTAAAACTCTTTAAACTGGTTTTTTTCCGGACGCTTTACCAGCGTAATCGGGCCTGCTACATAAACGGCCGGACGGCTCCACAGCTTTTTGACGCCCGGATGCGCCAATTCAGTGGTACCATATACATTCTGCGCTTCTACTTCTTTATCCGGCGTATACAGCTCTGCCACTTCGATAACGCCATAAACCGCGCCCTGATAAACTAACTTGACCGTATCTCCGGGCGCAAGCCGCGCAGCTGCCTCTTCCGTCACCGGCAGTGTAATGGGAATACTCCATACCGTGCCATCGGCCAGGCGCATCGTATGCACCACGCTCTTATAATCTTCTTCTCCGAGAAATCCAGTCAGCGGGCTGTACGCCCCGATTGCGAGCAATTCCAAATCCGACAACGCGAATGCATCCAGCTCGATTTCCTTTGTTATTTTGCCTGTGTCATATGAGAAATTGATACGGTTGACCAGCGTACCGCCATGCGGTTGATTTGTGCTCATGTAGGGTTACTCCTTTTCTATTCTACTGTATAAGACGATTATTGATGCAGGCCGCATTCTGTCTTGTGGCTTCCGCTCCAGCGGCCGGCACGGGAATCTCCTCCGCCTTCCACCGGTAAGGTACAGTATTCGCATCCGATACTCGGATAGCCTTTGTCATGCAACTCGTTGTACGGAAGATGATATAGTTTGATGTAGTTCCATACGTCGTCCCATTTCCAATGAATCAGCGGACAAATTTTAATGGACTCAAAGCGGCGGTCGATATTGACAAACTGCGTATGAGCGCGAGTCGGAGATTGCTCCCGCCTCAGTCCCGACAGCCAGGCGACCGCGCCCTGCAGCACCTCTTCGAGAGGTTGAAGCTTCCGCAGCCTACAGCACATATCCGGATCGGTCTTCCACAATTCCGGTCCGTATTGCGCCGCCTGTTCCTCCGCGGAAAGCGACGGCTCCTTCATCTCGATGCGCAACTTAGGATATTTGGCTTTAACGCGCTTGATTACCTCATATGTTTCCTTGAAGTGAAAGTGCGTATCAAGAAACACAATCCGTGCGTCAGGACGTACCCGACTGATTAAATCAACCAGCACCATCCCCTCCGCACCGAAACTACAGGCGTATACCAATCCGTCACCGAATTGACCGTACGCCCACTTCAATACGTCCAACGCATCCTTATTCTCCAGCTCTTTATTAACCGCTTCAAATCGTTCGGTCGTTAGTGTCTTATAAGAAAGTAGTGTATCCGACACCTAACTCCCTCCTCCCTGATCATGAATAGTACTTTTCTCTTTGCGAATCGTGTGGGACAAACTGATGGACCCGACCTTAGATTCTGCCAAAGACGAAATCCGTTTTCCGCCATTCCGCTTGCGCCGATATTCATGGCAAAAAACAGGGCTGCGGCAATAGCCACATAGATCATCATAGTTCAATCACATACCCCCATCCCGCTTCAGCCGGCTTTTTTTCTACAATGGCCAGTTCTTTGATCAATTTAGACGGCAGAAAATAGCGGTCAATCTGGTTCTGTGCGCTGCGAAACGCTTCTTCTTCATTATCGTGAATCACGACCACGGCGGCTCTCGATTCATCGCTGAAAATCACTTCAAATCGGTATGCAAACATAGCCTTTACCCTTTCCTTCTCTCTCGTCTTCGGGCCTTCTCTTCTTTACTCTTGATTTATACGAGTTGCCCCAATGCTGCATTTAATCGTTCTTGAAACGGTTCAACTCCGACGCGCTGCACGAAATCGAAGAAGCTTTCTCCTCTTTGTTTTTCTTCCTTATAGTAAGCCAGCAGCGGCAGCACGGCCCTATGCAATTGCTCTCCCAGCACGCGCCCTTTTAGTTTTTGATTGAACTGCGCATTCCTTCCAAGCGTTCCGCCGAGGAAAATGTCAAACGCGTCTTTCATACCGTCTTCCGTCTTAATCAGCGCTCCCTGGAAACCGATATCGGCAATTTGCCGCTGTCCGCAAGAGTTCGGGCATCCGACCATATGCATGCGAATCGGCTCATCCAACTCTACATGGGCATCGAGATACTCCGCGAGTTGACGCATTCTTTCCTTTGTCTCGACCAATGCAAGGTTGCAGAACTCAATACCTGTACAGGACACGGCGAACGCTGTAAAATGCTTCGGATACGGTGTCAAACGCTCTAACACTTTTTCTTTAAGCAACAGCTCGATTTTTTCGTTCGGAACACCGGTAATCACAATATTTTGCGAGTTGCATGTGCGAAGCGAACCGCTGCCGTACTCATCCGCAAGACGTGCCAGCTCTTCCAACTCTTGCGCGGACATCCGGCCGACCGGAACGGACAGGCCCACATAACTCAAACCCGGCTGACGTTGTTCATGCACGCCGGTGAAATAACCCGCATTCCAGCCTGCGATTTTGTCTTCGCCACGTGTATTCAGCTCGCCAACCAGCTCTTTTAACTTCTCAAGGAATTTCTCCGCGCCCCAATCGGCGACCAGGAATTTGAGCCGGGCATGGTTGCGCTTCTGACGGTAGCCGTAATCGCGGAAGATTGTCGTAACACCGACCGCGACCTTGACGACTTCTTCCGGTCGTACGAACACATCAAGTTGCTGGGCGAGGTAAGGACGTGCCGACAGACCTCCACCGACCCAGACATGGAAGCCGATGACTTCTTCACCGTCGATAACTTTGGTCGCCGGCGTAAATGCAAGGTCGTTAATCTCAGCGTGCCCTGCGTTGTAAATGTTGGCGGAAATCGAAATCTTATATTTACGCGGCAAATTTGAGAAATCACGGTTCATTAAAAATGTATCCGACAATTCTTTCACCAGCGGCGTCGTATCGATTAACTCGTGCGGGTCGATTCCTGCCAGCGGGTTACCTACAATGTTACGCGGACAGTCGCCGCACGCTTCGAACGAAGACATTCCCACGGAAGCAAGCCGTTCAAAGATGTCCGGAAGTTGCTCTACGCGCAGCCAGTGGAACTGCACCGCCTGGCGGGTCGTAATATCAACCAGGTCTTTGCCATAATCCCGTGCAATGCCTGCCAGTACACGTGCCTGATCAGATGACAGGTTGCCGGACGGAATTCGTACCCGCATCATGAAATGTCCGTCTTTCGGACGCTGCTGATAGACTCCGGCCCACTTGAAACGGTCCATGTCATCCGGCGTAATCGATTCAAATCCGGTTTTGGCGTATTCGTAAATATCCTCAATTACGTCCAGTCCGTCTTTTTCCAGCTTCGCCAATTCATTTTTGTTCAAATTCCCCCTATCGTTTGCCCAGAATGCTGTGTAAGCCATGCTTCTCTCTCCTCTCAATCAAAATTCACGCAGTGACAACGTGGGACAGTTGCTGCTCGTACCAGGCAAGCTGTTCTCGCAGGCGCACAACTTCACCGACGACAATAATCGCGGGAGACTTAAAACGCGCTTGCTGCACCTTTTCCACAATCGTCTCGAGCGTACCGATAAGAGTTTCTTGATTCTCATATGTTCCCCAGCGCACAAGCGCCACAGGAGTCTCTTTCCTACGGCCATGCTGGCGCAGATTTCGCACAATATCCGGGAGATTGCCGACACCCATGTAGAAGACCAGCGTATCCACGGCAGTCGCAAGCTTCTTCCAATCAATCCCACTTTGTTCCTTATCTGCAGCTTTATGGCCGGTTACAAACGCAACAGAAGAAGAATATGCACGATGTGTAACCGGAATCCCCGCATAGGCAGGGGCCGCAATCCCCGAAGTGATACCCGGCACTACTTCATAGGAAAGACCTGCTGCCAGACAGGCTTCCGCCTCTTCTCCGCCGCGCCCGAAAACAAATGGATCGCCTCCTTTCAAACGAACTACCTCTTTGCCCTCCAATGCCTTTTCAACGATAATTCGGTTGATTTCGGATTGGGGGAGCGAGTGATGATCCGCTTGTTTGCCACAGTAGATGCGCTCCGCCTCTTGTTTTGCGTAATCCAGCAGCTTTGGACTGGCCAGCCGATCATAAACGACGACATCCGCGTGCTGCAGAAGTTCAAGACCGCGTACCGTGATTAATTTCGGATCACCGGGGCCAGCCCCTACAAGATAGACCTTTCCTTGTGTCATGCCGTCTCTCCTTTCATCGTTTTTTAATTAAATGCATTAGCTTAGTTGGTTTACTGCAATAAAAAACCCTTCTTCATAATGAAGAAGGGTTCGTATATGCCTTTCGACCCCTCTTCCTCATCTTTGAGCATTGCTCTCTGGAATTGGCACCTAACCGCATTAGGTTGCCGAGACTTCATCGGGCCAGTCCCTCCGTCTCTCTGGATAAGAAAGAGAATCCATATTATTTTAATTTGATTTATTCAATTGATTGGTTTTGATTATACCTTGCTTTTTTTCAAATAGCAAGAACTTTTCAAACAAAATGCGGCTCAATACCAGAAAATGTAGTTGACTGTTCGAATGTACCTCATGTGTGACAAGGAACAGGAAAAGGGATAGACATGTCACTTTGTTACATTCTGCAGGGGCGATACAGAGGCCGCTCCATAAGGGTAAGCTAAAATTTTAAAATCCAAGTCATAAAAGACTTAAAATTAAGTCTTTTATGACTTGGATTTTCTCTTTATCTTTTCTCTTTTTTCGTGTTTTCTGTGATTTTTTCTATTTCAGAAGTTGGCATACTTATTGCTTCTACATAAAAACGAGGTAAAAATTTTATTTTTACACATTCTATTTCTGTTATTTACTATTTAAGGAGGTATCCACATGAGCTATAAATTCGCTAACGTGAAAACTGAATTGCCAGGACCAAAAGCTAAAAAACTTCTTGAACGTCGTAAACAGTACGTACCAAAAGGAATCAGCAACGGAATTCCTACATTCGTAGAAAAAGCCCAGGGCGCTCTTCTTACCGATGTAGATGGCAATACATTTATCGATTTTGCAGGTGCAATCGGTACCATCAATGTAGGACACTGTACACCGGAAGTCGTGGAAGCACTGCATGATCAAGTAGATAAATACATCCATACCGGCTTCAACGTTATGATGTACGAACCGTACATCGAGCTGGCAGAACGTCTTGCCAAACTGGCACCCGGTAATCATGAGAAGCAAGTGATGTTCTTGAACAGCGGTGCGGAAGCGGTGGAAAACGCCGTGAAAATCGCACGCAAATATACGAAACGCCAGGGTGTCGTCGTTTTCTCCCGCGGCTTCCATGGACGCACGCTGCTTACTATGACGATGACCAGCAAAGTAAAACCTTATAAATTCGAATTCGGCCCGTTCGCGCCGGAAGTATACAAAGCGCCGTACCATTACGAATATCGTCGTCCGGAAGGCATGAGCGCAGAACAGTACGATGATTATATCTTAAACGAATTCAAGACATTTCTGCTGGGCGATGTGGCACCGGAAACGATTGCCGCCGTCGTAATGGAGCCGGTACAAGGGGAAGGCGGATTTGTCGTTCCTTCCAAAAAATTCGTACAGGGCGTAGCAGAAATTTGTAAGCAGCACGGTATCGTGTTCGTTGCTGACGAAATTCAAACAGGCTTCTCCCGTACGGGTAAATTGTTTGCGGTAGAGCACTTCGATGTAGTACCGGATCTGATGACCATCTCCAAATCCATGGGCGCGGGTCTTCCGATCAGCGGCGTTATCGGACGCAAAGAAATTATGGAAGTGGCCAATGCGGGCGAGCTTGGGGGTACCTATGCGGGAAGTCCGCTCGGATGCCGTGCAGCGCTTGCCGTGCTCGATGTAATCGAGAAATATGACCTTAATGAAAGGGGCCGTGTAATCGGCGAGAAAGTGATAGAGCGCTTTAACCATCTTGCGGAAAAATACGATATAATTGGAGACGTACGCGGTTTGGGTGCTATGTGCGCGATGGAATTTGTCAAAGACAAACAAACCAAAGAACCAAACAAAGAAATTGTGGGCACAATTATTAATGAAGCCAACAAACGCGGCTTAATTACATTGAGCGCGGGCTTATACGGCAACGTAATACGCGTATTGATGCCGCTCGTCATTACGGACGAACAGCTCGAAGAAGGCCTCGACATCCTCGAAGAATCCATCGCTGCTGCAACATCTGCTCTGCAAGTACAATAATGATTTAGGAAGAAAGGGGTTCTAGCCATGAATCAAATAATACCGAAAAAACCTCTGTATATCGCTGGCGGAACAAAAGAAGCGGCCTCCTATAAGGAGCTTCGTTCCCCGCATTCCGGAGAAGTTATTGCAGAAGTCGCCATTGGTACCAGGGAAGACATGAAAGCGGCAATCGACTATGCAGAAGAAGCAGCGAAGGTAATGGCGAAACTGCCGGCCCATAAACGCGCTGCCATTCTGCAGAACGTATCCTTACTTCTGAAGGAACGGAAAGAAGAAGCAGCACGCATCCTGACGCTTGAGGCGGCTAAACCGATTACGGTAGCCCGCGGTGAAATCGCTCGGACCATTGAAACCTACCAATTCGCGGCCGACGAAGCGCGCCGCCTGCACGGAGAAACCATTCCGATGGACGCTTCAGCTATGGGTGAAAATCGCATCGCCTATACCGTGCGTCATCCGCTCGGTGTTGTCGGAGCAATCACGCCGTTCAACTTTCCGTTCAATCTGGTGGCACACAAGCTTGGACCTGCCTTCGCAGCCGGGAATGCGGTCATTTTGAAACCGGCAGACCAAACGCCGCTATCCTCCTTCTTCATCGCTGATCTGTTCGCAGAAGCCGGGCTTCCGGCTGGTGCCCTTCAGGTTATCCCCGGTCCGGGGAGCGAAGTCGGAGACGAGATGGTATGCGACGACCGTGTGAAAATGATTACGTTCACCGGCAGCCCGGAAGTCGGCAAAACAATCCGTTCTAAAGCGGGATTGAAGCGTGTCGTACTTGAGCTCGGTTCTAACTCCGGCTTGATCATTGACGAAGGATTCGATATTGACCGGATTATCAAACGAACGGTAACAGGCGCGTTCACGTTCATGGGACAGGTATGTATTTCCCTGCAACGCATCTACGTGCACCGCTCCCTGTATAATGAGTTTGTAGAGAAATTCGTTGCGGAAACAAAGAATCTACGTATCGGTGACCCGCAGGACGAGACAACCGACATTGCGGCGCTGATTTCACAAAAAGACGTCGACCGCATCGCCTCCTGGATTGAAGAAGCCGAAGCCCTCGGCGCGAAGGTATTGACCGGCGGCACGGAAGGCAACCTTGTTAAACCGACCGTTCTCGTTGACGTACCGCCGCATGCGAAAGTAAGCTGCCAGGAAACGTTCGCACCGGTCGTCATTATCAGCCCGTTTGATTCATTCGACGAAGCGATCGACGCGGTAAACGACTCCCGCTACGGACTTCAGGCCGGTGTATACACCGATAATATTGAGCGTGCATTCCACGCGGCTGAACGTCTGGAAGTAGGCGGTGTAATGATTAATGACTTCCCGACATTCCGTGTCGACCAAATGCCTTATGGCGGCGTGAAAGAAAGCGGCGTGGGACGTGAAGGCATCAAGTACGCGACCGAAGAAATGACCGAAATGAAGCTTGTCTGCTTCAACCGCAATAAATAATATGGCCGTATAAATCCGCGCCTTACGATAAGGAGGCGCCTCATGCAAGCGGATATCGATATCGCATCGTTTCTCACCAGCTTCTCGATCGGATTCTGTTATCTGAATGAAGAAACATTCGCATATAACAAGCTGATCGAGAAGTGGTTTTTCGAGCAGGGCATAACGCCTACCGATCTATCCGTCCGCCTGCGAAAATGGGCGGCGGACGGTGATTTTCTTCAGCGAATGGACGGCTTTCTTTGGGAAGGAAGACTGCTGGCAGAACCGCACGGGTTTGCCTGGCTCGTCTTTCCATGGGAGACCAAAGAAAGCCATGTCGCTGCGGAATATGAACATCTGTACGCGGAACTAAAAAGCGTATTCGCCGCGGCCTATGACGAAATTTTTGTTACCGACGGCGAAGGATATACCGTTCGGGTAAACGGGGCCTGTGAACGCAACTACGGATTGACCGCCGAGCAGATGGTCGGCAAACACGTCACCGAGCTGGTAGCTCAGGGGATTTTCTCCCCTTCTGCGACGCTCGACGTCATAAAACAACGCAAGCAAATCAACCTCGTGCAGCAGACACAGAACGGACGCAGGCTGCTGGTGACGGCCACCCCTGTTTTCACACAGGACGGCCAGTTGATTCGCGTCGTCAGCAATTCGCGCGATATTACTGAGCTATTAAATCTGCGCGAACAGCTCGACCAGTTGCAAGAGCGTGTAGAGACGTATGAAGAAACTTTGCAACTGCGAGAGGAAGCATCTGGCATAAAACTCACTGTGCGCAGCTCTTCAATGCTTGCCGTGCTATCCAAAATCGAAAAAGTCGCGAAGGTAGACAGTACGGTGCTGCTGCTCGGAGAATCGGGTGTGGGAAAAACGCACCTTGCCCGCTACCTGCACAACATGAGTCCACGCAAACAGGAACCTTTTCTCTCTGTGAACTGCAGCGCTCTTCCCGAATCTCTCATCGAGTCCGAGCTGTTCGGATACGAACGCGGAGCGTTTTCCGGTGCGCATGAGAAAGGAAAAAAAGGGCTGTTCGAAGCTGCAAACGGAGGCACACTGTTTCTGGACGAAATCGGGGAATTGCCGCTTTCGATGCAAGCTAAACTGCTGAACGTACTGCAAGAGAAACAGTTTTTCCGCATTGGCGGCACGACTCCGATTCAAGTGGATGTACGCATTGTCGCGGCCACCAATCAAGATTTGAAAAAGAAAGTGGAAGAGAAAACCTTCCGCAACGATTTATATTACCGGCTGAATGTCATTCCGATTACGATTCCGCCGCTCAGGGAACGACAGGAAGACATCGTACCGCTTGCCATCCGTTTTCTCGAAGAGTTTAAAGAGACGTATGGCATCGAGAAGAAACTCAGCTATACGGCCGCGGAAGAACTGCGGCGCGCGCAATGGCCGGGCAACATTCGGGAGCTGCGCAACTTCCTGGAGCGGATTGTGGTAACGGCGGATGAAGATGTCATTACAGCGGAACATATCACGCGTGCGCTCTACGATGACGAAGAAGCACTGCCGCCTGAGCCGGAAGAAGGAATGACGCTGAAAGACCAGCTTGAACGCTATGAAGGTCAGATTATACGCCGGGCGTATGAAGAGTGCGGAAGCACGTACAAGCTGGCGGAGATGCTCGGCATAAGCCAGTCCAGCGCAATGCGCAAAGTCAATAAATATGTAAAGGAACTGTGAGATGCTGATCACGATATACGGGACGCAAGCCACAGAGACAATGGATTTCCACCTGGACCGCCCGCATACCGTTGGCGCCATTCTCGAGATTCTGTTGACCATTCATCCCTGGTTTTGTCAGGCGCTGCCGCCTGAGCGGGACAGGTCCACACTGGAGACAGTTTTATCCATCCGAACTCCCGCCAATCGCTCACTTACTCTTGACGATACTGTCACAAATGACACGGAGCTTGAAATTCACTTTCATGATATGATATAAGCAGATCATAAGAGGAAGTGAATGGATGTGTTCGAGTTTTTCTATCGCAGACGCAACAACCAGCCTATGTATTATTTCATGA
>Ga0310821_100362_pt1 | contig 24337 bp, 20 predicted proteins | sample P4_ome_FD_201300 | JGI IMG/M metagenome (GOLD analysis project Ga0310821, IMG submission 201300) | Sorghum-adapted microbial communities from Joint BioEnergy Institute, Emeryville, California, United States - P4_Day56_Rep1 | ecosystem: Engineered > Bioreactor > SSF (Solid state fermentation) >...
TGTTGCAGGTGACTTGCTGCACGAAAAAGCCGCTTCGTCCCTTCTCTTTCCGCATTTTCTAAAAGACGACTATAAAGATATCCCCCGGCTGTACTCCGGGGGGATGTCTCCGCACGATATTGCCCGTAAGCTGGGGATAGGTGACGGAGAGGTAGAAATGGTGATCCAAATGTTGAAAAAGCAGGGTTTTTTAGCTGCAAACTAATCTCTCCTGGTAGACGATGAAATTTTCATACCAGCTTGTTGCATTTTTTTAACACCTATGGTATATTTACAAACGGTGTGAAAATACACACGTTCTTCAATCCGGGTGAAGGTGCTTGCACGGTAACGTGTGAGTCTCATTCGGAGATGCGAAGAGCGGAGGCATTACAAAAAACCATTTTAGAGGAGGTGTCGTGGAGATGGCAGTAATTTCTATGAAACAATTACTGGAAGCCGGTGTGCACTTTGGTCACCAGACTCGTCGCTGGAACCCGAAGATGTCCCGCTATATCTTCACCGAACGTAACGGAATTTATATTATTGATCTGCAAAAAACCGTAAAGAAAGTAGAAGAAGCATACAACTTCGTTCGTGAAATTGCAGCGAATGGCGGTAAAATTCTGTTTGTTGGAACGAAAAAACAGGCGCAGGAGTCTGTAGCTGAAGAAGCGCAGCGCTGCGGCATGTATTACATTAACCAACGCTGGTTGGGTGGTACGCTGACGAACTTCAGCACAATCCAAAAACGTGTGGCTCGCCTGCACCAATTGGAGGAAATGGAGAACGACGGCACTTTCGAACTTCTTCCGAAGAAAGAAGTTATCTTGCTTCGCAAAGAAAAAGAACGCCTGGAGAAGTTCCTTGGCGGTATTAAGGGCATGAAAGAACTTCCGGATGCAATTTTCGTAATCGATCCCCGCAAAGAGCGTATCGCGGTTGCGGAGGCCCGTAAACTTGGCATCCCGCTCGTAGGTATTGTTGACACGAACTGCGATCCGGATGAAATCGATTATGTTATCCCGGGCAACGATGATGCCATCCGCGCCGTAAAATTGTTAACAGCAAAAATGGCGGATGCGGTTCTCGAAGCAAACCAGGGATCTGGTGAAGAGGTTGCAGCTACTGTATAAGTTCCGCGAGCAATGTAAGGGTGGCGAAGGGTGTAACCTTTTTCCGCCCTTTTGTTACAATAAAGCAAAGTTACGTAAACCCTATATTTTAAACTTAACAAATGTGTAGGAGGATTTTCTCATGGCAATTAGTGCAAGCATGGTAAAAGAACTGCGCGAGAGAACAGGCGCAGGCATGATGGATTGTAAAAAAGCGTTGCAAGAAACGGACGGAGACATGGAAAAAGCAATTGACCTTCTCCGTGAGAAGGGAATTGCAAAAGCTGCAAAGAAATCAGACCGGATTGCTGCTGAAGGCCTTACTGCTGTTGCTGTGGAAGGAAACCTGGGCTGCATCGTGGAAGTAAACTCCGAGACCGATTTCGTAGCCAAAAACGAGAATTTCCAAACATTCGTAAAAGAAATTACGGAACACCTGCTGAGCCAGCGTCCGTCAAGCGTAGAAGAAGCGCTGGGGCAAGCGTTTAAAGGGCAGGGTGCAACGCTGCAAGAAGTGCTGAATGAGAAAATCGCAACCATTGGCGAAAATATGAACCTTCGTCGTTTTGAAATTCTGGAAAAACCGGAAGGAAACCTGTTCGGCCATTATCTTCACATGGGCGGTCGCATTGGCGTGCTGATCGAAATGACTAACACTGCGAACGAAGAACTGGCAAAAGACCTTGCCATGCAAATTGCTGCTGCAAAACCAACGTATGTCAAGCGCGAAGATGTGGATGCAAGCGAGCTTGAAAGAGAGCGCGAAGTTCTGAAAGCACAAGCGTTGAACGAAGGTAAACCAGAAAATATTGTTGAAAAGATGGTGCAAGGCCGTCTGAACAAATACTACGAAGAAGTTTGCTTGGTTGAACAAACTTTCGTAAAAGATTCCGATAAGAAAGTAAAAGACCTTCTGAAAGCGAACAACACGGACGTTGTGCGTTTCGTTCGTTATGAAGTAGGCGAAGGCATTGAAAAGAAAGCCGACAACTTCGTAGAAGAAGTAATGGCGCAAACTAAAAAAAATAACGCCTAAAAGCGAATGAAGTAGGGAACACGCGGTGTTCCCTATTTTGTAAACTGCGGAAAAAGCAGGAAATCTTCTTACGAGCAGCGAAGAATTTTAAAGAGGATTGGAGTTGTTTTTCAATGCCACTTCCCGCGTATAAACGTGTTGTATTAAAATTAAGCGGAGAGGCTCTCGCCGGAAATGTTGGATATGGGATCGATTCCGATGTGATTACGTCGATTTCTCACCAGATTAAAGAAATTGTAGAATTGGGCGTACAGGTCGCCATCGTTGTTGGTGGTGGTAATATTTGGCGCGGCCTGGCCGGAAGCGCAAAAGGAATCGACCGTACGACGGCCGACTACATGGGCATGCTGGCTACCGTGATGAATAGCCTGGCACTGCAAGACGGCCTGGAAAGAGTTGGCGTTCCTACGCGCGTGCAAACCTCAATTGAAATGCGGCAAGTTGCCGAACCTTACATAAGAAGAAAAGCTGTCCGCCATTTAGAGAAAAACCGTGTCGTTATTTTTGCAGCCGGCACAGGCAATCCATATTTCTCCACCGATACGACGGCAGCGCTTCGCGCGGCTGAAATCGAAGCCGAAGTGATACTGATGGCGAAGAACAAAGTGGACGGCATCTACTCTGCCGATCCGGCGCTTGATCCGAACGCTGAGAAATACGAAAACCTCACGTATCTAGAAGTGTTGAATAAAGGGTTAGGTGTAATGGACTCTACCGCTTCTAGCCTGTGTATGGATAACCATCTTCCGCTCCTTGTTTTCTCCATTATGGAAGAGGGAAATATTAAACGAGCCATTATGGGCGAAAAAATTGGTACGATCGTGAAAGGAGAATAATAACGATGCCACAGCAAGTACTAAAAGAAGCCGAAGAGAGAATGGATAAAGCCATCGCTTCTTTAAAGCGGGGTCTGGCTACCCTGCGCGTCGGCAGAGCCACACCTTCTCTCCTGGACAAAATTACAGTCGATTACTACGGATCGCCGGTGCCGGTAAACCAGGCGGCGAACATAAGCACACCGGAGCCGCGGTTGCTTGTGATTCAGCCCTGGGAGAAAACAATGCTGGGTCCGATTGAGAAGGCGATTCTTAAATCCGATCTGGGCTTGACGCCGACCAATGACGGGAATGTTATTCGTATTTCGATCCCGGCGCTTACGGAACAGCGCCGTATGGAACTTGTAAAACTGGCGAAAAAAGAAGGCGAAGAAGCAAAAGTTGCTATTCGTAACATTCGTCGTGACGCTAACGATGCCATTAAGAAAATGGAGAAAAACGGCGATATTACGGAAGATGACATGAAGCATAATCAGGATTTGGTACAGAAAGCGACGGACAAGCATGTAGGGCTTGTAGACCAAATCATCGCCGATAAAGAAAAAGAAATCATGGAAGTGTAACAAATAACCCCCTCGTAGGTGAGGGGGTTTATGATATATTTGATAGTACGGGGGAACGTACGTATGCTTGATAAACTAACCAGGTGGATGCAAAAATCGGAAAATGATCCGCTGCTGAATGAATATGAATTGGATCTTGCTAATGTTCCAAGACACATTGCCATTATCATGGATGGAAACGGAAGATGGGCAAAGAGACGAGCGCTACCGCGCGTGGCCGGACACCGTGCCGGCATGAAAACGGTAAAAGAGATTACGAAGGCGGCAGATGAAATCGGTGTAGAAGTATTGACCCTGTATGCTTTTTCGACAGAGAACTGGAAGCGTCCTGCCGAAGAAGTAGAATATTTAATGCGTTTGCCTCAGGAATACCTGGCGACCGAATTAGAAGAGTTAATCGAGCGTAACGTGCAGGTGCGTATGGTGGGCTATGAAGAAGATTTGCCCGATTATACGCTGAAAGCCGTGGTGGAAGCACGGGATAAGACCCGTGAGAATACCGGGTTAATCCTCAATTTTGCGCTGAATTACGGAAGCAGGGCGGAGATGATTAGCGCAGTTAAACAAATGGCGCAAGAAGTCAAAGACGGAACGCTTACCATTGATCAAATTGATGAAGAGACGTTTAGCTCGCATTTGACTACCCGCGGACTGCCTGATCCCGATTTACTAATTCGCACGAGCGGCGAGCTTCGTCTAAGCAATTTTATGCTCTGGCAGCTGGCCTACAGCGAATTCTGGTTCAGTGAGGTGTACTGGCCGGACTTTTCCCGAAAACATTTCTACGAAGCAGTCAAAGCATATCAACAGCGGAACAGACGATACGGGGCGCTAATGTAATGGAAGGCGCGCCAGGTAAGAGGTGGAACGCTTGAAAACACGGGTAATTACAGGGGTATTGGGGGGAGCCGGTTTTCTTCTTGTCGTCTATCAAGGAGGCATCTGGTTTACTGCCCTTGTTTTTTTTCTTGCTACGCTTGCTTATTATGAATTAATCCGAATGAATCATATCCGGTTAATGGATTGGCACGGGCTGACCGGCCTTGTTTTGCTTTGGCTTTTGCTCTTTCCTGACCTGGTGTGGAGCGGAAATACGCTGCGGGGCGATGTCATATTTTTATTTATTCTGCTGCTTTTGTTCATTACCGTAGCTTCGAAGAACCGGGTAGAATATCAGCATATCGCCTATCTTTTTTTTAGCGCGTTTTATCTTGGCATCGGGTTTCACTTTATGAACGAAACCCGAATGGCGAACGGCCTTGCCGTAATGCTCTCCATTTTGTTTGGTACGTGGGCAACCGATACGGGAGCGTATTTTGTTGGGAAATATCGCGGCAGAACAAAATTATGGCCGTCTATCAGCCCAAATAAGACGATTGAAGGATCGCTGGGCGGTATTATCTTGACAATGGTCACAATGCTTATATTTTCGCTGGTCACCGGGACCTTTACGATTCCGCATGCGCTGCTTATCGGGCTTGTTATCTCGGTAAGCGGACAAATTGGAGACTTGATGGAGTCAGCCATCAAACGTACGTTAAACGTAAAAGATTCGGGGGCGATTTTGCCGGGACACGGGGGCATGCTTGACCGATTTGACAGTTTAATCATTGTTTTTCCCGTTCTGCATTTGCTTCAATTGTTATAAAATGAGAAGAAAAGGCATAGGTTGACCGTCCTTTAGGAGGAAGTATGAAAAAAATAGCCATTCTAGGCTCTACCGGATCAATAGGAACACAGGCGCTTGATATTGTGCGGCAGCATCCCGACCGATTTTCGGTCGTGTCGCTCGCAGCCGGAAGAAACATTCAATTGCTGGCCGAACAGGCTCGGGAGTTTCGGCCTCACCTCATTTCGGTACAGACAAAAGAGTTGGCCGAAAAAATAAAACATGAACTGCCCCCGCATACGAAAGTAATGTGGGGAGAAGAAGGGATATTCGCAACAGCGACCCATCCTGACACTGATTTTGTTATCTCGGCCATGGTGGGAAGTGCCGGGCTTGCACCGACGCTTGCGGCCATTGAAGCGGGAAAAACGATTGGCCTGGCTAATAAGGAAACACTCGTCACAGCGGGCCATATCGTAATGCGAAAAGCGAAAGAACATGACGTTTCCGTCATACCGATAGATAGCGAACACTCGGCTATTTACCAGTGCTTACAGGGGGAAGACAGAGCGGCTGTACGCCGAATCATTCTGACTGCTTCAGGCGGCTCGTTCCGTGATTTAACACGGGAGCAGCTGGCAGACGTGACGGTAGAAGCAGCCCTTTCTCATCCGAATTGGAGTATGGGGGCTAAAATTACAATCGATTCGGCTACAATGATGAATAAAGGATTGGAAATCATTGAAGCTCATTGGTTGTTCGATTTGCCGTATGCCAAAATTGACACAATTCTCCATAAGGAAAGCATCATCCACTCTATGGTGGAGTTTACGGACCGTGCGGTGATGGCTCAACTGGGAACACCGGACATGCGTATTCCGATTCAGTATGCATTGAGTTATCCGGAGAGAGTGGAATTGGAAACTGAACCACTTGACCTGGTGAAGATTGCAAAGCTTCACTTTGCGGCGCCCGATTTTGAGCGTTACCCGTGTCTTGCACTTGCGTATGAGGCGGGGCAAAAGGGGGGCACGATGCCTGCGGTGCTGAATGGGGCCAATGAAGTGGCGGTGGCGCGGTTCCTTCGCGGAGACATTCCATTTCTGGCGATTGAAGATACGATCGCATACACGATGGGGAAGCACCGGGTCGTTGTAGATCCAGGGCTTGAAGACATTTTGGAAGCGGACCGGTGGGCGCGTCAAGTTGCAGAAGAGTATTAACCGGCCTGATGAAAGGGCCAAACAATCAGGAAAGGTGGAACCCCGTTGGTAAAGGTTTTAGCCATTGTTCTTGTGTTTGGATTGTTAGTCTTTATCCATGAATTAGGGCATCTTTTGCTGGCCAAACGTGCCGGAATTTTATGCCGCGAATTTGCTATCGGCATGGGGCCGAAGCTGTTCTCTTTCGTCAAAGGGGAAACGCGTTATACGCTTCGTTTGCTGCCGATTGGAGGATTCGTCCGCATGGCAGGAGAGGACCCGGAAGTCATTGAGATACAGCGCGGGCAGGATGTGGGCCTTATCTTTGATGAAGACGGCAAAGTGACGCGTATGATTTTAACGAACATTCGCAACCACCCGGAAGCGACTGTCGTTACGGTAGAAGAGACGGATTTGGAACATAAGCTGTTTATTCGTGGCATCGAAGACGGCGAGGAAGTTCGTTACCCGGTCCACCCGCAGGCAATGATGCTTCACCATAATCAAGAGACGCAGATTGCGCCGTATGATCGTCAGTTTGGCAGCAAGACGGTCGGACAGCGGGCCGCCGCTATCTTTGCGGGACCGCTCGCCAACTTTTTGCTTGCATTTGTGCTGCTGACAGTAATGGGGCTGGCGTACGGTGTGCCATCTGACAAGCCGGTTATCGGGCAGATTATTCCAAACCAGGCAGCGGCCAAAGCCGGTCTACAGCAGGGAGATAAGGTGTTATCCATTAACGGTAAGCAGATGGACACCTGGAAAGATATTGTACAGGTAGTGAGTACGTCGCCGGGCAAGGAGCTGATGTTTATTATCGAGAGAGGCGGTGAACAATTCTCTCTCCCGGTAGTTCCTGCAAAAGAAGTGCAGAAGCAGGGGGACAAAGAAGTCCAGATCGGCAAAATCGGCGTCTACTCGCCGACATCTAAATCATTCGTCGGAGCTGCTCAGTATGGCGCGGTCACTACGTATGAGTTCTCAAAACTGATATATGAAATGCTGGGTAAACTGTTTACTGGCCAAGTCCCTGTGCAGGAACTGTCGGGACCGGTCGGCATCTTTAACTATACGTATAAAGCTGCGGAAAACGGCCTGGTTGTACTCATTCAGTGGGCGGCGGCGTTGAGCGTGAACCTGGGAATTATGAACCTGCTTCCGCTGCCGGCGCTCGACGGGGGACGTCTGGTCTTTATCGGCCTTGAAGCATTGCGTGGTCGCCCGATTGATCCGCAGAAAGAAGGCATGGTGCATTTCCTTGGCTTTGCGTTCTTGATGGTATTAATTCTGGTCGTAACCTGGAACGACATTCAGCGTTTTTTCTAAAAAATCACATGTAGCACTTTGATATTTTGCGTGGTGCGGGAAAAAGGATAAAGAAGGAGAAGAAAAGGAAGGTGTTGTGTTTTCTTACTTTTCTCTTTCTCTCCTTCTTTTTTCCGTCCATGAAAGTATATAGATATAATAAGCATATACAGGAGGTACAGTGTTGTGAAACAGTCCAAGCTATTTCTGCCTACATTGCGGGAGGTGCCTGCGGAAGCGGAGATTGTAAGTCACCAGCTTATGGTACGGGCTGGCTTAATGCGCCAATTGGTATCCGGCGTTTATACATATTTACCGTTGGGCTACCGTGTTCTGCGCAAAGTACAGCAAATTGTGCGGGAGGAAATGGATCGCGCCGGCGCCCAGGAGATTTCCATGCCGGCCATTCAACCGGCGGAACTATGGCAGGAGACGGGTCGTTGGGATGCATACGGTCCCGAATTAATGCGTCTGAAAGATCGCCACAATCGTGATTTCGTGCTTGGGCCGACACACGAAGAAGTTGTCACCGGTCTCGTGCGTGATAACTTGAACACCTACAAAAAACTACCGATTAATTTATATCAAATTCAAACAAAATACCGTGATGAAGTACGTCCGCGCTTTGGAGTCATTCGTTCACGTGAATTTATCATGAAAGACGCCTATAGCTTTGATACGACCCGTGAAGGTCTGGACAAAAGCTATCAGGACATGTACGACGCTTATACCCGCATTTTTACAAGGGCAGGTCTGACATTCCGTGCGGTCGAAGCGGATGCCGGCGCGATCGGCGGTAAAGGCACGCACGAATTCATGGCGTTGTCTGAGATTGGTGAAGATACGATTGCCTATTGTACATCCTGCGACTATGCGGCGAATCTCGAAAAAGCGGAAGTCGTCTATAAGTCTGCAGAAAAGCGCACCGCATCTCAGGCTGAGATGGAAAAAGTGGCAACACCTGATGTAAAAACAATTGAACAATTGATGAACCATTTTGATATGGAAGCCCGCCAGTTTATCAAAGCGCTTGTATTTAAAGCGGATGAGCGCTTTGTCGTGGCGCTTGTGCGTGGGGACCACGAGCTTAATGACGTAAAACTGAAAAATATCGTGGATGCGAATGTGCTGACCATGGCAACGGAAGAAGAGTTGAACAAGCTCGGAATTCCGCTTGGCTTTGTCGGTCCGTTCAATTTGCCGGAAGACATTGAAGTTTATGCTGATTTCGCCATCCAAGATATGAACGGAGCGGTGGCTGGAGCAAATGAGAAAGACTATCATTATAAAAACGTTGTGCCGGGTCGCGATTTTACCGTCAAAACATATACTGACCTGCGCAATATTATCGAAGGAGACGAATGTCCGCGCTGTGGCGGCCATATCGCATTTGCGCGAGGAATTGAAGTGGGACACGTCTTCAAACTCGGTACGCGCTATAGCGAAAAGATGGGTGCCAAGTTCCTCGACGAGAACGGAAAAGAGCAGCCGATGATTATGGGCTGCTACGGCATCGGTATTTCGCGTACGGTGGCTGCCTGTGTCGAGCAGAACAATGACGAGAACGGAATCATCTGGCCGTGGTCGCTGGCGCCATACCAGATACACGTTGTGCCAGTGAATGTGAAGAACGAAGAACAAAAACAACTGGCTGATTCAATCTATGAGCAGCTTCAAAAAGAAGGGTACGAAGTACTGCTTGATGACCGTCCGGAGCGTGCCGGCGTGAAATTCAAAGATGCAGACCTCATTGGCCTGCCCATTCGCGTTACTGTCGGCGGCAAAGCAGGCGAAGGTCTTGTTGAGTGTAAAGTCCGGAAAACGGGCGAAAGCAAAGACGTACATGTGGACGAGCTTTTGACTTATGTTAAAGAATTGGCCGCTTCTCTGCAATAAAAATAGATGCTAGGCAGGTAATAGAGTAATAGAGTGGGAAATCAGGAGGAAAGAAAGAAGAGAAGAGGATTCAGAGAAGAAAAAGGCGTTCGCCTTTTTTTCATTGAAATCATCCTTTCGTTCTCTTCTTTCTTTTCCTTCTTCTCCGCATTATTTTTTTCGGGAGGAAGGTGCTTGTTTGTATGGAAAACGACGCGGTGAAGCAAGAACGCTTCGGGCTTTTGCTTCAGCAATTGGCCATTCCGCCTGAGTTTGTCGAAAAATATTTTTCCGGCGGTCTTATTGAGAAAGTGGAAGTATACCGCCAGGAGAAACGCTGGCATTTCTTCCTGCAGCTTCCCGAACTGCTTCCGTTGAACATATACCAGGCTTTTTATGCCAAACTGGTACAGGCATTTCAAAACATCGCTGCGGTCGATTGCGACATGCGGTACGTTCGCCCTGTGTCGATGCCGGAATTCATAAAAGAATATTGGCCGTTGATTGTTGAAAGGGTCTCACCGCATATCAATTCGACATCTACGTATTTAAAAAAGGCGACTTATGAAGTTACGGACAATAAAATAAAATTGGGCGTGCTTGATACATTTGCCATTGAGAAAATGAAACAGCGTCAGGTAGACGAGTGGATCGTTCGTGCAATGAAACAGCTATGCGGGGAGTCGCTTCCGGTCACCTATCATGTAGCGCAAAACGAAGAAACCTACCAGCAGTTTGTTGAGCAGCGGGAAGAGGAAGATCGTAGCCGCGCGATGGAAGCGCTGCTGGAGAAGCAGAAAGAAAAGGAAAAAGTCGAAGCTAGCAAAGAAGCGGCAGCAGCGGTGGACGTGCTGCAAATCGGATACGACATCAAAGAACCGTCCATTTCTATTTGCGAGATTCAAGAAGAAATGGGCCGTACCTGCATCGAAGGACTGGTCTTTGGTGCGGAAATACGCGAACTACGCAGCGGCCGTACGCTGTGCACGTTCAACATTACCGATTATACGGATTCGTTGCAGGTGAAGATATTTGCCCGTGATAAAGACGATGTGCCGAAGCTTTCGGCAATTAAAAACGGCATCTGGCTCCGTGTGCGGGGCCCGATTCAGGAAGACACATTCGCACGTGAACTGGTTATGATGGCGAAAGATTTAATTCAAATCAAACCATCGGCATCCCGGATGGACAATGCGGAAGAAAAGCGGGTTGAGTTCCACTGCCATACGAACATGAGCGCGATGGACGGCATCGCATCAGCTGAGCGCTTGATTAAACAGGCGGCCGAATGGGGACACAAAGCGATTGCCATCACTGACCATGCAGTTGCCCAGGCATTTCCCGAGGCATTTTCAGCTGCGAAAAAACACGGGATCAAAGTTTTGTACGGTATGGAAGCGAACGTCGTGCCTGACTCGGCCGTCATCGTTCATCAGCCGCAGGATCGACTGCTGGCTGACGATACGTACGTTATTTTTGACGTGGAGACAACCGGTTTGTCTGTCGTCAATAACACAATTATCGAGCTGGCCGGCGTCAAGATGAAGAACGGTGAAATCATCGGGCGCTATGAATCGTTCATCAACCCACATGAACCGATTCCGCTCAACATTCAACAGTTGACTAATATTACAGACGACATGGTTAAAGACGCGCCGGAGCTTGAACAGGTTATCCGCGAATTTGTCGACTTCGTCGGCGACGCGGTACTTGTAGCGCACAACGCCAAGTTCGATATGGGCTTTCTCCATGCAAGCTGCAAACAGGTCGGACTGCCGCTGATGGAGAACCCGTTCCTCGATACGCTCGAATTGGCCCGTTTTCTCTATCCGGGCATGCGTAACCACCGACTTAATACATTGGCGGGCAAGTTTAACGTTAGCCTGGAAAACCACCACCGGGCCGTTGACGACTCAGAAGCGACCGGCCATGTCTTTTTCTATATGTTAAAAGATGTGCTGGAGCGGGAGATTACCAATCTAAATGAGTTGAACAACCATGTCGGTCTGGATTTGCAGAATTCGCGTCCGTTTCACTGCAATATTTATGCTTTGAATGAGGTCGGCAAGAAAAACTTATACAAAATTATTTCTCTGTCCCATACGGAGTACTTATACAAGACGCCGCGTATTCCGCGGGCGCAGATTCAAAAACACCGGGAAGGCCTGTTGATTAGTTCCGGGTGCGAAAAGGGCGAGCTCTTCGAAACAGTGCTCAATAAAAGTCCAGAAGAAGCGGAAGAGGTGGCCCGTTTCTATGATGTGCTGGAGATTCAGCCGATTGAGATTAATCGCCATCTCATTGAAAAGCAGCTTGTGCCAAACGAAGCCGCACTGATGGAGGCCAACCGCAAGATTGTCGAAATCGGTGAGAAGCTGAATATTCCGGTCATTGCGACAGGCAACGTACATTATGTGCATCCGTACGAGAAGGATTACCGCACAATCCTCATCCATGGCATCACCGGCTTTAGTCCGCTTAAAGACCAATATAAGCCGGATGCCCACTTCCGCACGACGGAGGAGATGCTTGAAGAGTTTAAATACTTGGGCGAGGAAAAAGCGAAAGAAGTCGTCGTAATAAATCCGAATATGCTTGCGGACCGGTTCGAAGAGCTTGAAATTATTCCGAAAGATTTGTATACGCCGAAAATTGAAGGCGCGGACGAAGAAATTCGTTCGATGAGCTACAACAAAGCGAAAGAATTGTATGGAGAACCGCTTCCGGAAATTGTTGAGAAGCGTCTGGAGAAAGAATTAAACAGCATCATTACACACGGTTTTGCGGTTATTTATCTGATTTCACACAAGCTGGTAAAGAAATCAATCGATGACGGTTATCTGGTCGGGAGCCGGGGCTCGGTCGGTTCATCGTTCGTTGCCACGATGACAGAGATTACTGAGGTGAATCCGCTGCCGCCGCATTACCGCTGTCCGAAATGCAAACACAGTGAATGGTTTACGAAAGGGGAATACGGGTCCGGATTCGACCTGCCTCCGAAAGACTGTCCGACCTGCAACATTCCGATGACGGGCGATGGGCATGATATCCCCTTCGAAACATTCCTTGGCTTCAAAGGGGACAAGGTTCCCGACATCGATCTGAACTTCTCCGGGGAGTACCAGCCGCACGCACATAACTATACGAAAGTGCTGTTCGGAGAAGATTATGTTTACCGTGCCGGTACCATCGGTACGGTGGCAGAGAAAACGGCTTATGGTTTCGTTCGCAAGTACGCCGAAGAAAAAGGAAAAGTTTGGCGCAGTGCGGAAATGAGCCGCCTCGCCGCCGGATGTTCAGGCGTTAAGCGAACGACGGGGCAGCATCCGGGTGGCATTATCGTTGTGCCTGATTATATGGAAATTTATGATTTCTGCCCCATTCAGTATCCCGCGGACGATAAGGAAGCGGAATGGCGCACGACTCATTATGATTTCCATTCCATTCATGACAATTTGCTGAAGCTTGATATTCTGGGGCACGACGATCCGACGGTCATTCGGATGCTGCAGGATTTGACCGGGATCGATCCGAAGAAGATCCCGGTTGGCGACCCGGAAGTCATGAAGATTTTTAGCGGTACAGAGGTGCTGGGTGTAACGCCGGAACAGATTGACAGTAATGTTGGAACGCTTGGCGTACCGGAGTTTGGTACAAAATTCGTTCGTCAGATGCTTGAGGATACCCGTCCGTCCACTTTTGCCGAGCTGGTTCAGATTTCCGGGCTTTCACACGGTACGGACGTGTGGCTGAACAATGCGCAGGAACTCGTGCGCAACGGCACATGCGAGTTAAAAGACGTAATTGGTTGCCGCGATGACATCATGGTCTATCTGATGCACAAAGGGCTTGAACCGTCTTTTGCATTTAAGATTATGGAGTCGGTGCGGAAAGGAAAAGGCCTCACGCCCGAAATGGAAGAGGAAATGAAGAAAAACAACGTACCGGATTGGTATATCTGGTCGTGTAAGCAAATTAAGTATATGTTCCCGAAGGCGCACGCTACAGCCTACGTATTGATGGCCGTACGGATTGCGTACTTTAAGGTGTATTATCCGATCCATTTCTATGCTACCTACTTTACGGTGCGGGCGGACGACTTCGATGTGGAGCTTGCGGTACAGGGAGCGAGCGCGATTCGCGCCCGGATTAAAGAAATTGTAGAGAAAGGCAACGACGCGCAGCCGAAAGAAAAAGCGCTGCTTACGGTGCTTGAGATGTGTCTTGAAATGTGCGAACGGGGCTTCCGATTCCAAAATGTCGATCTTTACCGCTCTGATGCTACACAGTTCGTTATCGACGGGAACAGCCTTATTCCTCCGTTCAATGCAATGGCAGGGGTCGGTACGAGCGCCGCGCTCAACATTGTTAAAGCGCGTGAGGCAGGGGAATTCCTGTCCGTCGAAGACCTGCAGCAGCGTGCGCGCTGTTCCCGTTCCGTAATCGAGCTTCTCCAGCAGCAGGGGTGTCTGAGCAGCCTGCCTGAGACGAACCAGCTATCGCTGTTTTAGAGTCAGGAGAGATAAAGGATAGCAAGGAAGATTCTTACATCCGATTTACCGGGTTCATTCCAGTCTTGGCCGTTGTTGCCTCGGTTTCGTGATTATGCTATAATACTTTTTGGTAATACTAAGTATACGTAATGCTATGACGCAAAGAGTGGGGAAACCCACTCTTTCCTTTTAGCCAAATAAGCGTCTTATTTGCTTGCCGATTCTATTGAACTTTGCTTAGGGGGTCTATGTTCTTGAATCAACATGTAATCGCCGTGACCGAAGAACTGGTCGCACCGATTCTGGAAGAAGAAAATTTGGAGCTCGTCGAAATCGAATACAAGAAAGAAGGAAGCAACTGGTTCCTTCGCGTGTATATCGATAAAGAAGACGGCGTAGATATTGAAGATTGCGGACGTGTCAGTGAGAAGCTGAGCAAGAAGCTGGACGAGATCGATCCGATTCCGGGCGCATACTTTCTCGAAGTATCTTCGCCTGGCGCCGAACGTCCGTTGAAAAAAGAGCGAGATTTCGAGCGCGCCGTCGGCAAGCACGTACACGTGACGACATATGAGCCGATTAACGGCGCTAAAGTGTTTGAAGGCGAACTCGTTTCTTATGACGGACAAAATTTGGAGATTAAAGAAGCGAGAACGACTGCTGTCATTCCGCGCGATAAAGTGGCCAGCGCCCGTCTCGCGATTGTTTTTTAGGACTTGAAAGGAGGATTAGGGATAATCATGAATGCCGAGTTTATTGAAGCATTAAATGAGATAGAGAGAGAGAAAGGCATCAGCAAGGAAGTGCTGATTGAAGCGATCGAAGCGGCGCTTGTTTCCGGCTATAAGCGTAATTTCAATTCCGCGCAGAACGTGCGCGTAGATATTAACCGCGAACTGGGCAACGTACGCGTATTCGCCCGCAAAACCGTGGTAGAAGAGGTAACGGACCCTCGTTCGCAGATTTCAATTGATGAAGCGCAGGAAATCGACCCGAACTACATGGTTGATGACATTATCGACATGGAAGTCACGCCGCGCGATTTCGGACGCATCGCGGCGCAGACCGCTAAGCAGGTCGTTACACAGCGCATCCGTGAAGCGGAGCGCGGCATTATTTACAGCGAGTTTATCGATCGTGAGCAGGACATCGTAACCGGCATCGTGCAGCGTCAAGACAGCCGATTTTATTATATTGATCTCGGCAAAGTCGAAGCGCTGATGCCGCTGAACGAGAAAATGCCGAACGAATCATTTAAGCAGGGTGATCGGGTCAAAGCGTTCATCACCAAAGTGGAGAAAACGACGAAGGGACCGCAAATCTTTGTGTCCCGTACGCATCCGGGACTGTTGAAACGCTTGTTTGAGCTGGAAGTGCCGGAGATTTTCGATGGTGTCGTGGAGATTAAATCTGTGGCGCGCGAAGCGGGTGACCGTTCCAAAATTGCCGTCTACTCTGCAGATCCGAACGTAGATCCTGTAGGTGCCTGCGTAGGTCCTAAGGGGATGCGTGTACAGACGATTGTACAGGAGCTAAGAGGAGAAAAGATCGACATCATGAAGTGGTCGGAAGATCCGGCTGAATATGTCGCAAATGCGCTTAGCCCTTCCAAAGTGGTGCATGTAACCGTATATGAAGGGGAAAAGGTAACGCGCGTCATTGTACCTGATTATCAACTGTCACTTGCGATTGGCAAGCGTGGACAAAACGCCCGCCTGGCCGCCAAGCTGACGGGTTGGAAAATTGACATCAAGAGCGAAACACAGGCTGCCGAGGAAGGATTCGTATACAGCGAACCGGTTTCTGTTATTCCGGCCGATGGTGCATCTGAAGAGCAGCAGGACACATTTGTACAGGATGAAGCGTACGAAGCTGAAACCGATGCAGCTGCTGTAGACGCAGCGGATGAAAAGGAGTAGGTTTTCGTGAAACTGAGAAAAACTCCGCAGCGCAAATGTCTGGCTACCCAGGAGATGTTTGAAAAACGCGATTTGCTGCGCATCGTGCGTACGCCGGAAGGTGAGATCAAAATCGATCCTACCGGCAAAGCGTCGGGACGCGGTGCGTATGTGTCCCGCTCCCGGGAGGCATTTGATATTGTAAAAAAGAAAAAGCTCCTGAACCGTGCCCTAAAAACGGAAGTAACGGATGAAAAGTACGAGGAGCTGGAACGAGAGTTTGCGAGGTATGTACGCAAATGAACCAGGTGGAGCAGATGCTTGGCCTGGCGCAGCGGGCCCGCAAGCTTATTACGGGAGAAGAATTGGTCATCAAGGCCGTTCGTCAGGGACAGGTGCATCTGGTCATCCTGGCGGGCGATGCATCCCCCAACACTCGCAAAAAAGTAATAGATAAGTGCGGCAGCTACGAGGTTTCTTGTACAACGTATGGTGATCGCCTGACACTTGGCGCCGCGCTTGGAAAGGAGCAACGAGTTGTCATTGGCGTGACCGATGCCGGCTTCGCAGCACGATTGACGCAGCTGATTAACCAATAACTGTCGGGGGTGGATAGATGAGTAAATTGAGAGTCTATGAATATGCTAAAGAGCTTGGGATTAGCAGTAAGCAAATGATTAATTTGCTTACTAAACTCAATTTATCAGTAAACAACCACATGAGCACATTGGAAGACAGCACGATTCAAAAGGTAGAAGAGCACCTGAAGCAGGTAAAACAACGCGCAAACGGTCAAGAACAACAAAAGCGTGATACGGAAAAGAGTGGGAAGATGGAAAAAAACCAACAACAAAATAATCGAAACGTGAACAGTAAAGCACAAAGTAGTACTGGTCAAGAGCAAAGAAATGGCAACCAGGCCGGAAGAGGCAACTCTCAGGGCCAGGGTGGCGGAAGAAAGCAAGGTCAGAGCAGCAGACCGCAGGGCCAGGGTGGTGGAAGAGCACAAGGTCAAGGCGGCAGACCGCAGGGTCAGGGCGGCAATAAGCCGAAGGCGGCCGCTGGCAAACCGCCGCGTGAAGACCGCACCAATCAAAGCCGCGGCAAAACTACGCAGAAATTAAACGCACGTCCGAAGCGTTTCGACGATAACAAAAAGTCGTCTGAGCCGAATAAAACGATGAAACGCCCGAACAGCCGGCAGCAGCAAGTGCCGAAGCAGGAAGTGAAAGTGGAGAAAATTACGGTTTCAGGTTCGATGACGGTAGCCGAGCTTGCTAAAAAAATGAAGAAGCAGCCGTCTGAAATCATCAAGAAACTTTTCGGACTCGGTGTAATGGCGACCATTAACCAGGAATTAGATCTGGACACCATTCACCTGATCGCCGCTGACTATGAAATCGAAGTGGAAGAGAAGATTGAACTCGACTACAGCGATTTTGAAAATATTGAAGAAATCGATGAGCCGGATACGCTGGAAGAGCGTCCGCCGGTCGTTACCATTATGGGTCACGTTGACCACGGAAAGACAACGCTTCTTGATGCAATCCGTGAAACAAATGTTACGTCAACGGAAGCGGGTGGTATTACACAGCATATCGGAGCCTATCAAGTAGTCAAGCACGGGAAGAAGATTACTTTCCTGGATACGCCAGGCCATGCCGCATTTACCACCATGCGCGCGCGCGGAGCCAAAGTAACCGATATCGCTATCATCGTAGTAGCAGCCGATGACGGAGTGATGCCACAAACGGTGGAAGCCATTAGCCACGCGAAAGCGGCGAACGTGCCGATTATCGTTGCGGTGAATAAAATGGATAAACCTTCGGCCAACCCGGATCGGGTGAAGCAAGAGCTTACAGAGCACGGTCTTGTACCGGAAGACTGGGGCGGCGATACAATCTTCGTCCATGTCTCGGCGTTGAAACGGGAAGGTCTCGACGACATCCTCGAAATGATCCTGCTTGTGGCTGAAGTGCAGGAACTGAAAGCCAACCCGAATAAACGGGCCCGCGGTACGGTTATCGAGGCTGAGCTTGACCGCGGCCGCGGACCGGTGGCGACGATTCTTGTGCAATCTGGAACCTTGAAGGTTGGAGATCCGATCGTTGTCGGTACAGCTTTTGGTCGCGTTCGCGCCATGGTCAACGACAAAGGCCGTCGCATCAAGGAAGCACCGCCGTCCACGCCAGTCGAGATTACCGGTTTGAACGATGTGCCGCAGGCCGGCGATCAATTTATGGTATTTGAAGATGAGAAAATGGCGCGCCAGATTGGGGAACGCCGTTCGACGAGCCGACGCGAGAAAGAACTCCGCGCATCGGCACGCGTATCGCTGGACGATTTATTCAATCAAATCAAGGAAGGCGAAATGAAAGACATCAATGTTATCATCAAAGGGGACGTACAGGGCTCGGTTGAAGCGCTGCGGGGTTCGCTTGAGAAGATTGATGTCGAAGGCGTGCGCGTGAATATTATTCATACCGGGGTAGGTGCCATTACTGAATCCGATGTTATTCTTGCGTCTGCATCTAACGCGATTATCATCGGTTTCAATGTTCGTCCTGAGCCAAATGCCCGCACGACGGCGGAAGCGGAAAAAGTGGACATTCGTCTCCACCGCATCATTTACAAAGTAATAGAAGAAATCGAGGCGGCGATGAAAGGAATGCTTGAGCCGGTGTACGAAGAAAAGATTATCGGCCAGGCGGAAGTACGCCAGACATTCAAAGTATCCCGCGTCGGCACGATTGCAGGTTGTTATGTGACCGACGGCAAGATTCAGCGTGATGCCGGTATCCGCGTGATTCGCGACGGTATTGTCATATACGAAGGTAAAATTGACGCGCTCAAACGTTTTAAAGATGACGCAAGGGAAGTGGCTCAAGGATACGAGTGCGGTATTACAATCGAGAAATATAACGACATTAAAGAAGGGGACATCCTTGAAGCGTTCATCATGGAGGAAGTCGCCCAGTAATTTTAAAACACGCACGTTCAACCAGAATGAGGTGAAACGACGATGGGCAACATTCGTACCAATCGTGTAGGTGAGCAGATTAAAAAAGAGCTGAGCCAAATCATCCAGCGGGAGATTAAAGATCCCCGCATTGGCTTCGTAACGGTAACCGGCGTTGAAGTGTCCGGTGACCTGTCCCAGGCAAAAGTATTCATTAGCGTACTTGGCGGTGAAGACCAGAAGGCCGATACGCTAAAAGCGCTGGAAAAAGCGAAGGGCTTTATGCGCTCGGAGATCGGACGTCGCGTCCGCCTGCGCCATACCCCGGATTTACTGTTCAAATTCGACGAATCCGTTGAATACGGCAGTCGCATTGAATCACTGCTGAACAAGATTAATGAAGAAAAAGGGGAAGACAAATAATGAGCTCGTACAAAGCATCCCTGGAAGCCGCTGCGCGTTTTCTAAAGCAGCATCAGCACTTTCTTGTTGTGAATCACGTCAATCCTGACGGGGATGCTACCGGCTCCTTGCTGGCGATGGGATGGCTTCTACGCCAGCTCGACAAGCAGGTGACGCTTGTCAACGAAGGGAAAACCCCGGCCAAATTCATGTTCCTGCCCGGAGCGGATGATATTTTGAACGCTTCCGAACGGGCGGAGCATCCTACATACGGGACGATAATTACATGCGACTGCGCTGATTTTGCCCGCGTCGGGGAAGTGGCGGCATGGTTTACGCAGGAGCGCGAACTGCTCAATATTGACCATCATCCGACAAATGATTTGTTCGGAACGGTAAATCTTGTGCGGACCGATGCGGCAGCTACGGCAGAAATTATTTTCGATCTGGTGAAACATATGGGCCTTCCGCTGGGAAAAGAGCTTGCTACCTGTCTGTATACCGGGCTGCTGACGGACACCGGTGGATTTCGTTATTCCAATACGACTCCGTATGTTATGGAGGCCGCGTCCGAGTTGCTTGCCCACAGGGTAGAGCCTGCCGCGATCGCCGAACGGGTGCTTGAATCGATTACAAAGGCGCATGTCAGCCTTTTGCAGCGTTCGCTGCAGACATTGGAGCTTACCGATAATGATAAAGCTGCGTATCTGACCGTTACGCTGACGGATCTGATAGAGACGGGCGCGAATAATGAAGATACGGAAGGGCTTGTTAATTATGGCCGCAATATCGAAGGTGTCGAAGTCGGCGTTTTGTTCAAAGAGGTGGCGGATGGCAAAGTGAAAGTCAGTTTCCGTTCACGCAGTGAAGTCGACGTGGCGGCGATTGCCAAATCGTTTGGTGGTGGTGGCCACGTACGTGCCGCAGGTTGTACGGTATCGGGAACGATTGTTGAAGTGAAGAAGGCGGTTTCGCAAAAAGTCAGCGCCGCGTTACGGGAGTGTGGCAATGAATGATGAGCGGACTATCCGGCATCGTCCCGCTGTACAAGCCAGAGGGCATGACTTCGCATGATTGTGTAATGAAAGTGCGGCGCATTGCCCGCACAAAAAAGGTGGGGCACACCGGTACACTGGATCCGGATGTAACCGGTGTGCTGCCAATCTGCATCGGTCCGGCGACTAAAGTGGCCGATTATCTGCATGAAACGCCGAAAGTATATCGGGCCACCATGACGATCGGCACATCCACCGATACGCAGGATGCAAGCGGCAAGATTCTTGAAGAGAAAATAGTCAAACCGCCGCTTACCGATACGCAGGTGCGCGAGGCTTTCGATCGTTTTGTTGGCGATATTGAACAGCTGCCTCCGATGTACTCGGCGGTAAAAGTGGATGGCAAGCGGCTGCATGAGCTGGCGCGGCAGGGAAAAACAGCAGAACGGAAAGCCCGCCGGATTACGATTTATGAAATGAACATCGAACAAATGGATCTGGATACAGAGCATCCAACCGTTACGTTTACCGTTACCTGCTCGAAAGGCACTTACGTCCGGACGTTGTGTGTGGATATCGGGCAGGCTCTTGGCTATCCGGCTCATATGTCGTACTTGCAGCGGATTAAAAGCGGCCCGTTTACACTCGAACAGTGTGTGACATTTGACCAGCTAGAAGAAGCAGCCGCAGAAGAGCGGCTGCAGGAACTGCTGTATCCGCTCGATAGAGGGCTTCTTCAATATCCGGCTGTCATCGTTCCGGCCGGCCGTATCCAGGCAATGCGCAACGGACTTAGCCAGCGTCATCGTAAACCGGGCAATTGGAGAGTTGGGGACAAGATTCGTCTGTACAGTCCGGACGGCGCTTTTCTTGCACTGCATGAAGTGGTATATATAGATAAAGAGAACGGTGTGGAATCCAAACCGGTAAGAGTGTTTCCGGAGGGAGAGACATAAATGGAAATTCAACGTTTGCATTATCCGCTGTCGCCTGATTTTGAAGGCGAATCGTGCGTGCTTGCGCTGGGCTATTTTGACGGCGTTCACGTCGGTCACCGCCGGGTTATCCAGAAAGCGATAGACGTGGCGAAATCGTTAGGCGTAAAATCCGCCGTGATGACATTTGACCCGCATCCGCGCGAGGTGCTTGGTCAAAGCGGATATACTCAGTATTTAACGCCCACAGACGAAAAACTGGAACAGCTGAAAAAGATGGGAGTGGACATCGCTTACGTTGTCCATTTCGATATCTCATTTGCCGCCATTTATCCAGAAGACTTCATCGATGAATTCCTCATGCAGTTATGTCCGAAACATGTGGTGGCTGGATTTGACTATACATTCGGGCACAGAGGAAAGGGAACAGTATTCACACTTAAAGAACATGCAAATAGACGATATGACGTGGATGTGGTAGCTCCGGTCAACCGATTCGGTGAGAAAGTCAGCAGTACCCTGATTCGTGAATATTTGTACAGCGGCAAAATCAAAGAAGCTACACAGTTTCTTGGTCGGCCATATCGTGTGCGCGGAAAAGTTGTGCATGGAGAGAAGCGCGGACGCACAATTGGATTTCCAACAGCCAATCTCCGTCTTTACGCCCCTTATATTGTTCCGAAAAATGGCGTATACGGCGTACGAGCAGGATTGGAAGGCCGCTCCTACTACGGTGTAATGAACGTAGGCATTAAGCCAACGTTCGAAAATGAGCATAAAGAAAAATCGCTGGAAGTCCATTTGTTCGATTTTGCGGGCGATATTTATGATAAGACCCTAGAAGTAGAATTCTTGTTCTTTATCCGTGAAGAACAAAAGTTTGCCGGAGTGGATGCGCTCATTGCTCAGATTAACGCTGATGTGGTGACTGCAAAAGAACAGTTCGCCAAACATTCGATTGTATAAGGACAGGGCTTTACTCTGTTTTCCGATTATGATATAATGTATTTTGTTAGTTTAATAACCATGGCTTGGAAAGCCGAGTCACCAACGGTTTTCTAGGGCATTGGGGATATCAATGAGGAGGTGAATAGGATGGCTTTGACACAAGAACGCAAGCAACAGCTGATTGAAGAGTACCGTACACACGAGTCTGATACAGGCTCTCCGGAGGTACAAATCGCTATCCTTACTGAAAAAATTAACTACCTGAACGATCATCTTCGTACGCACAAGAAAGACCACCACTCCCGCCGTGGACTGCTGAAAATGGTTGGTCAACGCCGCAATCTGCTGGCTTACTTGAAGGACAAAGATGTAACTCGTTACCGTGAGTTAATCAACAAATTAGGCTTACGTCGATAAGCGAAAGCGGGGATTCCCCGCTTTTTTCATGCCTGTAGCCCTCCTACCATAAAAGGCAGTCACCCTTCCCTTCATTTTCATGTCGGGGCTTGTGGCTTATCGGCCATGATCGTTTTCCGACTCCAACTTATCTTTTTTATTTCCTGTCAATGCAGGAAATACTAGAAAAATGACGAAATATCTTTTGTTGAGGCAAGAGAGGAGGCATCATTTTTTATGGATGTAGATGTAAAAGTGTATGAGTTTGACCTTGCCGGGCGAAAAATGTCGATTGAATACGGCAAGCTCGCCAAGCAGGCCAATGCGGCGGTGCTGGTACGCTACGGCGATTCCGCGGTACTGAGCACGGTAACCGCGTCCAAGAAACCATCTCCCCTTGATTTTTTTCCGCTGACAGTAAACTATGAAGAAAAACTGTATGCGGTAGGTAAAATTCCGGGTGGCTTCATTAAACGCGAGGGACGTCCAAGCGAGAAGGCTACATTAACCAGCCGACTGATTGACCGTCCGATTCGTCCGCTATTCCCGGAAGGTTTCCGTAATGAAGTGCAAATCGTAAACACGGTGCTGTCGGTGGATCAGGATTGTTCAACGGAAGTGGCAGCGATTATCGGAACGTCCGCCGCCCTGAGCATTTCCGATGTACCGTTCAACGGACCGATCGGCGGCGTTATCGTAGGACGGGTCGACGGACAATTTATTATCAATCCGACTGTAGAGCAGCTGGAGAAGAGCGACTTGAATCTGACCGTAGCCGGTACATATGACGCGATCAACATGGTTGAAGCGGGTGCCGATGAAGTGCCGGAAGAAGTTATGCTAGAGGCGATTATGCGCGGCCATGAAGAAATTCGCAAAATCGTTGAGCAAATCCGTACAATCGCGGCCGAAGTCGGCAAAGAAAAAATGGAAGTCGAGCTGATTTCCTTCGATTCGGAGATTGAAGCGGCTGTAAGGGACTATGCGGAAGCACGCTTAATTGAGGCCGTACGCATCGAGGAGAAACAGGCGCGTTATGATGCGATTGATGCCATCAATGAGGAAACGCTGGAACATTTTGCGGAAACGTATCCGGAACAAGAAAAGCAGATTAGCGAAATTCTGCATGACATCGTGAAAAGCGAAGTTCGCCGCCTCATTACACATGATAAAGTGCGTCCGGACGGTCGTGCATTAGATGAGATTCGCCCGATTTCCTGCGAAATCGATCTGCTGCCGCGCACGCACGGCTCCGGCCTTTTTACGCGCGGACAAACCCAGGTGCTCAGTGTATGTACGCTTGGTGCGCTCGGTGACGTACAGATTCTTGACGGACTTGGCCTGGAAGAGTCCAAGCGTTTTATGCACCATTATAATTTCCCACCGTACAGCGTAGGGGAAGCCCGTCCGCTGCGTGCGCCGGGACGCCGTGAAATTGGACACGGTGCGCTTGGTGAGCGTGCGCTTGAGCCGGTTATCCCGAGCGAAGACGTATTCCCGTACACCATTCGTCTCGTATCCGAAGTTCTTGAATCAAACGGATCCAGCTCTCAGGCAAGCATCTGTGCGAGTACGCTGGCGATGATGCATGCAGGTGTACCGATTAAGGCGCCGGTAGCCGGTATTGCCATGGGTCTTGTTAAAGATGGAGAGCATGTCACGATTCTAACCGACATTCAAGGTATGGAAGACCATCTTGGTGATATGGACTTCAAAGTAGCCGGTACGCGTAAAGGGGTTACTGCGCTGCAAATGGACATCAAAATCGAGGGGATCGATCGCCAAATTCTT
>Ga0310821_100367_pt1 | contig 23876 bp, 23 predicted proteins | sample P4_ome_FD_201300 | JGI IMG/M metagenome (GOLD analysis project Ga0310821, IMG submission 201300) | Sorghum-adapted microbial communities from Joint BioEnergy Institute, Emeryville, California, United States - P4_Day56_Rep1 | ecosystem: Engineered > Bioreactor > SSF (Solid state fermentation) >...
TTGAGACGACGGCGACAATGCTGCGTTATTTTATCGATCAGGCTCAGAAAAGCCGCGGCCTTTTCTCGCGCAAACCAAACGTCATGGTATGTGTTCCTTCCGGCATTACCGCGGTGGAAAAGCGTGCCGTAGAAGATGCTACAAAGCTTGCGGGCGCACGCGAAGCGTTTACGATTGAAGAGCCGTTTGCGGCTGCCATTGGTGCCGACCTTCCGGTATGGGAGCCTACGGGCAGCATGGTGGTGGATATCGGCGGCGGTACGACCGAGGTGGCCATTATTTCACTCGGCGGTATCGTGACAAGCAAATCCATTCGCGTTGCGGGCGACGAAATGGACGAAGCGATCATTCAATATATCAAGAAGAAATACAACCTTATGATTGGGGAGCGGACGGCGGAAGCCCTTAAGATGGAGATTGGATCTGCCATTCCGCCGGAACAGCCGGAAACTTTGGATATCCGCGGCCGCGATTTAATCTCCGGTTTGCCTAAAACCATTGAGATTACCGCGCAGGAGATTGCTGACGCGCTGAGTGAGACGGTGGAGAGCATTGTCGACGCAGTGAAGATTACGCTGGAGAAAAGTCCGCCGGAGCTGGCGGCCGATATTATGGATCGCGGCATTGTACTGACCGGCGGCGGCGCGCTGCTGCGCAACCTGGACAAGCTGTTGGCAGACGAGACAGGCATGCCGGTGCTGGTGGCGGAAAATGCGCTTGATTGTGTAGCGATTGGTACAGGACGCGCGCTGGAGAACTTGCACCTGTTTAAGTCCAAATCAGGCATCACGATGCGTTCTGGACGCAAGTAAGCGGGTGTTGAGGAGTGACCAATTTCTTTGGCAATAAGCGGTTAATCGCGATCTTAATCGGCTTGATTGTGCTGATTGCGGTTATGGGCGCTACATTGAAGGAGCGCCCTGTTCCTACTTGGCCGGAACGATTCGCGAAAGACTCGGTTTCTTTCGTACAGGGCATTCTGTACAAGCCGACCGTAATGGTCTCTGGTTTCTTCGACAACATTAAGCATATTTACAACATATATGAAGAGAATAAGGCGCTGAAATCACAGCTGGATCAGCATGCACAACTGCAAGTGGAAGCGGATGACTTGCGGCGTGAGAATGAACGCCTCCGCTCCATGCTTGGCATTAAGGATACGAAGCTTAAAGGATACGAGAAGTATGCGGCGGACGTTATCGCACGGTCGCCGGACCGCTGGAATAATATGCTGACCATCAGCAAAGGAAAGAATGACGGCATTGAACCCGACATGGCCGTCGTCTCGGCGCAGGGTGCATTAATCGGGCGTATACAGAGCGTGTCCGCTTTTTCTTCGCAGGTGGAGCTGTTGATGGATATCGAGCAGGGGAACCATATTTCCGCCGTAATTCAGGGAAATCAGGCGATTTATGGCGTCATCGAGAGTTATGACCTGGAGAAGCATGAACTGATTATGCGTAAAATCCCGAAAACGAAAGATTTAAAAATTACGCCGGGGCAATACGTGACTACATCCGGAATGGGAGGCGTGATGCCGCCCGGGCTGGTCATCGGGCGCGTAAGCTCGGTAGGAGACGGTGATTACGGATTAACGCAGACTGCGCGTATTACCCCGCTTGCGAATTTCTACCAGATTGAGCAGGTATTTGTGGCGAAGCGCGATTTTGTGGTGGATCCGGCACCGGTACAGCAGCAGAAACAGAATGCGAAGAAGGGCGGCAAGTAAGAGAGCCGGAAGAAAGGCGGTACAAACGTAAGTGAAGATTGGCGCAATATCTGTAGTCATGTTTCTTTTATTTTTAATTGAAGGTACGATTGCCCAGGTATTCGCTCCGGAAGTGTGGGGACTTCCCTGGCTTATCATCCCGCGTTTTGTGCTGGTGGGGACGGTATTTATCGGCCTGTACGCCGGAAGAAGGAAGGCCCTGTATTTCGGCCTTTTTTTCGGCCTCTTATACGATGTGGTGTACGCAGAAGTGATTGGTGTCTATGCATTTGCCATGGCGACGCTGGGATATCTGGCCGGGCTTACTTCCCGCTACTTCCATCAGAGTTGGTTCCTGGTACTCATTAACGTACTGGTGGTCGTTTTTGTGAATGAATGGCTTGTCTATGAGATATATCATTTGTTTAATATGGCGTATATGAATGCCCTGGCGTTATTATTTGAAGAAGCGATTCCGACCGTTATCTTCAATGCATTGTTCGCCATGCTGATTTTCCGCCCGATGAACAGGCTGCTGAACAAGTCCCGGCTCGAGCAGGAGATTGCGTAGTTCTCATTCGGCAGGAAACCGTCACTCCATGGCGAATATTTAAGAATACGGGGTGGATCTTTGGCTATGGCAAAAGTAAAACAAAATGTAGTAATTAAAGGGACCAAAGAGGGCCTCGTCTTTCATCTGGACGACACATGTTCATTTGAGCAACTGCTTGAGGAACTGCGGGAGAAGATTGAGAAGAGCCACCAGCAGATTCTGACAGGCCCGGTGATTAGCATTGTAGTGAAGCTGGGGATGCGGTATGTATCCGCAAGTCAAGAACAGCAGATTCGTGAAATCTTGAAGCGGCGGGGCAATCTGGTCGTCAAGACGATTGAGTCGGACGTAATGTTAAAAGAAGAAGCGCTGCGCGACAAACTGGCCTCTCAAATGCGTGTCTATACGCGTACGGTGCGTTCAGGACAGGTCATTCGCCATGAAGGGGATTTACTGCTGCTTGGGGACATCAATTCGGGCGCACTTGTCATGTGTACAGGAAATATTTTTGTTCTCGGTTCGCTGCGCGGAACGGCGCATGCTGGCTGCGAAGGGAATAAGCAGTGTATCATCGCCGCGCATGAGATGCTTCCCACGCAGGTGCGTATCGCCGGCATTATCAATCCGGTGCCGGACGGCCAGGAATCGGAGGAGATGGCGCGAATGGGATTCGCATACATCGCCAACGGGCGCTTAGCGATTGAAAAAATGAATCAATTGCATAAAATCCGACCTGAACTGGGTCGGTTTGTCATATAGGGGGGATCCTCGTGGGTGAAGCCGTTGTGGTTACGTCGGGAAAAGGCGGCGTCGGCAAAACGACGACGACTGCCAATATTGGAACAGCCTTGGCGCAGTTAGGCAAAAAAGTCTGCATGGTAGATACGGACATTGGACTTCGAAACCTTGATCTGGTGATGGGACTCGAAAACCGGATTATTTTCGATCTGGTGGATGTCATTGAAGGCAACTGCAAGCTTCATCAGGCTATGATAAAAGACAAGCGGTTTGATGACGCACTCTATTTGCTTCCGGCGGCGCAGACGAAGGACAAGTCGGCGGTTACGCCTGAACAGATGGAAGAGCTGATAAACCAATTGAAGACGGATTTTGACTTCGTGCTAATCGACTGTCCGGCCGGCATCGAGCAGGGGTTCAAGAATGCCGTTGCCGGTGCGGACAAAGCGATTGTAGTAACGACGCCGGAGATTTCTTCGATTCGTGACGCGGACCGTGTTATCGGTCTGCTGGAGCGGGAGGAGATGGAGGCAATGTATCTGGTAGTCAACAGGATTCGTCCGCACATGACACGCACGGGTGATATGCTCGATGTCGATGATGTAGTCGCCATGCTATCTGTCGATCCGATTGGCTACGTACCGGATGATGAAGAGGTCATTAAGCATTTGAATTTAAAGGAACCGGTTGCGATGAATCATGAAGCGAAAGCCGGAATTGCGTATCGTAATATCGCGCGCCGCATTCTGGGCGATTCGGTACCGTTTTTAAATATGGAAGAGCCGGAAGGGTTTTTTAAGAAAGTGAAGCGGTTATTCGGCATCAGATAATACGCGGTGCGGACACGGCATCGGGGGATAGAGCATGGATTTTGAAAAAAAGTATATACGGAATTTGGATTGGCTTTTGATTTTGCTCCTTATGTGCCTTGGAATCTTTAGTTTTATCGGAATTTCCGGGGCGACAGCGACGGCCAATTATGAATGGAAGCAGGTCATCTGGTACGCTTTCGGATTTACGATCCTGGCGAGTGTGCTGCTGTTCGATTACAACAGCTTTAGCAACCTCGCTTATGTGCTGTACGGCATCGGGATGGTGCTGATTATCGGCGTACTGTTCATGCCGGCTAAAAGCGGCGCGCACAGTTGGTATCAGCTTGGGATCGTTGATTTTCAGCCGTCAGAGTTAATGAAGATTTTTACGATCATTGCCGTTGCCAGGTATATCTCCAAGAAAGATGAGAAGGAAGAGCCGATTGATAACCTAAAAGCGATGTTTCCGATCTTTCTCCTGATTGGTGTGCCGCTGATATTAATTTTAATCCAGCCGGATTTGGGAACATCGCTTGTATTTACGGGAATTATGTTCAGTATGCTGCTCGTGGCGGGAGTTCCCATGCGCTACTTTGCAATGCTGGGCATCGTCGGTGCCATTTTCATCTCATCATTGGCGTATGTTTTTATGTTTCACAAGCAGTTCTTCTTTGAGCATATTATGCATGAATACCAGTGGATGCGGATTGAATCGTGGTTGAAGCCGGAGGCATATCCGAAGGAAGGCTACCAGCTGATGCAGTCACTGACGGCAATCGGCTCAGGTCAACTGCTCGGCAAAGGCATTAACCAGGGCACGCAGGCGCGGAACGGTTGGGTGCCGGTCGGAGAGAGCGACTTCGTGTTTACGGTCATCGCGGAAGAGCTTGGCTTTATCGGATCGAGCATCTTGATTTTTATTTATTTCTTCTTCATCTACCGTATGGTTCGGATTGCGATGGAGGCCAAGGATACGTTCGGTATGTATGTAATTGCCGGCGTGATCGGTATGTATGTGTTTCAGATATTCGAAAACATCGGTATGACGATTCAATTGATGCCGATTACGGGCATTCCGCTCCCGTTTATCAGCTATGGGGGAAGCTCGCTTGTTACCAACTTCTTTGTCATGGGTATTGTGTTGAATATCGGGATGCGACGGAAAAAATTGATGTTTGAATGATGGAGAGCAGGAAGATGTGTCGTTCTTTGCTTGCGAGAGCAAAGGACGACACATTTTTTTTACGGGATAGGAAAGTATATCAACCGGAGTTTCATCCCGGCGGTCTACCCTTCCTCTCTTGTTCATACACTTGTACAAAAGGACAAGGAAACGAGGAGTGAGGAAGCGATGGCATATTTCGATACGGACGGAATCAAACGCCGCCGGGAAGAGCGGGTGCGCCGGCTGCGTGAACAAATGGAGGACAACTATTCCTCCTATTTTTTCGATGAGAGAGAAGAATTGCCGCCTGTCTATTCCGAACCGTTCTACGCTGAGAGAGAAGAGCCGTGGCACCGGGTTGAGTACAGAGAGCGGGAACGGGCACAGAAATCCCGGACTTCATCCGGATCTTTCTCTGGACCGATGAAGCGGAGAGACAAATTGTTTATAAAAATCATCGCTTCTTTTTTTCTGTTGAGCTTGGCTTATGTCATTAACCATGTATCATTTCCGGGATCGGAAAAGTACCGTACAGTGATGAATGAGGTCATGGACCGTTCGTATAATTTCGCTGGCCTTTCGGCCTGGTATGAGAAAAATTTCGGCGCGGTGCCGACACTATTGCCGACCCTGGGCACGATGGGCAGTGAGGCCAAACCGGTGCTGCAGGCGCAGAGCATGCTCTTGAAAGCGCCTGCGGCGGGTAAGGTGACGCAAACGTTTGCCGAGCAGGGGACTGGCGTATACTTTATACCGAAGGATGCGACGATTCGTGCGGTGGACCAGGGATGGGTAACATTCGCCGGACAAAAAGAAGGATTCGGCAATACGGTCATCATCCAACATGCAAAAGGAATGGAGACATGGTATGCAGGCCTGGACACGCTGGAAGTAAAGCCAAATGACTGGGTGGAAGTCCAGCGGGCCATCGGCAAAGCACAGACGGAAGGGCAGACGCTGAAGTCCGTATATTTCGCCGTGAAGAAGAACGAGCAGTTTGTTGATCCGCAGGGCGTGGTTCGTTTTGAATAATATGAAGCTGCATGTTCATCCGTTGTTTTGGTTCATGATGTTAGGTGCCCTGCTGGTCGGGCAATTCATTCAAGTCATCACTTTATTTGTCATTGTCCTCCTGCATGAGCTCGGTCATGTGACAGCGGCACGCTGGTATGGCTGGCGGGTGAGAAAGATTGAACTGCTTCCATTCGGCGGGGTGGCGGAAATCGACGAATGGGGAAATACGGAGCCCCGTACGGAGATTGTGGTAGCGCTGGCCGGGCCGATGGTAAACGCGATTCTGATCGCAATCGGCTGGTCCTTTCAGAAGCTAGGAATATGGTCGTCTGCATGGACGGCTTTTTTTGTGTACAGTAATCTTGTCATCGGCGGGTTTAACCTGCTTCCTGTCTGGCCGCTGGACGGCGGACGGGTGCTGCAGACGGTATTCAGCCTTTTTCTGCCGTATCGCCAGGCGATGCTGTTGTCAATGTATACGAGTTTGGCAGGAGCAACAGGTTTGTTGGCCTGGAGTCTTTCGTTTGAGCCGACGCCGCACTTGAACGGGCTGGCGGTGTCGTTTTATCTGCTGTTTGGCGCCATTCTTGCGTACCGGAAGCGGCATTATCAGTTTCTCCGGTTTTTGCTTGCACGGCAGGCCTGCCTGGAGCTTCGGCATTCGGCGTGGGAAGAGCGCCTCGTATTCGTCCCGCCCTCTCTTTCACTTGCACAGGCCGTGAATCAACTGAAGCGGAACCGTTATCATCTGTTTATTGTAAAAAGAAGAACGCTTCCGAGCGCCATGTTTTCAGAGAAGACGCTGCTGGAGTATTATTTCTCAGGGGCACGGCGGCATTGTAAAGTGGAAGAGTTGCTGCAATAACAGTAAAATGGAGGGAAGATAAGGGGGAATCCTATTGAAAAAGATTATTGTCAATGCCATGGGCCGTGAAGCGCGCGTCGCCGTGCTGGAAAGCGGTCGTTTGGTTGAATTATATATCGAACGTCCGGAAGAGAGCCGCATTGTCGGAAACATATACAAAGGAAGAGTCGAGAATGTGCTTCCCGGAATGCAGGCCGCATTCGTCGATATCGGCATGGACAAGAACGCATTTTTATATGTGGACGATTGTTTGCCTCCGGACATCGAAAAAACGAAGAAGCGAAAGCCTTCCATAAACGAGCTGATTACCAAAGGACAGGAAATAACGGTACAGGTCAGCAAAGAAGCCTTCGGGACAAAGGGGGCGCGTGTAACAACACAAGTCTCACTGCCAGGACGCTATATCGTCTATCTGCCGAATGTATCATATATCGGCGTCTCTCGCCGCATCCAGCAGGAGAAAGAGCGGGAGCGCCTCCGCTCGGTTGTCCGCGGCATTCTTAAGCCGGAGGAAGGCGTCATTCTGCGTACGCTGGCCGAAGGCGTTACGCAGAAGGAACTTGCGGCGGATATCTTATTTTTGCGTGCGCGCTGGGAACAGGTGCAAAACGATAAAAAGCATACACGTCCACCTTCGCTCATCTATCAGGATCTTGATCTTGTCTCCCGTGTCGTCCGCGATTTTGTCAGCGAGGACATTGAAGAAGTTATCATCGACAGTCGTTTACGCTATGCGGAAGTGTGCTCCCTGCTCGGACGTTATCAGCCGGAGCTCGAAGAAAAAATTCAACTGTATACGGGGCGGGAAGAGATTTTTGCCCATTATGACCTTGATGGAGAGATTGAGCGGGCCCTCCGCCGGAAAGTTTGGCTAAAGAGCGGTGGTTACCTGGTTATTGACCAGACGGAAGCGATGACCGTGTTTGATGTGAATACAGGTAAGTTTACTGGTACCCATGATCTGGAAGAAACTGTGGTCAAGACGAACCTGGAAGCCTGCCGCGAAATTGCGCGCCAGCTCCGCCTGCGCAATGTCGGCGGGATTATTATTATTGACTTTATCGACATGGCCAAGCAGGAGCATCGAGTGCAAGTGCATAAATGCATGGAGGCGGAGCTCCGCAAGGATAAAACGAAAACGCATCTTCTTGGCTTTACGCAACTCGGACTTCTTGAGATGACGCGTAAAAAAGAGCGGCACAACCTCTCTGATATGCTGCAGCGTACCTGTCCGTGCTGTGAAGGAAAAGGCCGGATTCTCGCCGAAGAAACGTTGCTTGGCATACTGGAGCGCGAACTTATTGCCTATAGTCAGGATGATCGCATATCCGCTGTGTTGGTGGAGATGCATCCACACACGGTACGTTATTTTAACGAACACGGATATCTGAATGAGTTGGAGGATAGTACAGGCTTTGTCGTCTATTTGAAAGAAAATCCGATGCTGGACGAGCAGCGGTACCAAATTACATTTATGGGAAGCGAAGAAGAGGTACAGGCGCGTGTCCAGAGATAATGATTGCTTTTAAGGGAAGAATGTGATAATCTATTTTTTGTTGACTAGTGTGCTTGACACCTCAAGCAGACTACAACCGCTCGATGAAGGTTATAAAGTCGGTCAGGCGGCCGCACCGGGTATCGGCGAGTCTTAGTATATGGAGGAGGTGCAACGAATGTACGCAATTATCGAAACTGGTGGTAAGCAATACAAAGTGGAGAAAGGCACAGAACTGTACATCGAAAAGCTGGCAAACGCTGAAGGTGACACAGTAACTTTTGACCGTGTACTGCTCGTATCTGGTGAGGACGGTGTAAAAATGGGCGCTCCTGTAGTAGAAGGTGCGACTGTTACCGCGAAAGTGGAACGTCACGGTAAAGGCAAGAAAATTATCGTGTACAAATACAAAGCAAAGAAAAACTACCGTCGTAAGCAGGGTCACCGTCAACCTTATACGAAGGTTGTTATCGACGCCATCAATGCATAATGATTACGGTGCAAGTAAAGAGGCGCTCTGACGGGACGATCGAGAAGATTACGATCAGTGGACATGCCGGATCGGCTGATTATGGCCGGGATCTGGTGTGTGCCGCGGTGTCTGCCATCTCGCTAGGGACCGTTAACGCCGTTGAATTGTTATTGAACGTCGGGCTGCCGGCCAGACAGGGCGACAGCGGGTTTCTCGAAGTGAAAGTACCGGACGATTATGCGCCGGAGCTTGCGGAGAAAGTGCAGTTACTGCTCGAAGGCATGATTGCCTCGCTGTATTCGGTAGCCGTAAGTCATGACAAGTATGTTCGGATTGCCGACAAATTGAAATATTGAGGAGGTGGCACTCATGTTAAGAATGGACCTTCAATTCTTCGCCTCGAAAAAAGGGGTAGGTAGCACGAAGAACGGCCGCGACTCCATCTCGAAGCGTCTTGGCGCGAAACGTGGAGATGGCCAATTCGTAAAAGCGGGTAATATCCTGTACCGTCAACGCGGTACGAAGATCTATCCGGGTGCAAACGTAGGCCGTGGTGGCGACGACACATTGTTCGCGCTGTCTGACGGTATCGTACGCTTCAAGCGTCTGGGCCGCGACCGCAAACAAGTGGTTGTTGAACCGGTAGCAAGCAAAGCTTAATACGTGAGCGAATAAAAAGACCGTTGACGCCAGTCAATGGTCTTTTTTCTCTTTTCTCTTTTGCTTTTCGTTTTTTTGTCTATGGGTTTGTGCACACTAAGGCAAAAACCAAAGGAGTGTTTGCCTGTGTTTCGCAAAAACGGAGCCGATACGCTGATTGATTTGCTGATTGAGTGGGGCGTGGACCATGTGTATGGAATGCCTGGTGATTCGATAAACGCTATCATTGAGGCGCTGCGCAAGAGGAAAGATAAAATTCGCTTTATCCAGGTACGGCATGAAGAAGCCGGGGCTCTGGCGGCCGCGGCGTATGCTAAATTGACTGGAAAACTCGGTGTCTGTCTCGGTGTGGCGGGTCCTGGCGCCATTCATTTGCTGAACGGATTGTATGACGCCAAACTGGATCATGCGCCCGTACTGGCGATTGCCGGGCAGGTCGATACGGCAGTAATGGGGCTTGATTATTTTCAAGAAGTGAATCTAAGCCGCTTGTTTGATGATGTGGCGGTGTATAATCAGATGGTTGTTTCACCTGTACAGTTGCCCGCTGTGGTTAATCAAGCAATTCGTACGGCATATGCCGAGAAGGGTGTCGCGGTACTGGCGTTTCCCGGCAACGTGACGAATATGGAGATGAACAAGGGTACGTCCTATACCTCTCCCCAGATAGCAAGGGGAAAGGTACAGCCGCTGGATCACGATATGGATGCGATCTGTGCCGCACTGAATCAAATGGATAAAAATATTGTTATTTTAGCTGGTAAAGGTGCACGGGGAGCAAGAGAGGAACTGCTTACCCTTGCCGAAAAGCTCGGCGCTCCCATCGTACTTACGCTTCCGGCTAAAGGCGTCATTCCGGACAGGCATCCGTACTGCCTGGGCGGTCTTGGACTGCTTGGCACAAGGGCGGCATACACCGCGATGCAGGAGGCGGATATTTTGTTTATGATTGGCACTTCCTATCCGTTTACTGTCTATCTCCCGGAGCGTGCGTTTACGATTCAATTGGACGTGGATGCACGGCAAATCGGCAAACGATATGCGGTGGATGTCGGGATTGTCGGCGAAGCGAAATCGACGCTTGCATTGCTGAATGAGCGCGTGGCATACCATGAGAGCCGCGAGTTTCTGACGCGCTGCAAAGCGAATATGGATAAATGGTGGGATAAAATGGAAAGTCTGGAAGAGGCAGAGCATCCGAAGATTCTTCCGGAATATGTGGCGCGGGCGATGGAGGAGATGGCGGAGGAGAATGCTGTGCTGTCGTGCGATGTCGGCAATGTTACCGTTTGGGCCGCACGGCATTTTCGCTGCACCAACCAGCACTTTATTCTATCCAGCTGGCTGGCTACGCTTGGCTGCGGTCTGCCAGGTGCCATTGCGGCGCAAATCGCCTATCCCGAGCGGCAGGTGTTTGCCTTATGCGGTGACGGCGGTTTTGGTATGATGATGGCCGATTTCGTCACCGCGGTCAAGTATGATTTGCCCATCATCGTCGTCGTATTCAATAACCAGAAAATCGCCATGATTAAGTTTGAACAAGAAGTGCTCGGCAACCTTGAATATGGTACCGGTCTGCATAATCCAAACTTTGCTGCCTATGCAGAAGCGTGCGGTGCGATGGGATTGCGCGTCGAGAGGAAGGAAGATGTGCTTCCGGCATTGCGCAAAGCCGCAGCCGCCAAGCGTCCCTGCATTATCGATGTGCTAGTGGAAGCCGATGAGCTGCCGCAGCCTCCGAATGTAATGGTGGAGCAGGCGATCGGATACGCCAAGCATCTGGCGAAAGAGCTGCTGGAGGAAGGAAAAGTCTCGCTTCCGCCCATTCTTCGTTTATAGAAAAGCAAATGTTTTTCTTTGCACCGCTCGTGCCACGCCGCTGGCCGAATATGGTAAAATGATGAGAGAAGCCATAATAAAGGGAGCGAAGCCGTATGAAGGAGTTAATCGAAGTTATTAATCACCAACGGCACGACTGGCTTAACCATATTCAGGTTCTGCTCGGGTACTTAAAGCTTGAGAAATACGACATGTGCGAGGAATACATACGCAAAATCATTACGGATGCCAATCGGGACACGTTGGTGTCCCGGCTGGAATATCCGCCGCTTGTCGCCTATTTATTGTCGTTTAACGCATTACATAATAACGTATGTATTGAGGTGGAAATTCCGGCTTCCTTCTCACTTCTATCGTTTGAAGAGGGGCCAAAGCTGGGAGATTTCATTCTTTCGGTGGTAAAGTTATACCAGCAGCACGCGCTCTATAATAACGGAGAAAGCAATACGTTTCTTCTTACGTTGCATCGCGAAGAAGGAATGCTACGGATGGTGGCTGATTTTGCCGGCGAGCTGGACGCTCGGGAAATCGAGCCTAAGCTTATGCAGGCAAAAGTCCAGGCGGAAGAGTGGGGGGGCAAGGTGCTGCTCGCACCTCATACGGCTTCGGAGTCGGTACTGGAATGTCTGTTTCCTCTATAAAACAGTATGGCCGTCCCTGCTGCAAGCTCTGACATGAAAACAGAAAGTAGGCATGGCTGTTCAGCCGCAACCCCGACATGAAAATCATGGGAAGGGCGGCTGACTTTTGTGGTGCGAAGGAAAAGAGAGGAAAGAATGAGGAGAGGATTTTAATGTAGAAAAAGGCGAACGCCTTTTTCTTCCCTGGATCTCATTTCCTCTTTCTCTCCTTCTTTCCTCACAATTTTCACAGAAAAAGGTGGAATTTATATGTTTGTAGATAGTGTACGAGTATACGTGAAAGGCGGCGACGGAGGAAATGGGATGGTTGCCTTCCGCAGGGAAAAATACGTGGCAGCCGGAGGTCCTGCCGGCGGTGACGGCGGCCGTGGCGGGAATGTGGTGTTTGTGGTGGATGAAGGTTTGCGTACGCTCGTCGATTTCCGCTATAAGCGCCACTTCAAGGCAGCGCGCGGCGAGAACGGCCGGACGAAGGGACAACACGGTGCAGGAGCGGAAGATTTAGTCGTACGGGTTCCTCCGGGGACGACCGTAATTGATGATGATACGCAGCAGGTTATTGCCGATCTGGTAGTGAACGGACAGCGCGCGGTTATCGCAAGAGGCGGCCGTGGCGGCCGCGGTAACATCCGGTTTGCGACACCGGCCAATCCGGCACCGGAGATTGCGGAGAATGGCGAGCCGGGTCAGGAGCGTTACGTACGTCTGGAACTGAAAGTACTGGCGGACGTCGGCCTGGTGGGATTCCCGAGCGTCGGAAAATCGACTCTGCTTTCCGTCGTCTCGGCAGCCCGTCCGAAAATCGCCGAATATCATTTTACGACGATAACGCCGAATCTGGGCGTAGTAGATGTAGACGAAGAACGGAGTTTCGTTATGGCAGATCTGCCCGGATTGATTGAAGGGGCACATGAAGGTGTAGGTCTGGGCCATCAATTTCTGCGGCATGTGGAGCGGACACGCGTCATCATCCATGTGATTGACATGGCCGGTTCTGAAGGGCGTGATCCGTATGATGATTATGTACAGATTAATGAAGAATTGAAGCTGTACAATAAGAAGCTGGAGGAACGTCCCCAGGTGGTTGCGGCGAACAAGATGGACATTCCCGGTGCGGAGGAAAATCTGGCTGAGTTCCGTAAAAAGGTCGGAGAAGACGTGCCGGTTTTTCCAATTTCCGCGGCAACAAAGCAGGGCGTAAGGGAACTTTTGTATAAAGTAGCGGAAATGCTCGAAGAAATTCCGGATGTGCCGCTGGTAGAAGATGTGGCCGACGAGGAGACGACCGTATTGTATAAGGCGGAGCCGGAAGAGGATGCGTTCACGGTACGCCGTGAGAACGAAACCTTCGTTGTCGAAGGCGAGAAGCTGGAGAAGCTTGTTAAGATGACAAACTTGAACAGTCACGACTCTATTCAGCGTTTTGCGCGCATCATGCGGAGCATGGGCGTGGACGATGCCTTGCGTAAAAAAGGGGCCGAGAACGGCGACATCGTACGCATCGGCAAGTTCGAGTTCGAGTTTGTGGACTAGAGCTTTTCTTGCTTCGAATCACGAAAGAATGTCGATTGTAGCCTAATTGTTTGACCCGCCGACCGCCAGCAGCATCGGACATGCCTTCCGCGAATACCGTAATGCCTCTGAATAGGAAATGGACATGGACATAAATTAGGAGCAAAGCGAGCCACCCGGATTGATCGGGAGGCTCGTTTTATTTATATAAACACGAAAGATTTCCTGAATATCTTCAGTAGTATAAGATGAATACGGAAACGGGAAATACAAGTTTGCTCCGGAGCGTCCGTTTCATGGGAGGTTGCACAATGGATGAAGATCAAGAATGGGTGGCCCAGGTACTTAGCGGGAGCAAAGACGCCTACGCCCACCTGGTAAATAAATATAAAACCCGAGTCTACGGACTTCTTATAGGGATGGGCGCATCGCCGCAGGATGCGCAGGATTTGGCTCAGGAAAGTTTCATTAAAGCGTATCGTTATCTGGCAAGCTATAATCCGGAGAAGCAATTCTCCTCATGGCTCTACAAGATTGCGGCCAATAGCTACCTCGATGTCTGGCGCAAACAGAAGCGCGAGAGGATGGATGCACAGGAAGAAGAGTATGTCGACTGGACAAGCCCCGAACAGGTCTACCTGCACAAAGAGCGGGCGCATGAACTTAGGGCTCATATCGCACGGCTGCCGGAAAAATATCGGCTCGTACTCGTACTGCGATACATCGATGATTTAAGCTATAAAGAGATTGCGGAAGTGCTTGAACTTCCGCTGCCGACGGTACAGACGCACCTGCATCGGGCAAAGAAGAAACTGCGTGCCGCACTGCAGTACACAAAGACGGGAGGGGACCTGAATGAAATGTACGGAATATGAACAAATGAGCCGTCATGTCGAGGGCGAGACCGCAGGGCGGGAGAAGATGGCAATGGATACGCATCTATTGAATTGCCCGGCGTGCCGCAACCTGTATGAAGAGTGTCAGGCAGAGAGAGAAGCATTAAGAGCCGCGTTACGTGCGCCCGCGCTTCCCGGATCATTTACTGAGGATATTATGGCACGGCTGAAACCGCACGCTGTGGTGCCAGAGGAACCACAAGCGCCGGAGCCGGTGCGGAAGGCTGGAAAAAGAAAATGGAAGAGATGGGCATATGCCGCGGCGGGAACATTGCTTGCGGTCTCGGTGGCCGCGTCCGTCTCCCCGTCTTTTGCCTCTTACTTGACGCAATCCATCTTCAACCGCAATAATCAGATGATTGACCTGGGCCTGCAAATGGCGGGCGAGAAGGGATTTGTCCAGCAGGGGAATTATTACGTGACTGACAACGGAATAACGCTTCGGGTACTGGATGTGGTGGCGGACCCGACGCGCATCGCGCTTTCCTATGTACTTGAAAAAGAAGGCGGCGGCCATCTTGATCCTGATTTTGATCCGAGGTTTAGAGAAGAGGCAGGGAACCGTGTCTACCTTACTGATACAAAAGGCAATAAATTGGCAGACATGTCAAGCTGGGGACGCAATGATCCGTATGGAATCATCGGTTTTCAACTGGAGAACAACATTCCGGAAAAAGCCGTCGTACATTTTGAGCTTTCGCGCGTAGGGGGATTCGCGGGCATTGGAGCCAAAGAAGGACGGTGGGAGCTGCAGGTTCCCGTAGACATGAAGAAAGGGCTGGAGGCTACGCGCAGCACGGCGGTTAATCTGCAGCATACAACCGGGCAGGGAGTAAGTATTAACATTAAGACCCTGCTGTTCGCTCCTACCAAAAGCCAGTTGGAATTTGAGACAAGCATAACAGGAAGCGCAAAGAAAAAACTGCAGGAATTGGTTGAACGCGAAAACCGGCTCGGGATTGCGGAAGAAGGAGCCGATGCTTACAGGGATTACACCTATGGCATTAGTTATCGTCTGCTTGATGAAAAGGGACGCGTGGTTGCGGGAAAATCGGGTCCGGTTCTGCCATCGGGCGAGCGGGAGAGGAACCCGATTGATTCATCGGGAGTGCATAAACCGTTCGGCCGCACGGTATGGAAGGACGGATTTGTACCGCTCGGAGAAGCGAAACGGTTGACATTCGTGCTAGATGCGGTCGATATGGAAGAACCTTCAGATTTTTCCCTTTCCTTTACTCCTGATAATCTGAAGAAAAGTCCTGTCACAGGACAATATCAGGGCAGTACGATTAAAATAAAGAGTTTCGTCGTAAAGCGGGACTGGGATATAAAGAAGCGCCCGCCGTTCTTTGAAGATGAGTCGCATGCGATTATTGAACTGGAGGGTGTCCATCCCCAAAATACCGGCACATTCACCCATTGGGTGGTTACCGACGAGAACGGCAGGACGTATAAAGCGATGGTATCAGGGGGCGAGGAAGATCCGGATGCATCGGGCAATCGCAAGTTCACAAGTACGCTGCGAGTCTATGGCTTGAAACACGAACCGAAGAAGTTAACCCTGTCACTAACCCGCATTATGAAGCGGCATACGGATGTGGATTGGAAGGTCGACATCCCGGTTTCAAGGTAAAGAAGCAGAGGGTCCGATATGGACTCTCTGTTTTTCTTATGGGATAGGAAAGTATATTTTGCTTTACAGTGATAAAGTGAAATATACTTTCCCTCCATTCGTAAGCGAGAAAAAACATTTTAAAAATAAACGAATATCTCTTGTATAATAAAAAGAAACGAAGTATAATGTCCACTATACATAAACATTTGTTTTTTCCGGGAGGACGTATGAAAAAACAAGAGGAGCTGTTCTACTTAATTCGGGCCGATATTTTGCCAGAATCCATCAGCAAAACGATCGAGGCCAAGAAGCTGCTCGACTCCGGGGAGGTAGAGACGGTGAACGAAGCAGTGGAGAGGGTGGGACTCAGCCGAAGCGCCTATTATAAATACAAGGACAGCATCTTTCCGTTTAATTCCATGACGCGCGAAGTTATCATTACCGTATCGCTCAATCTTGAGCATCGGGCGGGCATTCTGTCCCAGGTGCTGAAATTCGTGGCGGAGCGGGGCGGAAATATTTTAACCATTAACCAGACGATTCCGCTGCAGGGCATGGCGAATGTAGCTCTGTCGATTGATACGGGGCAGTTGAGCCTGTCTACAACCGACTTTCTTGATGAGCTAAACGCGCTTGAGGGCGTGAAACGGGCAGTTATCGTCGGCAGAGGGTAATATACAATCGTTCGTTTGTTTTATTTATGAACAAAAAATGACCATGGCGTTTCCGCCGCAACCCCGATATGAAAATGATGGGAAGAGCGGCTGACTTTAGTGGTACGAAGGAAAAGAGAGAAGAGAACGAGAGGATGATTTCAATGAAGAAAAAGGCGAAGGCCTTTTTCTTCCCTGGATCTTTTTTCCTCTTCTCCTCTTTCTTTTCTCATGATTTTTACAGAAAAACAAACAAATTTCTGAGGAGAGATGAGGATGCAAAAAAATACGGTAAAAGTAGGACTGATGGGCCTTGGAACTGTCGGCACGGGCGTCGTGCGTATCGTACAAGGACACCAGGAGGATTTACAGAAGCAAACAGGGCTTTCCATCGAAATTGCGAAAGTGCTTGTTCAGGACGTAGAGAAAACGCGCAGCTTAACGCTCGATAGAAATATGATTACGACCGATGCGGCAGAGTTGTTCAGCAATCCTGACATTGACGTCATTGTCGAAGTCATCGGCGGGATTCACCCGGCGAAAGAGTACATTCTTAATGCGCTCGAAAACGGCAAACACATTGTCACGGCCAATAAAGACTTAATGGCGCTGCATGGCGCAGAAATTCTGTCCAAAGCGCAGGAAAAAGGCTGCGATGTATTCTACGAGGCGAGCGTGGCCGGCGGCATTCCGATTCTGCGTGCGCTGGTAGAAGGATTTTCGTCCGACCGCATTACCAAGATGATGGGGATCGTGAACGGTACGACCAACTACATTATGACCAAGATGAGCCAGGAAGGCGCCGACTATGCGGAAGTGCTGAAAGAAGCACAGGCGCTTGGTTACGCGGAGTCCGACCCGACGGCTGATGTGGAGGGCCATGACGCGGCGCGCAAAATGGCCATTCTGAGCACGCTCGGCTTCCATGTAGACATGAGTCTTGAAGATGTGGATTGCCAGGGGATTTCAAAGGTAAGCGCGGAGGATATTTCCTACGCGAAAAAGCTTGGCTACGAGATTAAATTGCTTGGTATCGCACAGCGTGACGACGAGCTGATCGAAGTGAGCGTGCAGCCGACGCTTGTGCACCATACGCACCCGCTGGCTTCCGTAAACGGGGTATTTAACGCGATTTATGTACACGGTGAAGCCGTGGGCGAGACGATGTTCTACGGACCGGGCGCGGGTGAGCTGCCAACGGCGACCGCAGTCGTATCGGACCTTGTAACTGTCGTGAAAAATATGAAGCTCGGTGTAAACGGGCGCGGCAGCGTTGCACCGTACCGCGAGAAACAGCTTAAAACAGACGATCAGATCGTCTCGAAATATTTCCTGCGTCTCATTGTGGATGACAAACGCGGGGTGCTTGCGCAAATCACTCGCATTCTTGCCGATCATGATGTAAGCTTAGAACAAGTCCTGCAGCAGCCGTACAACGGAGGTAAACAGTCGGAAATCATTCTGATTACGCACCATGCATCACGCAGAAACATTTTTGAAGTCCGCAAGCAGTTTGAAGAACTTACAAGCATCTCTGAAGTGAAGAGTCTGTATCGTGTAGAAGGTGGGGAGGAGAAATAATGGCTGGCATTATCGAACGCTACGCAAAACATTTACCGGTGACAGAGAAAACACCCCGGCTGACATTGCATGAGGGAAATACACCGCTTATTTTTGCACCGAAATTATCAGAAGAATTGGATTTGGAGGTTTATTTCAAATATGAGGGGCTGAATCCGACCGGATCATTTAAGGATAGAGGCATGGTGATGGCGGTAGCGAAAGCTGTGGAAGAAGGAAGTCATACGATTATGTGCGCCTCGACCGGAAACACGTCCGCAGCGGCTGCGGCTTATGCGGCCCGCGCTAACCTGCGCTGTATCGTGTTAATTCCGAACAACAACATCGCGCTTGGCAAGCTGGCGCAGGCCATGATTTACGGGGCGGAGATTATCGCGATCGAAGGAAACTTCGACCAGGCGCTAAAAATTGTACGCGATATCTGCGAGAAGCACCCGATTACGCTGGTGAACTCGGTTAACCCGTACCGTCTGGAAGGCCAGAAAACGGCTGCGTTTGAAATCTGTGATACGCTTGGGAAAGCACCGGATGTTCTCGCCATTCCGGTAGGAAACGCAGGAAACATTTCTGCATACTGGAAAGGATTTAAAGAATACTATGAAGCAGGAGTCGTGGACAGTAAACCGCGCATGTTCGGATTTGAAGCGGAAGGAGCGGCGGCTCTTGTAAAAGGGGAACCGATTGAACAACCGGAGACGCTTGCGACAGCCATCCGCATCGGTAACCCGGCCAGCTGGGATCTAGCGTTGACCGCCCGGGACGAATCAAACGGGCACATTGATTACGTAACGGATGAAGAGATTGTGGAAGCGTACCGGAAACTCGCGTCCATGGAAGGAATCTTCGCAGAGCCGGCATCGGCGGCATCGCTTGCCGGACTGATGAAGATGCGTAAGCTGGGCCGCATTCCGGCCGGACAGCAGGTCGTATGCGTGCTGACAGGCAACGGTCTGAAAGACCCGAACATTGCTCTGAAGTCTGTCGGCGTAGATCCGGTCGTAGTGGAAAGCACGGAAGAAGCGGTGCTTGGCATTATTACCCAGGGAGCGGGTGTGTAAGGTGCAGAACGGAAAGGTAAAAGTGAAAGTACCGGCCAGTACGGCCAACCTCGGGCCGGGCTTCGATACCATCGGCATGGCTTTTCAACTTTATACGACCATCACGCTGGAAGTGGCGGACACGACAGTCGTCCGCCTGCATGGCCCGAACCTTTCCGGCCTTCCCACGGATAAGAGCAACCTGATTTACCAGATTGCGGCCCGTGTATTTGAAAAAGCCGGGCTTGCGGTACCGGAGATCATCATCGATGTAACCTCAGATATTCCGTTGACAAGAGGATTGGGCAGCAGCGCTTCCGCGATTGTCGGGGCACTGGTCGCCGCAAATGAGCTGGCAGGCAAGCCATTTACAACGGATGAGCTGTACTATATGGCTACGGAGGAAGAAGGGCATCCGGACAATGTCGGTGCTTCCTTCTTCGGAGGTGTCATTGTGGCGCTGATGGAGAAAGACCACGTACCTTATGTGCGTTTTCCGGTACCTGAGCATCTCGAAGCGATTGCCGTCATTCCGGAGTTTATGCTGTCGACGGAGAAAGCCCGGGACGTGCTGCCGTCTATGTACAGCCGCCAGGATGTGGTATATACGGCGAGCCATACCGGCGTGCTGGTAGGGGCGCTTGCGACGGGCAATTTGTCACTGCTTCGCACGGCGATGAAAGACGTCTTTCATCAACCGTACCGCGTCCCCCTTGTGCCGGGGTTGGATACAATCCTTGCGGAAGCACACGAGCACGGAGCGGTGGGCGCAGCATTGTCCGGTGCGGGACCGACCATTATCGCTCTGGTCGATAAGCGGAAGCCGACTGACGCGCTTCAGGCATTTATGGTGGGAACACTGGCTGAATACGGCATTGGCTGTACGATCATGCGCCTTGTCCCTGACGAAACCGGCGTGCAGGTAGAGCACTTCTTTTCCGGCGTGACTGAACAAAGGAGCTAACAAGTATGGAGAGAACGTTTGCATTTTTAGGCCCGCGCGGCACAAATACAGAAGAAGCGGCGCGTCTGATTTTCCGGGAGGAAGACGACGTATTTCGCCCGTACCGTACTATTCCGGATTGCCTGGAAGCGGCGGCGGACGGCAAGGTGAATTATGCGGTTGTTCCCTGGGAGAATTCGTTGGAGGGATCTGTCAACCTGACGCTCGATTGGATCATCCATAAAATTAATCTGCCTATCTTAAGTGAATTGATCATTCCGATCTCACACCAGTTGTCCTGTGCAAAGCGCGAGCATCCGCTTGCGCTTTCGGACGTTACGAAAGTATTGTCCCATCCGCAGGCCATCGCGCAGTGCCATAACTATCTGCGCGATTACTTGCCGCATGCTGAGATCGAATATGTCAGCAGCACGGCGGAAGCGGCACGCCTTGTCAGCGAGCATCCGGAAGAGCCGTGGGTGGCTATTTCGGCGATGCAGGCGGTGCATTCGTACCCGGTTATGCTGCTGGCTGAAAATATTGAAGACACGGAAAACAATTTCACCCGGTTTATCGTACTGGGAGAGAAGCCCTTGGTACTGCCGGATTCGGAGAAGCACAAGACGACGATTCTCGTTACGATGCCTTCCGATTTCCCCGGTGCGCTGCACCAGGTGCTCTCCGCGTTTGCATGGCGGCGTATCAACCTGTCGCGCATTGAATCCAGGCCAACGAAAACCGGTCTTGGCAACTACCATTTTGTGATTGATATTGAACAGAAGATGGATGACGTGCTGCTTCCGGGCGCATTTGCTGAGATGGAAGCGCTTGGCTGCCAGGTACGCTTCCTTGGCACATATCCAGTATTTATCAAACAGCGTAATGGTGCTGAATTATCCCTTCGCTCATAAAAAATAGAATACAGTTATGTAAGAAAAAAGAAACGGAGGAAATAACATCCTCCGTTTTTCCAATTGCTTATTGAATTTTCGCCATTTCTTCTTCATCGATGTCAAAGTTTGCGTATACGTCCTGTACATCGTCGTTGCTTTCAAGCATTTCCATAAGCTTCAGCATTTTCAATGCATCATCGCCGGTCAATTTAATTGTATTCTGCGGAATCATTGAAATTTCGGCCGTATCCAGTTCGTAACCCGCTTCTTCGAGCGCGGTGCGTACCGTTTCAAAATCTTCCGGCGAGCTCTTAATCTCAAAGCTTTCCTCGGATGCCTCAAAATCTTCCGCTCCGGCATCCAGTGCCGCCATCATAACAGAGTCTTCGTCCAGGTCGGTATCTTCGCGGCTGATTTCGATCAGACCTTTGCGGTCAAACATGAAACTGACGCAGCCGGATTCACCCAGATTGCCGCCGTTCTTTGTGAAAATGTGACGTATATCGGCTGCCGTGCGGTTCCGGTTATCCGTCAGGGCCTCTACCATTACGGCCACACCACCCGGTCCGTATCCTTCATAAATAATCTCTTCGTATGTGACACCGTCCAACTGTCCGGTTGCTTTCTTAAGTGTACGTTCGATATTATCATTCGGAATATTGGCTTCTTTTGCTTTCGCAATTGCAGTTTTCAGGCGTGAGTTCGTATTCGGGTCCGCTCCGCCTGACCGCGCAGCTTGATAGATTTCTTTCGAGATTTTCGTAAAAAGCTTCGCCTTCGCCGCATCCTGGCGACCTTTACGATGCTGAATGTTTTTCCACTTGGAATGACCCGCCATGCATCAAACCCTCTTTCTCTCGTATTCCGTGCGCGTCCGGCGCACTGCACAAAAATCCAACTCTCAGTGTAGCACAAGAAAAAGAAAAGAGCAAAGCGGCTTTTAGCAAAATCTCACGTATAAATGAAATGTTCATACCCCGCGAAGAAGCGTTCCCTGCGCCGCCAGTTTTTCATAATGATTGCCAGATAGTACTCAACACGGCTGGCCTGAAAGTTCTTGCGCTTTTCGAATACGCCGGTCACTTCGCGCATGTAATTATCGGGAAAGCGCAGCAGAAGAAAGATAAGTGCCACCTGCGCATCCGATAAAGGGCGAATCTGCCGGTATGCCTCGATCGCTTCGTTAAATATCGATAAGTCCCATTCCTGCAGGACAAGCGCACGGTTGATGAGCTGGATAATGTCGACCAACGGTGTGTCATAGGCGGCCGTATCCAAATCGATAATGGAGCTGCGGATGCCGCTCAGCAGAAAGTTATGGCTGGCCAGATCTTTGTGTGCAACGTGCTGTTGATAAAATGAATTCGCATATTCGACGGCAAGCGCAGATTTTCTGGCAATATCAAGTACATATTCAGCCTCCTGAAGGATAGAGGGAGCACCGTTTTGTATAAGATTCGTCAGGCGATTTTGTCTGACACTTCCATTTTGGATTTGGTTATAAATTTGAACAAAACTTTCATATCGCTTTTCCCATTTAACAAGTAAGGGTACACCTTCTTCCGGTGGCGGACCTCCCGGAATATGCATGCTGTGCAGATGAAATTCTGCCAGTTTTCGCAGTGAATGTAAAATATCCATTCTATGAAAATAGCTCCCTTCTCTGCCGGGTATTCGCTCCATAGCCGTCATGTAGCTATTCTTCCACTTAAAAACCGGGACGTTCTGGATGGTCGGAATGTAGCGGACGACATCATGGAAGCCGCGCTGGTGCAGCGTTTGAGAGAGATAGGTGACCCAGGCCGCTTTTTTAAATTCGGTATAGCCTTTTATAACCCAGCTGCCGCGATTTGTATCGCAGAGCCAGACGGTACGTTTCGGCCTTATGCGCGTGACACGGCAATGGTACATTTTTTCGATTGCGGCGGCTAATTCTTGGCTCATAAGCCTCCTCCTGTCATAAATACATAGAAAACGACCATGGCGTCTCAGCCGCGACCCCGATAGGAAAATCGAGGGAAGGGCGGCTGACGTTTGTGGAAGGGAAAAGAGAGAAAAGAACGAGAATACGATTTCAATGGAGAAAAAGGCGAATGCCTTTTTCTTCATCAGATCTTCTTTCCTCTTTCCCTCTTTCTTTTTTCCTTATTTTCATATGAAAAAGGCGGGCTCTTATCTGAGCCCGCCCGGACGGTTAGCAATGCGACGAGCTGGAAGCGGAACTGCTGTCCTGGCAGCCGCAGCTGTCTTTGTAGATTTGTGTTGGCATTGTCATCTGCGGATAGCAACCATACGGGGCATAGGCAGACCCGTAGGACGGCGCCATTATATGCGGATGTGCCGGCATCATGGGCGAATATGTGTACGGATTCATAATATTCGCCGTAGCGGACGGATATCCTCCTGGCATTCCGCAAGCTCCGCAGCCCGTTCCTATATGACCGTGTCCACCATATGGCATGATTGATTGCATTGTTGGCAGTTGAGCAGACGGCATCATGGGTGCTTCTTCATAGTGGGGATAGGACGAGTCGTCTTGCACCGTATCTTTTTTTGTCGGTATTTGTTCATTGGACATCATAGGGAGCTGTTCATTCGGCATCGGCTGCGTGGCGGGCAGTTGAACATTCGGCGCCATAGGAAGCTGTTCATTCGGCATTGGCTGCATGGCAGGCAGTTGAACATTCGGCATCATAGGAAACGGTTCATTCGGCATTGGCTGTATGGCGGGCAGTTGAACATTCGGCATCATGGGAAACGGTTCATTCGGCATTGGCTGCATGG
>Ga0310821_100372_pt1 | contig 23667 bp, 24 predicted proteins | sample P4_ome_FD_201300 | JGI IMG/M metagenome (GOLD analysis project Ga0310821, IMG submission 201300) | Sorghum-adapted microbial communities from Joint BioEnergy Institute, Emeryville, California, United States - P4_Day56_Rep1 | ecosystem: Engineered > Bioreactor > SSF (Solid state fermentation) >...
GGCAGACAGATGGGCCGCAATCAACCCTCCCATAGAGAATCCAATCACATGGACGCGTTCACACGTAAGCAGCATATCCTGGAGCACTTCTTCCGCTGAACGCACCCAGTCCTGCCACGTAACCTGGTTCAGGGAGAGAGCATGTCCTTCGTGTCCGGCAAGCACAGGGGATTCGATTCGCCATCCCCTATCCGCGAAATGCCTGGCAACTGGCTCCACTTCGTACGGACTTCCGGTAAACCCGTGAATCAACAAGCAACCGATCATACACATCGTCCCTTCATCAAGATACAGAAAAACAGCAAGCATTCCACTTGCTGTTCAGACCTATGCTCAGGTTATCAATATATGAGGCCGACTAGCGCAGAAAATACGCAACGGCAATAGATAATACCATAAATAATGTTGCCAGGATAACGGTTAGCTTATTCAACAGGGCGTCAATGCCCCGCGCTTTCGCTTTCCCTATGATTTGCTCGGCACCGCCTGCAATCGATCCGGAAAGACCCGCGCTTTTGCCGGATTGAAGCAGCACCACCCCGATAAGCAAAATCGAAACAATTACAAGTAAAATTTTTAAAAATACCGCCATTCTTCTGCCTCCCCAAAACGGAGCGTTCCATTTTTATTATTTGCCATTTTCTAATGTATCATAAAGGACGGCCATCTTCAAGACTCGCCCGATCATGCTCCCGGCAGCTTTGACAGATGCCTTCTAGAATGACCTTTGACTCCAATGGAGAAAACGCGGCTTTTATGTCAGGGTCCAGATCGACAGAGATCTTGTCCGGCTCTATATCCACAAGCTTGTCACATTTCATGCAGTGAAAGTGGTGGTGCGGCTTTTCCGTGATTTCAAAACGCGAACGCTCGTCCTGATAGTGCTCATGTACCACACCCAGCTCTTTCAAAGACTTTAACGTGTTATACACCGTTGTGAATGACAGGGTCGGAAAGTCATCCTGCATGAAATGATAAATTTCTTCGGCTGTCGGATGGTCCAGGCGCATGAGCACGTTGATGATGGCCAGTCGCTGTACGGTTACACGTCCACCCCGTTCTTTAATTCGGGCCATGACTGTATCAATGATATTTCCGTCCATTGTCCGCCCCTCCTTTATTTTTCTGTGAAAATCGTGAGAAAAGAAGGAAGGGGAAGAGGAAATGAGATTCAGGGAAGAAAAAGGCCTTCGCCTTTTTCCCCATTGAAATCATCCTCTCGTTCTCTTCTCTCTTTTCCTTCATACCACAAAAGCCAGCCTCTTTCCCATCATTTTCATGACGGGGTTGCGGCGAAAAAGCCATGGTGTTTTTATTATAATATACTATCTGTAGAAAATCATTACAGATAAAATGAAAATACAAAAGCACGGCAATAAGTACATCGTTTCCTGTTCACTATATTTCTATTCTTTACCCCGTGCCAAAGTCTTTATAATAACGATATACAGAAGAAATAAGAAAGAGGGAAGCGAGGGAAGAGGGAGACAAATCCGTTTCGCATGCGGCTTGCGGCGGCTATTATGCTAAAGAGGTAAACGCGGTGATTCCTTACGGACCTGACCAAGAAATGCAAAGAAAAACTCGCGGACGGTGCCGCGAGTTGTCTCTCGTTTACGAATGGAAAAACGAGTGTTACTTTTTAATATTATAGAACGCTTCGCGGCCTGCGTATTTGCTAATGTAGGCCAGTTCGTCTTCAATGCGGAGAAGTTGGTTGTACTTTGCCACACGGTCTGTACGGGACGGTGCACCGGTTTTGATTTGTCCAGCGTTAGTCGCTACCGCAATGTCAGCGATGATGGAATCTTCCGTCTCGCCGGAACGGTGGGAGATAACCGCGGTGTAGCCCGCACGCTTCGCCATTTCGATGGCATCGAACGTTTCGGTCAGCGTACCGATTTGGTTTACTTTAATGAGAATGGAGTTCGCCGTTCCCTGTTCAATTCCCTGGGACAGACGGGTTGTATTCGTTACGAACAGGTCGTCACCCACCAGCTGCACACGATCACCGATGCGCTGGGTCAGCTTGTTCCATCCTTCCCAATCATCTTCAGCCAGACCGTCTTCGATGGAGATAATTGGATACTTGTTCACCAGCATCTCCAGGTAGTCGATCATCTCGTCTGTCGTCTTCGTAATGCCTTCACCGGCCAATTCATACTTGCCGTCTTTGTATACTTCCGTAGAAGCAACGTCAAGCGCCAGCATAATGTCCTCACCCGGCTTGTAACCCGCTCTCTCGATAGCGGCAATGATCGTTTGCAGCGCTTCTTCATTGGAAGCCAGGTTCGGCGCGAATCCGCCCTCGTCACCTACCGCAGTGTTCAGTCCTTTTTCTTTCAGCACAGCTTTCAGGTTATGGAAAACTTCTGCGCCCATACGCAATGCATGCGCGAAGCTTTCTGCCCCGACCGGCATAACCATAAATTCCTGAATATCCACGTTGTTGTCCGCGTGCGCGCCACCATTAAGAATGTTCATCATCGGAGTCGGCAGCGTTTTGGCGTTGAAACCACCCAGATACGCATACAATGGAACGCCCAGCGCATCAGCCGCCGCCCGGGCAACCGCCATGGACACACCCAGAATGGCGTTTGCACCCAGCTTGCCTTTGTTTTCGGTACCATCCATCTCGATTAGCAGGTTGTCGATGCCCACTTGATCCAGTGCATCGAAGCCTTCCAGCTCCGGAGCGATGATGCTGTTTACGTTATCTACCGCTTTTAATACACCTTTACCCATGTAGCGTGCTTTCTCACCGTCACGAAGCTCAACCGCTTCATGTGCACCGGTAGAAGCGCCGGACGGGACCATAGCGCGTCCCATTGCGCCGGATTCAAGATAGACTTCCACTTCTACTGTCGGGTTACCTCGGGAATCAAGAACTTCGCGGGCGTAGATGTCAGAAATAATCGTCATGCTTGTTCAGCTCCTTAATTAGTTATGTAAGGTAATTAAGAAAAAGAAAGAAGGGAACGAGGGAATGATTTCAAAGGGGAAAAGGCAACCGCTCCCCCTGGACCTTATTTCCTCTTCCGTCTCCTTCTGTTTTCTTATTTTAGTATAATGGCCTGCCTGTCATTTCTTTAGGTTGTTCAATACCAAGCAGCTTTAATATGGTCGGTGAAATGTCGGCCAGAATGCCGCCTTCACGCAATTCCTCGCCCTGTTTCGTCAGAATGAACGGAACAGGGTACGTGCTGTGCGATGTGATCGGATTTCCCTCTTCATCGAGCATCAAGTCAGCGTTCCCATGGTCGGCGGTCACAAGCGCCACACCGCCTTTGGCCAGTATGGCTTCCACAACTTTACCCATGCACTCGTCCACCGATTCTACCGCTTTAATCGTCGGCTCCATCATACCGGAATGGCCTACCATATCGCAGTTAGCGAAATTCAGAATGATGACATCGTGGATATCCTGCTCAATCTCAGCCAGCAGGGCTTCGGTAACTTCATAGATGCTCATTTCCGGCTTCAGGTCATAGGTTGCGACTTTCGGCGAGTTGATGAGGATGCGCTTCTCTCCTTCAAACTCGGCTTCACGGCCGCCGCTGAAGAAAAAGGTAACGTGCGGATACTTCTCCGTTTCCGCAATGCGCAACTGGCGCATATTATGCTGCGTCAGCACCTCGCCCAGCGTATTGTCTAAGCTGGTCGGCTTGTACGCGACATAACCGTCCACACTTTCGCTGAACTTGGTCATGCAGACAAAGAATAAATTCTTCGGCCACTTCTCGCCGCGGTCAAACCCGCGGAAATCATCATTGGTGAAAACCTGGGATAACTGAATAGCACGGTCCGGACGGAAGTTGAAGAAAATGACACTGTCATTGTCTTTAACTGTCGCTACCGGAGTACCGTCACTATTTTTGATTACCGTCGGCATTACAAATTCATCGTATACGCTGCGTTCATAAGATTCACGCACCGCTTCAACCGGATCGGTGAAACTCGGCCCTTCTGCGTATACCATGGCGCGATAGGACTTCTCGGTGCGTTCCCAACGTTTATCGCGGTCCATTGCATAGTAACGGCCCTGTACAGTCGCAATGCGGCCAACGCCGTATTCTTTAATCTTCTCCTGCAATTCTTGAATGTATCCAACCGCACTGTCCGGTGCTACATCGCGTCCGTCCAGAAATGCATGAATGTAGACACGGTCCATGTTCTCCTGCTTAGCCAACTTCAACAACGCAAACAGGTGTTCGATATGGCTGTGCACGCCGCCGTCCGACAGCAATCCGTACAGATGAAGCGCAGTGCCGTTGTCCCTCGCATGACGTACGGCTTTAAGCAGCGTTTCATTTTTAAAAAACATACCTTCGTTAATTTCTTTCGTTACGCGTGTTAAATCTTGATAAACAACGCGGCCGGCACCCAGATTCAGGTGTCCGACTTCCGAGTTGCCCATCTGTCCTTCCGGAAGTCCGACAGCCAGACCGCTGGCGCCGAGCAGCGTATGCGGATATTCGTTCCAGTATTTATCGAAATTCGGCGTCTTCGCCTGTCTGATGGCGTTGCCGTATTCTTCTTCCCGGTATCCGAATCCGTCCATAATGATAAGTGCCACTGGTTTCGGTCGACTCATATTACTTCTTGCCTCCTCGTGCTCCCTCTAACAATTTCAGGAACGATTCCGGCGTTAGACTGGCGCCTCCGACAAGCGCGCCGTCGATGTCCGGCTGCTCCATGTAGGTTCCGATATTGTCCGGTTTCACGGAACCGCCGTACTGGATGCGTACCTGCGCCGCTACCTGGGCGTCGAACCCATCTTCCACCGTACTGCGGATGAATGCGATAACGTCCTGCGCATCTTCCGCTGAAGACGATTTGCCCGTTCCGATAGCCCAGATCGGTTCATAAGCAATCACAAGCTGCTTCGCCTGCTCGCTTGACAGACCTTCTACCGCACGAAGCACCTGCTCACGTACCCATTCCTTCGTTTTTCCACCTTCACGCTGCTCCACATTTTCGCCCACGCATACGATAGGCGTCAATCCGTGCGCAAATGCGGCTTTTGCTTTTCTGTTCACCGTTTCATCCGTTTCCGCGAAATACTCCCGGCGTTCCGAGTGCCCGATAATTACATATTGCACGCCAAGGCTTGTCAGCATGCCGGGGCTAATCTCTCCTGTATATGCTCCTGATTCCTCCCAGTGCATATTCTGCGCTCCAACGGCAATCGGATACCCTTCAAGCTCTTGCACCAATGCGTCCAATGAGGTGAATGGCGCACAGATGACGGTATCCATATTCTCTTTTGGTGTGAGCGAGCGTACAGCGTGCGCGAATTCACGCGCTTCCTCCGTCGTTTTGTGCATTTTCCAGTTACCCGCGATAATAGGTGTCCGTTGCATGCATTTGTCAACTCCTTATTTATCAGCCAGGACCGCCACACCCGGAAGCTCTTTGCCTTCCATGAATTCGAGCGAAGCCCCGCCCCCTGTTGAGATGTGCGTCATCGCTTCCGCTACGCCCGCTTTCTCGACCGCAGCCACGGAGTCGCCACCGCCAATAATGGTTGTACCGTTTACTTCTTTAAGCGTGCGTGCGATGGCGTTTGTTCCTTCTGCAAAAGTATCCATTTCAAATACACCCATCGGTCCGTTCCATACTACAGTTTTAGACTCAAGGATAGCGTTTTTGTACAGTTCAATCGTTTTAGGCCCGATATCAAGCGCCTGCCAGCCTTCCGGAATGGCATCCACATCGACAACTTTTGTTTCTGCGTCATTCGCAAACTTATCAGCCACGACAACATCGACCGGAATTAGAAAGTTCACGCCTTTCTGCTCGGCTTGTTCCATGAATGATTTGGCCAGCTCCACTTTTTCTTCCTCAAGCAGGGAATTCCCTACCTCATAGCCTTTCGCTTTGATGAACGTATTGGACAGGCCGCCGCCTACAATTAAATTATCCACTTTCTCCAATAAGTTTTCAATGACACCGATTTTATCCTTTACTTTGGCTCCGCCGATAATGGCCGTGAACGGACGTTCCGGCTGGGAAATGGCTTTGCCCAGGAATTCGATTTCTTTCTCCATGAGGAAACCGGCTACCCCTTCGATATGGTTGGCTACGCCGGCTGTAGACGCATGCGCACGGTGAGCGGTACCGAACGCGTCATTTACAAAAAGGTCTGCGAGCGATGCAAACTGTCTGGACAACTCTTCGTCATTTTTTTCTTCGCCCGGATGAAAGCGGACATTCTCAAGCAGTAGCACTTCGCCATCGTTCAGCTTCTCGGCCTCCGCTTTCACTTCTTCGCTGTATACTTCGTCCACTTTCTTTACCGGCTGGCCGAGCAGTTGAGCGAGACGCTCCGCCACTGCATTCAGACGCATCTCTTCCACAACCTTGCCTTTCGGACGGCCGAGATGGCTCGACATAATCACACGGGCGCCGTTCTGTACGAGGTATTCAATCGTCGGCAGTGCCGCACGGATGCGCGTATCATCGGTGATACGTCCGGCTTCCATCGGCACATTGAAGTCGAAACGACAGAATACGCGTTTTCCTTTCACGTCAACATCGCGAACAGACTTTTTGTTCATAACAAATAACCCTCCTCTTCCTTATAGCAGCTATACTTCCCGACATGAAAATCAAGGGAAGGACAGCTGATTTTAGTGGTACGAAAGAAAAGAGAGAAAAGAACGGGGGAATGATTTCAATGGGGAAAAAGGCGAACGCCTTTTTCTTCTCTGGATCTCCTTTCCTCTTTTTCTCCTTCTTTTCTCATAATTTTCACAGAAAAAGGAGAGAATCCCTACTCGTTCCCTCCCCTTTTTCATAACCGTTTATATTTTAGCTTCTCTATGGCTTTATTTGCAACATAATTCAATCAATCAGTCACACTTTTTCTTGCTTACAGACCTTTTTGAGCAACATAATTAATTAAATCGACCACACGATTTGAATAGCCCCACTCATTATCATACCAGGAAACAACTTTGACGAGGTTATCTTCAATGACCATCGTGGACAGCGCATCGACAATGGACGAGCGCGGATCACCATTGTAGTCGCGTGATACGAGCGGCTCTTCAGAATAACCGAGGATGCCTTTCATTTCGTTCTCGGACGCACGCTTAAGCGCCTGGTTAATCTCTTCCACCGATGCATTCCTATCCAATTCTACGACCAGATCGACTACCGATACATTCGGGGTCGGTACACGCATCGCAAATCCGTTCAGCTTGCCTTTCAATTCAGGAAGCACAAGCGCCACCGCCCGGGCCGCACCCGTGGATGTTGGAATAATGGACATGCCAGCCGCCCGCGCCCGGCGCAAATCTTTATGAGGCAAGTCGAGAATTTGCTGATCGTTCGTATAGGAGTGCACGGTTGTCATCAGACCGCGGCGAATGCCAAATTTCTCATGGAGCACTTTCGCAAACGGCGCCAGGCAATTCGTAGTGCAAGATGCGTTTGAGATGACATGATGGTTCGCCGGGTCGTATTTTTCCTCGTTTACGCCAAGCACGATTGTGATATCCTCATTTTTTGCCGGAGCGGAGATGATTACCTTTTTCGCACCGGCTTCAAGGTGCTTCGCTGCATCCTCCCGCTTCGTAAAGCGGCCCGTCGATTCTACGACCACTTCCACGCCCCACTCCTTCCAGGGCAAATTGGCCGGATCACGTTCGGCGGACACCTTGACTGTGCGATTCCCGATAATAATCGTATTGCCTTCCACGCGTACATCTTCATGGTACATGCCATGTACAGAATCGTATTTAAAGAGATGGGCCAATGTCGCTGCGTCCGTCAAATCGTTGATTCCTACCACTTCCACATTCGGATTCTGAAGCGCTACCCGCAGTACATTACGTCCAATGCGCCCAAAACCATTAATTGCAACTTTCGTCATACTTCATCTCCTCCTTATATTTCCAAAGCGCTCTATGAAGAAACGCTTATTCTTCTTCTGCCAATAAAGCGAGCATTCCACGCGCGGCTGCCTCATCGGTGACGAGCACATAATTGTGGCGGTTTCTTATATAAGAGAGAATTGCTTCCGCTTTACTCTTACCACCGGCAACGGCCACTACCGTATCTAATGTATGCACATTCTCCATCTGCATCCCTACCGTGTTCATGCGGTAGACCATTTCGCCGGAGCCGTTAAAATAGTACCCGAACACTTCGGAGACGGCTCGTTTCTCCCTTAGTATACGAACAATGCCGTCGCTCAAACCGCGTCTGCGTGACATTTCTTCTGCGGCCCCAATGCCGTGCACCAAAACTTTCGTCTGCTGAATCAATTCCAGCATCTTCGAAATCGTCGGATCACGCTGTACATTGCGCAACGTCTCTTCTTCCAAAATGTCAGGGAGATACAACTGACGATATGAGGCATTCAAGTTGCGCGCAATCCGGGCGGTAACCGTATTGGATTCCAGATCCACTTCATCGCCGAGCGCTCCGCGTGCCGGGACCAGCATGAGATTCCGCGCGTCCGCAGGCGGCTGTACATATTGAGACATGCGCGCCACAGAGCTTCCTCCGGCAACTGCAACCACTGTATCATCCGTCAGCACACGAGCTAATTCACCTGCTGCCTGCCGCGCCATATCGTCTTTTGTCCATTCGCTCTCATCCGTATCCCCGGGAACGATGACAACCTTCCGCACAGAAAGAAGACGGGCTGCTTCCGTCTCCAGTAGGCTAATTCCGCCTACCTCTTTCCAGAAAGGATGAAACGCTTCAATCATGTTTTCTCCATCGGGTGTAACGAACATACCGGCACGGTTTGAATCGATAAGGCGATGCTCACGCAGAAACTCGACTTCCCGCCGGATAATCCTTTCCGTACTCTGCATCACTTCGGCCAGCGCACGTCGTCCGACCGGCTGCAATAAACGAATTTGACGTAGTATCTTATAACGGTTCTCAATGATCGTGACGACTTCAGGCGCCATCCGCTGAAGCATTGAAGTCCAATTCGATTCCGCCAACGCCCTCACCTTTCTTGGGACAAAAAACGTCCCTATTAGATATTTTATGTCCCATTTAATTCACAAAAAATGCCTGTGTAAAATACAGGCATTTTTGCTGTCAGTTATCATTATACCAAGTTTTTTCATTTTTATCAACCGCGCTCTTTCGATCGGATTTCCAATTCTCGGCGCAGCCAGAGCTCCGTAACCTTAGAGACGAAGACTTTCTCCCCGTCAATATGTATGACGGGAATCAGTTGTCCATACGCATCTTCAAGCGCAGCATCCTGCGCGATATCTACCATTTCCAGCTCTACGGGATAGTCCCGGGCTACCCGTTCCACTTTTTCTTTGGCTTTGTCACACAATCCGCATCCTTCTCTTGTATAGATAACAATGCGGAATGGATTTTGCTGTGCATCCATGTCTTTTTTCCTCTCTTAATTAAAAACGCTTCCGTTTTGAAGATGAGTCGATATTCAACTCTTCCCGGTATTTTGCCACAGTACGACGGGAAATTTCAATACCTTCTTTGAGCAGCAGATCAGTAATCTTCTGGTCTGAGAGTGGTTTCTTCTTGTCTTCTGCATCCACCATAGCTTTAATTTTCTCTTTAATGGTCAGCACGGAAGAGGCTTCTCCACCATCGGCCCGGTTCAAACCGGTTGTGAAAAAATACTTTAACTCGAATAGTCCGCGCGGTGTTTGGACGTACTTATTGCTGGTTGCCCGGCTAATCGTCGACTCATGCAGCCCGACCTTCTCAGCGATATCTCTTAGCGTCATCGGTTTCAATCCGGCGGTACCTTTCTCGAAAAAGCTTTTCTGCTCTTCTACGATTGCCTGCGTGACTTTGTACAGCGTCATACGGCGCTGTTCGATACTGCGAATCAGCCAAAGCGCGGAATTGAGTTTATCCTGAATATAGCGCTGGGCCGGGTCCGCTTCATTCTTCTGTAGCATCTGCTGATAGAAACGATTAATGGTTAAGTTCGGCATACTCCCTTCGTTAACCATGACAATGTATTCGTTTTCCACTTTCTCTACATACACGTCCGGCACAATATAGCGCGGCGTTCCCTGCGCAAATTCAGCGCCCGGCCGCGGGTTCATCGTCCGTAAATAGTCGGCCGCCTGCTGCACTTCCTGCGGCGTTACACCAAGGGATGCGGCGATTTTTTGATAGCGCTTCTCCGCCAAATCTTCCAGGTGGTGCTCTACAATGGCAATCGCAAGCGTATGCTCCTCCGGCTCATCCCTGAGCTGGAGCAAAAGACATTCCGCAAGCGAGCGAGCACCCACGCCCACCGGCTCCAGCGTCTGAAGAAGCCAAATCATTTCTTCGATTTTCTCGACATTCGTATTCAGAATATCCGCAGCTTCTTTTTCTGAGATGGTAAGGTAACCGCTTTCATTCAAGTTTCCAATAAGGAAGTTCAGAATTCGCTTTTCAAGCGGCGTTACATTCTTGAGCATGGCTACCTGTTCAAGCAGATGCTCTTCCAGTGTTGTTCCTCCGGCGGAGATGAAATTGAACGGATCATAATCCTGGGCCGGAGCGCTTCCACGCTGGTAGTACGTATCATCTCCGGTAGCATTGGCGCGGATGTAATCTTTCCAGTCAATATCCGCTTGCTTGTTCGTTTCCTTCTGCATCGTCACGTCAGTCACCAAAAACTCTCTGTTCTTCTCAGATAAATCCAGAATCGGATTCTCAGTAACCTGCTGGCGCAGGAAATCGAGTAAATCGACGGTCGAGTATTGGAGAATGGTTATTGCCTGGCGCAATTCAGGTGTCATGACTAACTTCAACGTCTGCTGCTGGTATAAACCAAAACCCATTTGCATCGGGCATCACCTTCTTTTCTGTAAAACTTTTTCTCTTATTCATTATTATATAACAATTCGCAATAAATTTCTCTAGCAAAAATCCTGCCAATTATAAAAAATAAGGCGCAGGACATATTTCCTCTCTTTCTTTCCCCTGGATTATCGTGCTCCAGCTAGCTGTTTTATAACATACAAAAGAGCGGAAGCCTCTTGTATGCTCCCGCTCTCTTTCTGTGAAAATTATGAAGAAAAAAGGAGAGAAAGAGGAAATGAGATACAGGGAAGAAAAAGGCCTTCGCCTTTTTCCACATTGAAATCGCATCCTCATTCTTTTCTCTCTTTTCCTTCGTACCACATGGCAGGGGTTGTGGCTAATTGGCCATGGTGGTTTTGTTACGTATTGAATTTCAGTTATATTCATCACATCCGGTCGTCGCGGCCGGCTGCTAACCGTTGAGGATATATTACCTCCTACACCGTAGCTTGATATGAGCGGTTGCGCGCACATGGACGGGTGCAGCCTTCCCGCTGGCACGCAAGCATTTGTTCCAGACTGCACTCCAGGTGGCTGACCGAACGCTTTGCGAACACAATGGGGACGTCCCTCTTCTTGGCGTCCGCTTTGACCCGTTTGGCCAGATTGTGGTTTATGTAATCCGTAAACACGATAACTCCCTTTACGAGTTGCGGGAGCGTATAATTTTGATCTTTCTTTTTCCTTCCTGAAACATGAATGAGTTCTCCGTCCAACTTCTCTTCCAACAGGGCATTGATGTTTCCCAATCGATCCGCGCCAATCACTACGTATGCCATGATGCATCCCCTCCTTCATGTGTAGCTTTCGCTATTTGATTATCCTTATCATACCCTATTTGATAAAGATTATCAATATCAATTATTATTTATCTTCCATTACTAAAATGAGACGGCATTCTCTGCCGTCTCATCCGCTACCCTTTCATTTTTAAAAATGTTCCTTGAAAAACTTCGTCGTTACGTCAAGCGCTTCGAGAAATTCAGACGTATCCTCTTTGTGAGGATGCACCATATTAAACGTATGGCCCGCTCCGTCTACCCAGTAGAGAACGGCCTGCCGTGCATGTTCATTCAGGCTTTCCGCTCCTTTTACAAGCCGGGGGAAATCTTCGCGCCCCTGCACGATTAGCAGCGGTACGTTAAGCTGTGCCACGCAGTTCAGCAAATCATATTGACGGGCATTCACATCAATGTCATCCAGTACGACTTTTTCAATCGGCATTTTTTGTCCGGTTCGGCCGTTCATTACATAACCTACGCCCTCTTCTTCCACTTGCCTGCGCACGTCGGCACCAAAAATGTCCACATGGGCGATTCCGTTCCAGGTCGCAATCGCCCGAACATTCTCCGGATACGAAGAAGCGTAGAGAATGGTATCGCCACCGCCTTTGCTGTGGCCCATTATGCCGATTCGGTACGCATCCATGTGCTCCCCAAGCGGCAGGCCGCCATGTTTGACCTGCTGGATAAGAAAATCCAGATCGTTCAGCTCCTGCTGGTATGTATTGCGGCCAAACTTCTCAAGCTCGGTGAAGCTCTCCGGATCTTCACCCACTCCGTTGCCTGAGAAATTAAACGTAATGGCGACAAACCCCTGCTCCGCCATATATTCTCCAATGCGCGGGAACATACCCCAATCTTTAAAACCTTTGAAGCCATGACAAATAATCACGACGGGTTTTCGGCTGTACTCCTGTGCGTCATCCTTGATAAAAACGTCGCCACGAATGGTCAATCCTTCTTCCCTTACCAGTGCAAACGATTGTTTCAAGACAGATCCCCTCGCGTTCTGCTCATAGTTTAAGCGAAATGATCGGGAGCAATCTCCGGGTCGATATGAGCGGACGGCGCTCCCGTTTCGCGAATGTCAAGCACATGCCGGTTATAGACGATTAATTGCCTTCCTTCTTTGTATGTCTCGAATACAAAAGCCCGGTTTTTCAGCGTATAGAGAATGTGCCCTACGGCGCATACAAGCTCCCCATCCAAATCGCTGTACGTTAATTGTACCATTTTTCCGATATATTCATCATATTGCATTATGGTCATAACCCCTTTCACGTTGATAACTACATAGCTATGCAAAATTTTTTCTATTATCACACATTTATTTATATTATGCTCGACTTTCGACAAAGGTTCCTTTAAAGTCACATAAGTCGACAGAGTAAGGAAGAGGGGGACAAATTACAGTTAGTTATCATTATCTTGTCAAAACTCATGTTTACGATGATTAATTTCTGGGAAAAAAGCATATAACTGAAGAGAATATAGTACGGAGGTTCCATTTGACCTTTTTTGACCTTTAGTGTACTATATACATACAAACACGAGAGGAGGAAGTAGTAGTGAACTTAATCCCTACAGTTATCGAACAAACAAATCGTGGTGAAAGAGCATACGATATCTATTCTCGCCTTTTAAAGGATCGGATTATTTTCCTGGGTACGGGGATCAATGATCAAGTAGCAAATAGTGTGGTGGCCCAGCTCCTGTTTCTGGCCGCTGAAGACCCGGATAAAGATATCAGCCTGTACATCAACAGCCCGGGCGGCTCGATTACCGCAGGCATGGCGATTTATGACACGATGCAGTTCATCAAACCGGATGTATCAACCATTTGCGTAGGTATGGCTGCTTCAATGGGTGCGTTCCTCTTGACAGCCGGCGCACCTGGCAAGCGCTACGCGCTCCCGAACAGTGAAGTAATGATTCACCAACCGCTCGGCGGTGCACAGGGTCAGGCATCTGACATTCAAATTGCGGCGAACCGCATCCTGAAGATGCGCGACTCCTTGAACCGCATCATCGCGGAACGTTCCGGCCAACCGCTTGAGCGCGTAGAGAAAGACACTGACCGCGACTACTTCATGTCCGCACAAGAGGCTAAAGAATACGGCCTCATCGACCGTGTCATCGAAAGCCTCGGCAAAAAAGATTGAGACGTGCTGTAAAATCCGTATACTTACTTAAAAAAGACCTGTCACTCCCTGAGATGTGACAAAATGGGTGGGAATCCTTCAATATTCCCACCCATTTTCTTTGATAAAAGATTACATCAAAGAAGGACGTAACACTAAAAAATGTGCTTGCCCATCTGAAAAAACACAAAGTACAGAGTTTGATGTTAAGCCCAAATAAGCAAAAAGCCGACAGTCAGTCTATCCGTCGGCTTCTCCCCAAATTACTCTTCACGCTGTACCATTTGTACAAGGCTTTGTACTGCGTCTTCCGCATCAGCTCCTTCAGCGCTAATGGTAATCTCCACGCCGCTGCCGACGGCAAGGCTCATTACGCCCATGATGCTTTTTGCATTTACCTTCTTATTGTTTCTCTCAATAAATACATCTGCTGCATAGCGGTTCGCTTCCTGGACGAAAAAAGCAGCCGGCCGTGCCTGCAGCCCGGTTTTTAATTTAACAACAACACTTTCCTGCGCATGCATCTATGCTTCCCCACCCCCTGCTAAACTGAATTTGTTTCATTATAACATGATTATAGGGATTATTCCTGTGATTTTGCGTCATTTTCCCGCAATTTCGCCGCGATTTCATTAATTTTTCGCAAACGATGATTAATACCGGATTTGCTCACTTTCCCGCTGGGCACCATTTCACCTAATTCGGCAAGGTTCATGTCCCGATATTGCAATCGAAGCTCGGCCACTTCCCGCAACCTGTCCGGCAGATTGGCAAGACCAATGCGGCTGTCGATAAGCATAATGTTCTCGATCTGCTGCATTGCTGCGGCCACCGTCTTATTCAGGTTGGCCATATCGCAATTGTTCAACCGGTTGGCAGAGTTTTTCATCTCCTTAATGATACGCACATCTTCAAAAAAGAAAAGCGCTTGATGTGCTTCAATAATTCGCAGAAACTCGGCGATTTTCTCGCCTTCCTTAATATACATAATATGCCCCTTTTTCCGCTCAATACGACGGGCATTCAACTCAAAATAATTTGCCAGATCTACCAGATCTTCACAATGTTCCTGGTGGGAAGAGAAAATCTCCAGATGATAACTGGATGCTTCCGGGTGATTGACCGATCCTCCGGCGAGAAAAGCGCCCCGTAAATAGGAACGCTTGCAGCATTCGTCTTTGATAATGTCGGGAGAAATTCCATAATGAAAGGTGCCTTCTTTCATGATATGAAGCTCTTCGAGAATTTCCCGTGCCTTCTGAGGGATGCGGACAAGGTAGACATTGTTTTTCTTCAGTCTCATCTTTTTACGGACAAGAAGTTCCGCGTGAATTTGAAAAATCTTTTTGATAAGCGAATAAATGCGGCGTGCAATTGCCGCATTTTCCGTTGATACGTCCAGCACGAAGCGCTTGCCGCCGAACTGCAGGGAACCGTTCATTCGGATTAACGCAGTAAGTTCCGCTTTATGGCAGCAATCCGCCGCTTCCAGCTGGGTTAATTCTTTTTTTGTCTGTGCAGCAAAAGACATGTAGCCACCACCTTATACTTTCGCGCCGATTACGTTCATAATAATTTCACTGAGCTTGGTAGCATCATGGCGTAAGAACTTATCATATACCAGTAAATTATCGGCAATAATATGGTATCCTTTTGCGGTCAGCTTTTCTTCGGAATAGGTTACCGGTTCAGATCCTTTCTCCGCATATAAAGTCCGTACTTCTTCACTAATTTCTCCGTTGTTTACAATAATATACTGAAACAAGGAGTTACCTACATGGTCATGAATGGCCTGGATGTGGTCTTCCGCCGTATAGCCGTCCGTCTCTCCCGGCTGCGTCATTACATTACAAATATACGCTTTGACGGCTTTGCTCTCTCGAATCGTCTGTACGATTCCGGGCACAAGCAAATTCGGCAGCACGCTCGTATAAAGGCTGCCGGGTCCGATAAGAATGGCATCCGCTTCCCGCAGTGCCTGGGTGGCCTCGGCAAGCGGCTTCACGCCTTCATCAATAAACACACGCTTAATCCGCTTGCCGGCTTTCGGAATGATCGATTCTCCGGACACAATCGTACCGTCCTGCATCTCGGCGTGCAACACGATGGAATGATTCGCCGCCGGCAGGACACGTCCACGGACGGCCAGCACTTTGCTGAGCTGTTCGATCGCCGTCACAAAATCACCGGAGCTAATCTCGGTCAGCGCCGCGATCAACAGATTGCCAATCGAGTGTCCGGCCAGTCCGCTACCGTTAACGAAACGGTACTGGAGCAGACTCTCAAGCAACGGTTCGGTATCTGCAAGCGCAATCAACACGTTGCGCACGTCTCCCGGCGGCGGCATCTGTAATTCGGAACGCAGCCGGCCGGAACTTCCCCCGTCATCCGCTACGGTTACAATTGCGGTAATGTCAATCGGCTGCTTTTTCAAGCCGCGGAGCAGTACGGACAGTCCTGTTCCTCCCCCTATTACAACCACACGGGGGTTTTCTGTTTTTCTTTTCATCTTACACCTCTATGAGCGACCTCTCTCTATATCCCGATGCGTTACGCGAACATTGTATTGATCCTGATAACGCTGACCTAGATACTCTGCAATGGCTACAGAACGATGCTTGCCTCCGGTGCATCCGATACCGATGACAAGCTGGGCCTTACCTTCCTGCTGGTAATGCGGAAGCGTAAAATCGATAAAGTCCGTAAGCTTACCAAGAAACTCCTGCGAGACATCCCATTTGAACACATACTCAGATACTTCCGCTTCTTTTCCCGTCTTGGGCCGTAACGTTTCCACATAATGCGGGTTTGGCAGAAAACGAACATCGAATACGAGATCGGCATCGATTGGAATGCCGAATTTAAAGCCAAACGATTGAACGATGACTGTTAGATTCTGACTCATCTGGCTAAAAATCTGGCTTATTTTTTCTTTCAATAATACAGGCTTTAAGTGGGTCGTATCAATAATTAAATTAGACAGCCCTTTGAGTTCTTCGAGAAGGCGGCGTTCAGCTTTAATGCCGTCAAGCGGCAGGCCGTCCGGCGCCAGCGGGTGATTGCGGCGCGTCTCTTTATAACGCTGCACAAGCGTCTGGTCGCTGGCATCCAAAAAGATAATCTGGTATGTTATATTCTCCATCTCATGAACACGTTCCAACGATTCAGCCAGCGCGTCAAAGAACTCACGACCACGCAAGTCAATGACAAGCGCTACCTTCTGGATACGACCTCCGGATTGATCAATCAACTCCGCAAACTTCGGAATGAGAACCGGCGGCAGGTTATCCACGCAAAAGAAGCCTAAATCCTCAAGTTTTTGAACGGCAACTGTTTTTCCCGCGCCGGACATGCCGGTAATAATCAGCAAGTTAATCTCATTCATCTGTTTTTCCATTATCTTATTCACTTCCTACCCAAAAAGATATCCCTCATGACAAACCCATTCTTTTCTTTTATTAAATCACATCCGCCCCGGTAATACAAAAGAGAACCAAGCGCCACCGAGCACAAAAAAAGAACGCAGACAACTCCTGTCTGCGCCAATCATTTTACTATTATAAAAGGGGTCAATTAATTATCTTTACTATACAACTTCCATATTTCAGCAATGTTACAGCGCTGTTAAAAGTTTATGACCTTTTATTGCGTAACTTTTGATTGTTCCTGCAGCTTTTCGTTCAGCTCTTCTACATAGTGTTGAGCGGAAAGAGCAGCATCTGCTCCATCTCCCGTTGCGGTTACAACCTGACGCAGCGTCTTCTCCCGTACGTCACCGGCCGCAAAAATACCTGGTACACGGGTCGCCATGCGTTCATCCGTTTCAATGTAGCCTGCTTCATTGGTAATCCCCAGGTTTTTCGCTGCATCAGACAGCGGGTCCATACCTACGTAGATAAAGACACCATCCGTCTTAAATTCAGTTTCTTCACCTGTTTTTCTATTGTAGAGCAGCACTGATTTCACGACACCATCTCCGCGGATTTCTTTCACTTCCGTATCCCAGATGAAGTCTATCTTTTCGTTTTCAAATGCGCGTTTCTGCAGAATCTTCTGCGCGCGCAGCTCATCGCGGCGATGGATGATCGTTACTTTTGTAGCGAAACGGGTCAGAAATACGCCTTCCTCAACCGCGGAATCTCCGCCCCCGACTACAACCAGTTCTTTACCGCGGAAGAACGCACCGTCACATACCGCGCAATAGGAAACGCCACGACCGGAGAATTCTTTCTCGCCCGGCACACCCAGTTCGCGGTGCTCCGCACCGGTAGTGATGATAACTGATTTAGCTTTGAACTCTTTGTCTCCCACCTTTACGATTTTGTACGGGTTTCCATCAATAATCTCTTTAATATCGCCATACTGGTATTCAGCACCGAATTTTTTGGCATGCTCAAACATCTTGGTCGATAACTCCGGCCCCAGAATGGTCTCGAACCCCGGATAGTTCTCAATTTCTTCCGTGTTTGCCATCTGTCCGCCCGGAATTCCGCGTTCAATCATTAACGTGCTCATATTGGCACGGGAAGTATACACAGCCGCCGTCATTCCGGCCGGGCCGGCACCGGCAATGATTACGTCATAAATTTTTTCTTCGCTCATCATTACTACCTCCTAATCATATATATCTTTACCTCAAAAACCGAGGCTATACTCCACTCTATTCACTTAATCGAAGAAATTCGATTTAACGTCTTTATCATAGATCGAAATGAAAAAATTGTCTACCTCTGTATTATCAGCTATACATAAATATCCCCCGGTATGTACCGGGGGATTCCTCTGTTTATTTGACTTTTCATTGATTTGCGCCTTCATTTATTTCTCCTGTGAAAATACGAAGCAAACGGCACTGATCAGTTTATAGTTACGCGCCAATGAGGCAACGGACACTCCGTAACGCGCAGCTATCTCTTCCTGCGTCACGGCATAGTTGTGACGTCGGGCAACCGCATATTCAAGCGAAGCAGCCCAGGCTTCCTGTTTACGGATAACAGGCACATTCGGATATGCTTCGTTAAGATAAGCCAGCCATAGTGTCTGCGCTTCCTGTTGTTCTAGAAAATCGTAACGATCCTGCATATGGTCGCGCAAACACTCCGCCACCTGCTGCCACTTCTTATTCCACACCGGAAATTTCGGATTCACACTGAAAGACACAGACTTCACCTGGTGGCTAATCACCGCCTGATACGGCTCCTTAGCCCCCATCTTGCGCAGGACAAAAATCGCAACTTTTTTCAGATAGTCGTCCTCAGCCGGATTTATTAAGAATGCCCGCAACGCTTCTTCCACTTCTTCATCTGCAATATGTTCGAACGCCTGGATAACCTGGAGCTTGATGTCCTTATCCCCTAACCGGAGCGCCCATAACAGGGAGGAGCGAAGCAGCGGATTATTCTTCATTGCCTGACCGATTTCAGCAGGCGAATTTCCGATGGTTTCAAAAGAAAACTCATCCTGCAGCGGAATCTGATAGTGGTAAGAAGCTTTTTCAATCCCTCTGCCGCCCTCTTTACGCTGCTGTATCTGCCTCAGATAGTAGGACGCCACGTTTTCTGACGGGTCAAGACGTTCAACCTTGCGCCATAACGCTTCGGCTGCATCCCACCTCCGGGTGTTGTATGCGGCTACCGCAGCATAGTGCAGCATATATAAATCACTCTGTCCTGCGTGGGAAATCATTTTTCGGAAGAGAAAATAAGCGGTTTCGTCTTCACCAAGAATGCCAAGTGTAGTGGCCAACTTGTAAGCGAGGTCAAAATGATACGGTACAATCTTTTTCAAAGTGATTAGCAGTTTATCAAGCTTATCCTGCTGCTGCAGGTGGGAGTAGAAAACAGCCAGATTACACAATCCATGAATATTGCTTGGCTCTTCTCTCAATACTTCCTGCACGGTTTCCATCGCTTTTTCAAAACGCCCCATATAGTAATAACACAACGCAAGATTATTGCGGGCGGCAATGAAGTCCGGATTTTCCCTTACTAACTTCTGTAAAAGACGTGACGCTTCATTAAACTTACCTTCTTCGAGCAAGCGGCGTGCCCTGTCATGCTGCAGCACCACCTCCAATTCTTCTCCACCCTCCGGATGACGTGGCATGTCCCGAAGATGAAATTCGACATAATCAAGCAAATCCTCAGCTTCTTCGCTATAGATAGAATCAGGAACGTTCTGTAAATACCGTAAAATATATTGTTCAGCCAATTCAAATTCCATCATGTTCGCGTAATTGCTAGCCAGATAAAAGTAACATTCATCTAATGAGGGGTCGACGTCCTCCAGTACATACCAGAGAATTCGATTCGAATCTTCATATTTGCCGAGTTCAGCCAGTACGCCGGCCATGCTGCAATAATATTCAGGATTGTTCGGCTCGAATTCAACCGCCTTGCGCAGGTAACGCAGCGCTTTTTGGAAATTGAGCTTGTCGAGGTAGCGCATTGCCCGCTCATAGTAGAAGTCCGCATCCATGTGAATCGGAACAATTTTGCTCTTCTTTTTTGGCGCGTATTGCTGCTTGGCCATATGTCCCTCCAATTTATCATCCTTATTGCTTAAGTATACCATATTCAAGAGATGGTTCACCATAAAACAAGCATCCAAAGTAAGAGGCAAATCTTCTATAAATATACATGCCGGGATTGCGGCTGAGACGCCATGGTGATTTTCTAGAAATAAAATCCTTTTATTTCTGCTTCATCCTGTTTAAAATCTTTGTAGAAATGAAATAAAAATCGCACGTGGGAGAAGAGGAAGTACGTGGAGAGAAAGAAAAAGGTGCTCATTGTTCTGCTGTCGCTCTTGGCATTTTTTAATGCCGCCGCTTTGTTCAAGACAGTGGAAAAAGTGACCGCACAATCAGATCGTATTCATTATAAAGACAAAGTTATTGTGCTTCTCTACCATCATATTGATGATAAAGAAGACGGCGTTACTATTTCCCAAGAGAAATTTCAAAGCCATATCCGTGCTTTAAAGAAAGAAAATTACCGTTTTATCTCTATGGATGAATTGCTTGCTTTTATGAAAGAGAATAAACCGCTGCCGCCAAACGCCATTCACATTACATTTGATGACGGATACGAAAGCTTCTATACGAAGGCGTATCCTATTCTTCAAGAAGAGCGTGTATCCGCCACAAATTTCATCGTTGTATATTCTTCGGATGATCCTGAAGCCAGGCCGTTGCTTCCCCACCTTACCTGGGAGCAAATGAAAGAAATGAAACAGAACGGTCAAAGCTTTTACTCCCATACGTATGACCATCACCACTATCTTCCAGGTAAAAAAGATGCTCCTGTCATGCACGCATTAGCTCACCCTATGTACCTGGAAGAACAAAAACGACTGGAAAATCCGAAAGAATACAAAAAGCGTGTTAAGAATGATATCGCTCTGGCTAACGTCATTATCAACGAGAAACTCGGAGCACAACCCCGTCTGCTGGCTTTTCCTTATGGCGACTACAATGAAACGGTTCTCCAGGCCGCAAAAGAAGCAGGCGTTCAGCTTTTTTTCAGCGCTAGAGACGGCATTAATGACCGAAATACACCGATTCTATTTCGTATTAACGCCGGAGCTTATGATATATCTGCCAAAGAACTCATTTACAAATTAAAAAAATACGATGAATAAGAAAACTCGCGGGCATTGCCGGTCTTTCCCTCCCTTCGGGCCACACGCTCCATGCGGAAAAAGCAACGGCCGGCACATGCCACGCACGTTTTTCCTATATCATGAAAAAAGGCGCAGCTTTTGCAGCAGCGCCCCTATCATTATTTCGCGTGTCGTTTTGAAAGTTCCTGAAGCACCGCATCAAACGGAAGCTTCTGCTCACGAAGCAGCACAAGCAGGTGAAACAGCAAATCCGCCGCTTCGTAACGAAGCTCATCATGGCTGCGATTTTTTGCTGCAATAATCACTTCGCTGGCTTCTTCGCCTACTTTCTTTAGAATCTTGTCTACGCCCTCCGTAAACAGGTACGTTGTATACGAGCCTTCTGGCATCTCTGCTTCCCGTTTCGCAATTAACGCTTCCAGCCGGTTAATGATGTCAAAACGGCTTTCCACGTCTCCATTATCGGCGGAAGGGTTGCCAACAACCATGCCCGCTTCCTCCAGCAAAGAATCGGCAAAACAGGAATATACATTTTTATGACAGGCTGGACCGGTCGGAATCACTTTAACGACCAGAGCATCGCTATCACAGTCGTATAGAATGTCGACAACTTTTTGTACATTCCCGGACGTGGCTCCTTTATGCCACAGTTCCTGACGCGAACGGCTCCAGAACCATGTTTCACGCGTCTCCAATGTTTTGGCCAGCGATTCTTTGTTCATGTATGCAAGGGTCAGCACTTCTTTACTCTGCGCATCCTGTACAATTGCCGCAATCAGCCCGTTTTCATCAAACTTGATGCTCTCCATGTTCATTCCACTATCTCCTCTACCATGCGCATTTCGATGTTTTGTTCATGCAGATACTGCTTCACTTCTTTAATGGACGTTTCTTTATAGTGAAAAATCGATGCTGCCAATGCAGCATCCGCTTTTCCAGCCACAAACGCATCATAAAAATGCTCTTTGGCTCCTGCGCCGCCGGATGCAATAACCGGAATACGTACCGCTTCGGAAACCGCCTTTGTCAATGCAAGGGCAAAACCGTCTTTCTGCCCGTCACAATCCATACTTGTCAGCAAAATCTCTCCTGCGCCCAATGCTTCTACCCGTTTGGCCCATTCCACCGCATCGATGCCGGTCGCCTGGCGTCCGCCATGCGTATAGACTTCCCAGCCTTCGCCATTTTCACGCGCTTTTGCGTCAATGGCGACCACGATGCATTGGCTGCCGAACACTTCGGCGCCCTCCTTTACCAATTCCGGACGTTTCACAGCCGCCGTATTAACGGATACTTTATCAGCGCCTGCCCGAAGAATACGGCGCATGTCATCTACCGTATTAATGCCGCCGCCCACCGTAAATGGAATGGTAACATTGGCGGCAGTATTCTCAACCACTTCTACCATAGTCTCGCGGCCTTCGTGCGAAGCGGAGATATCGAGAAACACCAGCTCATCAGCGCCTTCTGCGCTGTAGCGCTTCGCCAGTTCCACGGGATCACCTGCATCACGTAGATTTACGAAGCTAACACCTTTTACGACCCGGCCTTCTTTTACATCCAGACAAGGTATGATTCGCTTTGCCAGCATATCAGACTCCCTCCCTAATCCGCTTCAACGCCTGTGGAAGACTGACTCGTTCGGTATACAGCGCTTTGCCAACAATTGCACCGCCTACACCATCACCGGCGTACTGCGCCAAATCCAGCAAATCCTGCTCTACGCTCACCCCGCCGGATGCAATGACATTTTTTCCGGTTGCACGTGCCAGTTGAACAATCGCTTCCGTATTCGGCCCTTCCAATGTGCCGTCCCGTGAGATATCCGTATAAATAAACGTTTCCGCCCCTTTGGCAATCAGCGCTTTAGCCAGCTCTTCTGCCGTCACTTCTGAAGTCTCAAGCCAGCCGTGCGTCGCCACATAACCGTTTCTGGCATCGATACCGATGGCGACTTTATCACCGTACTTCTCCAGAACGCGTTCGGTAAACGGCTGATCCTGAATCGCCGCCGTACCGAGGATCACCCGGCTCACGCCCCCCTGGATATAGCGGTCAATGTCTTCCATGCGGCGCAAGCCTCCGCCAATCTGAACCGGAACGTTCAGTGTCCGGGCAATCTCCAGCACAATTTCGTCGTTAACCGGCTGCCCGGCTTTAGCTCCGTCCAGGTCAACTAAGTGAACCCATTCTGCACCCTGAGAAGCCCACTGCTTCGCCATCTCTACCGGAGAATCACCATATACTGTCTCCTGGTTATAGTCGCCCTGCAGCAGGCGCACGCACTTGCCGCCGCGAATATCAATCGC
>Ga0310821_100374_pt1 | contig 23603 bp, 21 predicted proteins | sample P4_ome_FD_201300 | JGI IMG/M metagenome (GOLD analysis project Ga0310821, IMG submission 201300) | Sorghum-adapted microbial communities from Joint BioEnergy Institute, Emeryville, California, United States - P4_Day56_Rep1 | ecosystem: Engineered > Bioreactor > SSF (Solid state fermentation) >...
AAACATCGGCCGATATAACACAGGCTGCGGTGTCGGAATCGAAGCATTCGGATCACCCATAAGGCTGTGGACAATCATTCCGCCCTTCATGACGATTTCCGGTTTTACTCCAAAAAACGCAGGGTCCCATATGACAAGGTCAGCCATTTTTCCAACTTCCACCGAACCGACCTCATCAGAAATGCCATGGGTAATAGCCGGGTTAATGGTGTATTTGGCTATGTACCGCTTCACCCGGTAATTATCGCTGATGCCTGTATCCTGAGATAGCTGCCCTCTCTGCTTTTTCATCTTATCCGCCGTCTGCCAGGTTCGGGTAATGACCTCGCCTACCCGTCCCATCGCCTGGGAATCAGAGCTAATCATACTAAAAACCCCGAGATCGTGCAGAATATCTTCGGCGGCAATTGTCTCTTTACGAATGCGCGAATCGGCAAAGGAAATATCCTCCGGAACATCCGGGTCCAGGTGGTGGCAAACCATCAGCATATCGAGGTGCTCATCCAGCGTATTTTTCGTATACGGGCGGGTGGGATTGGTTGAAGACGGCAAAATATAAGGATAGCTTGCTACCTTAATGATATCAGGAGCGTGCCCTCCTCCTGCCCCCTCGGTATGGTATGTATGAATCACGCGGCCATTAATCGCCGCCAGAGTATCCTCGACAAAACCTCCTTCATTCAATGTATCCGTATGAATCGCTACCTGCACATCATACTGGTCGGCTGCCCGCAGACAATGATCAATTGCCGAAGCAGTTGTTCCCCAATCTTCATGAAGCTTAAGACCGATGGCGCCCGCACGAATCTGCTCAACCAAAGGCTCTTCCGCCGAGGCATTCCCTTTGCCCAGAAATCCAACATTCACCGGAAAAGCTTCTGCGGCCTCCAGCATCCGATGAATGTTCCACTCCCCCGGAGTACACGTCGTGGCGTTCGTTCCGGTAGCCGGTCCTGTTCCTCCTCCAATCATCGTCGTAATTCCGGACGCCAAAGCTGTTTCAATCTGCTGCGGACAAATAAAGTGGATGTGGCTATCCACTCCTCCTGCCGTGACAATCATTCCCTCAGCAGCAATGACCTCTGTCGAAGCGCCAATCAACAGGTTTACACCATCCATCAATAAGGGATTCCCGCTTTTGCCAATCCCTGCGATCCTTCCGTCGCGAATTCCGATATCCGCTTTGTAAATCCCCGTATAGTCTATAATAACCGCATTGGTAATGACGGTATCGAGCACCCCTTCCGCACGGGCAGCCAACGGATGTTGTCCCATCCCGTCACGGATCACCTTGCCGCCGCCGAATTTTACTTCATCACCGTAAACGGTAAAATCCTTTTCAATTTCAATAAACAACTCCGTGTCCGCGAGACGAATCGCATCCCCTGTTGTCGGTCCAAACATGTCTGCGTACTGTTTTCTTGACATTTGAAAACTCATCATCAGTCATCCTTTCTTTTTATCCGCTCCCGCATGCTTTTCATTTTACATTAATCCAGTTCTCCGTTGGTTTTATTATTCAATCCGTACACTTGGCGCAGCCCGGAAAAAGGAACGACCTCTATTTCTTTAACATCCCCGGGTTCAAAGCGGACCGCCGTCCCTGCCGGAATATTTAAATGCGTACCAAACGCCTTTTCACGATCAAATTCCAATGCTCGATTGATTTCATAGAAATGAAAATGTGAACCAATCTGTACCGGCCGATCGCCTCGATTGAGGACCGTCAGTTTCACGGCCGCCTTTCCCGCATTGCAAACAATTTTCTCCTTGCACAGTCGATATTCTCCTGGAATCAAATCTTCCCACACCTTTCTTTGATGATAGCAACCTACCGGATGGGGTCATGGACAGTCACCAATTTTGTTCCATCCGGAAACGTCGCTTCCACTTGAATCTCCCGAACCATTTCCGGCACCCCTTCCATAACATCCTCCCTGGTCAAAATCTTTGTCCCCTCTCTCATCAATTCGACCACTGACTTTCCGTCTCTCGCCCCCTCCATAATTTCATACGTAATAAGGGCCACCGCTTCCGGATAATTCAGCTTCACGCCGCGATTTTTGCGGCGGAGGGCCAAATCGGCCGCCACAACGACCAACAATTTTTCTTGTTCCCTTGGTGAAAGTTTCATTCGTTTTCTCTCCTCATTTAAACGACTAAGTATTGTTTAATCGCATCCTCATTAAACGACCGGGTATCCCCCTGCGTAACGATGGAGGACTTATCGATCACATAAAAGTAATCAGCGCATTCCAAAGCCAAATCCAGACTGTGCTCTACGAGCAGGATGGATACGGTCTTCGTTGCGGCAATCCGTTTAATGACATCCGCGATTAACAGAACAATGGAGGGTTGAATGCCTTCCATCGGCTCATCTAGCAAAAGCAGCCTGGGCTTTCCGACCAGCGCCCGGGCAATGGCCAGCTGCTGCTGCTGTCCGCCGCTCAAATCTCCCCCTTTGCGGTGAAGCATCGTTTTTAATACAGGAAACATGTCATATATATCTTCCGGAATCCCGTTTTTCCATTCTGCTTTCGGGAGGGTTTCAAGCCCCAATAAAAGGTTTTCTTCCACTGTAAGGGTAGGGAAAATATCTCTTCCCTGCGGAACGTAGCCAATTCCTCGCCTGGCTCTCATTTCAGGCGGCAGCGCGGTAATGTCTTTCCCCATAAATTCAATTGTCCCTTTTTTTGCTTTGAGCAACCCGACGATGCTTTTTAATAATGTAGTCTTGCCCACTCCGTTTCTTCCCATTAGCGAGACGACGGTTCCCGGCTCAATGCGGAGATCGATCTCCCGCAGCACCATACTCTCCCCGTACCCGACATCAAGTTGCGACACTTTCAGCATGTTCTGCCTTCCCCTTCCCGAGATATACTTCCGCCACACGGGGATCCCGCTGTACTTGCTCCATCGTTCCTTCACACAGAATCTTTCCCTCATGCATAACGGTTACTTGTTTGGAAAACGTCCGCACGAAATCCATATCATGTTCAACTACAATGACAGAGCAAGTCTGAGCAATTTCACGGATAAGTTCTCCCGTACGCTCCCGTTCCGTCCCCGTCATCCCCGCGATAGGCTCATCCAGAAGAAGGAGCTTCGGCTCCTGCATAAGCTGCATGCCAATTTCAAGCCATTGCTTCTGCCCATGGGAAAGCAAGCCCGCCTTTCGTTCGGCTTGATCAGCCAAGCCGATTTGCGCAAGCACCTCCATCATCCGTTTTCTTTGCCCACTGTCAATCCTGGCTCGCAAAACGGCCCATAGATGCCGGTTTTGCTTCATTGCCAGTTCTAAATTTTCAAACACGGTAAGATTTAAAAAAATAGATGGTGCCTGAAATTTACGCGCGATGCCCAGGTTAACAATCTCATGCTCTTGCTTTTTCACGATGTCAATCCTGTTATGAAACCATATCTGTCCGCTCAACGCTCTCGTTTTCCCGCAAATGACGTCGAGCACCGTTGTTTTTCCCGCCCCATTCGGTCCAATAAGAAAGCGAATTTCCCCTTCTTCAATCGTCAAATCGACTCCTTGAATCGCCTTGAATCCATCAAAGTCTACCACGATATTACGACACGACAGTATGGGTTGCCTGCTCATCTTTCGCCCCTCTTTCCCTTGTAATAAACAGTTTGCCTTTGATTTTTTCAAAAAGACCTACAAGTCCGTTAGGCAAAAACAGCACAATGATGACAAATGAGGCACCTAATAAGATCAACCATATTTCTGGATATGACTCGCTAAAAAAGCTTTTCGCCCCGTTGGTTACTATCGTTCCGATAACCGCACCAATCAACGATTGACGCCCTCCAACAGCCACCCATAGAACCATTTCAACGGAAGGAATAATGCCCATCATGGCCGGAGAGATAATTCCCACTTGAAGCACAAACAAAACACCGGATAAGCCCGCGAATGCGGCCGATAAACAATAAACAAACACACTATAACCGGTTGGGTTGAATCCGCAAAAGCGCACACGATTCTCCCCATCACGAATGGCGATAAGCAACCGCCCTAAACGGCTGTGAACCAGCCAGAGACAAAACGTAAAGACGAGTCCAAGCACGGCTAACGTAATCCAGTAAATCGCTACCTGTACCTCGGGAGCAGCGAGCCCAAAACCAAAAACCGTGGAAAAATTCGTCAGTCCGTTTGTTCCACCCGTATATTCCTGCTTTCCGATAAACAGCGTGACCAGAATGATAACAAGAGCTTGAGAAAGGATCGAAAAATAAACACCGCGAATCCGGTTGCGAAAGGTTAAATAGCCAATCAGCGCCGCCAATAAGACAGGAATGAAAATCGCTGCGCCCAGCGCAAAGACCGGGCTGGCAAAAGGCTTCCAAAACCAGGGAAGGGCGGTTAATCCGCTCCATTCCATAAAGTCGGGCAGATGGCCTCCCGCGCTTTCCAGCTTCAAATACATGGCCATGCAATAGGCGCCCAGTCCAAAATAAACGCCATGACCCAAACTAAGAATACCGGTGTACCCCCAAATTAAGCAGAGTCCGAGTGCCAGAATCGCCAAAGATAAGAATTTTCCTAATAAATTCAAGCGAAAATCGGATAAAAACAACGGGGCGATAGCAAGCACTGCCGCAAAAGTCACATATCCGATCCACTGCATACGGGACCGTGAGCGAATCAAACTGTTCATCCTGCACCTCCTACTCAAATGCTCTTGTTCGCATATTGACAAGTCCGGAAGGCTTCCATTGCAAAAATGCGATAATAAGCGCAAATACAATCACTTTAGCCAGCGTAGCCGTAGTTGAATATTCAAGAAACGTTCCGAGCAAGCCAATAAGAAACCCACCGGCTACTGTTCCGGCCAGTTTACCTACGCCTCCCAACACAACAACCATAAAAGCGTCGACAATGTAATAAGAGCCAATGGACGGTCCAATCGGTCCAATCAAGGTCAAAGCACATCCGGCAATCCCCGCTAGCCCTGACCCTAACGCAAATGCATAGGCATCAACCTTTCGGGTAGAAATTCCCAAGCAGGATGCCATCCCTCGATTAAGGGTCACCGCCTGCATTCGGCGTCCAGCAGAAGTCCGGTACAGGTAGAAATACAATCCGACGATACACGCGACCACAAGAAAAATGATAAACAAACGCTTGTAAGGAAACGTTACGTTCCCCATTAGCGTAAGTCCGCCATTCAGCCAATCGGGGGCGGTGACTGCAACGTTCGGCGCCCCGAAAATGCTCCGGGCAATCTGCTGCAAAATCAAACTGATTCCCCACGTGGCCAGCAAACTGTCTAAGGGACGGCCGTACAGATGGCGAATCAGAAAATGTTCCAACAATAATCCAATAAGTGCAGAAACAAGAAAAGCGATGGGGATCGCGATGAGAAAATAAAAACCATGCATCGATTCGGGTGCATAATGGGAAAAGAACAATTGGGTGAGATAGGTCATATAAGCCCCGATCATGATCAACTCTCCGTGAGCCATGTTAATCACATTCATCAACCCGAACGTAATCGCTAAGCCCAGGGCGATTAATAGCATAATGGAACCCAGACTCATTCCGTTAAACAACTGAGTTAACATAACATCCATATGGTTACCTCCTTATTCGGATCGGACTTAATAAGGAAAAGAGGGATTAACCCGTGTGAATGCTTCACCACTCCCTCTTTTCCTCCTTTTTTAATTCCCCTGACTCAGTCCGCTTCCCCAAGGATAGCTTTTCAAGTACGGATCCGGCTTTACAGCTTTCCCTGAATTCCACAGTTCCTTAAACTGTCCATCAGATTGGATTTCTCCAATACGGACGGTTTTCCAAAGATGCTGATTCTCACCCTCGATTTTGACCGTTCCGCCCGGTGCCTTGAATTCAATTCCTTTGGCTGCCGCCTTGACTTTCTCCACCTCAAAAGAGCCGGCTTTCTTTACCGCTTCCGCCCACAGGTGAACCGCATCATAAGCCGCTTCAATCGGATCATCCGTCACCCGATCGTTGCCGTATTTCTCCTTGTACTTCTGTACAAATGTCTTATTCTCCGGCGTGTCTGTCGTTTGGAAGTAATTCCATACCGCTAAATGGCCTGCCAGAATATCTCCGCCAATGCCACGTATCTCTTCTTCTGCGATACTTACAGACATTACGGTCATATCGCCCGGCTTAATCCCGGCATCTTTTAATTGTTTAAAGAAAGCTACGTTACTATCGCCATTTAACGTATTAAAAATGACATCAGGCTTTGCGCTCTTAATTTTGCTAATGAGCGTATTGTAATCCGTATGACCCAGCGGCGTATATTCTTCACCCAGCAACTCTCCGCCTTCCGCCTTTAACTGGGCTTTAATGATTTTGTTGGCTGTGCGGGGAAAAACGTAGTCAGATCCAATCAAGAAAAATTTCTTTCCGCGATTCTCAAGCAACCAGGATACTGCGGGCACAATTTGCTGATTTGTCGTTGCTCCGGTATAAAAAATATTAGGAGATGATTCCATTCCTTCATATTGTACGGGGTACCATAATAGCCCTTTGTTCTGCTCTACTACCGGGAGCATCGCTTTACGGCTGGCCGAAGTCCACCCGCCGAAGATCGTAGCTACTTCATCTTTCTGTAAAAGCTTCTTGGCTTTTTCCGCAAAAGTCGGCCAGTCGGAAGCACCGTCTTCAATGATAGGCTCAATCTTCTTACCCAACAGTCCACCCGCTTGATTGATTTCATCAATAGCCATCAGTTCGGCATCCTTTAAAGAAACCTCACTAATCGCCATCGTTCCGCTTAAAGAGTGCAGCACTCCGACTTTTACCGTATCAGAGGAAGGGGAAGCTCCCGAATCGCCATCCTTCTGCTCTACCGCTTTGCTGCCGCATCCGGCCAGCATCAAAAATATCGCCAACATAGAAATCCCCAGTTTGCTTTTTACACACCTGAACAGATGAATGCACCCCTTTTTTAATTCTAATTATGTAATAATTAACATCAGGCAATGATTTGAAAACTCATTGCCCGGACGAAACACGACCCACTATCGCCGGTCATCGTCTTTTTTGTTATAAAAAATAACATCACCCTTTCATTTTTCGTCATGATTGGAGTCATTCAGGATTGAACATGGTTTTATTATAGAAATGCATAAAAGATAGCGCAAATGACTTGTTATAAAATCTGACATAATTAAGCAAAAATTCTTGCATTACTTGTTTTTCATAGGGGAAGCAAAGATTTTTTTCTAGATTTGTCCGACTGCTCTCCATATATCTTCAAAATGTGTCTGATAACAAAATAAAACCTGACGAATATACTTGACATATTCATCAGGCGTCCTATATAAACATGGATTGAAAACTTGACAAAATCACGATGAAAAATCAAGAAGAGGCAAAGATTTGAACAAAAACATATAATACCGGCAGCCAATTTAATGTTATAATATAGTGAATATTTGCATTTTTTGCACGAAACTTTGTTTTTTATTTCTCTTTCTATCCCCCTCGAACCGCATCGAGGGCAAAAATTCACTTCGATAGACATACCTATCCCCTCTTTTACGAAATGACATTTTCTGACTATCCTATCACTTATATACAGAGTTGAAAAGGAGGACCGAACGCATGGAGATCACAAAATTCGTTACTCCCGAGATTATCTTTGGCTCAAACTCTATTTCTCAAATTGGAGACTGTATTCTACGTCTGGGAGGCACAAAAGCTTTCATTGTCACTGATCGCGGAGTCATAAAGGCAGGTTGGGTTAAAAAAGCTGTTGCATATATATCTGAATGCGGAATCGACTATCATATCTTTTCTGATATAACAAGCAATCCAAAAGATTATGAGGTCATGAGAGCTACAAAGGAATATAAGCGTGTACAGTGTGATATTGTTGTTGGAATTGGTGGCGGAAGCTGTCTTGATTCAGCCAAAGCAGTAGCGCTCCTGTCTGCAAATGAAGGGGTTGTCCATGAGTTTCAGGGGATTGATAAAATAGAAAACCCTCTCCCTCCTATGATTATGATTCCTACGACCGCCGGATCAGGAGCAGATATATCCCAGTTCTGCATTATTACTAACACAGAAAAAAAAGTGAAGATAGCCATTATATCAAAGTCTCTCATTCCCGATATTTCAATTATCGACCCTACCACATTAATAACGAAAGAACCCATCTTTACAGCATATACAGGAATGGATGCGCTTACACACGCAATTGAAGCGTACTTGTCAATCGCCTCGACTCCTCTTACCGACCTGCTTGCATTGGATGCGATTCGATTGATTTCAGGGAATCTTCGCCAGTCTGTCCGCTCGAAAACGGATATAACGGCTAAGACGAATATTGCGATGGCCAGCCAGCAGGCTGCCATGGCCTTTTCCAATGCGATATTGGGCGCTGTTCATGCAATGTCACACCCTTTAGGCGGACTGCTTGATATGCCGCACGGAGAGGTAAATTCTATTCTATTGCCGCATGTTATGGAATTTAATAAATCGGCGGTCCCTCATAAATATACAAACATTGCTATCGCTATGGGAGAAAATGTTGAAGGCCTGTCTGATACAGAAGCGGCGCTGCAAGCAATCAACTCTATCAATCGGCTTGCCAGAGATATCGGCATTCCAAAACGACTTTCTGAAGTAGGCTTACAAAAAAAATATATTTCACAGCTAAGCGAGTGCGCCATGGAAGATGCCTGCCTTATTACCAATCCAAAAGAGGTAACACAAACGGATATAGAAGATATTTTTAAAGAAGCGTTTTAAGGAGGAGCTATGTACGATAGTAAAAAAGATGCGTTGGAGAAACTGACGGGTATTCGTTCCTCAAAGAAAAATTATTACATGGAATTAAAAAAAACAATTCAGGAAGTTACAAGACAAAACGTTCAACTGGAAATCATTAATAAGCTTGTACGAAGCATTACTATTGATATGTCTTTTCAGGATATGATGAAAGAAGTTGTATCTAAACTGAGGGAGGTTATTCTTTTCGACCGTCTGGCTTTACTATCAATGGAAAGCAACGAATTACGGATTACTCACGTATTTCCGGATACGCTCACCGAATTGAAGTACGGAGAAAAAATTCCCCAGAAAGACTCGTTATACTGGGAGTCAATTTACAAAAATACTCCTATCTACCATCATGTCTCCTCAGAATGCAATCAATATTTTGAAGATACTATTTTACGTAATCTCAAGATTAAAACGGTTATGGTATTTCCGCTTATCATAAAAAAACAACCCATTGGTGTCTTATCGCTGGGCTGCAGGGATAAGGTCGACTTTCATCAGAATGATATCAATTTTTTGAGCCAGGTTGCGGATCATCTATCTATTTGTATTGATAATGCCTCCTTATATACGAAAATGGCTAACATGCGAACAGATCTGCAAAATATCTTCGATGCGGTTACCGATATGTTAATGCAAGTTGATCTACATTCAAGAATTGTCCATTTCAATCATGCTGTCCCGAAATTTTTCAATAAATCACCCGAACAGATCATGCTGCAAAAATGGAATGACCTGTTCTACAACGGAGAGACACCCCTGACTTCCAGTCCGCTTGAAGAAGTGCTTACAACAAACACAAGCATGACACACCGTATCCATTTGAAGAATGGAAAAATACTCGATGTTTTCTCCCACCCGAAATATAACGATGGAAAATTGTCAGGCATTATTTGTTATGTAAAAGATATTACAGCAAAACTTGCATTAGAACAGCAACTCATTCAGTCAGCCAAGCTTGCGGCTATCGGAGAAATGGCTGCCGGAGTTGCCCATGAAATAAACAGCCCACTTACAGCCATTCTAGGAAATACTCAGCTTCTTATGATGGAAGCTGATCCTAAAAGTGAGGAAACGGAGCTTCTATCGGATATTTACAACTGCGGTGTTCGAAGTAAAAAAATTATCCAAAACTTATTAACGTTCTCCAGGCAGGATCATTACGCATTCGAAGAAACATGCTTAAATACAACAGCAAAACAGGCTCTTAATATTGTCGGCTATCAGATTAACCGGAACAAAATCGCTATTCATCTTCATCTATCTAAAGCGCTCCCAACTATTTTTGCCAGTAAGCAGCATATCGAACAAATTATTATTAATTTTATACTAAATGCCAAAGACGCATTAGTCGGTATACCAAACGGCGAAATTCATATTGAAACAGGGACCGTCAGCCATGACATTCCACTGCTCTTGTATGAAAAAAATAAAAACATTGACACATACGCATATATAGCAGTACGTGATAATGGATGTGGCATTCCACCGGAAAATTTACCGCAAGTTTTCAATCCGTTTTTTACAACGAAAGATTCAACAAAAGGAACTGGACTTGGTCTCTCCGTCAGTCTGGGTATCGCCGATGCTCATAACGGCACCATTCTTATTGACAGCAAAATAAATGAAGGAAGTACATTTACTCTTTATATCCCTGTTGATGGAAAAGGAGGCGTACAATAATGGCTCATATTCTTGTCATCGACGATGAAGTAGAAGTTACCACGTTCTTTAAATATTTTTTGCAAAAGATGCAGCATACCGTCACAGTTGCTCATGACACACGTCAAATTAACGATGTAATTGAGAATGATGTTTTCGATTTGGCCATCGTTGACCTCAAGCTGCCTGATACGGACGGACTCGCTATCTTGAAAAACATTAAAAAGGTTCAGCCGTCTACACAGGTAATTATTATGACGGGGTACAGCACAGTAAAAACAGCGGTTGATGCGATTCATATGGGGGCATACGACTATATCGAAAAACCTTTTGATGACATTCTTAAACTTAAACAAATTATTGAGCAAGCGTTGCACAGTCAAAGCCTGCAGACAGACGAACTCGATATGATTTCTGAAGAGACCGGTTTTATCATAGGAGCAAACCAGGAGATGAGGCGGATTATTGAAATCGCCAAAAAGGTTGCTCCAAAAAACATTTCCATTCTTATTAACGGAGAAACAGGAACAGGAAAAGAAGTATTCGCCCGCTTTATACACCATATAAGCAGCCGAAACAATCATCCTTTTATTGCGGTAAACTGTGGAGCGATTGCTGAATCCCTACTCGAATCTGAATTATTTGGCCATGAGAAAGGCTCTTTCACCGGCGCAAGCCAGGTGCGCAAAGGGGTGTTTGAAATCGCCAATCAGGGAACGTTGTTTCTCGATGAGATTGGTGAGGCAAGTTTGCAAACCCAAGTCAAGCTGCTCCGCGTTCTTGAACTACAAGAATTTATGAGGGTGGGCGGGGAGAAAACAATTAAAACAAATACAAGAATTTTATCCGCTACAAACGTAGATCTTGAAACAGCTGTACAAAAAAAGGAATTTCGTTCCGATCTTTTGTATCGGCTTGAAGGCGTGAAACTATGCCTTCCCCCTTTACGGGAAAGAAGAGAAGATATCCCTTTGCTCATTCAACATTTTACAAAACGGATGCAAAAAACGTCGACTTTCTCTCCTGTTTTTTCGCCTAAAGCTATAGAAGTGTTGCAAAATTACCGGTGGCCAGGAAATATCAGGGAGCTGCATAACGTCATTATGCACACATTGGCTCTGGCTGATAAAGATAGCCGGGAGATCGATATTAAGCATCTTCCTGAAAAAATCCTCGATTCCGTTATAAAAAGACACGTTCCTGCTTCGGCAGATGTTTCATTCGAAGAAAAGTCTTTACATACAAACAACGTAACACCTCTTCGAAAAAAAAGCTGTACAGATGATTTTTCTGCTCTTGCAGATGAATTTTGCAGCGAGTTATTAAAAAAAATTGAAGTGGAAAATGGATTTGATCTGCCAAACTTATTAGCGTTGATTCGTGATATAGAGACAAAAGTAGGACATGAAGTAATCAAAAAAGCGCTGAGACAAACAATGGGAAACCGGAAAGAAGCAGGAAGACTATTAAAAATCAATCCGAGAACACTACGATATTTATTGAACGAAAAGGGAAAATCTGTTCCGTTAGGCGAATAATGTTCTTTTTGTGCCAAAATTCCGTAAAAAAGTGCCGATATATAGTTAACCATCAGGCAATAACTGCGTATGATTCCCTGCTATTCAATGAAAGAAATCTGGCATGTATTTTGAATATATAAAATTATGAGCAATTCATTTCTAAATAGAGGAGGTTTTTTTGTTATGATCGTCGCACAACCAAATCAGGCTGAATCAAAAGTAAAATTCAAAAACAGGTACGATAACTTTATTGGGGGAAAATGGGTTGCCCCCATCAAAGGACAATACTTTGAAAATATTACTCCGGTAACCGGAAAGCCATTCTGTGAAATTGCCCGCTCCACAGAAGACGATATCGAACTGGCACTTGACGCAGCACATGCGGCAAAAGACGCCTGGGGCCGGACTTCAGCTGCTGAACGTTCGCTTATTTTAAACAAAATTGCTGATCGAATCGAAGAAAATCTTGAAATGCTGGCTGTTGCGGAAACATGGGATAACGGCAAGCCACTGCGTGAAACGATGGCCGCTGATCTTCCGCTTGCGATTGACCATTTCCGTTATTTTGCTGGTGTTCTGCGTGCTGAAGAAGGAACAATCAGCGAAATCGATGAGCACACAATTGCTTATCATTTCAATGAGCCGCTTGGCGTTGTTGGACAAATTATCCCATGGAACTTCCCGCTTTTGATGGCATGTTGGAAACTGGCCCCTGCTCTTGCAGCCGGAAATTGTGTGGTGCTCAAACCTGCGGAACAAACACCTGCTTCCATTATGGTTCTTGTTGAACTGATAGAAGATTTACTGCCGCCAGGCGTACTTAATATTGTAAACGGTTTCGGATTGGAAGCAGGCAAACCGCTTGCTTCGAACCCACGTATTGCAAAAATCGCATTTACGGGTGAAACGACAACGGGCCGTCTGATTATGCAGTATGCTTCGCAAAATCTGATTCCGGTTACGCTTGAACTTGGCGGAAAATCCCCGAACATTTTCTTTGCCGATGTACTTGCGCAGGATGATGCGTTCTTTGACAAAGCAATTGAAGGATTCGTGATGTTCGCCCTCAATCAAGGAGAAGTATGTACATGTCCGTCACGTGCCTTAATCCAGGAATCCATTTACGATGAATTTATGGAAAGGGCACTGGCACGCGTGAAGCAGATTAAGCAGGGGAATCCGCTTGACACAGACACAATGATCGGTGCACAGGCATCAATGGAACAGGTCGAAAAAATTATGTCCTACATTGACATCGGCCTTCAAGAAGGCGCGGAATGCCTGGTTGGCGGAGGCAGAACGGATCTTGGAGGCGATCTTGCAGGTGGCTACTATATCCAACCGACCGTTTTTAAAGGAAACAACAGCATGCGTATCTTCCAGGAAGAAATTTTCGGACCCGTTGTTGCAGTTACAACATTTAAAGACGAGACAGAAGCACTGCATATTGCCAATGATACCCTCTACGGACTGGGTGCTGGCGTATGGACGCGTGATATTAGCAGAGCATACCGCATGGGTAGAGCGATTAAAGCGGGACGCGTATGGACAAACTGCTATCACGCATATCCGGCACACGCCGCTTTCGGTGGATACAAACAGTCTGGTATTGGTCGAGAAACACATAAGATGATGTTGAACCACTATCAGCAAACGAAAAATCTTCTGGTAAGCTACAGCCCGAACGCTTTAGGTTTCTTCTAAAAGCAAGACTGCTGCCTCTCCAGCATGGCAGCAGTCTTGTTCTGCAAAAGTCAAGAAAGAAGAACTACGATTCAAGGGGGCCATGTACTTTGCTACCTTTCTCCGGAGCAACATGGTGTGATATAAAGCAGTATGTACAGAAAAAAAGCAGCTGTATCCTAACAGTTGGCAGCTACGAGCAGCATGGACAGCATCTCCCGCTAGCAACAGACATATTAATTCCTCTGTCGCTTGCAAAAGAACTAAAGAGAAGGACAGATACGGTTTGCTTTCCTCCTGTCTCTGTTGGTCTGTCGGATTGTCATTTATTTTTTCCAGGTACGTTAAGTTTAAGAGCGGACACCTTTTATTGCCTGTTAACCGATATTCTATTGTCTATTTATTCCCACGGATTTACCCACTGCCTGATTATCAACGGCCATGGAGGAAACACACCTGTTATTCAGGATGTGATTGCACATCTTTCCTCTGCCTCGCCAGCATGCAAAACATCCCTGTTTGAATGGTGGAACGACAAAAACGTTCAGGCATATATGTCAGAGGTCTGGAACGAACAAGAGTATCATGCGTCCGCTCCTGAAACATCGCTTATGCTGTATCTTCATCCCGAGCTTGTTGATATGGCTAAAGCTTCAGGACATCCTGTAAATCAATCTACATTGACACCCGATGCCAGACAGTTTTATGAATGGTATCCTTCAGGATCTGCAGGAATTCACCCGCACCTTGCTTCTGCTGTTCACGGCGAAAAAATCTATCGGTATTCGATTTCGGCCTGTCTTCGTCTTCTGCCCTCGGTGTAAAATACAAAGAAAGACGAGTGCGTTGTTTGCACTCGTCTTTCTTACTTCCTTGCAGCCAGACGCTCCTGCGCCATCTTCTCATACTCATTGGATATCGTAACGGAATTTCTGAAGATCGCCATACCGAAATCAGATTCTGATTCTGGCTCTCCTTCCTGTTCCCAGTCAATATTTCTTCCTCCGCGGTACATATTACGGATTAGCTTTTCCACTACGCGGCTTAAATCTTCCACGTTTTTTACTACTTCGATAGCATCTACATGCTCTCCATATTCTTTAATTACACAATCTCCAAGATCCCAGTTCCCTTTTCTTTCAGGTGTTAACCACATCGTAAACACCGATTTTTCTTTAACTTCTTCCAATACCCAGGCGTTTGACTTGTTGTAATTATTTCGTGCATCACCCAAGAATATTACAGCAGGCTGTCCTTTCATACTATCAATAAAATTCTTCTGGAAAGTTAGCAGCGCATGACCATAATCGCTATTTTCATCTACATCCACTACTTCTCCGAGGGAAATCTTGTTCATCGATTGGTGAACATCATATTTATTCAGAAGTTCCGTAACTTCGATCAGCTCTTTAACAAAAACAAAGCTGCGAACGGACAATATTGTATTTTGCAGGCTGTGCATTAGATGAAGCAAAAAACGTGAGGCATAACTGACAGAATAGCTTACATCGCATAATACAACAATACGCGGTTTTTCTTTATTCCTTTTCTTAAAATGCGGCTCAAAAGGAATCATGCCAAAGCGGCTGTTTCTCCGCAATGTCTTTGTAACATGCAGCTTTCCGTCATTTTTCTTCTTTCTCAATTTTTTAATATCTTTCTTTAAACGATTGACCATTTGAATGACCATTTCATCCATTTTGGAAATTTCTTCTTCTGTGTACTCATTAAAATTTTTTCGCTTCCACTGTTCCATTTGTTCTTCATCAACAAAGTACTTTAATTCTCCTGTTGAATAGGTACCTTCCGGATTCGGTGACTGTAAGCTCTCTCCCAAATGCAGATTCGTACTAAGACCAATTCCACTGCCAATCCCAAGTTCCTGTTCAATCAGTTCCAGATCATCCAGACTGACTTCCACATCTTCAAGTTCCTCTGTCTGAATCATAATTTTAAAACCGGAATGCTCTCCACCCTCAGGCTGTTTCTCTCCTTCTGCCAGATGTTTCATTGCGATCGCGACTTCCCTGACCGCTTCAGAAGGCAATTCCGGCTGTGCCTCTACTATGTTCCATAGAACTTTAAAATACTGGTCAAACCATGTATCAAATGTATCTAAATCTTTTTCATTTTTAATAAGCGTCATCTGCAGTACTGATTTGCATGCCTGTCTGTCACTCAGCCCCACATAATAAAGACCTTTTAAAGCATCCATATTCTCATCAGGGGATACACGAACTCCCCTTCGCCTCAGGCCGTTAATGAATTGTGTTAGAATCCCCTTCATCGTATCAACCCCGATTTTAAATATGAACTGTCTGTATCAACTCATCAACTTTACCATAATCCGAGTGATGCTTAATAAGGGAGCCCATCGTATCTTTAATAACAGACGGATTTATTTCTTTTACTTTTAATAGAGCAAGTGTTTGTGCCCAATCAATTGATTCACTGACACTTGGAGATTTCCGTAAACCAAGCTCTCTTACTTTCTTAAGGAACTCTACAATCTGTCCTGTTAATTCTCTTGAGATTTCCGGCACCTGCTCCTGAATAATCTGGATTTCCCGTTCTGCGCTCGGATAGCCGATATGTAAAAACAGGCAGCGTCTGCGCAGTGCATCAGAAAGCATTCTTGTATTATTGCTTGTCAAAACAACAAGCGGTTTATGCTTCGCGGATACTTGCCCCAATTCCGGAATGGTCACCTGAAAATCGCTTAAGCTTTCTAACAGCAGCGCTTCGAACTCATCATCTGCCCGGTCAATTTCATCAATAAGTAAAACAGACGGTTTATCGGACATAAAGCTGCGTAAAATAGGACGCCTGAGCAGAAAATGTTCTGAGAAAAAGATATCTTCTTCCTTACTCATTTTTTCAACCGCCTGTGAAAGCGTAGATACTCCATCAAGATACTGGTCGAGTGTTCCTCTTAACAGCTGGGTATACAGCATTTGTTTGCCGTACTCCCAATCGTATAACGCCTTGCTTTCATCAATCCCTTCATAGCACTGCAGGCGTATAAGTTCACAGTCCATAATGCTGGCCAGCGCTTTTGCAAGCGATGTTTTCCCTACTCCCGGCGGACCTTCGATAAGGATAGGCTTATTCAGTTTGTAGCTTACATAAACCGCTGTAGCAATTTCCGTATCACATATATAATGAGCAGAACGAAGCTGCAAAGTTACGTCTTCGATGGATTGAAACATGTATTTCATTCCTCCCTCTTTTTTTGAGAAAAACAGGAAAATGATAAGAAAGAAAAACTAAGATGTAGAGAAGAAAAAGGGGGCACGAACTCCCCCTCCCCCTTTTCTGGCTGTATGCTCTTACGCCAGTACTTCTGCTTCTACTTCTACCGCAGGGTCCATACACTCTCTAAAGATCTGCTGAATTGCATCTGTCGTTACGATCCTTGGATTGCCTCCTGTGCAGACATCGTTAAATACAACTTCCGAGAAGCGCGGCAGATGGTGTTCTTGCAGTCCAAGTGAGCTGAAGTTTTCCGTAATGCCGATTTCTTTACGCAGAGTATCAAGCGCTTCAACTGCGCTCTCAGCTGCCTGCATAACCGTCATGCCTGTTGTGTCAACCCCCATCGCACGGGCGATATCAGCATAACGTTCCGGACATGCAACCATGTTATAACGGGCTACCGGAACCATCGCAATCGCGTTACACTGACCGTGCGGTGAATCAAACAAAGCGCCAAGGCAGTGTGCAATGGAGTGCGTGATTCCAAGACCTGCACTGTTGAAAGCCATACCTGCCGTATATTGAGCCCATGCTTGTTTTTCACGCGCTTCTGCATTGTCCGGGTTCGCATATGCCTGGCGAAGTCCTTCGTTAATTAACTTAATCGCATGAATAGCCAGACCCTGTGATGTAATAACCCCAAGACGGGATACATACGCTTCTACCGCGTGTGTTAATGCGTCCATTCCTGTCCATGCTGTCAATTTCGGCGGCATCGTTCTCATCAATGCCGGGTCAACAATTGCACGGGAAGTAATAATGGTCGGGTCGAAAATAACCATTTTATATAATTTCTCAGTATCTGTAATAACAGAAGCCCAGCTTGTTTCCGAGCCGGTTCCCGCTGTTGTAGTAATCGCAAGCTGCGGGATAAGTATCGGCTTCTGACATGTATTCATTCCGTTAAACTCACGAATTGACTGTCCGTCATGCGCTTCAACGATACGAACTGCTTTCGCGCAGTCATGAGAAGAGCCGCCCCCGACCGAAATAATGCCATCACACTGCGCCTGTTTATACAATTTGTGAGCTGCATGTACTTCATGATCTTTCGGGTTCGATGTTACGCCATCATACACTGTGACTTCAATTCCTACATGCTTTAAAACACCGGTAATTTCATCAATGATTCCTGTACCGCGCAGTCCAGATGTAACAATGAGGGCATGTTTAATGCCTAGTTTTTTCGCTTCTTCACCGGCCATCCGGTAAGCACCCCAACCGATCAGTGCTCCAGGGGTAGGATGATACATCTTCAACGGGAATTCAGTGTGGTTAACATTAAATGACATAACAATTCTCCTCCTTATAAATTTTTATAAAATCAAAGGGCCTTGCTGGATAATATAGAGGGGCATCACCCCCTTTCATAGAAAAATTGCTAGATAATTGTAATCTGATGAAAAAGCGGAGTTAGATTACGCTCTTTGCAGCATCCCCGTAGAACCCCGCACTGATAGGCCAGCATCTCAACAATGTAAATCAATATAAATACAGGAAATGAAAGTTCCGGCTTTTTGGTAACGTATTCAAAATAGGCCGATAATACATAAACAACAGCCCAGAAAACAAACATCAACGGAAAAATGATACTCAGCGCTAACAGAAACAGAGAATAATAACGTGAAAGTACAGCCGTAAAATGTCCTGCAAACGCAAGGTGCGAACGCCAGAGAGAACGCGCGATTTTATCTGCCGGAAGCGTAAATCCAAGCGCTTTTATTCTTGATTTTTTTACTAGCATTTCGCATACAAAGCTGCATAAAAGGAGAACCAAACAAAAAGTGAAAATGGTTAAAAAGGAATGAATCGAATTGTGATAATTCAAAAAATTATATAGAAATATTCCTGACAGAAGTATGCTGCCATTTATCATGTTCCATGAACTTATGAACATCTTTTTCCGATTAAATGAAAAGTTCTTTTCCAGCAATGCTTCAGAAGCTGCATACTGCGCCCGTCGTACTATAAATTCAGACATTCGATTACGGTGACGATGCAGAATCCTCCCTTCCGGTATGTACCAGCCTTTGTTTCCCTGCTGTAACACACGCCATATGAGGTCCACATCTTCCCCTACACGCATTTCTTCTTTAAAACCGCCGACTTGTAAAAAGGCGCTTCGCCTGATAAATACATTACATGTAGGAATATACGGAATCAGTTTTCCGGGACCGATCTCCCCGCCTCGCTCTCCCATATGCAGCGGCGAACGAACCTCCTCATAACGATCCAGCGCTTTTTTCGAGCTATAGGAATCAACCCCGCCTCCTACAATAGCTATGTTCTCATCTACAAACGGCTGCGTGAGAAGCCGCAGCCAATTATGACTTACTACACAATCGCTGTCTGTAAAAGCGATCACTTCTCCTTTCGCCTCCCTAACACCGATATTCCGGCAGCATGATTGCCCTACATTTTGCTCCATTTCAATCAGGCGAACATCATATTCCTTAATCGCTTCCTTCGTTTCATTGTCTGTAGAAAAGTCATCGATCACGATAATTTCGAAGCGATCACGGGGATAATGGCAGCATAAAACCGATTCAATGCACCTTCTTATATCAGCGGGTCTATTGCGTACAGGAATTACGATGGATACAAACGGAGTGTATTCTTCAATGCTATCTCCTGTATAAATACGGCTAAGTATCCCTCTTTTGGCGAACGAATCAAGAAACTGAACAATTTTTCCCTTTTCAATACCTGGATATTTTTCAATGATTTCATCCAATGTAAGAGAATTTGCGCAATCATACAGCAATCGGTAAGCAGTATCATTTATCCGTATAACACCAAGGGGATGATCTGATAAAAGCACACCGCCCCGCTCATCTTTCATCAGATTCATTCCCGTATGCAAACGATAGCTCCAGGAATATTTCATATCTTTTCCTCCACCTGTATCAAACAAAGCCTTTTCCCTTTAAAAATTGAAATGCTTCTTCCGCCAATTTCTCAGCATCTCCCTCAATCATCATTCCTTTTTTCTGCTCCAGCCCCCCCGACACAATCGCACGAATACGATCAAGTGGATCAAGATTGGAATCCGGGGTAAAAATGGCTTGTGGAACCGGACTAGGAGGAGTAATGCTGACAAGGCGAGTCCGTACGTTCCAGCTTGATATTTCATCTTCTGCTATTCCTAATTCATGCAGGGGAATCTCTTCTATTTGATAGGCAAGCGCTTCCACATAGTGGTTGAGCGACGCATATGGCATTCCGCTGCTTTCCATACCTACCGAAATAACAGCCGGGATTTGCACCTTTATTTTTTCCCTCGCTCCTTTTTCCAGACGACGAAAGGCGATGAGATGATTGCCTGTGTATTTAATGTCGGCCGCTACCCCGGTTACCTGCGGCATGTCCAGCATTTCGGCAACGAAAGCAGGCAGTTGCCTGTTTCCTGTATCACCGGAGCAGCTTCCAAAAAATACAACAGCAGGGTTTATCTCCTGGAGAAATGAGGAAAGAACGAGTGCTTTTCCATGTGTATCAGTCATCTCCAGATTCTCATGCCAAATCCGGCAGACACGCTCCGCTCCTAGCGCTTTTACTTCCTTCAAATAATAATCCGCGTCTTCCGGTGCGATCATAATAACCGTCAGAAATGCATCGTATTTGTTTTTAAAGCGGAGTGCCATTTCCAGCGCAGCTATGCTTCCCGGATCCATTCTATTTATAATAAAATCTTCGTCCAGCATTCCAGTGGCCGCATTAACAACTTCTGGCACATCCATATCTGGTATGAGCTTTAGGCATACCGCGATTTGCATACGTATTCTCCTTTCACAATAGACGGTAAAGCACACCAAACCCGCCCGGCGGATACGTCCAGGTTACCGCTCCCTGATCACACATCACATCACACGTTCCACACTCTACACACCCATCGTAGGCGAATTTTACTTTGCCATCGATTACCCGGTAGCAGGTTGCGGGACAGCCGTATACACATGCTTCATGCGGACATACCTCACATTTAGAGCTATCAACAACAATATGGGCTGTACGATGTATACGTGTCCGGACAAGTGAAAGCTTATTATCTACATCAGACCAGGTTACTTTCATATGCTTTCCCTCCTACCATAATAAACCTCTTCCACCGCTCCATCCGTCTTTTACTATATCCAAGAGACTGACTTTTGAGCCGAATTGACTTTTTGCCATTTTCATGATTTTCTGGCGCGGCTGTCCGTCTGAAGTAAATAGTTTTTCCATGAGCTCTGTAACGCCGGCTGCATACGTATCATGAATTCTTGGATTTTGCACAAAAGAAGAAGCATGTCTGAATTCCTTCAAATCTCGCAGCACAAAGCTTTCTTCTAACAGGTTTTTATAGCAGCTAAGCTGTCCTGCTGAATAATTTTCCGCCCGCAAAGCACGCAAAGCCGCTTTCGCTGCCGCAATCCCGCCGGCCATAGCATAATTCATTCCTTCTAAAGCAAGCCCTGTTGCAAAAACCATTCCTGCCGCATCGCCCACTACCAGCATTCCATCTGTATATAATTCAGGCATCATATTAAATCCGGCTTCCGGAATAAGGTGTCCGCCGTATTCAACAGGAACGCCATCCCGAATCATTTCTTTTACAGTAGGATGATTTTTAAAATCTTCCAACACTTGAACGACCTGTATTTTTTTCTCTTTTAATGCAGCAAGTTCTGCGACAACGCCGATAGAAATCGTATTTTTGTTTGTATAAAGAAAGCCGCCACCTTTAACCGGTATTCCCCCGACAAACTCATTGGCCATCCCCTCCTGGTGTCCGAGCTTAAAACGTTCCTCTATTACCTCCGAAGGTAATTTGAGCACTTCTTTTACACCGACAACGAGATGATGCAAAGAGAAATCTTTACGCAGCCCTGCCTGCCTTGCCAGAAACGAATTGACACCATCGGCTGCAATGACGATGTTTGCATATAAATCCCCATGCTCACGTCTTGTTCTCACACCGGCAACTTTTTTTCCTTCATACAGAAGACTGTCTACCGTTGTGGCAGGAATCAACGTTGCTCCTTGTTCCACTGCTTTTTGGGCAAACCAGTTATCGAATTTAGGACGGAGAATCGTAAATCCGTTATAGGGGGGCTGTGCATATCTACGGCTATTTAATTCAATTGCGACAGAAGCCCGTGAAGACATGAGTGTCAGGAGGCGTTTTGTTACAACTCTTTCAATTGGAGCTTCCTCCCAGAAATTTGGAATTAATTCATGCAGAACACGCCCATAAAAAGCTCCTCCGAACATATTCTTTGAGCCGGGGAATTCCCCTCTCTCAACGATAGCTACATCCACTCCTGCCCGTGCCAGCTGGAATGCGGCGGCTACACCTGCCGGACCCGCGCCTACAACAATCACATCAAATTTATTAGTACTCACCTGATTTCCGCCACCTCTCTTTGCTGTGCCACTGTTTTCTGTTCTTCTTTATACTTTTGGATTTTTTGTATTAATAACGGAATCACTTCATGCATATCGCCTACAAGACCTATATCAGATAATCCAAAAATGGCGGCTGACTTATCATAGTTTATCGCTATAATCGTTCCCGAATCCTTTATTCCCATCGTGTGATGAATCGCTCCCGAAATGCCGCATGCAATGTATAATTTTGGTGCAACGACTTTGCCTGTTTGACCGATTTGCCGCTCGAACGGTACCCACCCCTCATCGGTTGCGACACGCGATGCACCTACCGAGGCTCCCAGCGCATATGCAAGTTCATGAATGAGCATAAACCCTTCTTTGCTTTTCGCCCCGCGACCTCCAGCTACAATCATACTGGCTTCAGAAAGATCAACTGAGCTTGCCTCCGCTTCGATAACACCCAGTACCTGTGTCCGTATATCCGAGGAATTAAGACGGATCGGAACATTGTATACTGGTACTTCCTCTTCACATTGTTTAGGAAGTGCCGGTGGAAAAACTTTCGGTAATACCGTTGCAAGCTGTGTTCTACCTGTGTGAGAGTCAAACGTGCAATGAGCCTTTCGATTGTATATGAACTTTGTCATTAACAATACATCGTCGCTGCCCCAGGTGAATTTTACGCAATCCGTTACGACTCCAGTTTTCATACGTGCTGCTAGTCTAGGCGCCAAATCCCGGAAATCGGTTGTCGAAGGCATGAACAGCAGAAGCGGACGATACATAGTAAGGACACTCTCCAGCGCTGCAACATACGCATCTGTCGTATAGGTAGCGAGCAAGCTGTGTTCTACGCTATAGATTGTCACTACACCATAACGCTTGATATCCTCATAAACTTCTTTCACCTTCTTCCCCATTACAAGGGCATGTACTGTTTTTCCTTTTATACGTGCTAAACGATGGGCTTCATACAGGATCTCTTTACAATTTTCGATCATCTCTCCATCCTGGTATTCAATGAAAACCCATATCTCATCTCTCACGAAGACTCCTCCTTAAATGGCTCTTCCTATTCGATGCCCGTCCAGAACGGCCTGCTCTACTCTTCTTGGCGCAAGACAATCGCCGATTCTATACAATTCCTTTACTTTTCCTTTCAGCGCAAAATACAAATCACTGTCGGGCATTCCCATCGTCGCATACACAACAGAATCTGCTTCAATTTGCCATTCTGCTCCTGAATAATGATTAAACACTGTAATTTTTTTGCCCACGTCTTTTACAACAACATTAGATGTAATCGTAATTCCTTTGCTCAGTACCCTGTCATACCA
>Ga0310821_100377_pt1 | contig 23464 bp, 21 predicted proteins | sample P4_ome_FD_201300 | JGI IMG/M metagenome (GOLD analysis project Ga0310821, IMG submission 201300) | Sorghum-adapted microbial communities from Joint BioEnergy Institute, Emeryville, California, United States - P4_Day56_Rep1 | ecosystem: Engineered > Bioreactor > SSF (Solid state fermentation) >...
CGGCTCCGTTTTTTTTGTGAAAATCATGAAATAAAGAAAGACGGAAGGAGTGAGGAAAAAAGATCCAGGGAAGAAAAAGGTCTTCGCCTTTTTCCACATTGAAATCCTCTCCTCCTTCTTTCCTCTCTTTTCCTTCGTACCACAAAAGTCAGCCGCCCTTCCCATGATTTTCATATCGGGGTTGCGGCTGAGATGCCATGATGGTTTTGTATTATTGATTTTCGGATGCCAGATGACTACGCGCCGGCGAGGGAAAGCTAAACCCTTCCCCTTGCACTTCTTTTGCCTCCAGGGCAAGAATAAAAGCGCGAGGATCAATCTCCGCGATAACACGACGCAGTTTATCCATCTCATACAACTGCACGACGACCAGCAGTACCTCCCCTTCGCGGCGCGAATACCCGCCCATGGAATGAAGCATGGTCACCCCGCGCACGAGGCGTTCGTGAATCGCCTTCGTAATCTCATCCGGCTGACTGGAAATAATAATGACACTGCGCTGCTTTTGAAAACCTGACAGCAGCAAATCAACCAGCCGCGTACTTACGTATACGGCGACAATGGTCAGCATCGCTTTTTCAACGCCGATAATCAAGCTGGAGAGGGAGATAATCGTAAAATCAATTCCAAATAAAAATTTTCCCAGGTCGATGCCCCGGAACTTATGCTGCAACACGCGCGCGATAATATCCCCTCCGCCCGATGTACCGCCGACACGAAAGATTAACCCCATCCCTATCCCTGCAATAATGCCCCCATAAATCGGGGCAAGAATCACATTCTGAAGCGGGGGCACCGTCCAATTCGATGTAAGATCAATGAAGATTGACGTTGCTAACATTCCGTATGCGCTTCTTATAAGGAATCCGCGTCCGAGCACCAGGTAACCCACGATAAAAATCGGAATATTAATCAAAATAATCAGAAGGCCGACCGGCGTATCAAACTTATAGTGCAAGAGCAGAGAAATACCTGTCACGCCACCCTGCGCCAGCTTGTTGGCGACGAAAAAAAAATTTACCGCAATGGAATACAAAAAACTTCCAGCTGTAATGAATAAAAACGGGCGAACTCGCTGCCACACCATTCTTTCGTATGCTCCTTCCACATTCATGTTATCTCTCTCATCTTAGATAATTACAAGAAAAAAAGAAAGGTCCTTCCTTATATTTTGAAGAACCTCTCTTTATTATCAATGTTTAATGATGTTTGTTGTAATATTCGGTAATAGCGGCTGCCATCGCTTCGCCAACCCGTTTCTGAAACGCTGGATCGAGCATTTTTTTGTTTTCCGCAGCGTTAGTTAAGAAGCCAACTTCAATAAGTGCGGACGGCATTTGTGTATTTTTTATCACATAGTAATTTGCGGTACGCAGGCCGCGGTCAGTGAATCCGGTTGCCTGTATCAGATGTTTATGCACGATCGATGCGAATTCTTTGCTTCGTGACGTATTATAATACGTCTCCGTTCCGTGCGCGCTCGCGGTAGCTGCATTTGCATGGAAGGACAGGAATACATCCGCTTTCGCACTGTTCGCCTGCGCAACCCGCTCCTGCAGCGTCGGATATGTATCACCTGAACGCGTCATAATGACTTTAAAATTCGGATTCTGCTTCAAAATCGCTGCCGTTGTCTTGGCAATCGACAATACCAGCGTTTTCTCATAGTTCCCTGCCGTGCCGGCCGCACCGGAATCTTTACCGCCATGGCCAGGGTCAAGGACAATAACAAACTGACCCGAGGGCTGCGGATTTGGTACGGGCGTCGGAGTTGGCGCCGGTGCCGGTGTTGGTTTGGCTTCTTTCAGCGTGACTTTTGTTACACCTTCCTCTGCGGTAATGCTGTACGTATGCGGCTCAAACAGTTGAATAACTACCCGCACTCTATCAGGCGATTGACTGTACTGGCTGTAGCGTACACTCTCCACCTTCGAAGACGTAACAAATGCGTCTACCCCGTCTTTTATGCGGGCATGGTTAAAGTCGATCACAATTCGGTACGGATTGTCGAGCGTAAAATGGCTGTACGACATCTTGCCTTCAGATTTGATGCTAATACCGTCATCCGTCCGGGAAATTCCGGTAATATACTGCAGCTTGTCCAATGCGCATTCGGTCTTGCTTTCGTTCCAATCGGCTTTCGCTCCAATAACCTGTGAAAGAAACTCTGGAGTAACAGCAAAGCTTCCATCAATTAAACGATACCCGTTCGCCTGCTTGGCGGACGCCTGAGCGATGGTATATTTCTCTGCTCCTTGCTCAAGAATCACTTTCCCTGCCCATGTTTTCACAGTATAGCCGAGCGGCTTCGCGACATCATCCACTTTCACGAAGTGCCCGTAAGGCAGTTGATAAACAGGTGCCTGTGTAACGGTTTTTCCGTTAATAGCAATGCTTTTCTTCTTGTTGATGATGACTGTGTTGGCTGCGGCGTCCCATCCAATGGTCGCCCCTAACCACTCCCCGACTTGACGCAGCGGCAAGAATGTACGATTTTTTATAATCTCGGGCGCTACCTCAAGCGTCATCGCTTTTCCGTTTACATAGGCGGTTCTGTTGCCTGGTTTCATGGTGATAATCTTTCCGGCGCGATCGCTAACCGTCACCGTATTTGTGCTTCCGTCCCACTTTACTTCAGCCCCGTACGCTTCCCCTGCAAAATAAATCGGGACCAGCGTGCGTTTCTGTACTAGCTGTGGCGGAACGTCAGGCTTCACTTCCGTGCCATTCACCACAAGTGACATGGCAGGAGCTGCCTGCACTGCCGTAGGCACCACCCAGGCCAGGATTAATAGAAATGCCCAAAGCAGCCATCCTTTTTTTCTCATCTTTTTCTCGCTCCCTTACCTCTCTAAGTTGCCAGTGACACATCTCCTTTCCGATTGAACGTTTTGCGCATAAAGATTTGGACAAGCCAACCTCTAATATAGACGCAAAATACGACAAATTGTTTTCCTACAATAGCACTATTTTTATTCATTGTATAATAATAGAAAAGTTCCTTGTTTTCTTATTCCCGGTAAAGTAAAAGGAGCCGCTTCTCAGCAGCTCCTATTTTGCCTGCTTATTTCGTTGACTCTATCTCCTTCGCCAGTTCTTCCATTTCGTCCAGTAAGCGGGCAAATACCTGCAGCGCTTCGACCACCGGTTGAGGCGACGCCATATCAACACCTGCTTTGCGCAGCAATTCAATCGGATAGTCGGAACCCCCGCTACTGAGGAAAGTCAGATAACGCTCGACCGCCGGAGCGCCTTCGTTTAGGATTTGCTGCGAGAGTGCCGTCGCGGCGGAGAAGCCGGTCGCGTACTGGTAGACGTAGAATTCATTATAGAAATGTGGAATGCGTGCCCATTCCATCTTAATGTCTTCGTCCACAACCATATCCGGCCCGTAATAATCGATGTTCAAATCGTAGTACAGGCTGCACAGGGTCTCAGGCGTCAATGCTTCGCCGGCTTCCACCTTCTCGTGAATCAGCTTTTCGAATTCGGCAAACATGGTCTGACGGTATACCGTACCGCGGAACTGTTCGAGGTAATGATTGAGCAGATACATTTTCTGCCGCGGATCGTCTGTGTTTTTAAGCATATAATCCATCAGCAACGATTCATTCAGCGTCGAGGCCACTTCCGCCACAAAAATTTTGTACTGTGCATCAAGATACCGCTGATTCTTGTCGCTATAGTAGCTATGAAGTGCGTGCCCCATCTCGTGCGCCAGCGTAAATAGATTGTTGACATTGTTCTGGTAGTTCATCAGTACAAACGGATGCGTGCCGTACGCGCCCCATGAGTAGGCTCCGCTCGTTTTTCCTTCATTCTCGTACACATCAATCCAGCCGGACGTAAATGCCTCTTTCAATACGCTCGCATAATCTTCACCCAGCGGTGCAAGCCCCTTCTGTACCAGCTCAAGTGCCTGATCGTATGAAATTTGCATTTTGACTTCTTTGACCATCGGCACATACAAATCATACATGTGCAACTCTTCGACACCAAGCAGCTTTTTGCGCAGTGAAACGTAACGGTGCATTGCCGGGAGATTATCGCGCACCGCCTGAATTAGATTGGTATATACTTCAACCGGAATGTTGTCATTATCGAGCGAAGCAGCAAGCGCAGACGGATATTTTCGAATCCGGGCATAGAATACGTCTTTTTTTACGCTGGCGTTGAGCGTGGCCGCAATGGTGTTCTTCTGCTTGCCGTATGTGTCATACATCGCTTTGAACGCTTCCTGACGAACACGGCGGTCCGGGCTTTCCATGAATTGAATATAGCGGCCATGCGTCAATTGAACTTCTTCTCCATCCTCATCTTTGATAGCAGGAAAAGTCATATCCGCGTTATTGATCATACCGAAGATTGTCTGCGGGGCCTGTGCCAGCTCACCGGCCTGTGCGATGATTCGCTCTTCTTGTGCGCTCAGCACATGCTCTTTCTGTCGCTTGATTTCATTTAAGTAAAAGCGGTATGGCTTTAGTTGCTCGTCCGCGATATAACTGTCGAGGCGCTCATCCGGCATGCTCAAAATTTCCGGCACGAGAAACGACAGCGCGCTGGAGACGCGAATACTTAGAGAGGCCGCCCGGTCGGTCATCGCCTGATATTTTGTGTTTGTGTTGTCCTCATCCCGCCGCATACGCGCATACACATAGACGCGCTCCATGGCCAGGCCGAGTTGTTCGTACGTCTTCATACACTCGGCCAGTATTTGAGGTGACTCATTCAGTCGGCCCTGATACGTCTGGATTTGCGCAATAAGTTCCTGTACTTTCTTATATTCATCCTCCCAGGCTTCATCAGATGGAAAAATACTTTCCAGCTTCCATTTAAATTTCGGGTTCACTTCCGAACGTTTCGGGAGCGTTTTTTGCGAAGTTTGTTCCATAGTATGGCGCGGTATCGTACCGCTTCCCCCTTTCATCATTTGGAAAATACAGACGCAGCATAGCGCCATTTTCTCCCTTCCCTTTTATCATTTCGCATCTCGGGAAAAGAATTCCTCCCTTTGACTTTACCATATCTATGTATGTACCCGTCACAAAAACATGCTTCACTTCTTTTCCCCATAAGGAAAGCGGCCGCATCTTTCGACGGCCGCTTGTAGGAATTTCCTAGAAGGCGTAATCTTCCCTCATCGTATCTGCATGGTCATCACTATATGTCTCACAGGCAATCTCCCGGCAATCCAAACATTCCGCCCGGTTTCTCTCCCATGAAGCCAGCTCTCTGCCGCAAGAAATGCACGTATCTTTTGTCATCCGTCATGTCTCCTTTCATTTTTAGTTGGTGGATGAAAATTTTTGAAGTAAGAGGATAGACTTTAGAGAAGAAAAAGGCCAGTTATATCATCAGCACAAATAGGCTTGTGATATAACTGGCCGGTATCGCTTTTTCCTCTCCGGTTTGTCGTCCCGGAGTTCAGTCGATCCCTCAGTTGTTTTGCAGAAGAAAACAGAAACATCACTGGGAGTGGAAGGGCAAACTTCCATCGAGTGATAGTACTATTATATAGTACTATTATAAAATTATCAATATATTTTTATTATTTTGTCTTCATCCTTTTTTTACCTTCCCGGCAAATGTCAAGAAGCGGACACACTTCACACCGCGGATTAACCGCTTTGCAGTGATAGCGTCCGAAAAAAATCATCCGGTGATGGGTAATCCCCCATTCTTCACGCGGCACTTTCTTCATTAGTGTCTCTTCGACCTGCAGCGGGCTGTCTTTCCATCGGGCAATCCCCAGGCGCTTGGAGACGCGCTCCACATGGGTGTCAACCGCGATGGCCGGGACATCGAATGCGGTAGATACGACTACATTGGCGGTTTTCCGCCCGACGCCGGGCAATTTGACGAGCTCACTGTGCTCCCGGGGTACCTCTCCTCCATAATCTTCAATCAGCATGCGAGCGAGCTTCTGAATGTTTTTCGCCTTGTTGCGATATAAACCGATGCTGCGAATGTCCTGCTCCAACTCCTCCAGCGGAACGGACAGATAGTCTTCCGGGGTCTTATACTTCTCAAACAAATGAGGGGTGACTTTATTGACAAGAGCGTCCGTGCACTGCGCCGACAGCAGCACGGCAATCGTCAACTCAAACGGATTGCTGTGATTCAATTCGCAATGGGCATCCGGAAACATCTCGGCAAACGTGTCGAGAATCCGGCGCATTTGTGCTTTTGTTACCAAGTTTCTTCACCTTTTCTTTAGAGATAGAAATAAGGAATTGGAGGTAAGAGGCCGGAAAAATTCCGTCCTCGTATCCATATGAGATTGTCCATATAAAACATTATTATACGCAATTTATTTAGGCTCAACATTAAAAATGTGGTTAACCGTTTGAAACGTATACAATGTATGGCAAGGAACGGGAGAAGGGATAGGCATGTCACTTCGTTACGCTCCGCAGGCACGTATAATAAGGCCAATCCAGGAGATGAGTTGCAATTTTTTCCGCCAATGGATAGACTATTATAGATAATATTTTCTAAAGGTCGATGTAAGATGGAGAAGATAAGAGGCGGAAGAAGCTGTCCCTCCCTCTTCAATCTCCATCTCTTTATTCTAAATTTTTCCATGATATTGAAAGGTCGGAGAAAAGAATGGCAAAAATGCATGTGATTTATAAAGAGGACAAATGGAACATGATTACGGCCGAAGTGGAGGGCTCCCGCATTACGGTACGGGAAATCTCCACGGAATGGGGCGAGGATACGTATGTGCTGAATGGCCGACACGAGCTGCTCGACTGGGCCAAGAAACATTTTACTCCGGATAAATATGAGAACGCAGCAGAGATTCTGGATAAATTCCAGCAAATATAACTGTATTTATCGCACCTATTAATAGAACCATCATGGCATCTCAGCCGCAATCCTGACATGAAAATTACAAGAAGGCCAGCTGACTCTGGTGGTACGAAGAAAAAGAGAGGAAAGAAGGAGGAGAGGATTTCAATGTAGAAAAAGGCGAAGGCCTTTTTCTTCCTTAGATCTTTTTTCCTCCCTCTTCTCCTTCTTTCTTCATGATTTTCACAGAAAACCACCATGGCGTCTCAGCCGCAACCCCGACATGAAAATGGGGAGAAGGACGGCTGGCTTTTGTGGTACGAAGAAAAAGAGAGAAGAGAACGAGACAATGACTTCAATGTAGAAAAAGGCGAAGGCCTTTTTCTTCCCTGGATCTTCTTTCCTCTCCCTCTCCTTCTTTTCTCACGATTTTCACAAAAAAAATATATTTTTTCTTTGGTTATATAAGATATATCTCCCTCACATAGTTATAATAAGGATAATAATTCCAAAAATGAAAAGGGATGTAAAAGTGGAGTTTTGGATAAGTGTAATAGGTGTAACTATTATTATGTATATCGTATCTGCGATCTTATTATCCTTAAGTTTTATAGGCTCCAAAAAAGTGATGTATCGAAAGCTGTTCTTTTTAAGCTTTTCAGTTTCATTACTACTTTCTGCGATTTATCAATACCGAATGGGTAACTCAATCATTGCCGGCTTATTGATAGTATGGGGACTCGTATTCCCAGTTCTAGGATTTAGATCTATTAAAAATAAAAATTTATCAAAATAAAAAATAGAGCCAGCAAACCGTAGCTGGCTCTACTCTTGTGCGTTATTGAGGAGAAACCCACACAACAGGCGGAACACCCAACATATAAGTTACCTTCACACCATTTCCTTCGTTTTGTGAAGTGAGCCAACCGGCACCGAGTCCTAAAATGAAGGAAGCAACACCGAATGGAAGTGACCTTCCAAGAAGCTGTTTAATAACATAGTTAAGCCCTTCAGCAGTTGCGCCATTTAGCGACATATATCCTGCTACACGTCCAGTATCTGTGCTATTTAAGTAGAATGTTCCACCCCACCATTCTCCAACGCCCCATTTGGTTACCCCGCCTGAAACCGTTGCGGTTGCAGAGATGGTTGAGCTTTGTTGAACGGTAGTTTCACCGCGCAGATATACTTTTTTGTTTTCATCTGAAACGAAATTCCCTTTTCGAATCTCTTCGTTCACATAATTCATACTTGTCATGATGGTATTAAATACGTCAGCCTCAATCCCAAGCTTCTTCGCTGTTTTTTCATCGATGTTTGCTTTGAACGTTCCATCTTTTGTTCGTTCAACATAGCGGTCTAATAGTTTAATTGCTTTTTCATATGTTGCTGCAATGTTTTGATTATCTTTTTGTTTTTTCCCCTTTTCCACTTTTTCATCTTTCATAATTTATCGCACCTATTAATAGAACCACCATGGCATCTCAGCCGCAATCCTGACATGAAAATTACGGGAAGGAGGGCTGAATTTTACGGTGCGAAGGAAAAGAGAAAGGAGAACGGGGGAATGATTTCAATGTGGAAAAAGGCGAACGCCTTTTTCTTCCCTGAATCTTTTTTTCCTCTTTCTCTCCTTCTTTCCTCACGATTTTCACAGAAAAAACAGAGGCTTTGGCCACTTCAGGAGAAATAACGACTGTGGTAAGCCTCTGTTTTTTTGTTATTTCAACACCATATCACGAAGTGTACGACGCAGGATTTTTCCGGTCGTATTCTTCGGCAACTCATCTAAGAATACAATCTTGCTTGGCACTTTGTACTTCGCAAGCTCGGTACGGCAGTGCGCTTTCAGCTCTTCTTCCGTGAGCGATTCATCGCGGGCCACCACATACGCCTGCACCGCTTCCCCCCGATTTTCGTCCGGCACCCCAATCACTGCCGCCTCGATGACCTGCGGATGTTCATACAGCACTTCTTCCACTTCACGCGGATACACATTGTAACCGCCTACAATAATCATGTCTTTTTTCCGGTCTACAATGAAGATATACCCGTCTTCATCCATATACGCCATATCGCCTGTATACAGCCAGCCGCCCTGAATGGTGCGCGATGTTTCTTCAGGCATATTTAAATACCCTTTCATGACGTTCGGTCCCCGCACAATGAGCTCGCCGACCTGACCGCGTTCAAGCTCTTCTCCTTCCGCGTCGACGATTTTGTTCTCTACGCCCGGAATATCCACTCCGATGGATCCCGGCTTTCGCACGCCATGGACCGGATTGAAGGCCGTAACCGGAGACGCTTCCGACAGCCCGTATCCTTCGGAGATAACTTTACCGAATTTCTTCTCAAAATTGTGCAGCAGCGCTACCGGCAGGGACGCTCCTCCGGAGATGCAGATGCGGAGTGAAGCAAGGTCTTCGGGCGATACGCCCGGTGTCTGCATAATAAAGTTATACATCGTCGGTACACCGACAAATAAGGTCGCTTTGTGTTCACGAATCGCCTGCACAACCTCTGTCGGACTGAATTTGGGCAGAATAAGCATGGTAGCGCCAATCGCGATAGGAGCGTTCATGCACACCGTCATGCAGAACACATGAAACATCGGAAGCACGGTCACGAACGTATCTGCCTCTGTTACGCCCAGGTATTCGGCGATCGCTTCCGCGTTCGATGCTAAGTTGCGCTGTGTCAGCATCGCGCCCTTCGGCTGTCCTGTCGTGCCAGACGTATATAAAATGACCGCCAGATCGTCCCCGTCAATTTCCGGACGCTGCCAGCCTTCACTTGAATGCGCTGCTATTTTTTCGAATGGGGTTGTCCACTTATGCTCGGAATCTCCGCCGACCAGCACAACTTCGTGTAAATCCGGCAGCATCTGCTTTATGCCTTCAAATGCCGGCAGCAGCGGAGCAGCCGCAATCGCCACCTTGGACTGGCTGTTATGCAGGATATACATAATTTCTTTCGGCGTATAAATCGGGTTAATCGGCACAACTGCGGCGCCGGTTAATAAGACACCGTAATACGAAATCAAAAAATGCGGTGAATTTCCCAGCAGCAGCGCGACATGGTCGCCTTTTCCGATGCCTTTTTCCGCCAGATAGGCTGCGGTATTCTTCGCCTGTTGATACAGTTGACCGTACGTTGCCTCCATGCCCTGAAAGATATAGGCGATCCGCTCCGGAAATTCCCGAACTCCCCGCTCGATGTTCTCAATTAATGTCATTATGAGTAGCCACCCCTCTTTTTTTTCATAACTTTCTGTCGAAGTCCGGCGAAAAAAGAGAACGGGCGGGCAGGCGTCATCCTCGCCAGCCCGCCCTTGGATTACTTCACTGTCGTTGTGTACTGTTCGGCTTCGATAATACGCTTCGCGATTTCACGCTTGAGCGCAATTGTATTGATCGGCTGCATGCGCACCAGCTTTTTCACGATAGAAAGCTGCGTACGGAGCACATCGCCTTCGCTTGTCGCAACGAGCACTTCTCTCGCCCACTTCTCAAGGTCAGACCATACTTCCTGGAAGTAAGCGCGCGTCATGTCTACCTGCAACTGCGCTGCGGCTTCGCCTTTGCGGCTCGCCGTCTTCTTCGCACGAAGCAGCGCGGATTCGAGAGCATAAATCGTGATCATCATATTAGACAGGTTCTCAAGAATCTCTTGTTCCCGATCGATTTTCTGCATGTATTTCTGTACGGCCGTACCGCCCACCATCAAGAAAAGCTTCTTCGCGGATTCAAGCATCTTGCTTTCCGCCTCCAAAAGCTCGGCCGACTCGGACAGATCCATGGGCGGCATATAGCCGGTCAGCTCTTTTTGCAGCGTTTGGAGCTTCTCCATAAGCGGCAGGCGTCCCTGCATAGCACGCTTCAACAGCGTACCCGGGATGAGCAAGCGGTTTACTTCATTTGTACCTTCGAAGATACGGTTAATGCGGGAATCCCGGTAGATTTGTTCAATCGGATACTCGGAAATGTAGCCGTATCCGCCGTGAATTTGCACGCCTTCGTCCGCTACAAAATCCAATGCTTCCGAAGCGAATACTTTCACGATGGAATATTCGATTGCATGTTCTTCGATCGCTTTGGCAGCTTCATTGAACACGTTCTCCTCCATATTCAGATGCCGCATTGCCGCCTCTAAATAACCTCCGGTGCGGTATGTCAGCGCCTCATTCACAAAGGTGCGGATCGCCATATCCGCAATTTTATTTTGAATAAGCGGGAAGTTGGCAATTTCCGTGTTGAACTGCTTACGCTCCTTGGCGTACTGAGTCGCCAGTTGAATCGCCCACTTGGATGCGCCAATTGCGCCAACACCGAGCTTGTAGCGGCCGATGTTCAGAATGTTGAATGCGATTTTATGGCCCTGCCCTGGCTCACCTAACAGGTTTTCCACCGGCACTTCTACATTTTCCAGAATAAGCGGGCGAGTCGACGAACCTTTGATGCCCATCTTCTTCTCTTCCGGTCCTGTGCTTACACCCGGGAATTCTTTCTCCACGATAAACGCTGAGAATTTCTCGCCGTCGATTTTTGCATAGACGATAAATACATCTGCAAAACCGGCATTGGTAATAAATTGCTTTGTCCCGTTCAAAACGTAATGTGTGCCTGCCTCATTAAGTACCGCCGTCGTTTTTGCCCCCAGCGCATCAGAGCCGGAAGACGGTTCAGTGAGGCAATACGCCGCAATTTTTTCCCCGGTCGCAAGCGCCGGCAGATACTTTGCTTTTTGCTCAGGATTACCGAAAATCACAATTGGCAGTGTTCCGATTCCGACATGTGCGCCATGACTTAACGAAAACGATCCGCCGCGCACTATGTGTTCGCCAATAAGGCTGGAACTGATTTTGTCAAGCCCCGCACCGCCGTACGCTTCCGGAATGTCGGTGCCCAAAAGCCCCAGCTCGCCTGCTTTCCGCAGCAGTTTGACTGTTAATTCATAGTCAAGTTTCTCAATTTCTTCCCGTTTCGGCGCCACTTCGCCTTCGATGAAGTCGCGCGTCATGCGCGCAATCATCTGCTGTTCTTCATTAAAATCTTCCGGAGTAAATATGGAATGAATGTCCGCTTCTTCTAAAATAAACTGTCCGCCTTTTGGCACTGTGTCCTGTACGCTCATGCTGATTCCTCCCATAGTAGAATTTATATAGAATAATCAAGTAGATAAGAAAAGCCGGAGGATAAGCAGCTGGACGTAAATGTGTAAAAAGGCGGCTGCCTTTTTCTTTCATCCAGCTTCTCCCCTCTTCCTCCTTCTTACTGCCAGCATTAATTTATGAATTCGAATACACCTGCGGCGCCCATGCCGCCGCCGATACACATGGAGACGACACCGTATTTAGCGCCTCTGCGCGCCGCTTCATGAACAAGCGATACCGTCAGCTTGCTGCCCGTGCAGCCGAGCGGGTGGCCGAGCGCAATCGCGCCGCCGTTGACATTCACTTTGCTTTCGTCAATCCCTAAATGACGGATAACCTGAAGGGCCTGAGAAGCAAACGCCTCGTTAATTTCAAACAAGTCGACCTGCTCCTGCGTAATACCTGCCAGCTTCAATGCTTTCGGAATGGCGACAATCGGGCCTACCCCCATAATATCCGGGTCAACACCGCCGACAGTGAACGAGCGGAAGATCGCAAGGGGCTTGAGTCCCAGCTCTTCCGCTTTTTCCCGCGACATAACAACAACCGCCGCCGCTCCGTCACTTGTCTGCGAAGCATTCCCGGCCGTAACGCTGCCGCCTAAGCGGAACGGGGATTTCAGGCGGGCCAGCCCTTCCATACTTGTATCCGGGCGTACACCTTCGTCCGTATCGAAGACAAATTCACGTACTTGAAGCTTGCCTTTTTCATCAAGATACTTTTCCTTTACGATAATCGGGACAATTTCTTCTTTAAACTTACCCTCTTTAATTGCGGCTGCGGCTTTCATATGACTCGCTACCGCAAACCGGTCCTGGTCCTCACGGCTGACATTAAACCGCTCGGCCACGTTCTCTGCCGTATGTCCCATGCTGATGTAGATTTCCGGATACTTCTCGACGATTTCCGGGTGTGGGGCCGGCTTGTAGCCTGTCATCGGCACATGGCTCATGCTCTCCACCCCGCCCGCAATCACAACGTCGGCGTAGCCGCACATAATTTTCTCCGCTGCAATTGCGATTGACTGCAAACCGGATGAACAAAATCGGTTAATTGTAAACGCCGGAACCGTATTCGGCAGACCGGCATATACCGAAATGATACGCGCCATGTTGAGTCCCTGCTCGCCTTCCGGCATCGCGCAGCCAATGATAACATCTTCAATCATATCCGGCTCAAGTCCCGGCGCGCGGCGTACGACTTCTTTCATTACCGCCGCGCCCAGATCTTCCGGACGAGTATTTTTTAACGTTCCTCTGGGTGCTTTCCCTACGGCTGTTCGCACAGCCGATACAATGACCGCTTCTCTCATCTCTTCCGCTCCTCTCTAATTGCGCAGTGGTTTACCCTTCGTCAGCATATGGTGCATCCGCTCCTGGCTCTTTGGCTCGCCGCACAGACTTAAGAACGCCTCACGTTCGAGGTCAAGCAGGTATTGCTCGGTTACGTACGTGTTTCGGTTTACATCACCGCCAGAGAGCACATGGGCCAATTTTTTTGCGATTTTCGCATCATGGTCGCTAATGTATCCCCCCTGACGCATCGTATAGATACCGAGATTCAACACGGCTTTCCCGTCAGCCCCGACCACACGTATCTTCTCTTGACGCGGCGGCTCATAACCCGCCATATCCAGCGCAAGCACCGACTGCTTCGCGTCGTACAGCAGGTGATCGCGATTCATGGAAATCGCATCTCCACGGCGCAGAAATCCGAGCTCACGGGCTTCTTCCGCACTGGTGGACACCTTTGCCATTGCAATCGTCTCGAACGCTTTGTTGACGAATGGCTGCAGGTCTGCCTTCGGGTCGATGGCATCGATCCCTTTTGTGGCACGCCAGATTACTTCTTTCGTGCCGCCGCCGCCCGGAATTACACCGACGCCGACTTCAACAAGCCCCATATATGTTTCGGCCGCTGCCTGAATTTTTGCTGTCGGCAGACACACTTCCGCACCGCCCCCCAGCGTCATGCCAAACGGAGCCGAAACGACCGGCTTCTTCGAATATTTCAGCGCAAGCGACGCCTGCTGGAAACGATGCACAAGATAATTGATATCATCCCAGTTATCGTCCTGTGCTTCCAGCAGCACCATCATTAGATTGGCGCCCACGCAGAAGTTCTTCGCCTCATTGCCGATGACAAGTCCGCGATAATTCTTCTCTACTTCATCGAGCGATTTAAACAGCATGTCAACAATATCAAAGCCGATGGCGTTGTTCGGTGAATGGAACTCGAGGCAGGCCACTCCGTCGCCGATATCGATGAGGCTCGCTCCCGAATTGGATAGAATCGGCTTCGCGGTTTCCTTATAAGCAGAAAGCTTCAACCATTCGCGCGCACGTTCTTCTTCCTGGCGTTCCCCGGCCAGCGTGTGATAATAGGTGGTGCCGTTTTCTTTTTGGTAGAATGACGTCTGTCCGGCAGAAAGCATGGTTTCCACCCACTGCGGAATCGTCTCACCTTCCTGCTTCATACGTGCTACCGATTCTTTTACACCGATCGCATCCCACGTCTCAAAAGGACCGAGCTCCCAGTTAAAGCCCCACTTCATTGCCTTATCGACACTGACAATATCATCGGCAATTTCCGGCAGTTTGGCCGCCGAGTAGAGCAGCACTTTTTTCAAAATGTTCCAGGTAAACTGTCCTTCTCTGCTTGGACTGTAGACAAGCGCTTTCAGGCGCTTCTTCAACCCGCCGGCCGCTTTCGCCTGTTCCACGGCAGGCAGCTTGGCTTTCTTCATCGGAATGTATGTCAATTCTTGATAATCCAGTGAAAGAATCTCACGTCCGGACGGCGTTTTCTTCTTCTGATAGAATCCTTGGCCGGTTTTATCACCCAGCCAGCCTTTTTCCACCATCTTATGCAGCAGTTCCGGCACCACAAATGCGGCTTTCTCCTGTTCATCCGCTACGTTCTTATGCACGTTGGCCGCCACATGCACGAATGTGTCCAGCCCAACCATATCGAGCGTACGGAAGGTAGCACTCTTCGGACGTCCGATAACCGTGCCGGTCATCACATCGACCTCCTCGATGCCGAAGCCGCCGTTCTGCATTTCTTCGAACGTTACAAGCAGACCGTATGTGCCAATCCGATTGGCGATAAAGTTCGGTGTATCCTTTGCCAGCACGACGCCTTTGCCCAGCTCGCGCTCGCCGAACCGTTTCATAAAAGCGATTACATTTTCATCCGTATCGTTACCCGGAACAAGCTCGAGCAGCTTCATGTAGCGCGGCGGATTGAAAAAGTGCGTGCCGAGGAAATGACGGCGGAACGCTTCGCTTCTTCCTTCTACCATCTTATTAATTGAAACACCGGACGTGTTGGAGCTAACAATCGTACCTTCCGTCCAGAACCGCTCTATCTTCTTCCATAGCTGCTGTTTAATCTCCAGATTTTCTACGATTGCCTCCACAATCCAGTCTACTTCTTTCAAGCGAGATACGTCGTCTTCTAAATTTCCTGGAATAATGAGGTCAGCGTTCTTCTTAGAATACAGCGGCGCCGGCTTCGTCTTCAGCAGTCTTGCCTTCGACTCCGCGGCTATCCGGCTGCGCACGGCGGGATGTTCAAGCGTCAATCCCTTCTTCTCTTCCTGCTCTGTAAGCGCGTGCGGTACAATGTCTAACAGGTACGTCTGAATGCCTGCATTCGCCAGGTGCGCGGCAATTGCAGCTCCCATCACACCCGAGCCTAACACCGCGGCTTTTTGAATGCGTCTCTCCATTGTGCAGCCTCCTCGTCTTCTAAATATCAAGTATTGAATGAATACTCATTCATATATCGGAAAATAAAAAAATGATATGAATATGAAATGTTCTGATTATTATTGTAGTACACAATTGCCAGAATTTCTACCCCATTTTTTAGAAATTACATTCTTTTTTTGACAGACAAGCAGCAAGCTAGGTATAGTAAAAATAGTAAAAACATTCCCAGCGTGAAAGGAGTACAAGCATGACCGGACACGTATTGATGCTGTTTCTAACGATTGCCGCTCTCATGTCTTTTATCTTGATTATTCTCGGCCTGCTTCCGCAGCCGGAGAAAGGCAATCAGCGCCAATTCAGCCTGACCATTTGGGGTCTTGTGCTTGCAGTGGCGACGGTTGTGTTATATTATCTTGAACCGATGCTGTTTCCGGCGTAATTCCTATCAGCTTAGAATAAACACAGGCGAGCGTCAAATCCTTGTATTCAAGATTTGACGCTTTTTTCATGTAAAAAGAAAAGTCGTTCCCTTCGCAACATTGTGCCTGCACAATACGTATGTAATGATGAACTCCAATGTTTACTTCTTTCCTCCCTGTACGCTGCATAGGGAGGCTTTTTTTATAAAAAATGGGAAAGAATAAAAGCGAAACCGTACGTAAAGGAGGAACTTCAGCTATGAATCTGCTTACCTGGGTTGCGCTTATTTTCGCGGCGCATTTATTGATGTATTATGCGCTCGATACTCCCTCATGGTTCGTTACTTCCATACTGGCTACACTCGTATGGGCGGCGGTATTGGTCGTCGGCAGTGCTCTGTTCAAGCAAAAAAGGAAGGGGCGCGTATAGTTTTCCACAAGGATATCTCCCTGCGTTCACGAAATGTATTAGAGACAACGCATGTAAAAAGCAGGAGGGATAAATCTATGCGATTTTTAATTGTGGGAGCAGGGGCGATCGGCGGCTACTTCGGCGGACGCCTCGTCCAAAAAGGGGAAGATGTAACTTTTCTTGTCCGTCCGCAAAAGCAAAAGCAGCTGCGGGATACAGGGCTGGTCATCAAAAGTGTGCACGGTGATTTCAGTAATCCGGTACAGACGATTACGCACGGAGAGCCGGCCGGTCCGTTCGATTGTATCATTCTCGCAGTGAAAGCGTATCATCTGCCGCAAGTACAGCGCGACATCGCGCCTTACGTAAGCAGCGATACGATGATTCTTCCGCTTCTGAACGGCTACGAACACTTCACGCAGCTGATGGAAGCATTCGGTGAAGAGCGCGTGCTTGGCGGGCTATGCTTCATTGAGACAACCCTCGACAAAGAAGGAACCGTCATCCAAACAAGCCCACGCCACGATATCGTGTTTGGAGAATGGCACGGCGGCATATCGGAGCGTACGCAGACGCTGCTATGCCACCTGGATAATGCCGGCTTTACCGTCACCCTCAGCGAGAACATCCAGCGCGACATCTGGCAGAAATATATCTTTATTGCCAGCATGAGCGGTATTACTACGCTGATGAGCATGCCGGTGGGACCGATTCTTGCCACACCGGCCGCACGCACCGTGTATGAACGTCTGCTGCACGAAATCGTATCGATTGCCCGCAATCACGGGGCACCCATTGACGAAGAAACAGAGGCCCGGACACTGAAGACGATGGAATCTCTGAGTCCGGAAATGAAGTCATCCATGCAGCGTGACATGGAGAAAGGGCTGCCTGTCGAAGCAGATCACCTGCATGGAGCGTTGCTTTCTCTCGCCTCGCCGGAAGAAGGATTCTACCCGGTTTTAGAGTCCGTATACGGCCGGTTGAAAGTTTATGAAAAAACATTGCGTCTGTAGTGCATAGAAGAAAAACTCGCCTGATTGGTTCAGGCGAGTTTTTCTTCTATGCACGTATCCTATCACATCTGCGACTAGGAAACCGCGACAAATTTCCCTCTTACATACGTATATTCCACACCATTTTCTAAGCAGCATTTTTTGTATTTCTTGCCGCTGCCACACGGACATGCATCATTGCGCCCCAGCTTGGTCGCTTTTTTGCGCTTCATTTTCCCCTTGGCCCCGCGCCCATCCGCTTTGGATACTTTCATCGGCTCTACGCTCTCCTGTTTCATTAAAGCTGCAGGCTCCCGCTTTACCGGCGCGGACGCAGGCTGTGCTTTTATGCTTGACAGGTCGAGTTTTTCTCCAAGAATGTCACGTATTTTCGCCTTTGCCTCATCTGCAAAACCGTCTTGTTCATGATACCCTTTTGCTGTATAACCTGTGGAACCCTCGTTTTTCTTTGAACACCAGGCATAATGCGAATCCAACGAATCTTTGAGCCATTCCGTGTAAAATGTATCAATTACATCCGCTTCGCCGGCAAAGCCGGACAGATTGCCCTGGTATTTTTCCGCAAATGCGTCGGCATATTTTTTCATCGAGAGCGTGAGGCTTCGTTTTTCTCCACTGGTCATTTCCTTATATGTACGAATAAGAATCACCTCTACTCCTCTTCAATTATTGACCATATCTTTTTATTTTACAAACTCTTGTCCTAAAGGGAAAGAAAATGCATCAAAGAAATACAATTTAAAATTATCTGATAAATAAGACAAATTACCTGCTGTCCCCTATCTTCCCGGATTATCTCCATATTCCTACCGCTTCTCTATCTATACAGACACAGATACAGTAGAAAAAATTGATGAAAAGTAAACTCCAGCAAATCGATTAAAAAAAGGCTGTGCCCTCAAGTAATTTCTACGTTTGGGACAGCCCCGATCCTAAAATCATTTTGATTTTCAGAAAGAATATTGATTCATCTCGGCATATTAATGAAACTCAACATCAATCCCTTTCTTCGCATCATCCTTTAATTTAGGCATACGAATTTCAAGAATTCCATTCTTGTACGTTGCCTTAACACCTTCTGAGGAAACACGGGATGGTAAGCTGATGGAACGTTGAAAGCGACCGACAAAGCGCTCTTGCCTATGCATATGTTCTTCCTTGACTTCATTTATCCTGTTTACTGTTCCACTAACGGAAAGGATATTATTATCAATGCTGATATCCACGTCTTCTTTCTTTTCTAATCCCGGAATATCGCATGTGGCGACAACTTCGTTTTCCGTTTCGTAAACATCAACTCTTAAAGCACCAAAGTTCTGATTAAACCCTGTAGCAAGAGAAGGAAAATCAGTGGTGAAGAAACGATTTAATTCTCGTCTCATGTTATCCAGTTGACGGAATGGTTCATAGGGAATCAAAGACATGTGTTATGACCTCCTAAATCATTTTCACTATTATCTTCTCCAACATAATCAACTTTTACTCAGCTACCGCAAAACGGGAGGAGCGAAATTCCTTCTCGCAACCAAAAAAAGGGCCTTTGCAGACCCTTCCATTAGGAAAGCTTGTATAAGTGTGCCTTTTTCAGCAGTTTGTCTTTATGATTGGCGTCTTCACAGCTAGAGTAGAGCTGCATGTAGTAGTTATACCGGATCCGGCTCCATATTCTTTTGATTTTCTCTTTCATTTTTCCTCTTTCCCTCTCCTTCTTTCCTCACAATTTTCACAGAGAAGGGAAAGGAAGCCTGAGGCTTCCTTTCCCTTACGTTCTTATTGCGCAAGATTGCGGTTAACAGCTTCAAGCACTTCTTCCGCCGTCATGCCGTCCGCATTAATAACAGGCGCTTTCGTTAAAGCATTTGCCATTCCCATCATATTGTTGTCCTGTCCGGAAACGACGCAGCAGTCGCAGTTCGCCATTGTCGATTCGTTCATGTCCATCACCTGGTGACCTTGGCTCTTTAAGTACTGCTTCACATTGCTTAACGTGTTTTCCACTCCGATTCTCGCCATATCTCTCCCCCCTTTCTTTGCTCTGTTTTATTGTGCATTGATCGCTGGAAAACTATTCTTCTACCGTTACTTTTTGTTTGAACAGTAGGTTTTCAGGGAAAAGACCTGTACAACCAAGAAGGAAACGAGCCTAAAGTGCACTCTTTCCATAACGGAATGGGCTTTTGCTTTTTCCTGCCAGCATTTATCTTGAATTTTGGGCTCAACATACGCGCTCTTAGCACATAAAGTATATGGTAATTCCATACAAAAACAAAAAGAAGGAGTGTTCAGTCGTGTACCAAAACTTTTATTCCGCCTATCCTTATGCCTACTATCCCTCATATCCCTCATACTCATACCCTTTGTATAACCAGGAGATCCAAACACCGGAAGCTGTAGAAGAAGCTATCGCTGCTCATGAAACAGCAGAGGTTCAACCTGTATCTTATCCTGTACTGGAGCAAACGGAAGAAGATGTGCAAGAGAAAACCGCTTCAAAAGAAACCGACACATTTACTACCCGCTTCTTGAATTACCTGGTGGAAAGAAAAGGAACGCTGATTTCCGTTACGACATCGACTGATGTCATTAGCGGGACGCTGGAGGATGTTTTTTCGGATTGCGTTTTAATTAAAGCTCAAGACGAGAATTACCATATCCGACCTGAAGGGATTATCTATTTTAAATAAGTTTTTCCAAACGAATGATCGAAAATTTATACAGGAAAGAGGAGGGATGCCTGATGCCTCCTCTTTTATTATTTTTGAAATCTAAATGGAGGTCTTTCCGCTAAAAATAATAAAAACCACCCCTGCGGTTTAAACTAAAGACGTGATTCGTTCTGCCGCAAAGAAAGGTGATTATCCGTGAGAACAAAAACATTCCTGTGTTTTATAAGCACTCTCTTTTTCATTTTTTCTTCCCCTTTGGCCCATGCATTACATCGAGTCAATACGCCGGTGGATGTGCTGATTGATGTAGGGCACGGCGGAGTGGACGGAGGGGTCACATACGGAGAGGTGCTTGAAAAAAACATTACGCTGGAAGTCGCAAAAATACTCTATAAACAATTGTCTATGAAAGGATACAACGTCGTTTTGAACCGCGATGACGATTATGCGTTAAGCGAGGAGAACAACTGGCTGGACAATCCTTCCCGCCACCGGAAAGACCTGGCACAGCGTAAGCATCTTGCTGAAGCGCTGTCCCCTAAAATTATGGTAAGTCTTCATGTAAACACATCCTCAAACGCTGCTATACGGGGGCCTATCGTGCTTTACCAAAAAAACAATCAAAGCTTCATGCTGGCAGACACCGTCCAGCATTCTTTAAATAATCTGTTCAAAACTTCAGAGCTTCCGCTGCTCAGAAAAAACCTTTACCTATTAAATCACTCGATTTGTCCTACAATCCTTATCGAAATGGGGTTTATCAGTCATTATCAGGACCGCGAGTGGATGACTACACCGGCATATCAGACCCGGATTGCCAGCGCCATTGGATCAGCCATTGATACGTACTTTATTTTGCTCAATCAGACATCCAGATCGGAACCGAGTCCAGAAGAAGCTGACTAAAATAAGAAAAACTCGCGGGCGGTGCCGCTCGTCCTTTTTCCACACAGAAGACAAACGGCCGCTTTGTGGCCCTTCGGTCGGACCGTCAAAACATCCGAGGACCTCGAGGAGGGAGACAATTGCCGGTATTTCCCTCCCTTAGGGCCACACGCTCCACACGGAAAAAGCAACGGTCGACACACGCCTCGCGAGTTTTTCCTTGTTTACGGAATGGAAGGAAAGTATACTTCACTTTATCACTGTAAAGCGAAATATACTTTCCTATACCATGAGAAAGCCTCCCGGTGCGGAGAAGCTTTCGCTTTTTTAAGTATTCTGCTCCTTATACAGGGTTAAAATCCATTCTTTTATATCAACCATGCGCGGGTATCGCGGAACATCTGCTGCACCACAGATAATCATCGGGACAAGGGAATCATCTTTATACAGCGAGCCATGCGCGGCTCCACCACGGTGATTCGGTGAACTCTCACCAACAAATTCACAGCCCGGCCTGGCTGTAATGACGAGATATCGTCCTGAATGAGAATACAGAGCACCGTACAAACGGGCAAGCACATCCGGATAATCACCGTATGCAATCGTCTCTTCATCTGTCTGAATATCCAAAAGTGATACATCACCGTCGAGTGTCCAGGTTTGCCGGTAAGCGTCTTGATACGGCCCTTGTGGACGAAACAAAAGCGTGTTTTCTTTTCCGCCTCCTCTTACTTGAACCACATCCCCATCCTTCCAGGCAATGATATCAATGCGTTCATCACTCTGAAGTTCTGCAGCGATTTCCGTAAGCGGGAGGCGCTCATCCAGGGCATAAATATAGGCCATTCTCTCATTCACACATACATAAAGCTGGTCTTTTTTCTCGACTTGCTGCCCCAGCTTGGCAATTCTGTATCTGCTAAGCATGGGCAGTAGATGGATAAGCGCCAGACTGCGGCTTGCTCCAACGAAGGTTTGGCCGCTGTCCCCCATTACCACCCAAATCGCACGGCGTATCGCCTCCTCCCACGAGGGATAGGCATCAAGTATCTCCCGCAGTTGTCGGTCCGCTTTTTCAATGCCGCTGACCTCCATCGGACCGTTTCTGTGAACGCTATGGTCATTCTCAGGAAAATAGGCAATCGTAAAAAACGGAAGCTTCTGCTTTTGGATTAAGTATTTCAGTTCCCGGGCGGAAAACCTGTCATTAAACCCGCCTTTTTGCCAGAGATATCGATATCGGTTTCCCGCATACATGCGGGCAAGCGATCCGAAAGAAAACAAAAACGGTCCGTGCGTTCGCAGCTCCTGCGGAAGAAGCTTAAACCATACAGCAAGCTTCGGAATGCTGAATTGCTGAAGAAAACTGCCCCGGTACACCAATCCGTTAACGGAAGCGGACGGAGTTTCATGCAGAGCAAGTTCTTCGTGAATCGTTTTGACCTCTTGGCTTAAGTGCTCATTGTTTAACCGGTACAGGCTGTCCATCAGCATTTGCTTAATGCCGACTTTCAGAAGTTCCCTCTTTCCGTTTCCGTAGTTTACGATGCGCCCCTCTGCTTCGTGATACCAGAGAAGCCCGGGTACCCTGTGGCGATCCGGATACGTTCCGGTTAGAAGCGTGCTATCGATGGTGACGGACATCGTAGGAAATGAACTGACGACCTCTTGAATGTAGCGGCCATGTTCCATAAAAAAACGTAGGGCTGGTATATGTCCCTGCCGCAGCGCTTCCTCGAGCGGTTTATGCATGAGAGAGTCTATAATCAGGAGAATAACTGGCTGCTGATGCTGTTTCATTCTATGTAACCATCCTTCTTTGGCATAGAAATACCTTTTTACCTAGCATTGGATAAAAAAGAACTTTTTAATCAAAAAATAAAAACGGCTCCGGGAAATGAATGCTTTGGATTTTCCTTCTTTTGAAGTATACTATTCTCAAAAAAACTAGGAATCTAATTTGCATTCTTCAACGTCGAAAGTGTAAGCGGGGGAGTATTCATACTTATAGCATATAACTTTGAGAGAGGAGCGAAGCGGGATGAGGAAAGCTGTAATCCGCTTGATGATTTTATTTGTGCTAACGGGGTGTACAAGAGGATCTCTGGCCGCGTCGCCTGCGCCTCCCCTCCCTACTCTTACTACAGTTGACAAGCAAGTGCCTGCGTTTCAGAGCAGCTATTGCTGGAAAAGCGAAGGAAAAAGCTCCTGTGTTGATTTTATTCCCCCGCTTCTCCAGGTAAGAAATGAAAATCCCGTTACGGTTCCTTCGCACGCCACTATAGCGATTCACTTTGATAAAAAGCCCAATCCGGGTACACTGCAGGTAAATGAATGGATCGGTGAGAATAAAACCAGGCCGGTAGTTGTGAAAGATTCCGCTTTCGTCTTGCCTGCCGACAA
>Ga0310821_100378_pt1 | contig 23422 bp, 16 predicted proteins | sample P4_ome_FD_201300 | JGI IMG/M metagenome (GOLD analysis project Ga0310821, IMG submission 201300) | Sorghum-adapted microbial communities from Joint BioEnergy Institute, Emeryville, California, United States - P4_Day56_Rep1 | ecosystem: Engineered > Bioreactor > SSF (Solid state fermentation) >...
GGTGAGCAGCTCGAGGCTGATGAGCACCATGCCGATCGACATGCCGGACTTCATGGGGATCCGGTGCACCGGGAGCGGCTTGCCCTCGAGCGAGGCGAACGCCGTGCGCGCGTTGGCGAACGTGTTGACCCGGATGCCGAACCAGGCCACCGAGTAGGAGCCCGCCATGCCGACGAGGCTGAACGCGATGACGATCGCGACCTTGCCCCACGGCAGGTCCACGAGGAACCCGTAGTAGACGACGATCACCGCGGCGATGAACGCCCACAGGACCATGAGGAACCGGCCCTGCTTGAGCAGGTACGCCTTGCAGGTGGTGAAGATGAGCTCGGCGACGTCGCGCATCGACGGGTGCACCGGGAGCTTCTTCAGCTGGTGGTACACGAGGTAGCCGAACCCGAGGCCCATCGCGCAGACGACGAGCCCGACGAGCAGGAGCATCCGGCCGGAGCCGGCGCCACCGCCGACGACGGCGACGTCGGCGAGGCTGGGAACCTGGAGGTTCACCTCGCCGCCGTGGGAGCCGGAGCCCCCGGAGGACGCCTCGGACGAGCAGCCGGCGAGCGTCAGGCCGCCGAGACCGACCAGAGCGGCCAGCCCCGTGCGGCGGAGCCGCTTCCCGGGCGTGCGGACGGTGCTGGGCGACACGCCGGCCACGGCGCGCCCTTCGGACGATGTGCTCACGATCAACCCCATGCGTGCGTCGGGACCTCGTTGTCCCTGCCACGCTATGGCGGGGTTCCTGCGCGAAGATGTGACCTTCGGCCCCGGACCGCCCGGGGCCGGGCGTCCCACCATCCGGGCGGTCCGACGGCGCCGCGTGCGGCGGCCGGCGACGCGCCGGTCGGAGGGGCTTCCGCAGGGCCCAAGGTCCCCCGGAAGATGGGGCGGGTTCCCGCAGGCTAATGGCGGCGAGACGTCGGCAACGAGGCGCGGCGTCAAGGTAGAGAGGCACACAGTGGCGAAGTACGTCTACGACTTCAGCGAAGGAAACAAGGACCTCAAGGACCTCCTCGGTGGCAAGGGTGCGAACCTCGCCGAGATGACGAACCTCGGGCTGCCCGTGCCTCCCGGGTTCACCATCACCACCGACGCCTGCCGCGAGTACATGAAGAACGGCGAGGTGCCTCCGGAGCTGCGGGTCGAGGTCACGCAGGCCATCCGCCGGCTCGAGGACGCGCTCGGCCGCCAGTTCGGCGACGTCAAGGACCCCCTGCTCGTCTCGGTCCGCTCGGGCGCCAAGTTCTCGATGCCCGGCATGATGGAGACGGTCCTCAACGTCGGCCTCAACGACGAGTCGGTCGAGGGCCTCGCCCGGTTCTCCAACAACGAGCGCTTCGCCTGGGACTCCTACCGGCGCCTCATCCAGATGTTCGGCAAGACGGTGCTGGACATCGACGGCGACAAGTTCGCCGACGCGCTCGACGCGGCGAAGGCGGCCAAGGGCTACACCGCCGACACCGAGATGACGGCCGAGGACCTCAAGGAGCTCGTCAAGGTCTACAAGCAGATCGTCAAGGACGAGACCGGGCGCGACTTCCCGCAGACCCCGCGCGCGCAGCTCGACCTCGCGATCGAGGCCGTCTTCAACTCGTGGAACACCGAGCGCGCCCGCCTGTACCGCCGCCGCGAGCGCATCCCGGACGACCTGGGCACCGCCGTCAACGTCTGCACGATGGTGTTCGGCAACCTCGGCGAGGACTCCGGCACGGGCGTCTGCTTCACGCGCGACCCCTCCACCGGCCAGCCCGGCGACTACGGCGACTACCTCACCAACGCGCAGGGCGAGGACGTCGTCGCGGGCATCCGCAACACGCTGCCGCTCGCCGAGATGGAGAAGATCGACCCGGCGGCGTACAACGAGCTGCGCCAGGTCATGCGGCGCCTCGAGACCCACTACCGCGACCTGTGCGACATCGAGTTCACGGTCGAGCGCGGCAAGCTGTGGATGCTGCAGACCCGCGTCGGCAAGCGCACGGCGGCCGCGGCCTTCCGGATCGCCCACCAGCTGGTCGAGGAGCACCTCATCACCCTCGACGAGGCGCTCGAGCGGGTGACCGGCGAGCAGCTGAGCAAGCTGATGTTCCCGCAGTTCGACGTCAAGGCCGAGCGGACGCTGCTCGCCAAGGGCATGGCGGCCTCGCCGGGCGCGGCCGTCGGCCAGGCGGTCTTCTCGTCCGCGACGGCCGTCGAGTGGGCGGAGCAGGGCAAGAAGGTCATCCTCGTCCGCCGCGAGACGAACCCCGACGACCTCGGCGGCATGATCGCCTCGGTCGGCGTGCTCACCTCGCGCGGCGGCAAGACGTCGCACGCCGCCGTCGTCGCGCGCGGCATGGGCACCACCTGCGTCGTCGGCGCGGAGGCCCTGGACGTCGACGTCGTCGCCAAGCGGTTCACCCTCAAGGACGGCACCGTCGTCAACGAGGGCGACACCATCGCCATCGACGGGTCGACGGGCGAGATCTTCCTCGGCGACGTGCCGGTGGTGCCGTCGCCGGTCGTCCGCTACCTCGAGGACGGCCTCGAGGCCGCCCTGGCCGAGGTCGGGGACGACGAGGAGACCCGCGAGCTCGTCATCGCCGTCGACGCGCTGCTCACGCACGCCGACGCGACGCGGCGCCTCGGCGTCGAGGCCAACGCCGACACCCCCGAGGACGCGCTGCGCGCCCGCCGGCTCGGCGGCGAGGGAATCGGCCTGTGCCGCACCGAGCACATGTTCCTCGGCGACCGGCGCGTGCTGGTCGAGCGGCTCATCCTGGCGAAGGACGAGGCGGAGCAGCAGGCGGCGCTCGACGCGCTCATGCCGCTGCAGCGCGAGGACTTCATCGGGATCCTCGAGGCGATGGACGGCCTGCCCGTCACCATCCGGCTCATCGACCCGCCGCTGCACGAGTTCCTGCCCGACTACACGGAGCTGTCCGTCAAGGTCGCGCTCGCCGAGGCGCGGGGCGACACCTCCGAGGAGGCGCAGCGGGACAAGGTCCTCCTCGCCGCGGTGAACAAGACCCGCGAGGCGAACCCGATGCTCGGTCTGCGCGGCGTGCGGCTCGGCATCGTCATCCCGGGCCTGTTCACCATGCAGGTGCGGGCGATCGCCGAGGCGCAGGCGGCCCGGATCAAGGCGGGCGGCAACCCGAAGGCCGAGATCATGATCCCGCTCGCAGCGTCGGTCATGGAGCTGCACCTCGTCCGCGACGACGCCGAGGCCGTGCTCGAGCAGGTCGCGGAGGAGCAGGGCGTCGAGCTCGACATCCCGATCGGCGCGATGATCGAGCTGCCGCGGGCCGCGTACACCGCGGACCGCATGGCCGAGGTGGCCGAGTTCTTCTCGTTCGGCACGAACGACCTGACGCAGACGACGTGGGGCTTCTCCCGCGACGACGTCGAGGGCGCGTTCTTCAACCAGTACACGGAGAAGGGCGTCTTCTCGGTGTCGCCGTTCGAGTCGATCGACACCCAGGGCGTCGGCGGCCTCGTGGCGCTGGCGGTGGAGAAGGGCAAGGCGACCCGCCCGGACATCAAGCTCGGCGTCTGCGGCGAGCACGGCGGCGACCCGGAGTCGATCCACTTCTTCCACGGCGTCGGGCTCGACTACGTGTCCTGCTCGCCGTTCCGGATCCCGATCGCGCGGCTCGAGGCCGGGCGCGCGGCGGTCGCGTCGGGCGGCGGCGACACCCGCTGACCCGGATCCAGGTCCGACCCGAGGGGCCCGGTCCCGCGCGCGGCGCGGGGCCGGGCCCCTCGGCCGTCCTCGAGGTTCGCCTCCCCGCGTCCCACCCCTCCCGAGTGGAGCACCGTGGCGTCACGGTGCTCCACTCGAGCGGCTTCCCCGCCACCGTGCTCCACTCGAGGTTCAGCGCGGGCCGCGTCAGCGCAGTGGCACGAACCGGTAGCCCTCGAACCGCGTGACCGCGAGGTCGTCGCCGGTCCGGCGGCCCACCTCGAGGCCGCGGGCCACCGGCACGACGATGCGGCCGCCGTCGGCGAGCTGCTCGACGAGGGCGCGGGGCAGCACCGGCGCCTCGGCGGACACGAGGATCCGGTCGAACGGCGCCTCGTCGGGCAGGCCGAGCACGCCCGGCACCGCCGGGACGATGCGCGCCCACGGCTGCCCGGTCGCGGCGAGGTTCGCGGCGCCCCAGGCGGCGAGCTCCGGCTCGAGCTCCACCCCGACCACGGAGCCGGTCGGCCCGACGAGGTGGGCGAGCAGCGCCGTCGTCCAGCCCGAGCCCGCGCCGACGTCCAGCACCTTCGCGCCCACGGGCACCTCGAGCAGCCGGAGCATCCGGGCGACGGTGCTCGGCTGCGAGTTCGTCTGGCCGTGCCCGATGGGCAGCGGGGCGTCCCGGTCCGCGAACCGCCGCTGCCGCTCGGGCAGGAAGCCGGTCCGGGGGTGGGCGGCGAAGGCCTCGTCCACACGGTCGCCCATGTCCACCTCCGTGTGCTGCCGTCGCGACCCCGGGTTACGGTCGAGCCGTCCGTACTGTCTCACCGACGGAGGTCCCGATGGCCACGCGTTCCGCACGTACCACCTGGTCCGGCTCGGTCTCGGAGGGCAGCGGCGAGGTGACGCTGGCCAGCTCCGGGGTCGGCACCTTCCCGGTGTCCTTCCCCAAGCGTGCCGCCGAGGACGCCGACGCCACCACCAGCCCGGAGGAGCTCATCGCGGGGGCGCTGGCCTCGTGCTACGCGATGCAGTTCTCGGGGCTCCTCGGGCAGGCCGGCGGGACGCCGACGAGCCTCGACGTGACGGTGGAGGTCGACTTCGGCCCCGACCCGGAGGGCGGCTTCCGCATCCCGGGCATCCGCCTGCGCGTGCGCGGCGCGGTCCCGGAGGTGGACGACGCCACGTTCCGCCGTGTCGCCGAGGAGGCGAAGGCGACCTGCCCGGTGAGCAAGGCGCTGCGGGTGCCGATCGCCCTGGACGCGGCGCTCGCCTGACGGCGGCGCTCGCCCTGGACGCGGCGCTCGCCTGACGGCGGCGCTCACCTGACGCCCCGCGTCCGCCTGCTGGTCACCTGGGCGGACGGGACGCAGGTCACCCCGACGCCGCCACGCGCGCGTGGCAGGATGCGCGCGTGGCCACCACCACCGCCGTCGACCTGGTCCGCGAGCTCCGCGCCGCGGTGCGGGGCGAGGTGGGCACGTCGACGCGGGTGCGCGCGGAGTACAGCACCGACGCGTCGAACTACCGCGTGGTGCCCCGGGTGGTCGTGGCGCCGCGGGACACGGACGACCTGCTCGCGGTGCACGAGGTCGCGCGCGCCACGGGCACGCCGCTGACCCTGCGCGGGGCGGGCACCTCGGTCGCGGGCAACGCGATCGGGCCGGGCATCGTCGTCGACACCTCCCGGTACCTGACCGCCATCGGCGAGATCGACCCGGAGGCGCGCACCGCCGTCGTGCAGCCCGGCGTGGTGATGAGCACGCTGCAGCAGGCGGCCGCGCCGTACGGGCTGCGGTTCGGCCCCGACCCGTCGACCCAGAACCGCGCGACGCTCGGCGGGATGATCGGCAACAACGCGTGCGGCCCGCGCGCGGTCGCGTACGGCCGCACCGCGGACAACGTCGTGTCCCTCGACGTGGTCGACGGGCAGGGCCGCCGGTTCACCGCCACGCGCGGCGACGGCGCGCTGGCTCCCGTACCCGGCCTGGCGGACCTCGTCGCCGCCAACCTCGCGCTCGTGCGCACCGAGCTCGGCCGGTTCTCGCGCCAGGTGTCGGGCTACTCGCTCGAGCACCTGCTGCCGGAGCGGGGCACCGACCTCGCGCGGATGCTCGTCGGCACCGAGGGCACGCTCGTCACCGTCCTGTCGGCGACCGTGCGGCTCGTGCCGATCCCGGACGCGGCGGTGCTCGTCGTGCTCGGCTACCCCGACATGCCCGCGGCCGCCGACGCCGTGCCCGCCCTCCTCGCGCACGCCCCCCAGGCCGTCGAGGGCCTGGACGCCCGGCTGGTCGACGTCGTGCGCCGGCACCACGGGGAGGCGCGCGTGCCCGCCCTGCCCGACGGCGCGGGCTGGCTCCTCGTCGAGGTCGCCGGCGAGAGCCGCGAGGAGGCGCTCGCGCGGGCGTCGGCGCTGGTCGCCGACGCGGGGGCGCTGGACGCGCGCGTGGTGCCGCCCGGCCCGGACGCGGCGGCGATGTGGCAGATCCGCGCCGACGGCGTGGGCCTGGCCGGGCGCACGCCCGACGGCGTGCAGGCGTGGCCGGGCTGGGAGGACGCCGCGGTGCCGCCGGAGCGCCTGGGCGCCTACCTGCGCGACTTCGACGCGCTCATGGCCGCGCACGGCGTGGACGGTCTCAGCTACGGGCACTTCGGCGACGGCTGCGTGCACGTGCGCATCGGGCTGCCGCTCGAGCGGCCGGAGGGCGTGCCCGCGTTCCGCCGGTTCATGGAGGAGGCCGCGGAGCTCGTCGCCTCCCACGGCGGCTCGCTGTCCGGCGAGCACGGCGACGGCCGCGCGCGCGGCGAGCTGCTGCGCGTCATGTACTCGCCCGAGACGCTCGAGGTCTTCGCCGGCGTCAAGCACCTGTTCGACCCGGCGAACGTGCTCAACCCGGGCGTGCTCGTGGACCCGCGCCCGCTCGACGCCGACCTGCGGCGCCCGCACGCGCGCCCCGTCCCGGCGGCGACGGGCTTCTCGTTCCGGCACGACGGCGGGGACTTCACCGCCGCGGTGCACCGGTGCGTCGGCATCGGCAAGTGCCGGGCGGACACGTCCGCCGACGGCGGGTTCATGTGCCCCTCGTACCGCGCGACGCACGACGAGAAGGACGTCACCCGCGGGCGCGCCCGGGTGCTGCAGGAGCTCGCCAACGGCACGCTCGTCACGGGCGGCTGGCGTGCGAAGGAGCTCCGCGAGGTCCTCGACCTGTGCCTGTCCTGCAAGGCGTGCTCGAGCGACTGCCCGGCCGGCGTGGACATGGCGCAGTACAAGGCGGAGGTGCTGCACCGCGCGTACCGACGCCGGCTGCGCCCGCGCAACCACTACGCGCTCGGCTGGCTGCCGCGGTGGACCCGGCTGGTGTCCCGGTTCCGCCTCGCCGGCCTGGCGAACGCGGTGCTGGGCGTGCGCCCGCTCGCGTCGCTCGTGCTGCGGGTCGCGGGCCTGGACCCCCGCCGGGGGATCCCGCGCTTCGCGGCGACGTCGTTCCGCCGCGCCTGGGCGAGCGACGGCGCCGCGCACCATCGCCCGCAGGGCGTGGGCGAGGCGACCGGGCACGCGGCCGCCGGCGCCACGGGCGGGACCGACGCCGTGCGCCGGGTCGTCGTGTGGGCGGACTCGTTCAGCGACGGGTTCGACCCCGACGTGCCGCGGGCCGTCGTCCGGCTGCTCGAGTCCGCGGGCTACGAGGTGATCGTGCCGACGGAGGACGCGTGCTGCGGGCTGACCTGGGTGTCCACCGGCCAGCTCGAGGGGGCGCGGCGCCGGCAGCAGCGCCTGCTCGGCGTGCTAGGCCCGTTCGCCGTCAACGGCGTGCCGATCGTGGGGGTCGAGCCGTCGTGCACCGCCCTCCTGCGCAGCGACCTCGTCGACCTCAACCCGGACGACCCGCGGGCGGTCGCCGTCTCGCGCGCGGCGCGGACCCTCGCCGAGCTGCTCACGTCGACGGGGCCCGACGGGCCGGCCGACGACTGGGCGCCGCCGGACCTGACGGGGACGACCGTCGTCGCGCAGCCGCACTGCCACCAGCACTCGGTCATGGGCTACGGCGCCGACCTCGAGCTGCTGCGGCGGGCCGGGGCGACCGTGCGCACCCTCGCCGGGTGCTGCGGGCTCGCCGGCAACTTCGGGTACGAGGCCGGCCACTACGACGTCTCGGTCAAGGTCGCCGAGCACGCGCTGCTCCCGGCGCTGCGCGAGGCGGAGCCGGGCACGGTGCTCCTCGCCGACGGCTTCAGCTGCCGTACGCAGGCGGACCAGCTCGCGGGCGTCCGTGGCGTCCACCTCGCCCAGCTCCTCGCCCCCCGCGAGACCGCGGACGCCTAGGCCGGGCGTCACCCGAACGGGCGCGCCCGGTTCACCCGTCCGGGCGTTTTGTCCGTTTCGCTCGTGCACAGGGCATTCCGGGCACAGATTTCACCCGCTAGAGTCACGGGGCCAGGGTCGACCCCCTCCGAACTGTGCAGAGTCGCCATGTCGCAGCACGCCGTCGCCTCGCCTCCCTCGCGGGCCGCGCGTCAGCCCGCGGGGTTCACGGTGCCCGAGGAGCCGATGGGCGACCAGCTCGACGCCCTCCTCGGCGAGCACCTCATGCCGCTGCGCGCGCGCACCCCCGGGCGCCGCGACGAGCCCTACCTGCTCGCGGTCGACGCGGCGGGCCAGCCGGTGGTCGTCGAGGTCGTGCCGGTGCTCGACGAGGCGGCGGTGATCCGCGCGCTCGGCTACGCAGGCCGCGCGGCGCGGATGAGCACCGCCGACCTCGCGGCGGCCTACCGCGGGGGCCCGGAGCGGTTCGCCTCGCACCTCGCCGCGTTCCGGCTGACCGTCCCCGCCACCGCGCTGCTGTCGACGTTCGTGCGCGGCGGCGCGCGCCTGCTCCTCGTCTGCTCGCACATCTCCCCGGGCGTGGCCGACGTGCTCGAGTTCCTGCTCCAGCCCGGCTGGCAGGTCGACGTGCTGCACGCCCACGTGGTCACCGAGCCCGACGGGCAGCGCGTCGTGGAGCTGTCCCCGGTGGCCCGGCCCACGCCGCCGCGCCGCGACTTCGACCCGCCGCCGTGGGCGCGCGAGCGGGAGGACCCGCTGTTCGACCCCACGCCCCTGTTCCGCTCGACGCCCGTGCGCCGCTCGACCCGCGCGCTGACGCCCGACGCGCCGCTCGGCCCCACCGACCCGCCGGCCGACCTCCGCGCCCCCGCGCCGACGACGGCGTCGCGCGCCCCGGCCCCCGCCGCCGCCCCGTCCGCGGTGCCCGGCGGTGCGGCGGCCCGCCCCGCGCCCGCGGTGGTCCCGCCGTCGTTCGCGGTGCCCGTCACGCCCGGCAAGGGGACCCCGATCGCCGTCGACCCGGTCCTCGCCGCGCTCGGCGAGGTGCTCGAGGGCCCGGCGCCGCTGGTCTGGGCCCCGGACGCCCACGGCCCGGGCTTCGAGGCGATGCTGCGCGCCGACGGCGTCATCGAGCTCGCGGACGGCTCCCGCTTCGGGGACCTGGAGGAGGCCACGCGCGCGGTGAGCGGCGTCGTCGGGCCCCTGGACGTCTGGCAGGTCTGGCACGTCGACAGCGCGACCGGGCCGACCCTCGCCGAGCTCGCGGCCGTCGCGTTCCCCGACCAGTTCTGAGGGCCGTCAGCCCCAGCCGTAGGCCGCCGTCCAGCGCGTGACCTCGGCGTAGAAGCGCTCGCGCGCCGGCGCCCGCGACAGCGTCAGGTCGTGCAGCCCGCCCGCGATCCGGACCACGGTGACCACCGGGCCGAGGAGGACGGCCCGCCGGGCCAGCAGGTCGACGTCGAGCACCGCGTCCGCCTCGCGCATCGCCTCGCGCCACCGCGTCTGCAGCACGGAGCGCGCGGAGACGGCGACGAGCACCGGGAACGGCAGGTCCAGGCCGCGGGCCACCTGCGCGTGGCCGGTGAGGATCGCCTGGATCCAACCGGGCCGCACGGGGAAGTACGGCGTCGGGCGCCACGCGGTGTCGTACTCCCACTCCCCGCCGTGGTCGACGTGGATGGTCCGCGCGTAGAAGCCAGGGTCGGTCGTGATGAGCGGGGCCTTGGGCTGCGTGCGGGCGAGGGCCTGGACCACGGGCATCGACAGGGTGCGCAGCACCGTCGAGCCGCGCAGCTCGAGCCACGGCGCGTTGAGCACCATGCCGCTCACGACGCCGGGGCGGCGCTGCGCCCACAGCGGCGCGACCAGCCCGCCCGTCGAGTGCGCCATCACCATGAGCCGCGCGTGCTCGCCGAGCTCGGCCCGGACGACGTCGACCGCGGCGTCGAGCTCCTCGTCGTAGACCGCGAGGTCGTCGACGTAGTTCGGGGTCTGGTGCGGGCGCAGGCTGCGGCCGTACTTGCGCAGGTCGAGCGCGTAGAACGCCGCCCCCTGCGCGTGCCAGTACCGCGCGAGCGGCACCTGGAAGAAGTAGTCGTTCCAGCCGTGCAGGTAGAGCACCGCGCGCGCCGGCCGGACCTCGACGGCATCGGGCGGCCGGTAGCGGACGAGGGTGGCGACGACCTCGCCCTCGTCGTCGTCGGCCAGGGGGAGGGTGAGCGCCTCGAAGCCCTCGCCGAGGACGTCGGGCACCCAGCCGGCCTCCGCCGGGGGACCGGACGGGACGTCCGTGGCCGGCGCGGGCGGGGCGTCGGGTGCCGCGGGGGCGTCGGGGGCGGTCACGGCGCGCCCACCTCGACGACGACCTTGCCGAACTGCTCGCCGGAGGCCAGGCGGGCGAACGCGTCCCGGGCGCGGGCGAGCGGCACGACCGAGTCGATCACCGGGCGCACGCCTCCGCGCGCGCAGAACCGCAGCAACGCCTCGAGGTCCTCCTTCGCGCCCATCGTCACGCCGACGACGCGCACGTCGGTGAAGAACACCCGGGCGAGCTCCGCGGGTGGCCGGTCGCCCGTCGTCGCGCCCGCCACGACGACGACGCCGCCCGGCCGGACCGCGCGCAGCGAGTGCCCCCACGTGGCCTCGCCGACCGTCTCGACGACCGCGTCCACGGTGAAGGGCAGCCGCGCGCCCGGCTCGACCGCCAGGGCCGCACCGAGCGCCAGGGCCCGCTCCCGGCGCTCGGCCGTGCGGGACGTCACCACCACCTCGAGGCCGGCCGCCGCGCCCAGGCGCGTGGCCGCGGTCGCGACGCCGCCCCCCGCGCCCTGGACGAGCACCCGGTCGCCGGGCCGCAGCCCCGCGGCGACGAAGAGCATCCGGTACGCGGTGAGCCACGCCGTCGGGAGGCAGGCGGCCTCGGCGAACGACAGCTCCGGCGGCTTGGGCACGAGGTTCCACGTCGGCACGGCGACCTGCTCGGCGAGCGTGCCGGGGTAGCGCTCGGACAGCAGGGAACGGCGCTCGTCGGGCCCGACGCCGTGCCCGGTCGCTCCGATCACGGCGTGCAGGACGACCTCGCGGCCGTCGGGCGTGACGCCCGCGCCGTCGGTGCCGAGCACCATGGGCAGGCGGTCGGCGGGCAGGCCGACGCCGCGCAGCGCCCACAGGTCGTGCTGGTTGAGCGCGGCGGCGCGCACGTCCACGACCGTCCAGTGCAGGGCCGGCTCGGGGCGCGGGACCCGCCGGACGGCCAGCGCGGCGAGGGGGTCGTCGCGGTCCGCCGCCACGGCGACCGCCGCGAGCATCTCCGCCATGGTGTGCACGCTAGCCGAGCGGGCGCGGGCGCGGCCGGGCGGCAGTCGGCGGGGTCAGAGGAGCGGCAGGTAGGAGGCGATCTCCGGGAGGCCGTCGGCGGTGTGGCGGGGCTGCAGGGCGGCGCGCACCGCCTCGGCGTCGGCGGGCACGCGGCCGCACGCCACGCGCAGCCAGGCGAGCGGGTCGGCCACCTCGAGGTCGGGCCCGCCGCGCTCGACGAGCACGTCCCGCAGCGCCTCCGCGACCACGGTCACCGCGCCGGGCTCGAGCGGCCCGCCGCCCGGGACGTCGCCCGTCGAGCGGACGAGGTCGTCGCCGTGCACGACGAGCTCGAGCAGGCGCGCCTGCACGAGCGTCGAGAGCCGCAGCGTCCCGCGGCGCGTCAGCACGACGGGGTCGCCGCCGGGGCCGCGGAGCTCGTCGAGCCGGGCGAACGCCGCCTCCGCCATGCGCTCGACGGCGGGCAGCGGGTCGCCGGCGATCTCCCGCGCGCCGGCGCGCGTGGTCTCGACGATCTCGTCCGCCCGGCCCGCCAGGCCGAGGTGCGCGACGAGGTCGGCCACGGTCCAGCCGTCGAGCACGCTCGGTGCGTCGCTCGTGGCCAGCTCGCGCTCGTCGACCCAGTCGCGCAGGCGCAGCCACTGGGCGCGCAGGAGGTTCTCGAGGATGCCGAGCTCGGTGTCCATGCCCGCATCGTGGCATCACCTGGCCGCGGACGGGATGCCCCGGCCGCGGCCCGCGCCGGGACGGCCCCTCAGCGCCCCTCGAGGAAGGCGGCCACCATCGCGCCGACCTGCTCGTGCTCCACGAGGAAGCCGTCGTGGCCGTAGTCCGAGCGCACCATGTGCACGCGCGACGCGCGGGGGAGGGCGGCCACGAGCTCCTCCGACTGCGCGGGCAGGTAGAGCCGGTCGGTGTCCACCGCGACGACGAGCGCCCGGGCGGTCGCGCGCGCGAGTGCGGCCGCCACGCCCCCGCGGCCCCGCCCGACGTCGTGCGACAGGATCGACTCGGTGAGCACGAGGTAGGAGTTCGCGTCGAACCGCCACGCGAGCTTGCGCGCGTGGTGGTCGAGGTAGGACTGCACGGCGTACCGGCCCCCCGCGAACGGGTCCTCGCCGTCCTGCGGGGCGCGGCCGAAGCGCGTGTCGAGCTCGATCGCGCTGCGGTACGTCGTGTGCGCGATCTGCCGCGCGATGCCCAGGCCGACGTGCGGGCCCTCGCCCGGCGGGGCGTCGTAGTAGTCGCCGCCGCGCCACCCGGCGTCGGCGCGGATGGCGGCGAGCTGGGCGTGCGCCCAGGCGATCTGGTCGCCGCTGCTGGCCGCCGTCGTCGCGATCGGGGCGATGCCGCGCACGCGGTCGGGGGCCATGACGGCCCACTCGAGCACGCGCATCCCGCCCATGGACGCCCCGATGACGAGCGCCCAGGAGTCGATGCCGAGCGCGTCGGCGAGGACGATCTCCGCGGCCACCTGGTCGCGGATCGTCACCGCGGGGAAGCGGGCGCCCCACGGCCGGCCGTCGGGGCCGGGGCTGGCCGGTCCCGTGGTGCCCTGGCAGCCGCCGACGACGTTCGGCGCCACCACGAACCACCGGTCCGTGTCGATGGGCCGGCCGGGGCCGACGAGGCTGTCCCACCAGCCCGGCGTCGGGTGGCCCGGCTCCGCGGGGCCCGTGACGTGCGAGTCGCCGGTGAGGGCGTGCTCGACGAGCACGGCGTTGTCGCCGGCGGCGTTGAGCGTGCCCCACGTCTCGTACGCGATCCGGACGCCGGGCAGCACGGCGCCGGACTCGAGGACGAGGTCGCCGACGTCGAGGAACTGCCGCCGCCCCACCGGGTCGCCCTCGCGCCACGCGGCGCTCGCGGGCGGCAGGTCGTCGCCGGACGCCCACGCGGGCTGCCAGCGGGTGGGCGCGGGCGCCTCGCCCGGCGAGCGCGCCTCGCCCGGCGCGGCGCCGCCGTCGGTCTGCACGAGTCGCAAACCTACGGTGCCGCGCACGCGCCGGGTCGAGGCGTCCACGTCACGCCCCCTTGGCGGCCCGGAAGCCCGCGTCGAGGTCGGCGAGGATGTCGTCGATGTGCTCGAGGCCGACGGCCAGCCGGACCAGACCCGGGGTGACGGCGGACAGCGCCTGCTCCTCCGGCGTCAGCTGGGAGTGCGTCGTCGACGCCGGGTGGATGACGAGCGAGCGCACGTCGCCGATGTTCGCCACGTTGCTGTGCAGCTCGAGCGCGTCGACGAACGCCTTGCCGGCCTCCGCGCCGCCGTCGAGCTCGAACGCGAGGACCGCGCCGGGCCCGCGCGGGGCGTACTTCTGCGCGTTGGCGTACCACGGGCTGCTGGGCAGGCCGGAGTAGTGGACGCGCACGACGTCGTCCCGCGCCTCGAGCCACTCGGCGACCTTCTGCGCGTTGGACACGTGGCGCTCGACGCGCAGCGAGAGGGTCTCGAGGCCCTGCGCGATGAGGAACGCGTTGAACGGGCTGATGGCGGAGCCGAGGTCGCGGAGCAGCTGGACCCGGGCCTTGAGGATGAAGGAGAGGTTGACCGGGAAGAGGCCGCCGACGCCGAGGTCCCGCGCGTAGACCAGGCCGTGGTAGCTCGGGTCGGGCGTGTTGTAGTTCGGGAACCGCTCGGGGTACCGGGCGAAGTCGAACGACCCGCCGTCGACGATGACGCCGCCGATCGCGGTGCCGTGCCCGCCGAGGTACTTCGTGGCCGAGTGGACGACGATGTCGGCGCCCCACTCGAACGGGCGCACCAGGTACGGCGTCGCGACGGTGTTGTCGACGACGAGCGGGACGCCCACCTCGTGCGCGATGCCGGCGACGGTCTCGATGTCGAGGACGTCCGTCTTCGGGTTCGGGATCGTCTCGCCGAAGAAGAGCTTGGTGTTCGGGCGGACGGCGTCGCGCCACGCCTGCGGGTCGTGCGGGTCGGTGACGAACGTCGTCTCCACGCCGAGCTTCGGCAGCGTGTAGTGCAGGAGGTTGTACGTGCCGCCGTAGAGGCTCGCGCTCGCGACGACGTGGTCGCCCGCCTGCGCGATGTTGAGGATCGCGAAGGTCTCCGCCGCCTGGCCGGAGGAGACGAGGAGCGCGCCCACGCCGCCCTCGAGGCTGGCGATGCGGTCCTCGACCACCTGCTGGGTCGGGTTGCCGATGCGCGTGTAGATCGGGCCGAGGTCCTGCAGCGCGAAGCGCGCCGCGGCGGTGTCGGCGTCGGGGAAGACGAACGACGTCGTCTGGTAGATCGGCAGGGCACGCGCCCCGGTGGCGGGGTCGGGCTGCTGGCCGACGTGGATCTGGCGGGTCTCGAACGACCAGTTCTGGCTGCTCATGGGGGCTCCTGACGGGGTCGGGCCGTGGGCGACCCGTCCGTCAGCGCACTGACCCGGGCAGCCCATGGAGGACTGGGGCGGGGTGCACGTGAGGATCGGTGCCGGGGCTGCCGGCCGCCGCGGCCCCTACCGGGGCGACGGCGTCCCGCCGGTCAGCGGGCACACCACCGAACGTGCGCGGGTCAGCGGCACATTCGGCGGAGGAACATGCCGCGAGCGTAGGGCGCGTCTCGCGGTTCGTGGAACCGGCGTCTCGGCATGCGGGACGGGCGGTGCCCGCGACGGCGCGCGGGGGCGGTCCGGCTCATGGCCGGCCGGTGGGGCGCCGATGCAGCACGTGCCGGCGGCTCTAGCCCATCCGGGTGTTACAGAAGTGACAGGAGTTCACTTCTGTGACAACCGCGGGTAGCGTCGTCGCGTCCCCCGAGGAGGAGCCATGCCCGCCCGTCGCCGTCGCGCAGCCCTCGTGCTCGCGCTCGTCGCGGGCCTCGCCGCGTCCTCCGGGGTGGCGGTCGCCGACGAGGTGACCGACGACGACGTCGCCCGCGCCCGCGCGGCCGTCCGGGCCCAGGCGTCGGCCGTGGCGGCGATCGAGCTCGAGCTCGCCCGGCAGTCGGCGGCGCTCGACGAGGCGTGGGTCGAGGTCGCCGCGGCCGCCGAGGACTACACGGAGGCGCTCGTCGCGAGCGAGGAGGCCGCCGCGTCGGCCGCCGCCGCCCGGCGCCGGGCCGCCCAGGCGTCCGCCGACGTCGAGGAGGCCAGGGCCGAGCTCGGCGCCATCGCGCTGCGCGCCTACCGCTCCGGCGGCGCGCTCGACGGCGTCGCCGCGCTGCTCTCCGCCGAGGGGTACGAGGACTACGTCGCGCGCAGCGCCGACCTGCACCGGATGGGCGCCCGCGCCGACCGCGCCGTGCAGCGCGTCGAGGCGGCCGAGGTGGTGGCGCGGACGCTGTCCGGTCTCGCCGCCGAGGCCGCCGAGCAGGCCGAGCGCGCCGCCGCCGAGGCCGCCGCCGCGCTCGAGCGGGCGGAGGAGGCCCAGGCCGCGGCCGAGGCGGAGGTCGAGCGGATCGCCGCCGAGCGCGAGGGGCTCGTCGCCGAGCTCGCCCGCCTGCGCCGGACGTCGGTCGCCCTCGAGCGGGAGCGCCAGGCGCAGCTCGAGGCCGAGCGGCGCGCCCGGGCCGACGCCGCGGCCCGGGGCGGGCACCCGTCGTCGGGCGGGTCGCCGTCGGGCGGGTCCAGCGGCGGGCCGTCGGGCGGCACGAACGGCGGGTCCACCGGCGGGTCCGGCTCCGGCTCGGGCTCGGGCGGCGGCTCCGGCGGCCCCACGGCGCCGCCGAGCACTCCGACGACCCCGCCCACCACGCCCCCGGCCGGCGACCCCTACGGTCTGGGCACCGGCTCGCAGCGCGGGACGGCCGCGCAGGGGCAGGCGGCGGTCGCGTGGGCCCTCGCCCAGGTCGGCAAGGCGTACGTGTACGGCGCGAGCGGGCCGGACGCGTTCGACTGCTCGGGCCTGACGATGCGCGCGTGGCAGGCGGCGGGGCTCTCGATCAACCGCACCTCGCGCGACCAGTACCGCCAGGTGCTGAAGATCACCTACGACTCGATGCGGCCCGGCGACCTCATCTTCTGGGGCTCGGACCCGAAGAACCCGGGCAGCGTCTACCACGTGGCCATGTACGTCGGCGACGGGAAGATGGTCGAGGCGTCGCGGCCGGGCGTGCCGGTCCGGGTGACCTCGATCCGGTGGGCGAGCACCATGCCCTACGCGGGCCGCCCCTGACCCGTCCCCTCCGCACGCCGACACCCGCCACAGGCGCCGCCTCGTCCGTCCTCGAGGTCGATAGCGGACGCCGAGGTCGATAGGGCCGCCCTATCGACCTCGGCGGCGGCTATCGACCTCGGCGGAGTGTCGGGGGCCGGCTGCCGGCACATCGGCGCTGCAGGTGGGCCGCTGCAGGTGGCCGGGGACGCCGCCTGTGGATGGCCACCGCCGGGGGCGGCGGTCGAGGACAGTGCTGCCGTGCCCCGGAGACCAGGAGCCCCTCCACCGCTCCCGTACGCCCACCTCCGCATCCCGACCGTTCACACGGAGGGCACCGGTGCCCTGGACCGTGGCCGGGTGAAGGTGCGGAGCGGGGAGTGGCTGAGAGTCCGCGCCGGGGCATTCGTGGAGACGGCCGAGCTCGAGGCCGACCCGCATCTTCGCGCGCGCCAGCTCCTGCTCGCGCGGATCGCCGCCGTCGTCGCCCAGTCCGGCCCGACGACGGTGGTGAGCCATGCGTCTGCGGCAGCGCTCTGGGGACTACCGCTGGACCGGCTACCGGAGTGGGTCGAAGTCGTCAAGCCGGTGAGGCGGGCCGGGTGCGCGGCTCCGGACGTCGTGCGGCGGGTCCGGGCCACCCATCCGACGGAGGTCGTCGAGCGTCGTGGGCTGCCCACGACCTCCCTGGCGCGGACCGTCGTGGACTGTGCGCGCACGCTCGGCAGTCGTGGCGCACTCGTGATCGCCGACGCGGCTCTGGCGGCCGGTCTCTCGCGTCGGGAGTGCAGCGCCCTCCTGGCCGGCCTCACGGGTGCTCGTGGGATCCGCGTCGCCCGGCAGGTGATGGCCCTCGCCGACGAGGGCGCCGAGTCGGCCGGCGAGTCGCTGCTGCGGTGGGCAGTCCTCGCGGCAGGCTTCCCCCCGCCCGAGACCCAGATCGCCGTGGACACGCACCTCGGCAGGTTCTGGGCCGACGTCGGGTGGCCGGAGTGGCGCCTGGTCGCGGAGTACGACGGCGCGGGCAAGTATGAGGACGCCCCGGGCGACGTCGTGCGCGCCGAGAAGAGGCGGCAGGACGCGATCACCGAGGAGGGCTGGCGCGTCGTCCGGGTGACGTCTGCGGACCTTCGCGACCCCTGGGCGCTGGCGCGGCGGTTCCTCCGGCTGGTGCCCCGTGAGGTGGCGGTCCGGCTCTCGCCGCGGCAAGCGCTTGCGGAGCACCCCCTCGCGCGGGCTCCACGTCGATAGCCGTCGCCGAGGTCGATAGGCAGGACCTATCGACCTCGGCGACGGCTATCGACCTCGGCGTAGGTGGGATCCGCGCCGGCGGGCCGCCCCTGACCCGTCGGCGGTGGAGAGGCCAACGCCTCAGCGGTGGGGGCGCGTCGTGTACCCGGCCTCCGCGGCGCGCTGGAACGACGCCCGGATCTCGGCCTCGGCCGCGGCCCGGTCCGCCCAGTACGCACCCTCGACGCTCTTGCCCGGCTCCAGGTCCTTGTAGACCTCGAAGAAGTGCTGGATCTCCAGCCGGTGGAACTCCGACACGTCGTCGATGTCCTGCCGCCAGGACGCCCGCTGGTCGCCCGCCGGCACGCACAGCACCTTGTCGTCGCCGCCCGCCTCGTCGCGCATGCGGAACATGCCGAGCGCGCGGCAGCGGATGAGGCACCCGGGGAACGTCGGCTCCTCGAGCAGCACCAGGGCGTCGAGCGGGTCCCCGTCCTCGCCGAGCGTGTCCTCGATGAACCCGTAGTCGTCCGGGTACCTGGTGGACGTGAAGAGCATGCGGTCGAGGCGGATCCGGCCCGTGGCGTGGTCCAGCTCGTACTTGTTCCGGTTCCCCTTGGGGATCTCGATCGTGACGTCGAACTCCACGGTTCTCCTCCGCTGTCCGCCCGCTGTGCGCCGACCCGGCCCGACGCGCGGCCGGGTGGGCCGGGCGGGCGTGCCGGTCATTAGTGTGGCGCACGGGCGCGGCCGACCGCACAGGCGCCGCCCCGACCCGGCCGGACCGGCCGGTGGCGACACGCGGGCAGCACCACGGACGGAGGACGGATGGCGCGCGGGGCACGGATCGCCGTCGGCGTGACCGCGACGGCGCTGGTGCTCGCCGCGGGGGGCTACGCCGCCGCGGACGTCACCGACACCGTCCCCGACTGGCTCGCCCCCTGGGCGCCCGGCTGGGTCACCCTCGAGCCCCCGCCGCCGACGCCGGCCCCCTTCCCGACGCCGGACCTGACCCCCGCGCCCGACGCCGCCCCCGTGGTCGGCGCCCTGGACCCGGACGTGCCGCTGCCGTCCGCCGACGCCGTGGCCGCCCTGGCGGCGTCCGTCGCCGGGGACCGCCGCCTGGGGACGTCGACGTCCGTCGTCGTCGCGGACGTCCTCACGGGCGAGGTGCTGGCCGACATCGCCGGGTCCGTCCCGCGGACGCCGGCGTCGACGACCAAGCTGTTCGTCGCGGTGGCGGCGACGACGGCGCTCGGGCCGGACCGGACGCTCGCGACCCGCGTGGTGCGCACGGGCCCGGGGGCGATCACGCTCGTCGGCGGCGGCGACATGCTGCTGGGGGCGGGCGCCGGCGTCCCGGAGGCGGTGAACGGCCGCGCGGGGCTCGCCGACCTCGCCGCCGCGACGGCGCGCGCGCTCGCCGCGGACGGCGTCACGCAGGTGACGCTCGCCCTGGACGACACGCTCTTCGCCGGCCCGCGCCTCGCGCCCGGGTGGGAGGAGTCCTACATCCGGTACGTCGCGCCGATCTCCGCGCTCGCGGTGGACGCCGGGCGGACGAGCCGGCACCCGTACGCGGTGCGGCACGCGGACCCGGCGCTCGAGGCAGCGCGCACCTTCGCGGGGCTGCTCGCCGCGGAGGGCGTGGCGGTCACGGGCGCGCCGGTGCGCCGGGCCGCGCCGGCGGACGCGGTCGAGGTCGCGGCCGTGCGGTCGGCGACGATCCGGGAGCTCGTGCGCTACACGGTGCAGGAGTCGGACAACACGATCGCCGAGGTGCTCGGGCGGCTCGTGGCGCTCGAGCGGGGCGAGCCGGCGACCTTCGAGGGGGCCACGCGCGCGGTGCTCGCCGAGGTCGCCGCGCAGGGCGTCGACGTCACCGGCACGGCGATCCGGGACTGCAGCGGCCTGCACACCGCGTCCGTGATCCCGGCGCGGGTACTGGTCGACCTCGTGGTGCGCGTGGCGCAGCCGGGGCGCCCGGAGCTGCTGCCGGTCGCCGTCGACCTGCCGATCAGCGGCTGGCAGGGCACGCTCGCGGACCGGCTCCGGGGCGGGCCGGCCTGGGGTCTCGTGCGCGCGAAGACGGGCAGCCTGCCGGGCGTGACCTCGCTCGCCGGGACGCTGCTCACCCAGGAGGGCCGCCTCCTCGCGTTCGCGGTGCTCGCCGACGCCACGGGCGCCAGCGGGCAGGACCGCCCGCGCGCCGCGCTGGACGCGTTCGTCGCCGAGCTCGCCGCGGTGCCCAGCGCGCCGTCCGGGGACGCCGGGTAGCGGGCGCCGGATAGCGTGGGACGGTGACCCCGCTCCGCGCCCCCACCGTCGACTGGCCCGCCGCCGGCCGCTGGGCCGCCGCCGTCGTGCCGGCCGGGCCGACGCCGTCGGCCGCCGAGGCCGCGGAGGTCGTGGCCACCCTGCGCGACGCCGCCGAGCGCGCCTACCCGGTCGCGCGGTCGGCATCGGGGCTGGAGGCCGCGCTCGAGGCGCCGGGCGCCGTGCGGGAGCCCGCGCGCGTGCTCGTGGTGGACCGGGCGGGCTGGTCGCGCGCGGCGGCGGCGTCGTTCGCCGCGCTCGCCGCGGCCCGCCGGATGCCGGGCACGACGGCGCAGGCCGGCGCGATCCTCGCGCTGCTGGCCACGCGCGTGCTCGGCCAGTACGACCCGTACTCGGCCGCCGCCGATGCCGATGCCGCCGCCGACGCCGGCCGGCCGGGCCGGCTGCTCCTCGTCGCCCCCAACGTCCTCGCCTCGGAGCGGGCGATGGGGGTGCCGCCGGCGGACTTCCGGCTCTGGGTGTGCGTGCACGAGCAGACGCACGCGCTGCAGTTCGCGGCGGCGCCGTGGCTGGCGGGCTTCGTGCGCGCCGAGCTCGCCGCGCTGCTCGACGAGGTCGAGCACACGCCGCCCGCGCAGGAGGTGGGGCAGGTGCTCCTCGGGCTGCTGCGCGCCCTGCGGGGCGAGGCGGGCCGGGACTGGTCGCTCCTCGACGCGCTGCCGGCCGGGCAGCGCGAGCGCGTGGAGCGGATGACCGCCGCGATGTCCCTCCTCGAGGGGCACGCGGACGTGACGATGGACGCCGCGAGCCGGGCGATCCCGCAGGTCGACACGCTGCGCCGGCGCATGGAGGCGCGCCGGTCGAGCACCGCCGTCGGCGACCGGCTGCTGCGCCGCCTGCTCGGGCTCGACGCGAAGCTCGCGCAGTACCGCAACGGCGCGGCGTTCGTGCGCGAGGTGCGCCGGCTCGGCGGGCCGGACGCGCTCGACGCGGCGTGGACCGGCCCGGAGCACCTCCCGCGGCCGGGCGAGATCGCGGACGCCCGCGCCTGGCTCCGCCGGGTCGCCTGAGGACGACGCCGTGCGGCTCGACCCCGACGTCGCCGCCCAGCGTGCCGCGGTCCGCGCGGCGCTCGCGGACCTCGCCCCTGGCGCCGCGGTGCTCGTCGCGTGCTCGGGCGGGGCGGACTCGCTCGCCCTCGCGGCCGCGACGGCGTTCGTCGCGCCGCGGGCCGGCCTGCGCGCGGGCGCGGTCGTCGTCGACCACGGCCTGCAGCCCGGCAGCGCGGCGGTCGCCGAGCGCGCCGCCGCCCAGTGCCGCGGGCTCGGGCTGGACCCGGTGGAGGTGGTGCGCGTCGACGTCGCGCCCGACGGCGGCCCGGAGGCCGGGGCGCGGACGGCCCGGTACGCGGCGCTCGCCGAGGCGGCGGAGCGGCACGGCGCCGCGGCGGTCCTCCTCGGGCACACCCTGGACGACCAGGCCGAGACCGTGCTCCTCGGGCTCGCCCGGGGCTCGGGCGCGCGGTCGCTGGCGGGCATGCCGGCGCGGCGCGGCGTGCTGCGGCGGCCGTTCCTCGGCGTCCGCCGGGCGGCCACGGCGCACGCGTGCGCGGTGCTCGGGCTCGAGCCCTGGCACGACCCGACGAACGGCCCGGCCGACGACCCCGGCGCCCTGCCGCTGCGCAGCCGCGTGCGGCACGAGGCGCTGCCCGCGCTCGAGGCGGTGCTCGGCCCGGGCGTGGCCGAGGCGCTCGCCCGGACCGCCGACCAGCTCCGCGAGGACGCCGACGCCCTCGCCGCGGCCGCCGCGGACCTCCTGGCCGCCGCCCTCGCCGCGGGGGAGGGCCCGCCGTCGGGCGTCGGGCGGGAGCCCGGGGAGGGCGCGTCGGCGGCCGTCCTCGCCCGGGCGCCCGACGCCGTCCGGCGCCGCGCGCTGCGGGACCTCCTCGTCCGCTGGGGCGCCCCCGCCGGGTCGCTCGCGCGGGTGCACGTGCTCGCGGTCGACGCCCTCGTGACCGACTGGCGCGGCCAGGGCCCGGTGAGCCTGCCGGGTGGCATCCGGGTGGCCCGGAGGTATGGCAGGCTGACCCTCGCACCGGACGGGGAGGAGGAGCAGCGGGTGGACGTCGACGACATGGGCCAGGACCTGGAGCGCGTGCTCCTCACCCGGGAGCAGATCGACGCGCGCCTCGCCGAGATGGCGGCCCAGATCGACGCCGACTACGTCGGCCGCGACCTGCTGCTCGTCGGCGTGCTCAAGGGCGCCGTCATGGTGATGGCGGACCTGTCGCGGCACCTGCACTCGCCCGTGGAGATGGACTGGATGGCGGTCTCCTCCTACGGGGCGGGCACGTCGTCGTCGGGCGTGGTCCGCATCCTCAAGGACCTCGACACCGACCTGACCGGCCGGCACGTGCTCATCGTCGAGGACATCATCGACTCCGGCCTGACGCTGTCGTGGCTGCTGTCGAACCTGCGCACGCGCGGCGCGGCCTCCGTCGAGATCGCCGCGCTGCTGCGCAAGCCCGAGGCCGCGAAGGTCGAGGTCAACGTCCGGTACGTCGGCTTCGACATCCCGAGCGAGTTCGTCGTCGGCTACGGGCTCGACTACGCGGAGAAGTACCGCAACCTGCCGTTCGTCGGCACGCTGGCGCAGCACGTCTACGCGGACTGATCCCCGGGGCTGAGCCCTGCGCGAACACCGGGCGGGCCCGCGCGGTGCGCACGGTACCGTGAACGGCAGCGTCCTCGTCTGCCCAGGAAGGGGTACGGGCTCCGCCCGCCGCCGATGAACCTCAAGCGCCTCGCCCGCGGACCCGCGATCTGGATCGTCCTCGCCGTGCTCATCCTCTGGCTCGGGGCGTCGTCCTTCATGACGACCGGGATCCAGCGGATCGACACCTCGGACGGCCTCGCGCTGCTCGCCGGCGACACCGTGGAGCAGGCGCGGATCGTCGACGGCCAGCAGCGGGTCGACCTCGTCCTCACCGAGCCGTTCGAGGACAAGGGCGAGCGCGTGCAGTTCTACTACGTCGAGCCGCAGGGCCCGACGGTGGTGGCGGCGCTCGAGGGCGCGGACCTGCCGGGCGGCTACGACTCCGAGGTCCCGCAGACCTCGTGGTGGGTGAGCATCCTCAGCCTCGTCATCCCGTTCGTCATCATCCTGGGCCTGTTCTGGTTCTTCATGTCCCGGATGCAGGGCGGCGGCTCGCGGGTCATGCAGTTCGGCAAGTCCCGCGCGAAGCTCGTCAGCAAGGAGAAGCCGCAGGTCACGTTCGCCGACGTCGCGGGCGTCGACGAGGCCGTGGAGGAGCTGCAGGAGATCAAGGAGTTCCTCGCGGACCCGGCCAAGTTCCAGGCGGTCGGCGCGAGGATCCCCAAGGGCGTGCTGCTCTACGGCCAGCCCGGCACCGGCAAGACGCTGCTCGCGCGCGCCGTGGCGGGCGAGGCCGGCGTGCCGTTCTACTCGATCTCCGGCTCCGACTTCGTCGAGATGTT